>ERZ773049.731-NODE-731-length-19801-cov-9.503039_pt1 | contig 19801 bp, 22 predicted proteins | sample MGYA00580633_ERZ773049 | MGnify/ENA primary metagenome ERZ773049 (study PRJEB29015, sample SAMEA2737991) | human oral metagenome | biome: human oral; feature: human-associated habitat; material: dental | place: China | collected 2066 ... | reverse complement strand
AAGGCCTTGCTCTGCGCCATCACCCGAAACATCAGGTCGTCTATGGGCCTCAGCTTGCCCACGTCACGTACCGCCCGTGCCATCCGGCCACCGTCCCTCCACTCGCCGCCGTTTCTTGACACTCACTATAGCACAGGACTGGAACACATGTTCTTGTCAATACAAGAGTATGGATACTTCGTGAATCCTTGTAGGTTTTTTTCATGGGTTGGTCAGTAATGCCTTCTCGGGCCGGCGCATCGGATTCCGCTTGCGGTCCTGTCGAAGGTGGCGGATGACTTCTCGAATACGTCCCCACATGCTCCGCATGTCGCCTGTCGGCGCGATACCTTCTAGACATGGTTGAGGTTGTTGTTGCTCCCGAAGGCCGTGGCGGTACACCGCCCTCGTTTGGGCATGCGGGCCTTGCGCTCGCAGACCGAGCTGCCCGGCCCGGAGCGCATGTCGTGCGAAAACGGCAGATGGCTACCGCAGTCGTCGCGCATGCGCACGGAGTGTTTTGGTCCAATAGGAGCCGCGCAGCTGGGACTGAGGTGGGAGTCTTGGACCAGCGTGCTTCGGGGGATGCCAGCGCCGGGTCCCGAGTGCCACGGCCCTGCTAGGACATGCTCCCGTTGTCGCCTCTCATTAACGGGAGCACGTCACACATAGCATGTAAATACTTTATGGATACAATGCTAGTGGTGGAAGAGGCGCGTTCCCGTGAAGCACATCGCGATGCCATACCTATCGGCTGCCGCGATCACGTCGTCGTCGCGGATGGAGCCGCCGGGCTCCACGATGTAGGAGACGCCGGACCTGTGGGCGCGCTCGACGTTGTCTCCAAAGGGGAAGAACGCGTCGGAGCCGAGCGTGACGCCGTCCTGCGCGGCAATCCACTCGGTCCGCTCCTCGCGAGTGAGGGGCTCAGGTCTCTCGGCAAACCACCGTTTCCACGCGCCCTCGGCCAGTACCTCGTCCTGCTCGTCGGAGATGTAGACATCGATGACGTTGTCGCGCTCGGCACGCCGGATACCCTCGGCGAACTTGAGCCCAAGCACCTTGGGGTGCCGACGCAAGAACCATGCGTCGGCCTTGCTGCCGGCTAGGCGCGTACAGTGGACGCGGGACTGCTGACCTGCGCCAATGCCTATGGCCTGGCCGTCCCTCACGTAGCATACGGAGTTCGATTGTGTGTACTTGAGCGTGACGAGGGAGATGAGCATGTCCGTCAGTGCCGTGTCGGGCAGGTCCCTGTTGGCGGTCACGACGTCTTTCAGTAGCGAGCGGTCGATCGCGAGGTCATTGTGGCCCTGCTCGAAGGTGACGCCAAAGACGTCGCGCTGCTCGATGGGCGCGCAGCGGTAGTCGGGGTCGATCAGCACGACGTTGTACCTGCCGCCCTTCTTGGAGCGTAGGATCTCAAGTGCCCCGTCGCTGTAGCCGGGTGCGATGATGCCGTCCGAGACCTCGTGTTTGAGGTATCTGGCCGTGCGCTCGTCGCAGCAGTCAGAGAGCGCCGCCCAGTCGCCATAGGAGCTCACGCGGTCGGCACCGCGCGCGCGGATGTAGGCGCAGGCGATGGGGGAGAGCTCTCCCTCGTCGTCCACAAAGTACATCTGTCTGTCCACATCGGAGAGGGGTCTACCCACGGCTGCACCGGCGGGCGAGACGTGCTTGAACGACGCTGCGGCGCTCTGTCCTGTGGCCTCCCTGAGCTCGCGCACGAGCTGCCAGGAGTTGAGGGCGTCTAGGAGGTTGACGTACCCGGGTCTACCCGAGAGCACTGTCATGGGCAGGTCGGAGCCGTCCCTCATGAAGACGCGTGAGGGCCTTTGGTTGGGGTTCGTGCCGTACTTGAGCTCGAGTTCGTTCACAGGTTCTCTCCCTAATCCTCGCCCTCAGTCACCGAGGTTCTTGTTGTACAGCTTCACCGTGCCCCCAACGTTGGCGTAGAGCGACACCTTGTTGTCGGCGTTGAGGGCGACCCACAGCTCGTTGGCTGTGGGCAGGCTCACCTCCATCGGCTCGCCGACGAAGCTCGGCAGCGGATCACCGTCGCCTTGGTAGGTGCTGATGAGGTAGCCCGTACCCTCGTCGGCGCCCTCGTAGCAGAAGAACTCGCGCTGGCAGCGACCAGAGGCGCCGGCCTGGCGCTTGAGGATGGAGAGCTCAAAGGAGCCGCCTGCGTGCAGGATGGCCGAGATGCGTGGCGTGAAGTTGGGGTCGTCTGGCTCGAACTCACGGGCCATACATGCCGCAAAGAAGTCACCTGCGTCCACGATGGTGTCGGTCTGGTCACCATTTGTGACCACAAGGTCGTCTCCCATGCGGCGCACGGGGTGGTAGATGATGAGGCTTGCGTCCTTGAGGAGCGCGGGGTCGTGCGCCTCTGTGCGGATGCCGTCTGCGGTCAGCGAGAAGACGCGGTTCCTGCTGTTGGGACTGCGGCCCATGATCCAGTAGTACGCGCAGTGCCTTCCTCCCCAGTCTTTGCCCACCACGATGCCGCGACCGGGGTAGGGGTTGTTCCTCAGGAGCTCGCATAGGTCTTGCATCAAAGGTCCCCTCTCGTCCGTCTCCTGCGCAGCACCTGTCGTCTAGATGCTCGCAGCTGTGATAGAAGGTCCACGTCGCGCCGGGAGAGGTCCCCCGATGCCCTGTGCGCCGCGTCCCGCGCGCCGTCTAACTGGTGCCGAACGACGTCGCCCGCCGCCCGCAGGTATTCTATCATGCTTCTCTCGATTGCTCGCCAGGTCCCGCCGTCCTCGTGCGCTACGGGACCTTTGGCGCCCTTTGCACGGCAGCCTCTCGCGGATGTGCTCCTGTCATGCCACCATCATGGGGTGGAAAGGCCGATGTCGCCACCATATAGTTCGAAGACTCCCTGTTAGGAGGTGATGCGAAATGCCTTTCCCCAAGAATGAAGTCCGCAAGGTGTGCATGCACGATACCCGAGCGCTTCTGTGGGAGCGATCACACAGCAGATGCTTCGGGTATCCGTCCGAGATCCTCTCCAGCGATCTTATGGTCGCAGGTAATACACCTCAGCCAAGTCACAGGAGCACTCAACGAAGCAGTACGTGGGATAGTGACGCGCGCCGTGGTGGCACACAAAGTGCGTCCTTCCGTGACGCCGCTGGCTCAGAATGCGCTTTTTCGTCGACCCCCAATCCCAGAGTGCGCTTTTCCGTAGAATGCGCTTTTCCTCACCTGCGCAAACGAGGCGGCACCTTACGGAAAGCCGCATTCTGCACAGGAGGCCTCACGGAGAGGCGCATTCTGCCCCCGGGTCTCACGGAGAGGCGCACTCTTCACCCGCGTGGCCTTCCAGAGTGCGCTTTTCCGTTGACCCCAACCTCCAGAGTGCGCTTTTCCGTAAAGTGCGCCTTTTCTGACCTGCGCAAACGTCGAGTCGTCTCACGGAAAACCGCAGTCTGCACGTTGGGCCTCACGGAAAAGCGCATTCTGGCCCAACGTCTCACGGAAAGCCGTAGTCTGCAGCCCCCACGTCGCGCAAACTGCGCCTTTCGGTCACGTTGTCGTCCAGGAGGCGTGGCGCGCAACCCCCCGCCAGGCTGCGGGGCACTATGGAAAATGGCCCAACTGGGCAAATGCGTCCGAGCAACCCCCCGCCAGGCTGCGGAGGGGTTGCGCCAGAGTCCGCAAGCCTCGGTTTGGAGCCTGACTTCTGCCCGGGTGGCTCCGATAAGGACGGACGCACCTCGTGACGCTATGTTTCCAATTCGGTGAAACATCGCCTTTTGCGCCGTTGGGCTACCTCCCTGTGCTAGGCTTTGTCCATCGTGCATGCAGCAATATGCATATATGGGGGACACAATCCAATGGCGCCTGCGGCCCACGGGCTGCGGGACCAAGGTGTCGGAAGCGAGGCAGGATATGAGCTATGCAAGGAGAGGGGCTGCTCATGAGCGGATTTGAGCCGCTGCGCGTACCTAAGCGGGACGGTGCGGCCGAGGGATTCGGCTTCGTGCCCTGCGAGGGCGGCGTCTGCGCCGCCAAGGGCATCCGGGCCACGGGAATCTCTGCGGGCTTTCGCCACAATCCTGACCGTCGTGACCTCGCACTCGTCGTCGCGGACAGGACCTGCGTCTGTGCGGGCACCTTCACCAAGAATCGCTTCTGCGCGGCGCCTGTGCAGGTCTCGCGGCCACGTGCGGCCTCGGGCCACGCGCGTGCCGTCGTCCTGAACTCGGGTAACGCCAACGCCGCCACGGGCGAGCAGGGCCTTGAGGTTGCACGCGCGTCCGCGCGCATCGTCGCGGACGCCCTGGGTTGCGCTGCCGAGGAGGTACTCGTGGCCTCGACCGGCGTCATCGGCGTGCCTTTGGGCCTGGAGTGCTTTGAGGTGGGAGTGCCCGCCTGCGTTGGGCAGCTCGAGCGCTCGGTAGCGGCCGCCCACCACGCTGCTCGCGCCGTCATGACGACGGACACCCACTCCAAGCAGGCCGCCTGCGTCGGCAGCCTTCCCGCTCCAGGTGGCGGGATTGTCGAGGTCCACGTGGGGGGCTTTGCCAAGGGCTCGGGCATGATCCAGCCCGACATGGCCACGATGCTCTCGGTGCTCTCCACAGACGCACCGCTCACGCCCAAGGCCGCGCGGGTGGCCCTGGGGCGGGCCGTGAGTCAGAGCTTCAACAAGGTGACCGTTGACTCGGACACCTCCACCAACGACTGCTGCATACTCTTTGCCACGGGAGAGGCCGAGCTCGAGGCCATTGACGAGGACTCTGCGGCCTTCCCTGCCATCTGCGCCGCCCTGCGCGCGACCTGCGAGGCGCTGGCCCGCCAGATCGCGGCCGACGGGGAGGGCTCGACCAGGCTCGTGACCGTCGACGTCATGGGGGCGGCCACCGAGGCAGACGCCGACGCCGTGGCCCGCGCCGTCGCGAACTCGCCGCTCGTCAAGACCGCCGTCTTCGGGCACGACGCGAACTGGGGCAGGGTCGCCTCTGCCGCCGGAAAGTGCGGGGTGGCCTTCGACCAGCGCAAGGTGGACATCGACCTGCTCGGCGTGCCCGTCTGCCGCGGTGGCCTTGCCGTGGCCATGGACGAGGACGACATGCTCAAGCGCTTCAAGGAAAGCGAGGTCCCCATAGCCATCGACCTGGGCATGGGATCGTGCTCCACGCGCGTCTGGACCTGCGACCTCACGCACGACTACGTGACCATCAATGGGGACTACCGCACCTAGGCGCGAGCCGCAGGCGCAAGGTCCCTGACAGGAAAGGTTGGCTGACATGGTGATGAGAAGGCGCAGGCCCAGCGATGCCTCGCAGGGTAAGGCCGAGGTGCTCGTGGAGGCCCTGCCGTGGATCAACGAGTGGGCGGGGAGCACCTTCGTGGTGAAGTACGGTGGCTCGGCGATGGAGGACGCCATGCTCCGGGCGAAGGTTATCGAGGACGTGCTGCTGCTCAAGCTCATGGGCGTGCATGTGGTGCTCGTGCACGGCGGCGGCAAGGACATCTCGTCTCTGAGCGACCGCCTCAACCTGAGCGTGCGCTTCAAGGACGGCCTGCGCGTCACGGACGAGGACACCATGGAGGTCGTGCAGATGGTGCTCGTGGGCAAGGTGAACGCCGAGCTGGTGCAGGCCATCAACGGCTACGGCAACCACGCGGTGGGCATCTCGGGCGCCGACGGCCGCACGCTCAGGGCCTGCCAGCTCGATCCCGAGCTAGGCCGCGTGGGCCGCGTCACCGAGGTCAACCCAGACCTCGCCCTCAAGGTCCTGGATGACGGCTACATTCCCGTCATCGCGGGCGTGGGCTTTGGCGAGGACGGCGGCCCCTACAACGTCAACGCCGACTTCGCGGCGAGCCACATCGCCCAGGCGCTTGGGGCGGACAAGCTCTTCTTCCTCACGGACGTCGACGGCCTCTACGCCGACTTCGACGACAAGGACAGCCTCATCGCCGGCATGGGTGTAGGGGAGGCGCGACACCTCATCGATGCGGGCACGCTCAGCAAGGGGATGATCCCTAAGGTGAGAAGCGCCATCGAGGCCATCGAGGCGGGCGTGGGCCAGGTCACCATCCTGAACGGCACCGTCGAGCACGCGCTGCTTGTCGAGACGTTCACCGACGAGGGCATCGGGACCGAGATATCCAACGACTCCCGCAACCCCAAGGAGGCATAGCATGTACGAGTTTGACACACACGCAGACTTCATCGCAGAGGACGAGCGCTACCTCATGCACAGCTACGCCCGGCTGCCCGTAGAGTTCGTGCGGGGCTCGGGTTGCGTGCTCACGGACTCTGAGGGCAGAGACTACCTGGACTTTTTGGGCGGCATAGGTGTGGTGTGCCTGGGGCACTGCCATCCCAAGCTCGTGGATGCCCTCAAGGGGCAGGCCGAGAGGCTCTGGCAGGTGGGAAACTACTTTCACGTCGAGAACCGCAGCGAGCTTGCGGCTGCGCTCTCGCGCCTGCTCGGCGCGACCACCGACGAGGAGGGCCACGTGACGGGCTCGACGGGCCAGACGTGGAGGACCTTCTTCGCGAACTCGGGCGCCGAGGCGAACGAGGGCGCCATCAAGCTCGCGCGCCGCTGGGGCGAGCGCAGGCTCGGCGGGGCCACGGGCATCGTCACGGCCAAGCGGAGCTTCCACGGACGCACGCTCGCGACCTTGGCGGCGACCGGCCAGGACGTGTTTCATACGAGCTTTGCGCCGATGCCCGCAGGCTTCATGTCGGCGGAGCTCAACGACCTTGCCGCGCTTGAGGAGGCCATCGCGAGGCCCGAGGCAGGCTGCGGTCCCGTCTGTGCCATCATGCTGGAGTGCGTCCAGGGCGAGGGCGGCGTCTGGCCGGCCGACCCCGAGTACCTGCAGGGAGCCGCTCGCCTCTGCGAGGAGCGGGGTCTCGTGCTCATCGTGGACGAGGTGCAGACTGGCGTCTTTCGCTGCGGCGCACCCTTCTCGTACCAGCTCGCGGGCATCGTGCCGGACATCGTGAGCATGGCCAAGGGCATCGCGGGGGGCTTTCCCATGGGCGCCTTCTCAGCGCACGGAGAGGTCGCCGACCTGCTCGGGCCGGGGGACCACGGCTCCACCTTCGGCGGCAACCCGCTTGCCTGCGCCGTGGGCCGCGCCACGATGGAGACGCTCGTTGCGGAGGGCATAGGCGAGCACGTCATCGAGGTGGGAGCACAGCTTGCCGAGAGGCTCGCAGCGCTGCCGCACGTCACTGAGGTGCGTGGGCGTGGCCTCATGCGCGGCGCCCAGCTCGACGTGCCCATGGCGCGAGGTCTCGTCGAGCAGGGCCTGCGCGCGGGTCTCGTGCTCAACTGCGTGGGCGACTCGACCCTGCGCTTTTTGCCGCCGCTCGTCGTGACGACAGGGCAGGTCGATGCCATGGCCGAGCGCTTGGCCAAGCTCATAGAGCAGCTGGCGTAGGGGTGCGGGCCGGGAGCGTCAGTTGGCGCAGCGCCAGTATGTGTCGCAGCTGTTCGCTATGTGGTCCAGCACCTTGGGATAGATGGAGGAGCACAGCTCTACGTAGCGATGGATCGTCTCGGCGAGGTCGTTTGCCCTAGTATAAATCACTTTAACCGTAAGACTGTGTTAATCCTACCCTGATACGGCGAGCTCGGGGTGGAACGGGTACGGCGCGGCGACTCTCTGTCTCCACGTCAGTCGATGTGGAGGGCATGGGAGCTGCTCGGCGATCGGGTCGTCGGGGCGACGAGCCTCGTGCAGCCACGCGATGTCACGCGAGGTAGCCGTGGAGTCTCCTGGTGGACATGTCACGGAACCTGGCGAGAAACGTCTCGGGTGCCGAGTGGGTCGCGCTCGCGAGGTCGGGCGGCGCCCTCGGTCCCGAGGACGCGAACCTCTGGTGCGCCGCCACGCCCATCTCTGCGAGCGTGCGAACGCAAGCCCCCTGCCTGTCGGTCGTCGGTCGACGCGACAGCCCAACGGGCGCGCACCCCGCGAGCGCCTCCCCTGCGTCCCGCGTGTCGTCTCCCTCGGGCGGCAGCTCCTCCGCCATCGCCTGCGGCAGCAGCCTGGGCATCCTCTCCCGCTTGTCGTCGCGCATCGCGCGGACGATTGCCTTCAGCCCCTTCGCAGACACGCCGCCCTCCTCACCTCCGGGTGTGGGAGAGGCATGCGACTGTGGGATCAAAAATATCAAACGGGGGTTAACGCAGCCTTCATGACAAAAAACTAGGGCAGGACTGCCTTCGCAACCCCGCCCCGCAAAACCCGAAGGTTTTTTGTCTGATTCCATTATGGGTGATTACACCCAGTTGTCGAACACCTTCGCAAGAAATCTGTAAGCGGATACCACACAATCGGTGTTCGTGTACCAGTCGGCGTGCTTGACGGCACGATGCTTGAGGGCATCGACCAGGCCCCTGCACATCTCCCTCGTGTGGGAGCCCGCGACCATCTCCCTGTAGGCGAACGCCATCATCGTTATCTGCTGGACGCGCGGGTTGGCCATCTTCGCTCGCCTCGCACGCCTATTGATGCCCATCTCGTCGAGCGCCAGCGCGACCTCCCTCGGGGTGCGGATGGTGCTTGTCTTGCCTGGCGCGAAGCCGTTTATGATGTCGGTGGAATGGACGCAGGCGTTCCTCACGGCTTGGGCTTGCCTAAGAAGGTAGCGCTCGCTTCTCATCCGCTGGTCCTTCCACCTGTCTGCGCAGAAGAGGTAGAAGTTGATGAAGCCCCGAAGGAGAGCAGCTCGATGAGGACCCATACGGGCTTCTCGTCGTCGTACTTGTGGGCCATGCCCCCGCTGTACCTATCCCTCTTCAGCCGCTCCATCTCCTTCTCGCGAATCGATCGGTTCCTCTCACTCAGGCTTTCCAGGTAGTCAGCGACGATCGAGTAGCCGTCCTCGTCTGCTCGATCGGTGACCTCGCGCATGAGCCTGACCTTGGCGAAGTGCTCGATGTCCAGCGTCATCGGGAGCAAGGTGTACCTGAGTATGTGGTCGATGGCCGCGAGATCCCGCAGATGCCCGAAGTCGAGCCCGACGTACTCGCTGTCATGCGCCCCTCCGACGCGTTTTTCAAACAGGACGCGGTAGGCCGCGAGCTGCCCGTCGCCGGGTCTGCCCGAGCCCCTCGACCCGCGCCTCTCCTCCGCTGCCCTGACGTCGCTGTCCCCCTCGACGCGCGCAAGCGTCGGGGTCCTGCGGTGGCAGGGCTCGATGCCGGTACCGCGTGCCCTCATAGGGCGGCATGAGGCCAAGATTGCGAGGACCTGTCAGCTGCTCTCGTGCGGAGGGTACGGATGCTCGTGAGGCAGGCAAAGGCCGACGCGGTGGCCGTGGGGAGGTGTGAGCACATGCGGAGCGCAGAGGGGGTCACGTTGCGAAGGTGTGGGGCGGTCCCCATGAGAACACCCGCTCACCTGCCTTGCAGCTTATGCACGAGCTCGGCGAACTCGTCGCGCCTCTGGGCTGGGGTGCGCGAGTCTTCGCTGGACTCCCTCATGGCGTTTGCCGCGATGGCGCCGAGGGCACCAAACGAGCGTCCCAGCGCGGCCTTGAGGGGCGAGAACTCAAGGCGATACTTCGTGCCGTTCATCTTGATGGAGTCACCGCTCCACGTCTTGAGCTTCGCTTCCACCTCGCCTATGGGTGCACGATCGAACTCGTTGCCCTCGTTGTCAAAGAGGACGAGCTCGCCTGAGCCATCGATGCCTATGAAGCCGTTTGTCGCCCGTTGCCTGATGCCTTGGACTATGTGCATGCCGTCGCACCAGAATTGCCAGTCGCCCCTGTTGTCTGCCATGGAGTTCCTCCTGAGGTCGTCTGTTGACAAGAAGTGAGCCACGTGCTAGCAGAGAACTATACCGTAGACGGCATGGCGGCATGCCAGCTGCACAATATACGATGCATCCTGCAAGGGAGCATACCCGGTGGGAGGTGCGCCTTGCGGGGCACGGTGCGCCGGACGCCTCCCGAAGGGCTGGGGGCGGTTGCCCCCGCCGTGAGGTCAGGGGGACCGGCAGAGGGGGGGGCGTGGGCGACGACTTTGGCAGGCGGGGCATCGACAGCCCCTCCGACAGGTGCTATCTGCTGTAGCTCTACCTTACGGGCATCACGGCGATCACTGCGCGATGGGTGGAAGGCAGGCGTGCGGAGTTCGTCGAGCGCATGGTCACGCTCATCTCGGGCTGCATCCCCAAGGCGTGGCGTGAGTGGCGTGAGGCGCTTGGACATCGGCCGTCGGCGGGGCTGGGACAAGCCGCCCTTGTCGGCAGGTGTCTTTCCACCATGTGCATCAGGCCATTGGGAGGCGCGAGGCAGGTCAGTCGCCCTCCTTCAGATACCTCCTTGCAGCCCTCTCGTCCGCGATTATGTACGTGCGCCAGCGGTTGGAGCCCTGTGCAGCCAAGATGCCATCGCTTACCAGATCGCCGAGCAGCTCGCTTGTCCGTGACGCGCCCAGCCCGGTTGCCTCCATGATAGCTGCCCTGCCGAGCGGCTCTGCGGCTGATGCGATATGTTGAACTATGTGGCGCTTTGTTCGATCGGTTGCCTTCGTCCGATTTTCGCGTCCGATTTTCGCGTCCGATTTTCGCGTCCGATTTTCGCGTCTGCTTCGCTCGAGTTTCCAGATGAGACGAGCTCTACGTGCGAACCTGGACGGTGGAACGCCACACGCGTGGCGTTGCCCTCTTGGAAGTACTCGAAGCTCACGCCAGCCTCGTCGCAGGCCTGCTTGATGCGGCGCAGACCACTACCGAATGCCTCGATGTAACCGCCGCGGAAGAGGGCGTCGGCAATGCGTGGGTTTCGATTCTGTGGTGCCCTTGCCACTCCCATGAGGTAGTCGTCTGGTGTGGTGCCTGCAGGGAAGAGGCCGGGATTCGTGATCTGTACCGTGTCCGTAAAGATATCGATCATCACGCGGCTGTCGCCTTGATGCTCTTTGTGACAGAAGGCATTGATGACCGCCTCGCGGATGGCCTCACGTGGAATCTCAGGGATCTCCTCGCGTGTCGGGCTGCCGTCAATCACGATGCGGCGACGGATATTGGAGTTGACGTAGTACTCCGCCTTGTCGATAAGCTCAAGCACAGGGGCATCTTCCTGCTGAAGATCAAGGATGTTGACGCGATCGTTACCGGCGAGCACCCCCATGGTCAGACGTTTGTGGGAGGGTGAGCGGCAGAATAGCACGGTCGCGGCATTCGTGAGGCGCCCATCGCGCGCGAGTCCGAGGCGCTCAAGCACGTTGGCAACATCAGAAGACCCGGCATATGTCGTGGGAATGCGATTCTTCTTGATGCCCGCATCGATGTACGCATGGAGAAGCGCTGCGCTGACATCGGACACAGGACAACCCGAGAGGCGCGTGTCCCATGGCACCTCCCTGTCTATGGCCGCAGCGAACATGCGCTTGACTTGCGCAGGTGTCATGAGCACATCCTCGTCGGCACGGCGGATGCGGTAGCGCCCCTCGCAGGCGTACGGCGTTTCGTCCCCCTCGAAGTCGATGCGGATGTACGTCTTGCCGCTGTCCTCACATTCTGTGCGTATCTGTGGCGTGATCCTTGGCTCGATCTTAGATCCAATCTCTTGGCTGATGGAACGCAGCGTCTTGTCCGAGACATCTTGGCCCGTGACCTCCCCGTCGTTTCGTACGCCGAAGTAGAGCACGCCGCTGCCGTGCTTGTTGAGGATCGATGCGATGGACTCCATGGCTTCACGATGTTCACCCGTGGACCTCTTGAACTCCACTTGCTCTGATTCGGCTCCAAGGTTCATGTCCTACGCTCCCTTCCCGCTGACGATAGCCTCATGGGCAGGTGGCCGCTTGCACGCCTTGAGACCAGGGATGGCTTGCCGTCTGGTAGTGAGCATCGATGATACCTTTGATTTCCTGGCGTCCAAGTAATCGAGATGACGCGTTGTTGCCCGCAAAGAGAGGGTCCCATTGCCTTCTGGGGCTCCTCGGGGATTTGTGTGGGTTGCTGCCTTGGCGAAGACGCTAACCTAGCGGCGGCGCCGCTCGCGCAGAGCCTGTTTTTCCGACCAAGGGGGAGGCGGCCACCGAAGGGGCGCCGGCGGCGCGCCATGGTGGTTGGGGCGCTCGTGCCACCCGACGCGGCTCGCGTCGCAACTAGCGTCGCAACAGTGTACACAAGTGCCCCAAAACCGCGCCGAGAGGCCATTTTAGTCGATCTGTGTACACTCCTGCGTCCCCACGACCGCTCGCGCGACCGGGTGGGGTCATGGGTCCCACGACATCGACGGCCCTATGGCTCTTGTGATGCCAGGGCTCTTGGATCTGAGGCCCACGCCGCCAGGGCAGTGACGCGACCACCTACCCACACGAACTCACGAAGCCTTCATCTTGGCCGCCTGATTGACACTGGGAAGCGGGTGTCCGAACGAGTTGTGCGTGACGTATGGAATGTAGTTATGATGTTGTATCTGTCGTATGCTCATGGACATCAAGAGCCCTTTGAGCTGTGAGAAGGATTGATCATGGGCAGAGAGATGCTGGGGACGATGCGACGTGTCGCAAGGGCATCTCTGGCTTTATGCTCGTTATTAGCGATGGCCACCCCGAGCTGCCCGCCAGGGGTGGTGGTGCAAGCCGCCACCGGGCAGGCAGGGGCAGATGCCATCGCCTGCAAGCTTGTGGCGGGACAGGCGCTGACGTTCCGCATAGCCGCTCGGCATTTGCCGCCGATGTGTGGAATAGCATGTTTGACGATGGCTTGCTCACAAAGGGGCCATGGCCGAGTCTGAGGCTCTCGGCATGCCATATGCGGCAGGGAGGGGGGGACATGAGGTCAGAAAGCCCATGCGTTCGGAGCGGCCATAGGGTGCGCAGGGCGCTCGTCGGCCTGCTCGGCGTCGCCTTCACGCTGTGGTTCACAAACTCGCTCTTCCACTGCGAGACCAGTCCAACAGGATTCGTCTACTTCCGTGACGTCCGCGTGTCGGATGGGGTGGTTTCCTTCAACCCGGAGTGGACCATGACGATCGGCTATGTGAGCGACTACTCGTGGAGGGTGGAAGGCGACTGCCTCTACCTGAGGCTCTACATGAGCTATTTCGACGGGGGTCCGCTGCTGGAGCCGTTCACAAACCCTCCGAAGAAGGTCAGCATTCCTAGGGGCCAGATGTACTCCGTGAACCCCCTCGGGAGGGTCAGCATCGACGCCGGCCGCCCGCTCCGTCAGGTCGTGGTCGTCGGTGAGGGCAAAAAGGCCGTGCTGTGGGAGCAGGGATCTCCTCCTCGCGAGGGGCCGCTCGGGCCGAGCGACTTAGGAGAGGATGGTGACGGGAGAGGGAGGGCTCACGAGTGACATACCGTCAAGTGGAGTGTTCGTCCTTGGCCTCGCACGCCCAACCGTGACCGTCATCGGCTCCGCCCTCATGCCCTGGCAGGGGCTCGTCGCACCGACGAGTAGGCATGTGAGCATGCACGAGGAGGGGGTTATCGAGCGCGGCGGGCACCAGGTCATCGAGCTGGCCGCATGTCTTGGTAAGGTCACTGCGGAGCAGCTTGACATATGTGCGCTCGCATGGGAGCGTGACGCCAACAGGGATCATATGGTCCAGCTGGGGATGGCTTACCTGTCGTAGCCCACCGAGTGTGGCACCCTCTACTCACTCATGGAGCTCGAGGCCCTCTCAAAGATCTGTCACGAGCACGGCATGAGGTGATGGGGCGCGGCTCGCCTATGCGCTCCTCGCGAAGGGGCGCGTGCTGGGGCTCAGCTCGAGGCGCTCTTCGAGGATGGTCTCTATGAGCACATCGGGTTTCGGTTGTGCGGAGGCCGGGAAGGTGGCCTTCTTTGGTGATGTCCCAAGACCGATTTGCGATGGCTTGCGGGAGCCCGGACCTTCTGGGGTGTATCACAGCTGGGGAGCCTGGTCGTCCCTTGGGTACCTGTGTTTTTTTCGAGCATTCGCTCAGTGGGCGCAATACGGGTAAACGAGTCGTCTTTGCCATAGTCGGCGATAATGCCCCCAATGCCCTTGTTCATCAATGGTTCCTTTCTATGTGCTGCTTAGCACGCCATTTCCAGTATGCGCTTCGAAAGTTGTTGTGCTGCTTGGCAAAGCCTCCGGCAACCTCGACGACCTGAGCGTCGCGGTGATCGAGCTCCGGAACGACGTGAGGGAGATCTACAGCCACGCGATCGTCTCCATCTAGCCATGCCTTACGTCAAATGCATCTCGGGCCATACGAGCGCCCGGTGCGTGCAGCGCTACCTCGAGAAGGACGGGCGCGCCCTCGCAACCGATTTCCTCAACCTCGACGCCCCCGTCAAGGGAGTGAGGGACGGGCTCGAGGACTATGCGGCGTTCGAATGGTGGCGCGGGGATATGTGAAGGTTGCGGAATCGGATATCCCATCTTTACATGGCGTTCAGACGTTCATGCATCTTATCGATTAATATGTTGTCTATACGTCTGACTGGAGGTTGCGAATGGCAGGTGTAGACATATCTGAGCAGATCAACGGCCTTGGTGGCATCGCGACGTCGTCCGAGCTGAAGTCGGCAGGCTTCTCTGCCGGCGCGATAGCGTACGCCCTCGAGACGGGCTCGATAGACAGGCTCACGCGCGGGGTGTACTGCGCTCCGGATGTTTTCGAGGATGATTTCGCGATAATCAGCTACCGCTGGTGCAAGTGCGTGTTCTCGCACGCGAGCGCTTTGTACCTGCTGGGCCTTTCCGACAGGCTGCCCTCCGAGCAGCACGTAACGGTTCCCAGGGGATACAACCCGAAGGGGCTGAAGAACGCCTACCCGGGAATCGGGATGCACTGGGTCAGCTCTGAGCTCTACACCCTCGGCGAGACTACCGTGAAGACGCCTGTGGGCAACACGGTCCGGTGCTACGACGCCGAGCGCTCGATCGCCGACCTCATCCGCCAGAGGAAGAGGGATGGGGCCGACGCCCAGCTCGTCCGCGACTCGGTGACGGGATATTTCAAGCGAGCGGACAAGGATCTTCCCAAGCTCGCTGAGATGTGCGAGGCGCTCGGGGTCAGGGACGAGCTGCAGGTCTACCTAGAGGTGATGTGAGGATGGCCGGGATCAGTAACGATGCGAGCCTGCGCGGCAAGGTGCGCGCCGTCGCCAAGAAGAACGGTCTGCGCGCCCAGGAGGTCCTGCAGATGTACCTCTTCGAGCACCTGCTGCTCAGACTCGCCGCAAGTCCCTACTCCGACAGGTTCGTGCTCAAGGGAGGACTCCTCATATCGTTCATGATCGGTCTTGCGCAGCGCACCACCATGGACATGGACGCGACCGTCGTCGGCATGTCGATGGACAGGGAGAGCGTCGAGCGGGCAGTGACAGAGGTCTGCTCGACGGCCGTCGGTGACGGGATGGAATATGCCTTCGAACGTGTCGAGCCGATAAGGGAAGACGACGAGTACGCGAACTGGCGCGTCCACATCAGGGTTCGTTACGGCAGGATGGACGCACCCGTGAAGGTCGACATCACCACGGGCGATTCAATCGTGCCGTCGCAGACGGAGTACCCGCATCCCCTGATGTTCGAGGGAGGTTCCGTCAACGTGATGTCGTACCCGCTGGCCACCGTGCTCGCCGAGAAGTTCAAGACCGTGGTGCGCAGGGGTACCGCGAACACGCGTGGAAGGGACTTCTACGACATTTACGCGCTTATGAAGGTGCACGGCGACGACATAGACTTCGTTGAAGTCAAGGCAGCGCTGAACGTTACGGTGGCAAAGCGAGGATCGAGCTCGCTCATGCCGGAATACCATAGCGTGCTCGAGTCGGTTCGCGCATCTGATCAGATGGTATCGGTCTGGGATTCGTATGCGAAGTCTGCGCCCTGCACGTCTGGAACGTCCTTCGACGAGGTCGTCGATGCAGTCCTGGAGCTCGGCGACCGGGCGATCGGCGACGGCGTCAGCCGATCCACGCCCTGAAGCGCCCGCGAGCGAATTCGAAGCGGTACCACGCCATCAATGTAGAAACGGCATCAGACTCGATTGGTCTTCCATCGGGCGCCTGCCCTGAGCCGAGCGCCGCAAGCTCATGGCGCGCCTTCACTAGGCGCTGCTGTTCATGGGGTGCAGCTTCTCGTCTAGCCCGTCCTTCCGAACATGCTTGAAGCCTCCCGATCCTGATGGCGGGAATTTGCTCCCCCTCGATGAGCCTGTAGGCCGACGGTCGCGAGATGCGCAGGTTCTCGGCGACCTGGGAGACGTCCACATGTGCGTCGCCGAGGCCGTTAGCATCGGGAGCCGACGCGGCCGGTTCTCAGTCGCCGCCTGCGGCATACCCGAGGCCCTCTGTTACATTATCACCGACAGCCCCCGCAGGGTACGCATCGCGCCTGATCTGGAAGATGCCGCCTCTCATCGCCCGCCCTTGTCTGACATCTTTTGTCATCTCGTGCCGTTTGGTGCGAGGGAGTGGCATCCCTTGCACGCATAGATGTTTATGCCTGTTCGGGAGGGGCGCAAAGCGTTGCAGGGCGATATGCCACGGTAAGCCACTGTAAGCCACGGTTGGGATGGAATCACATCATGCTGCTCAAGATGGGCTGCGGGGTCGAAGCGAGCGCGATTGCAGCCTTCGAGGTGAAGTGCATAGACACCGACTTTTTACTGATGAGTGACCGTCTATTCCGATGTCTGGGAGGGCGAGCGCGCTATTCGGCTCTTGACCCATCATGATGGAGGCCCTTGTGCATCTGGTAGTCACTCGGGCATGTCAAAAACACATTTTCCCAGCTCATACGTGTCACTCTTTAATCGGAGATTGTCACTCTCGCATTGGCGGCGCCCGGCGCTGTTTCGGGCTTTTTCTGGCTGGTAGTCAGTTGCACGCAACCGACCTGCGTTTCCGCAGGTAAAACGTATCACTCTTCGGTCGGGCGAAAATACTCTTCCAAGTGACTACAGACCATGTAGGGTGTTGGTGTGAATCAATATTGCGTATTCCTACCCTCCAAGAACGAGCCTTGGAGAGCACGCAATTGTATCCCACCATATCTTTCTGCTGTCTCGAGATGGTAGCACCCCGCAGGCCACCGTCACGAGCCTGCGGGGATGCTCGGCGGTGCTTGACGTCCCCTGCGAGCTCCCAGGTGGTGGGCTCGCGGGCGTGGAGGCGCGGCGCTCGGGGCACGGGGACCACCAGGGGCGAGCGCGCCACTGCGCCTCCCTGGTGACGGCCGACAGGACGCTGCCGGAGGGCGCCTCGGGGACGTCCCGGACGTCTGCGTAGTACTCGTCGGCGAGCTCGACCCCTTCGGAGCCGCCCGCTCGCCGTATCATATGGACAGGGTCGTGAGGGAGACCGGTGGGATCGCCGGGAGCGGCCTTCGCGAGGTCTACGTGAGCGCCTTGGCGAGGGACGGCAGCGACGTCGCCGCGCTCATGGGGGCGTTCGAGGAGGCAGAGGCGTACGACGAGACGCGCTTTCCGGCCACGTCCGGGGAGAAGCGCAAGCTCAGGCACACAAAGGAGGGGCGAGGGACGATGAGCAGGGTGGTCGAGGAGATCCGCGCCGTGGGAAGGCGCGAGGGGATCGAGATGGGCAGGGCCGAGGGAAGGATCAAGGGCAAAGCCGAGGGGAGGGCCGAGGCGCTCGGTAGGCTCGTGCGCGACGGTCTTGTGGACGCGCGCGCCGCAGCGACGTCGCTGGGGCTTGATCCCGAGGAGGTCGAGCGCATGCTCGCGTAGCGCGCGACGTGACAGGTACGCGGGGGTGCTTCGCACAGCGCGGCGAAGAGGTGCCTCTTGCTCGCGTATAGTCCTCTCGCGCCCTTCAGAGCCGTGAGGAACCTGGGGCTGGCTATTATATCGTCGAGTCGAATTGTGGTATAAAGGAAATGTTGCGTGGCGTCACTTCAAGGCTGCCGGAGTGTTCTTTGGCGCTCCTCTTATGAGGGGGTGGTTTGGAAGAGCTTAGCGTCTCTGTAGATGAGCCAGGCGGTCAAGGGGCCATTTTCGCCACATGGCATCTGTCATGCGCCCTTCTCGGTACGTCATGTTGTGGCATTGTGGCTGGGATGCGGGGCATGGTATGCCGACGGCTGCCTGGCAGAGGGAGTCGATTGAGACGCGACGTGCTGGTGGCGGGAGGTGCCCATGCTCAGCGTCGATAGCCTAAAGGGTCATCGCGAGGGCAATCGCCTCGAGTCCAAGAGGGCAGAAGGCGGCCTGCCCCATAGCTTCTGGGAGACCTACTCCTCATTTGCCAACACCGATGGCGGCATCGTGGTCCTTGGGGCCGTCGAAGGTACCGATGGCCTACCTGCCCCATCGGGCATCGGTGACGTCGGATCGCTGCTAAAGGACCTCTGGGATGGACTGAATAGCCCCCAACGTGCGAGTGCCAACATTCTCGTGGGCTCAGACGTGACGGTCGAGGACTGGGAGGGGCGCGAGGTCGTCCTCGTCCACGTGCCCCGCGCCGATCGCCGCATACGCCCGGTGTACGTGGGCAACAACCCCAGGACGGGTACCTATCGTCGCAGCGGCGAGGGCGACTACCACGTGGCGGAGGAGACCTATCGCTCCATGGTGCGCGACAGCGCGCCGGAATCGGCTGACAGGACGGTGCTTGACGCGTTTTCCCTCGATGACCTGCATAGCGAGACGGTGCGGGGATATCGCAACCTGTTTCGCTCGACACGTCCCGGGCACCCGTGGACGGGCCTGTCAGACGAGGCGTTCCTCACGAGGATCGGTGCCATCGCACGCTCGGGTGATGACCATGCGCTCCATCCCACGCGCGCCGGCCTGCTCATGTTTGGCGAGGCGTGGCGTATCGTGAGTGAGTTTCCCCGCTATCTGCTGGACTGTCGCCAGGAGCTTGCCGACAACAATCGATGGAACAATCGCCTCGTGTCAGATAGCGGCGACTGGTCGGGCAACGTCCTCGACTTCTGGGGCAGGGCGAGCAGGATGCTCACGGAAGGTCTTCCGGTGCCGTTTCGCCTGGGGCCGGACATGCGTCGCATCGATGACACACCGCAGCATCGTGCCGTGCGCGAGGCCCTCACAAACGCGCTCGTCCACGCTGACTACAGCGGACGTACGGGGGTGGTGCTCGTGCGAAAGCCCGACCGTGTCATCGCCTCGAACCCCGGTACGCTCCGCATCGCCCTCGACGAGGTGGAGGCAGGCGGAGTCTCTGACCCGCGCAACGAGACCATGCTGTTCATGTTCAGCCTCATAAATATCGGTGAGCGCGCTGGAAGCGGTTTCGACGTGCTGCGCGAGGGGGCTCGAAGCGCGGGCAAGCCCGAGCCGCTGCTCGAGGAGCTCTACGAGCCGGATCGCGTGCGTCTCACGCTCCAGCTCGAGACAAACGGCCTGGTGGGGTTCCACCTTCCCGGCATGGGCGGTGAGGGTGCGCCCCTCGTCACGGCGGTCAAGCCTCCGAGCGGCCAGAGTGTCATCGGTGCCGACGGTGCCAATGCGGGTGCTGTGGTCGGTGCCAATGGTGCTGATAGCGGTGCCAATGCTGGCGGTGGCACCGGGGGCGCAGGAGGGCCGCTTTCGGACGCAGGGGCACGGGTTCTGGATGCGCTGAGGGCCAACCCACGGGCGAGTGCGGTCGCCCTTGGGAAAGAGCTCGGTATGACCCGCAGGCAGATCCAACGCGTCCAGGGTAACCTGAAGGGGGCTGGCATTCTAGAGCGTGTCGGTGGCACGCGGGGCTACTGGAGGATCAAGGCGTAGGCCTGCCGGGAAGGCGTAGGCCTGCCGGGATGGGCGATTTGGCCAGGGCTTAAGGGTGGCCCATGGCCACCGTGCTGTTGTCCGGGGTCGCCCCTCCTCCCTGACGGTCTCTGGGGCGTTAAGCACCTATCAAGGCTTTC
>ERZ773049.728-NODE-728-length-19832-cov-9.715275_pt1 | contig 19832 bp, 20 predicted proteins | sample MGYA00580633_ERZ773049 | MGnify/ENA primary metagenome ERZ773049 (study PRJEB29015, sample SAMEA2737991) | human oral metagenome | biome: human oral; feature: human-associated habitat; material: dental | place: China | collected 2066 ... | reverse complement strand
CGCCCCCGGAGCGGAGCTCCGAGGGCGCGTGTTCGAACAAGATGAGTGTGGTCGGCTACGTCCCCTACCCCTTGAATGAGTCCTCGTTCCTTATCCAGCCGACCCTGCAAGAGCTGCAGCGGTTGGCTGAGGTGACGGGGTCGCTGCCAACGGACGCACCAGCTGGTGTCGCAGCGATGATCGAGGAGGTGGCTCAGCTGGCGCCCCGTGAGGCGGAGCGTGATGTTGTGTGTGTACCGAATGATGTTGCTGTGACGTCCAAGCCGGTAATAGCTGCTATGGATGAATATCCTTGCTGTGTCAAGTCTGGGCGGCGGGACGGTGCCTCGGATTCCCGTCGGGTACGGCGCCGTCTCTCGCCTGAGGCCATTGCCCAGGTCGTGGAGCGCTACCAGACGGGGGCGACGGCAGCGGAGCTTGGTGCTGAGCATGGTGTGTCGAAGAACGGCATGCTCAAGCTGCTGCGTGAGCAAGGGGTGCAGATTCGTGCCAAATCTCTGCCAACTGCGGTCGTCACTCAGGCCAAGCGTCTGCACAAGCGTGGCCTGTCGATGCGTCAGGTGTCGGAGCAGCTGGGCGTCTCGCGCACCGCGCTCAGGCGGAACTTCCAGAAGATGGGGGTCGGGGTGTGAGGGTGGTCACGATGAGGACTGATTGTGGATGAGGCCTTTTTAAGCTGCGTACCACTTTGAATCGTGATCCGGATGTCACGTCGACACAGATCGAGAAAGACTTCGGTCTCCATATTACGATGTGTTGCTACCGCACCATCACCACCGAAGACATCCTGCCCAATAATGTCCAAGAAGCTTTCAATAAACTTCACGACGACAAACGTCGACCGCGCTAAGTGTCACAAGTCGGGTGACCAGTTCGGTGGTAGATCTGTACCGATCGGGACACTCGGTCCGGTAGGTTACGAACGAATCTGGCATCGGGTGCACCACCATACTCAACATCCTGAAGCGAGGGAGGGTCGAACGCAGGTCTATTGGCGCGCACTACCGAGTAAGCCGTATAACGCTCGGCCCGCAAAGTGTTACTGATTTACGAGCCCGGCTTAAGGCAACGTAGAGATCTTTGGGGTCCCGGAACGATTGCGTGTTTGCAATGATTACGTGATCGTACTCAAGTCCTTTAACTAAGAGCGTTCGCGATGCGATCCTCGTGTGGGCCCTGCGCCCCTGCTTGCGCAGACGCTCACGAAGCATAGCTAGGTTATCGAGAGGGGGAGTGTCTTCGTCCGTGCACATTCTGAGTGCAGCCAAGGTATCCCGCCAAGCCTCCCATCTGTACACATGTGCGCTCGGTAGCGACTCAACTACACGCGCCGCCTTGCAAACATTGTCATACGTTGGATTCCTACATATGTGATCCAGGGCCCGAAGGAGAGGCTCCATGCCGTCGCGCTTAAGGTGAGAAACAGGATCGCCCTTCCTAAGTTTTTCGAGTAAGGGTTTGTCAATCCCGCCAAGGCCGATGATGCACGCCTTCGCAAAACAAGCAAACCAGTTCGCAAGAGTAAAATCTGCTTCATCTGGGAGCCTCAAGGCCTCTGGCGCATCACCCTTGATCCATGAGCGCATAAAGTTGCCGTTGATGTCCTCCATGACGGTATACTTTCCCCGAAGTCTACTTGTATGCCGAGCAACGTCTTTCGGCCACTTGTCAAGCAGAACTGTCGTCTCAGACTTCTCTCGGTACTTAAGCGCCTCGTGTGTCAGGGACGCGGGAGATTTGTTGGGAACTAGTGTGAGTCCGGGAACCGAGGTGGCGCCAAGATCAAAGGTACAGCCTCCGGTCATTAATGTATTGCGTATTGCTAGTATCCACTGACCGAGTTTGGGATTGTGTCCCATCCAGCGATAGGGATGAATGTCTATAGATAAGGGCGGAAAATGAGGCAAGACATCTGAATTCCAATCGACCAATGGGTCGGCAAAACCAAAGATTGCTTGCAGGCGATCGCCTAGCAGGACTGTTTGCGGTATTGCCCTTGTGGTCCTTTGAATAAAAACGTGATGATCCCGTGTGCAATCTTGATACTCATCAACGAACAGGTAGTTGAAGCTATTCTTGAGCATATCTTGAACGGCAGTTGCAGTAACTACACGTGTTGCACCCTTGATGTAGTCACTAGATACACTCCAATCAGGAATCTCGTGCACCGAGAGCTCAGCAAGCATTGAGTACGCCCTCACAAGCGCGAACGCCCAGCTCGTGAGGGTCTCAACCCGCACCCTTGAGGAGTCAACGCCGAACTCTCGTAGTCGACGCCGAATTGCATCAACTCCTGCGTTGGTATGAGTGAGAACAAGGCAACGCCGCTTACTTTCGCTTGCAGTTGCTACTGCGGCTGCAAGGAGATGTGTCTTTCCGGTGCCGGCAGGCATCTCAACCGATACCGGTGCAGATGAGAGCAACCTGTTAGCCTCAGCACGCAATCGTTCATCCATTGACGGCCTCAGCGGGAGTCGTAAGGTTGCCGTTGGAGCCATGCTTATCTGGGCCATAGATAAAGTCCTGTAGGACTTGGAGTTGGGACCATATCTCAGCCAATCTCGGGTTGTCTCGGTGTTCTAGTAGCCATTGGCCAAGAAGTCGACCATTGTCGATCTCTTTGAACCATTTTCGCTTTACTGCGGATTTAACGATCCAGGATCGAGCTGTATCCAATGTTACTCCACTATTTATCCATGTACTGACGTCGAGTGTATCAATGGCACATTCTAGATTCACTGCTTTAAGATCCTCCAGCACAGTGTTCTGGTGGTTGCGCGTTTCAACTGGCAGCTTGAGAAATAGAGTCAAGTCTTCGGGCTCCAGTGCGGCACATACCTGTGACTCGGTGTTATTTCCAGGGGCCCAGCGAGCTACCAAAACGCCTGCTTTCAAGGCCTTGTCAACCGCCGCATCGACGCTAGTATCATCGTTGTCCATGAGCGTGGCGACGCTATACCCCAGACTGGCAAGCGCCGTGGCCCGAAGAGCAACCTCTGACCCTCCCTGAGCATCCTGAATCACAACCCCTTCGCCCGCAGACGTGGAGAGCCCGCTTGCGGCTCTCTGCTGATTCCAGGAATGAATACATGCAGACAGAAGCCCGTACTCAGTCTTTCCTTCCACAACAATAACCTTCCGCGCGAGTAGCGAAGAGGGTCGTGCACGTCGGAGCCGCTGAAGCACTTCTGAGGCGCCGCTCAAAGATGTAGCTACAACCTCACCTGACTGTGACTGGATTGTGGTGAGGCTGTTGATCTCAGCTTGCTCCACGACGACGGGCGAATGCGTAGTTATAAATACCTGTGAGTAGCTATCATCTGCTGTAAAATGTCTCAGAAGCCTGGCAGCACGGTGGGGCTCTAGTCCGTTCTCTAGCTCATCTATAACGGCAATCGCTCGACTACCTGCGGCCAACTGTTGAATAGCGAGGCTGACGAGCCGACGACTGCCGAGGCCGAAACTTGTCAGGGGAATGACATCTTCGTAGAGAGCAAGGGTCGCTCCGAGAGCGGAGCGTGACGTGTCTAGGCCTGGTTTCATGGCATTAAACTTTCCCCCACCGATATCGTTGGTCCTAGCCTGCACACTGCTCACAAGCCGCTCTAATGCGGCGCTTTCGTGGCCTGCGAGTGCCTTTTGGGCGGCGCGTGACGCGGCAGCAAGCGCCTCTCGTTCTCCGCCATTCTGCAAAGATAGACGGCCGAGTGCAGATGTTCGAGTCCAGCGGAGCTGAGCATCGATGCGATCATCCACTTTGAAAGTCGAGAAGTGCCGTCGTTGCGCTGAAGATATGGGACGAATCTGGCCATCAATGCGCTCGACCGTCCATTTTGGCTCTAATGAGTCATCGACGGTGAGGCGTGTGATGAGAGCAGGCGTACATTCGTCCTCAGGGTCCTGCCTGAGAGTCCCATCCTGAGCTACCCCGCTCATCCACAGGCCAAAGTTACTATCTTTTGCCAGTTCCGAAGGAATCTCTGTCAAGACCGCGCGAATTGAGATTGGTTTAGACGGATCAGCAAGATAGAAATCCGTGTCTGAGAAGTTGATGTTCCAGCGATCCCCGAGAAGATAGTGAATTGCTTCAAGTATGGTAGATTTTCCGGTGTCACCGGGGCCAATCAGGACGATAATTTTCTCGTCGGCAGGTAGCAACCAATGGAGCGACTTGATGCCACGGAAGTTATCGATTTGTAGACTGTGTATACGCATTGATCCTCTTGGTTTATTTTGTGAAAACTGACTTAAACGTGTATCCATGTAGCCTCGTCTGTAACGACGGGCTAACCGCTAAATCTAGTATATCCTATATTCCCGCTCAGGCGTTATATCTTCATCGTGCTGGACTTCAGTAAACAACCCCATCTCTCGAGATTTGGTATTCCCAAACACTAAGGTCGTACTCTACAGACAGCCCGCTCTGCACCTCATGGCCCATTGGAACTCCCGAGCCATGATTGCGCCCAGCACACCCACATTCACACTGTAGGTAACTGTTGGGATTTGCATTCCAACACTGCTGAACGCATGTTGTGGAACGGTATCCATACTGCGTCACCTTGACGGAGCCATACTCCTCAACGAGTGCTTGAATGATGTGTTGGATGTGCCCTCGGGCAACGTAGAACCGTTTAGATTGGCGATCATATTCTGGTCGCGTCCTGTCCCCGCAGACACATCTCAGCCACTCGAAATTGGCCCTAGGATTCCCACGCCACGGCAGGTAGATCTCAGCACGGCTCTTGGGGCGGAGGATGACGCTGGGAGGGTCGGTCATAAGTGAAAGATATCAGCCGATGATCGCACTGTCGATATTCTTTCATGTATCACGCGCTACTCTGACATCTCCAGCCCCCGCACCAGCTCCCCGGCATCCACGTCGAGGCCGCTGGCGATCTTCAGGATGTTGTGGAGGCTGAGGTTGCGCTGCCCACGCTCGACCTGCCCGATGTAGGTCCAATGCAGTCCTGCTCGTTCGGCCAAGCTCTCCTGGCTGAGCCCCTTCGCCTCCCGGGTAGCACGAACGCGGTCGCCAAAGGCCCCGGTCACGGGTGACAGGGGCGGCTTCCGCGCAGGATTGGACACCTGCCAATCCCAGTCGCCCGAAGACGGAGTATCCAGAGACGATAGGTCCTGTGACGATGTATCCTGTTAGGGACGTCGAAGGAAAGGAGACCACCATGGGTGGCGACTGAGTAATCCACTGTGACCGCGCAAGAAGCGCCCTGAGCGCACAAGTCGCCCGCTATGCCGCTTGGCGGTGGCGGGCGTCCCTCTTGACCTTTGACGCGGTGTGCTCACCATCTTTGCGTGCTGGGTTGGCGCGAGCGGTCGGTGCGGAACGTTTCGATGCTGCAGGGCGGGAGGCTTCGGCTTCGGCTGCGGTTTGTGGTGCAGCGATCGAGCCTTCGTCCGCCAACGTCCAGGCGAACACCAGGCCAGCGCGTGGGAACAGCCAGCCGTCGTAGCGGTAGCGGAGCGCTGAAGCATCGGCTTCCTCAGATACCCGACCTCCGTCGCCGCGGGACGCAAAGTCCATGACTCGCATGGCGGCGACTACTGACGGGTCATACTTCATCTCAACCTCAAGCCCCTTCGTCGGCCGGTCAATGTCAATATGGACGAGTCGTCCGTCGCGCGGTGTCTTGGTCTTGAACGTGAACGACACCACCACTGGTTCACCCTGACGGACCCGCTCTTCGCCAAGGTCCACCACATAGATCTGCGAGACATCGTCCGTTTGCCGCTCGAAGGGCAGCTCCACGCCATCGACGGTGAATTGGGTCAGGCTGAACACTTCAGGATCGTTCACCTTGAACCCCGGAGAAGGTCGGCGGAACCACACACTCGTCTCCCCGCGCTCAGCCACCATCTGGTCATACCGCTGCCGGTCTGAGACCACGGCAAACTTCCGGAACCGGTGCTTGGGCACCACCGTGTACTCCCAGCGAACCAGTAAGTCGAAGAACGGGTTAGGAGCGTAGCTCCTAACCCTAGGTATACCTAGGGTCGCGTCGACTCGCGCGTCATACCAGCGTTCCTCAGCTGTGATCGCTTGGTGCTTGATGTCGCCATAGACTTCCCGCCCGAAGGCCGTATCACCAAAGCGCATACCCAAGCTGTTGACCGCCAGTTCGTCCAACAGCTGGGGCGTGGCAATCCGCTCCAGGTCGTCAGTGTTGAACCGGAAGCCTTCGATCACCGCATCCCGCATCGCCGGCGCCTCGTCGTGAATGATCTGGCGGAACTGGCGGGTGGTGGCGGCTTCCTGATCCTTGCGAAAGGAATACTCAAACAGCGTACCCAGAAGCCCGGCACCAAACAGCGTGCCGCCCAGTTCCCCGAGCGGCAGTGCGTGTAGCCAAGCCCAGTCACCGAGGTTGAGGTCAGAAAGCCAGCCGTTCAGCATGATGAGGAGGATGCCAGCCAGAGTCAGGGCTGTTGCGAGAAACGCCGCTTTGGTCTTGCGGAGACGAGCATGAAGCGATGGCTTGTTGTCGGGGTTTGGGCGTGACATTGGTGGTTATGATTATATCGCAAAAAGCTGCGAGTGGCTAGAGCTAGATATCGCTGATCAACTAGCCGATACATGACTACAGGTAAGTCTCAATGGTTCACCCTAAACCTTGATTCATACATCCATTTTTCTTATAGTAATTAGTATGGATGATGAACAAGTACTCAAGCTATACCGCCTCATCAAAGATGATATGGACGCCCTTGAGAAGCGTATGAATAGTCGGTTTGATGCAGTCGAGCGACAGATTGATGATGTACGCGGGCATATTGACCATCTATATGGTGAGCAGCAGACGCGCGAAATTGAAGAGAGTGCCATTGGTCATCAACTTGGTCTCCATGAAGAATGGATTGAACAGGCTGCGCCCAAGGTGGGGGTAGCGTATCGGCGAGCAGCGTAGGTTGGCAGGAGGTTGGCCACACCCCACGAGCCCTGCCCCTCTTACTCTTCCAGCCGCAGCGCTTCTTGCAACTGCTCCACTCGGATAGGTGCATAGCCTTGGCCGGGGATGCGAGCGCCTTTGAACAGCTTCATGAACTGATCGACTGTTGCCTCATCCAGCAATGCGGTGTCCGATTCCAGCAGACGGTTGATGCCATCCGCAATCCGCTGGGTCGAGAGCTGTCGTATCGCTCCTGAGAGCAGTTCCACACGCTCACTATCCTCAGACTCAATACGAACACCCGAGAAAGCGCGAAGCCGCTCGGCGATGCTCGCTGCCATGACAAGGATAGCGAAGAGATGCTCTTCTGCCTCTGCCTGGCTCATCGAGGTGCCGGGCTCACTGGAGAGAGCATCAACCTGTTCGACGAAGAGCGCACATGCCGCGTCTGCCTGCGTCAGCAGCAGGGCCGGAGCGTCTGTGGTTTCAGCCGTTTCGTTCTGGAGCGCGCCCTGCTTACGCCGCTTGCGCCGGAACAGGTTGCGCACCCGCGACTGCATAGCCGGCAGCATCCGCTCGTTCCACCAGCTGATAACGTGCGGAGTAACTTTGACGGCAGCAGCGCCAAGCACAATGCCACCAAGCACACCACCAACCCACACGAGGAGACGCGACAGGTCGAACTCCGCTTCGTCGTCGGTGATGGGATGGAGCGTCGCGTGGGTGGTGAGGCTGTTGGTCCCGTCATCTCGGGCGAGAGTGCTGAACCCGCCCGGATCTTGGCGTGACTGCGACAAATGCGTCCCGTCTGGGTAATCAACCCACATCTTTTCGCGTGGCATGAGGGTATCTTAGCTGCCAGGAGCTAGGGGTCTGCGTGGAGGTTGGGGTGGGTTGTGAGGCTGTGGAATGGCAGGGGGTACTGGATGACGAGGTTGCTTACTGGGTAGGATAAGGAGGTTCGTTCAAAGGCGGCGTGTTGGCCAGTGAAACTCCTAGCCAGAGCGCGCTTGAGGGTGGCTGTGAATAAGCCTCAAGGTATACACGATGGGATATCCAACCAAGCGGATACTAAATGAGCTCCTGCTAATTTAAAACTCGCACTATAACTCAGAATAACCACTATCGTCCAAAAAATAATGCGTCGATATACTCTACTTCTAGCTTTGCATTCTTCCGCTTTCGACTCGTCATACGATCCCCCTAATTCAATCTTCTTTTTGCGAATAGAAACTACACCACGCATCGCACTAATACGAGTCAACTGGAAAACAACAAGAAAAAGAGCTGCTAATGTAAGATGGAGACAGCCGATTAGCAGCGCAAATGTTGCTTTAGTCTGCCAGCTAGACTTCAGTTCACACGCTTCAGGAAGGGTGGCAAGGAACAAGCCACAAACCACCCCCGAAAAACCAGCAGCGGCCGTGAAGCCTCGCTGCCATGCCAGCATCTTACTCATCAGTTCATGTTCATTATCTCGAGACACCAAAACCGTAAGCAGCGAAGGAATCAAAAGGAGCGATGAGATAACCGCTGAGTCATGTCGTGCTATACGCATAGGGCCAGCTATAATAAGTCCAGCAAATATTATTAACTGCATAACAAGCGCCGCAAATGCCGGAGAAAGAAACACGCCCCTCTTTGGATTGATTTTTATCAGCATCCTATACTGTGCAGCTGGAAGTTTTCGATCAAATAGTAGCGCCCTTTGGTGATGAAAAAATAGACCCACTTTCTCGCGAGGAGGTGCAGGGATTCCTCCATCTTCATTCAGAAGCTGTACGTCGTCAATCATTGTTCCTGGCGGGGCGACCATGTGTACGTGGACGGGATGCTTTAAGCCTCCCAAGTCAGGAAGGCGCAAAACTAGTCTAGTGGCCTTTAATCCAAATAGCTCAAAGGAATAGTTTGCACGTTTATATAGTACTGTTTCCTTCAGGTTTCGCCACATTTTTGAGCGCTTTTTGACATGTAAAGAACCCGCTTGCTCAGGTGTTCTTGCGCCATTTTTAATGCCAGCATTCTTCTCTTTGATTTTCTCCGCTGGATTGTCGATCTCGTGCAGGCCTTCGTTGCTAATTTTTGCTTCTGACTTCTTCCTAAAGTCTGCATACTCTTGCAGGTTAATTATATCTGAAGTCTGAATTTTTACAACTTCGACGCCCTTGCCAACTGAAGGAAACTCGATGCATTGTAAATAGCTGGTTGCAAATTTACTTAGAAAATTTCCGACATCTCTCTCAATATTCTTGCCCCTGAGGTCACGCGCTCTTAGTAAAGCCAGCGCCTTAGATATCCGCGTTTTATTATGTGGGTCACTATTGCGCATCTGAATTTCTTTCAGCATCTCTTCGTGAATCTCTTGAGCATATTCAAGTTTTAGACCCCTGCTGATGCACAATCCAGTCGCTATATGTGCTGCGATATTCTGATTTACTTCTCTGCGGCATAGATGAATGGCAGCTCCTTCTGAATTTCGCGCACTTACGTCATAAACTGCTTGATTCTTCAAGAAGAGGATGGGTAATACTTTAGGTTCAAGAGTCCCTGATTCAAAGCCTCGTTTGCGATTCATTAGTTCTTTGATCTTAGTGGCCACGCCTTTGTACGAAAAAAGCGATTTTGCTCCAACGTTGTCTCTACCGGCAGATATAGGTTGATGCTTTATTTGCCAAAGGTGCCGTACGCGAGCCCAGTTTAGATCAATCGTTACATTCTGAATTAGTAAAGCGCGATCCAGTAGGGTGAAGGTGTGTACTCTGCGAAGGATATATTTCTTATCATCCCATAGCTTGTAGTAACCGGCAGAAATATCCAGGCCCAAAAAAGACCCATCAAGCAAGTTCATTCTCTCCCACCCTAAGCAAAAATACTGTCTGCACTCCAACGCGCATGAGGTACGTAGCGGTCTGTGTGAATGAGCTTGTCGAGGCGATCTCGCTCTTCGAGAACGAAAGTGCAGACTTTTAGCAAATCTTGATACTTTTCTTCTAGTAGATCATACTCACTTTTTGATATTTTCTTGGTGGTGCGCTCTTCGTAGGCCAAAGTCATCGCCTTGATGTTTCCAAGCTGCTCGATTAAATGAAAATACAAATCACTCCAAGCATCTCTCCGCTCCTCCATCTCTTCGCGAGTTGTTTCCGATTGCTTTAGTCCCGGAAGCAATTCCGCCGGAAAAGGGTAACGATAAAGCGAGTCATCAAGGTTGATGTACGGGTACTGAATATTCTCTTCTGACGAATCTGAATATTGCCCAGTCGCATTATCAGCTGAATGCTTAACCCTCCCGAGTAGAGCGCGCTTCACCGCCTCAGGGGAAAGCTCAGGTATTTGCTCACGCTTTTCCTTCTTGCGCCCAAGCAGGCTACCCATTGCTTGCGCCACCCATCGTGCTAGTCGTAGTGCTCGATTCTGCTGTGCTTCGCACTCTGGCTGTGGTTCTTTTGCTTCTGGTCTTGATCCTTTTCCACCCCTCTCATCTTGTTTACCATTAAACAAAATGGGGTGAGGGTTGTCAATGCTGGTTGACATTTCCATGCTTACTTGTTAACGCGGTGATTCGCGTTCGTGGTTCGCGGACACCCTTACGGCCGAAGGGGGTGCTCCCACGCATGATCTTGGTCATGGCTTCCTACTGCCTCTAGTTCTTATTTGGCTCAGCTCTGCAGTCAGGCGATCATACATCCCTGGTGGGGCATCTCACAAGATTCTGCTCCAAATTTTGTTGGCTCCATACGGAACTCACAGCCGACTCAACGACGTTGTCAGCGTGGATGTTGCCGGTGAGGACGATGGTGAATTTGGGCCAGGTTTCACCTCGCCAGACCAGCCGGATGGTGGTCTGGCCTTGGAGCTGGACGATGTTTGGTTCCGCGAGTTCTTGTTCCTGCCACAGGGCTTCTGGCTGGGAGCTGGTTCTCCAGGCGGGACTCAGGGGTGTGGGTTGGGGTTCGTTGCCTTGCCACAGGCTGAGCTGTGGTGGGTGCATGTGGATGTGGCGTTGGCAGCGGAGCTGGATGGTGAAGCCGACTTGGGTTTCGTCCAAGCCGATGAGGATGAGGGTGGCTTCGGGGACGGTTTGGGTGGTCCAGTGGGTGGAGATCAGCCGGGCCAGCTGACATAGGCCGCGGTCGCTGTAGCGACGGGCTTGGCGCTGGTCAAGGAAGTGCTTGGCCCCGAATTCTTCGAGTCGGGCGAGGTGGGTGTCGGCGTCGGTACACAGGCCGAGGGAGTAGCTGGCGGCCTCCACGGCGGTGATGTCGTTGTCGGAGTCGATCAGTTCCATGATCTTGTGGTTCAGCTCCACCAGGGCGACTTCGGGGTCGCCGTTGCCGAGTAGGTCGCACATGACCGGGCACTGGGCCATGGTCTGCGGTGACAGGCCGCCGGGGCGTTTGCGGGCAGCGCGGAGTTCTTGATGGATGGCGTCTTCGGCGGCGCGGCTGCTGCCTTCAGCACTGTCGCTGCGGCTCATCCGGGCAGCCTAGTCGAGCACACCAGGGGCTGTTCTCTAGGCGGGGAGAAGGAGCGCGTTGGTTTCTCGGGGGTTTGAGGGGCCTCGGGGGGGGGCTTGGGGGATGTCACTTTCATGTCACGACAGGCCCCGGGGTTGTGGGTTGGACTTGGGGTGTGAAGTCAAACCGGCTTCTTACGCGAGTTACACCGGCTCCGCTGCGTGGTGGTGGCGGGTGGTGTGGAAGGAGTTGTTTCATGTCTGGTCTCATCCCTACGTCTTCTGCTACTGCTGGTGGTTTGGTTTCTGGTGGTGGTGCGCCGTCGGCGTGGACGGCTCAAGGTCGGGCGTTGTCTCGGCTGGTGGCGAGTAGTGAAATGCAGGTGGCCCGGTTGGCTGCGGCGACGCATGTGGAGTCGGCCAAGCTGGATGCGCTGGATCACGTAACTCAGCGGGCTATGCAGGGCGCTGCGTTGGTGGCGCAGTTGGAGGGTCAGTTGGCGGAGGCAGTGCCGGCGGCGGCGTTCCGGCTGGCGCAGATCGGGCAGACACATACCTTGGCCATGGTCGGTGAAGTTCACAACTTCTCCCGGCGGGTCCAGTGATGACCCCGTTGATCTCCGCTGCAATGCTGCTGGATTTTTCCGGCATCGTGGGCGCACTTCCTGGCTGGCTGCTGGTCGGTCTCGTCGTGGTCGGCGCTGCCGGAATGTGGTGGTTGCTGGCGGGTCTTCGGAATGTGCTCAAAGCCCGCCGGCGGGAGAAGCAGCGCTGGCGCATGGCGGCCACACAAACCTTGGCTGAGGCTCGTATTCAGCGGGCTACCAGTTTGGCGGTGAGCCAGCTGTTGGCGGCTGCTGGCAGCGAGCTCACCGATCCCGGAACTCGGGAACGTGGCCGCCATGGCTGACCTCCCGTCTTCCCTGGTGGACAAGCTTTTTGGCTGGTGCGTCTCCTTGTTTCTGGCGGCACTGGCACTTTACGGGGCGGTTCAGCTCATCTGCGCTATCTGGCCGGTGTTGGTCATCTGCCTGATCGTTTGCGTGGCGGTTGTGGGGATGGTGCGGCTGGTTGGATGGCTGGCGCGGTGCTGGTGGGGATTGTAGGTGTCGTGTATTTCACAACAGCAGTTTTCGTGTCCCGTAATTGCTGTTGTACCGGGGATGTGCCCTGTCCGGTCGGGCGTAATGTGTCCGACCGGACGGTTGCCCCTGAGAAAGTATTCCGTCATAAATCGAGGGGTAGACCAGCGCGTGTCACCCCGGTGTTTTCATCTCGAATCTGAGGCCCAGGGTGACGCGGTCACACGCGGCCTGCGGAAAGGAGGAGTTCATGAATAATATCACTAACCCTTCGAACCGGACTGGTCGTGTGCCGTCTGCGTTCCGCACCATTTTGGCGGATCCGCCCTGGGATATTGGGCAGAAGGGCCGCTACGGCGCATCGGTGCATTATCCGGTAATGAGTCTGGAGCGGATCAAGCGGTTGCTGGTAGCCCAGCTGGCGGAGGCGAACGCGCATTTGTATCTGTGGGTTATCAACGGAGGGATCCGTGAGGGGATCGACGTCATGGAGGCGTGGGGCTTCACCTACCGATCACCGCTGACGTGGATCAAACCGCGGATGGGCTTGGGTGCTTACTTGCGGAATCAGACGGAGCATTTGCTGCTCGGGACGCGTGGCCAGGCGCCGGTTAAGTTCCGCGGTCAGGGGACGTGGCTGTACGCCCCGGTGCAGGAGCATTCCCATAAGCCGGAGGAACAGTACGCCATTATCGAGCGGCTGTCGGATGGCCCCTACCTCGAGTTGTTCGCCCGTCGTCGCCAGCCGGGCTGGTTTGTCTGGGGCAATCAAGTCGATGCCGACATCCAGATCCCGGGGTATCCGGTGCCCAGCGATGCGGCACCGCGAGACGGAGGTCGGCAATGACTAATCGTCAGATCAAGCGTCGCCGTGATCGCCAGTCACGCCGGATTCGTGTGCGCACCAAACGCCGCGACCAGATCGACTACGACGCGCTGGCTCGGGCGGTGCTGGAACAAGCCGCGATGGATGACCACGATGCACGCGCTGCCCGGTCGGCCGGCGCGGCTGCATCTCGTCCCAACTCGGAGCGGAGCGCCTCATGATCAGCTGGCGGCAGATTCATTGGCCACGCCCGCTGTCGATGGCCGGGTCGGTGGGTTTGTTGACGCGACTGGCCAGCGATGACCGGCGCGGTGCGGTGGTGTGGGAGGCGCGGGCCGAAGCCGGACGAGTGCGGTACTTGCTGGGTGCTGAGACCGCGGATGTGCTGGAGATCGAGAGTCTGCTCGCACCGCTCATTCCCGGTGTTGTTGTCACCGACCTGAAGCGGCCGCGATCGGAGGTTGCCCGCTGCGGTCGGGTGCAGATCAGGCAACGCTCATTGGCTTTGGCGCTGGATGGCAGCGAACAGATGGTGACGGCGCTGCTGGCGGCCCTGGCCAGTGCCACCGCTACCGATGACGTATTGGTGGTGCAGGTGGTGCTGGGTGCGGCGCTGGCGCCGGAGATCATCACCGCAGCCACGGAGGATCCGACGATGCCGTTGTGGCGCAAGCTCTTTTACGGTCCGCAGCCGGCCAGCGCCGAGGTGCGTTCTCGGATGCGCGGTAAATGCGACCAGTTCCGGTTCCGGGCGGTGGTGCGGATCGGTGCCTCGGCGGCCACGCCGCTGCGGCGTCGTCTGCTCGTTTCGCGGGTGCTGGCGGCCTTCTGCCAGCTACAAAGCGGCGGCACCCGGGTGCGGCTGGTTCCGGATCGACTGGATGCCATCGACAATGCGTCGGTGCCGCTGTGGCTGCCGCTGCGATTGACGCCTGCCGAAGCGTTGGCGTTCGCGGCCTGGCCGCAGGGTGAGGCTGAACTGCCCGGGTTGCCCGCTGCCCATCCCAAGCCCGTCCCGCCACCTGTCTGTTACCACCCGCCTGCTGAGCGGGTGTTTGCGACCAGCACGGCGCCGGGCACTAGCCAGCCGATCGGTATCGCGATCGGTGATGCCTGCCGCCATACCCATATTCTCGGCCCGACCGGTACGGGCAAGAGCACCCTGCTGCTGCACCTGATCAAGGCGGATCTGGCCGCTGGGCGTTCCGTCGTCCTGATCGACCCCAAGCGCGATTTGGCGATGGACACCCTGGCGCTGATGCCGCCCCAGCGCCACCGTGATGTGGTGGTGATCGACCCGATGCTGCAGCACCCAGTGGGTATCAATCCGCTGGCCACGACGGCAGAACGTCGCCCGCTGGTTGCCGACAGCCTGCTGGCTCTGTTCCGGGGGTTGTTTCCCTCGGCGTTCGGGCCGCGTACCTCGGACGTGCTGCACGCTTCGCTGTTGACCTTGATGCACGCGCCCGATGCCACCATCGTCCAGCTGCCCCAGTTGTTGACCGATCCCGGATTCCGGCGGTCGTTGACCCGGCGAATCACCGACCCGGTGGGGTTGGGATCATTCTGGGCACAGTGGGAGGCCCTGAGCCCGGCCCAGCAGGGACAGGCCATTGGGCCGGTCATGTCCCGGCTGCGCCAGTTCGTGCTGCGTCCCGGGCTGCGGGTGGTTCTTGACCAACCGCGTCCCCGGTTTCAGCTGTCGCAGGTATTTCGGACACCTACTGTTCTCATCGTTACCCTGAACAAGGGGCTGCTGGGGGAGCAGTCGGCGGCGCTGCTGGGCTCGTTGGTGGTCAGCCAGCTGTGGCAGCTGAGCCTGGCCCAAGCCGCACTGCCGCCCGAATCCCGGCGGCCAGTGTCGCTGTTCCTCGACGAGGCGCAGAACTTTCTCAATCTCAATGCCGACCTGGGTGAGGCTCTGGAGCAATCCCGCTCGCTCAAGGTCGCTTGGCACCTGGCGCATCAATTCCGACGCCAGATGCCGCCTGAACTCATGGCCAGCATCGACGCCAACGCCAGGAACAAGATCGCCTTCACCCTCGATACCGCCGACGCTGCCAGCCTCGCCAAGGACGGCGCCCTGGCACCAGAAGACTTTGCTCAGCTCGGCCCATACGAGATCTACGTCTCACTGCTCTCACGTGGCCAGCAGACCGGTTGGTTCTCCGGCCGCACCCTGCCGCCGCCCAAGCAGTGTGCCTCACCGGCAGCCATCATCGCCGAGAGCCAAGCCCGCTACGGCCGCGTGACCGACGAACCACCGGCACCACCCAGCGAGCCGGTCAACCAGCGAAGCGACATGGACGACGAGCCGTTTGGGCGCACCGATCTGGAGGCCTCATGAGCAGTTATCGCCTGAGGCTGGGGCATCCGTTCACCCGTCCGGTCGCTACTCCGGCCGCAGCAGTCAACCGCTGCGTGTCACCGCGGTGGATGGGGCGTATCGCCGCAATACGGGAGACGACTGTCATGCATCATGCATGTGACATCCACTGCCTGCGAACCAGGACCGTGGGGAGGCGCCGATGATCAAGCAGCCTCGCGTCAGCCGCTGCGAGTTGCATCAGCTTGCGGACCGGCTCAGCCAACGAGACTGGAACATCCTCCACTTCATCAACCGCCATCGCTACGCCACCACTGGGCAGCTGCGCCGCCTGTACTTCGCGACGCACGCCACCCAATCTGCTGCCACTCGGGCCTGCACCCGCGTCCTCGGGCGACTGCTCAAGTTGCGGCTACTCACCCGGCTGGAACGACGCATCGGCGGCGATCGCCACGGCTCGGCTGCCTTCATCTGGTGTCTGGACGTGGTGGGGGAGCGATTGCAGCGTCTCGCCGACGGCAAACGACGGCGCTTCCATGAACCCTCGTTTCTGTTCCTACAACACAGCCTGACCATCACCGACATCCACGTCCAACTGGTCGAGGCCGAACGAACCGGCTGCTTCAACCTCATCCAGGTCGCCATCGAGACCGAAGCCTGGCGGCCCTACCTGACGCCCCACGGCGTGACCACCCTCCTCAAGCCTGACATGATGCTCAGCCTCGCCAACCACGCCTACCGCGACTACTGGTACCTCGAGATCGACCTGGCCAGCGAATCACTTCCCGTCCTGATGCGTAAATGCCACGCCTACGAGGACTACCGTCACACCGGCCAGGCCCAGCAAGAACACCAGGTCTTTCCGCGGGTGCTGTGGGTGATGCCCACCTCGGAGCGCATCACCCGGCTCAAAACCGCTATCGCCGCCGACCGGAGGTTGCCCGACCGACTCTTCGTCTTCACTACCCCAGCGGCGCTCATTCCCACACTCCGAGAACCGCCGTAACCAAAACCCCGATAACACCAATTCCTCAACCATCTCGAAAGGAGGGGTATCTATCTATGAAAACATATAAGCCGCTTGGGCAAGTAAGTGATCCTGGCAGACAAATTCCGAGTTTCAATTCAGGGAATGGACGTGCCCGGAGTTGCCTCAGTAACATCTATAACATTGCCAAACGAGGCGGAAGATATTCCCTTTCTTGAAGGCAATTCACTTGTCACCGGTTGCCGGAAATCATTGCTCGCCCCGCGGGGGCTGGACTTTTTCGTCCAAGAGAGCGTCAATAGAAGAAGGATATGAGTCACAATCAGGCAGAAAGGAGAACGCCGCATGTCACCAAGCAGCCCACCCAGCCCCATCACGACGACGCCCAAGCGACGACGCCGAACCTCCCTTGGGGACTTCAACCAACTCTTGGGTCTGGACGGCGTCGTCCCCCTGACCAGCGGTGACATTCCTGAGGGGTCGGAGGCGGTGCTGTACCTGCGGGTGTCGACAGCCCGGCAGATGAACACCGCCATCGACATCGACGAGGACGGCAACTCCATCGCCACCCAGCGTGAGGTCGGCACGAAGCGCTGTCGCCGCCTGAACGCACCCATCGCCCGCGAGTTCGTCGAACCAGGCAACTCTGCCCAGTCCATCGCCAAACGCCCGGTTTTCCGTGAGCTGCTGCGCTACGTCGAAGCCACCCCGCAAATCGGCTACGTGGTGATCTACATGCGCTCCCGCGCGTTCCGTAACTACACCGATGCCGCCATTGCCAAGCGCGTCCTGGCGGCCATGGGCGTCAAGCTCATCTCTGCCAAGGAAGAATTCGGCGAGGGGTACATGGCTGATGCCATGGAGGCCATCACTGACATCATGAACGAGGTACAGGTCCGGCAAAGCGGCGAGGACATCTCGAACAAGATGCATCACAAGGCCCAGAACGGCGGCACGACCGGACGGGCCAAACTTGGTTACTTGAATGTGCGCAAGGACTTCGACGGGCGGTTGGTCAACACCATTGATATCGACCCAGAACGCGCACCGCTGATTCGGTGGGCGTTTGAGCAGTACGCCACGGGAGAGTACAGCCTGACGGCGCTCACCGATGCTCTAGAACAGCAAGGACTGACCACTCGACAGACAAGTCGTTGGCCGCAGCGGCCGCTGTCGCGCAGCCAGTTGGCGGCGATCCTGCGTGATCCGTATTACATCGGGAAGGTGATGTTCAAGGGAGAGATCTATCCCGGCCGCCACGAGGCCTTGATCAGTCCGGAGCTGTTTGAGCGGGTGCAGCGGGTCCTGGAAGTGCGGCATCACCGCAACCAGCGGGACTGTCGCCATAGCCATTTCTTGCGTGGTTTGATGCAGTGCGGTCGCTGCTACGGGGCTGGACGAAATAGTCAGTTGATCTATTCGCGGCCGGTCAACCGTGCTGGTCAGGCGTATGAGTACTACACCTGCACCAATCGGATGAAGGCTGCCTGTGGTTTGCCGCACCTGCCAGTCGCAGAAATTGAAGACGCCTTGGCGCGTGAGGTCGCTACGCTACGCATCCCCATCGAGGAGGTTGCAGCGCTGCGTCAGCAGGTGGTGGACAGTTTGGAGCATCAGCAGGCGGCGGAACAAGAAACCAAGCGGCGGTTGAAGAAGGAGCTGGGCCGGTTGGATGTCAAGGAGGAACGATTGTTGGATTTGGCCGCCGACGGTGGGTTGGTCGGTAAGAAGCTACGTAAAAGGCTTCGTGATCTTCAGACGCGTCGAGCCGTGGTTCGGCAGCAGTTGGAGTGCACCGATGAACAGCTGCGTCGTGAAGCCGATACCGTGCTGGCCTACCTCGACCTTCTGGCTGACCCCGGTAGGTTTTACGAGCTGGCCAGTCCGGTGGTGAAACGTAAACTTCTGACTGCTTTCTATGCCCAGATCTGGCTCGATGATGACCAGCACACCCTCCAGCCCGTTGCTGAGTCGCGGGAGATCGTGACCCGACTCCACCAGGCGGCACGCCACGCCGTGGGTGGAGTCCAGGGCTCCTGCCCCACGGCTCGGACGGTTCCCCGCCGCGTCGAGGGTGGGTCACTGAGGTCACATAGCAACGCGAAACCAGTCGAAGAGGGCGAAAACATGGCTGACGGAGCCGCGTCTGTCGAGGCGGCTGTTGGTTCGGGTGATGTGTCTCTCACCCCTGTTACATCGGCAAAAACGCCCCCGGAGCGGAACTCCGAGGGCGTGTGTTCGAACAAGATGAGTGTGGTCGGGACGACAGGACTCGAACCTGCGATCTCCTGCTCCCAAAGCAGGCGCGCTAGCCACTACGCTACGTCCCGGGTGTCCCGCGGAGGGGACCCGCGCAGTCTACTGCAAGCCCTCGCAGGTGCCCAACGGGAACCCCTCAGGTCTTCTCGGTTCCGTAAGCGCCACCCAGCAGGGAGCTGACGACGCTTATGACGATGCTTCCCCACAGTGCCGGCCAGAACCCGTCGATGAAGAAACCGATGCCGAACTTCTGCGCCACCCAGGCGGTCAGCAGCAGCATGGCGGCGTTGATCACCAGCAGGAACAGACCGAAGGTGATCAGCACGAGGCAGAAGGACAGCACCTGGGTGAACGGTTTGACGACGGCGTTCACCACCCCCATGATGGCCGCCACCCCGAGCAGGATCAGGACATACTGCTGATCGGACTCGGCAACCACCCGGATACCCGGGATGAGCCAGACGGCGGCTGCAGTGGCGATCGCTCCCACCACGAGTCTCAGAAGGGTTCTCATACCTCCACGGTACCTGCTGATCCGTGATGACTGGGCTCCCGGATGTGCGAGAGAGTGACAGCTACGGCGTCTCCCGGTACAGGGACAGGCAATCGGCGGTCATTGAAGGAAGGAACTCGGTGATCGAGTACTTAGCGGCATCGCTGATGGTGAACGGGTCTGTTCTGATGGTCTCTTCCATTTCCTTTCGGGTGCCTGTTGCAAGGATGATGCCCCCGTTCCGGGGTTCCTTGCGCCCGCTTGCTAGAAAACGACCGGCGGAGTAGTTCTTGGCGAGATACTCCTTGTGTGCCTGAAGGTTGGCCTCGACGGGAGCGAGTCCGCGATGGTAGGTCAGTTCCAAGATGAAAAGACGTGCCATGGAGTCGGATGGTAGCACTGAACCGTTCGGCTCGGTGAGGTGGAGAACCCCGCGGGGCCTTGGAGCGGATGACGGGAATCGAACCCGCGTAGCCAGTTTGGAAGACTGGGGCTCT
>ERZ773049.725-NODE-725-length-19905-cov-18.533955_pt1 | contig 19905 bp, 20 predicted proteins | sample MGYA00580633_ERZ773049 | MGnify/ENA primary metagenome ERZ773049 (study PRJEB29015, sample SAMEA2737991) | human oral metagenome | biome: human oral; feature: human-associated habitat; material: dental | place: China | collected 2066 ... | reverse complement strand
TTGTCGGCGGTGCTTAGGGGCTGCGCGAAGGGCAGGGACAGTTCGTCGGGTTTAACGGACATGTTCGGACGGCCTAAGGGTTGTCTTCCACAGGGCGGATGTAGTCACGGGCAACGGGTTCGTACTGCCGTTTGTGGTCGAGGGCGAGGACGATAAAGTCTTGTCCGGTGTTGAGTTCGGCAAACAGATAGGTGCCGTCGGCAGCCGACCACTGGTCGTCGATGACTTTAAGCCGTTCGCGCTCCAGCAGCAGGATGCGGCGCGGGCACGCCGCCGACGGTGACGATGCCGATGCCGCGTCCGGCGATGATGCCCGTGCCGTGGTTGCGCCATCTGTGCTGCAGCAGTGCCGCCGCGAAGACTTGGTTTTGCGGCGCGGCGTGTTTGGCCGGTTTCCATGTCAGGATGCGCGGGGCAAAAACCGTGTTCACGCTACAGCTCCCAGGCGGAGATATTGACGAGGACGGGCGAGCGGCGGGCGGAATCGTCGCCGATTTCCATCAGGATGTAGCGGTCGCCGCCGATGGCAAATTCCGTGCCGACCGGTACGGCGGACAGGTTTTCCGCCGGGCAGGACAGGCCAGGCAGCAGGCCGCGCATCACGCGGCGGATGCCGACGAGTTCGGCAATAAACACAGGGAAGGCGGAGAAGCCGCCGGAGACGGGGGAAGGATAGTCGGCGCTGTAATTGTTCGAGCTGACAGACAAGGCACCGGCACTGGAGAAGACGGCTTCGGCGGCGGCGGCGAGGCCGTCGTGCGATTTGAGCAGAAAGGAGGTGGCGCGGGTGCCGTTGGTATAGTTCAGGCCGTTCCAACTGTAGTTTGTGTTTCCATACGTGCCGTTGGCGTGGGCGGCGAATACCATATTGCCGTTGTCGCCGGCGGCAAGGGTGGGAAAGTCGCCGAAATAGAGGGGGCGGGTGGTGTAAGTGCCTTCGCTGAAGAAGACGAAGCCGCGCGGGCAGCCGACCAGCCACCACCGGCGCACGGCGGTGTTGCCTTCGTATATCGGGAAACGCTGCAGTGCACCGGCGGCGGTACCGGCGTCGATGCCGCTCATGGCGGTGTAGACGCGCAGGTCGGCATAGTTGGCGTTGGTATGCTCGACGCACAGGCAGCCCTGCGGCGATTTGGCGTCGGCCGAGCGCAGGGCGATTTTGTTGCCGTCCTCAAATGCCGCTTCCCAGCCTGCGGCGGGTTTGCTGCCGTAGCCGGTGACGAGGCAGGCTTTGAGGACGGTTTTGAGCGAGCCGGCGGCACGGGCAAGCTTGGGCGCGCCGGGGTCTTCGGAAGTGTAGAGGGTGACGGGGGTGCGGGTGGTGCGCAGCATGGGTTTTGTCCTTTAAAAACGGTTTTGAAATGGGTTCAATCTTCGGCCACGGTGTTGCCCCTCAGGCAGGCGGTGAAGCCGTCGCGCCTGCTTTGACGCTCTGCCGAGGGCTGGACGGCGCGCAGTATCCACACCGGCAGCGGCGTGCCGTAGGTGTTGAAGCGGATGCAGTTGCGTGCCGCCCAGCCGCCGCCGAAGGCAAGGCGCGGCAGGGTGAAATAGGGTTTGCCGGTGGCGGGGTTGGCGGGGGCGAGGTCGGTGAGGGTGTCGCCTTTGACCACCAGGCCGAGGGTTTCGCCGTATAGCTCGAACTGGGTGTCGGAGGTAAACTGAATCAGCCAGCGTTGCGTCACTGCGCCGTCACTGGTCAGCACGAAGGGGTAGTTGCGCACGTCCAGCCGTGCCAGTATTTCGTCGCCGTCGATGTCGTCTTTCCAGCGTTTGCCCCATGTCTGCTGCGAGAAGGGTTCGGAAGCGCGTACCAAGAGGTCGCCGCCGATCAGGGCGGAAGAAACGTAAGTGCCCTCGCGCGGATAGTCTCGGGAGACGGGAAACTGCAGTTTCAGACGGCCTGATATGTCGGCGCGGGCGATGCGGTTTTCTTCTTCCCACGCCTGCACGGCGGTGAGCGGCATCTGATAGGCCGACAAGTCCAGCGGGTCGGCGAAGGTGAGCGTACCGGCGGCAAGGTCGGCGGTGTAACGGTCGGCGGTAACGTGTTTGCGCTGCGCGTCGATCAGGCACAGGCGGTCGAGGTTCTGCCGATCGAGGGTGATTTTCTGCCCCGCCGTGAAGGCGCTGCCGATGTCCTGTTTCAGGCGGTTGCCGATGACCACCATGTCGCCCTTGCGGAAGACGGAGACGCGGCCGTCGGCGGACAGGCGCACGGCGTCGATGCCGATAATGGACGAGTCCAGCGGGATGTCGTCTTGTGTGACGGCGTTGTAGCGCAGGGTGTCGGGCAGGAAGCCGTCCTGCCGCTCGATGGTGAAAAAACCGGTGCGGTAGTCGATTTCGCCGGTGAAATCGCCTTCGATTTTGCCGTCGGCGGTGGAGCGCCCCGTCAGGAGGCCGTCGCGCCCTGTGGCGTAGACGGTGAAACTTTCGGGCTTGACCGGCGCGCCGCCGACGCGGGCGCAGAAGCGGTAGGCGGGTTTGGCGTCTGTCGATACCACGCCTGCGGTGACTTTCAGGCCGGACAGGTTCAGCGCGGCGTCGGCAATCTGCACGTTGCCGTTTTCCAGATTCAGACGGCCTACGGCGTCGCCGCGTCCGGTCTGCGGGTTGAAGTTGCGGTACAACACGCCGCCGCGCTCGATGATTTTCACGCCGTCCAGGTCAAACGCCCAGGTGTCCTGCACGGGGCGGCTGCCGGAGAGCGTGCCGCCGATGACGTTCGCCCACACATTGGACGGCGTTTCGGTGAGGCGCACTTGGCGGGTGTCGTCGCTGTCGTGCCGGCGGTAGGCGGCGGCTTGGATTTGATAGGCGACTTGCGTGATCACCTTTTCTCGGCCGAAGTCGGCACTTTGGCTCGCGCCCGGCAGTATCTGACGGCTGCCGACATCCCAACCGAAGCCCGCTATCGGCAGGCCGAGCTTGTTGGGTTCGGGGATGTGTACTTTGCCCGTGCCGTAGTCCACCGTCGCGCCGGTGAGGGTTTTGCCGTCAAGCATCAGGCCGCCCGCACCGTTGTCGGTGAAGGTGATTTCCCGTGCGCCGAAGACTTCTTTTTTATCGTAGGCCAGTTTCAGGTCGTGTTTTTCCGCCTGCACGATTTGCAGGCCGTCGGGCAGGGTTTGCCCCGCTTTCATGCGGTTGTATTTCATCTGCACCCAGCCCTGTGTCTGCACGAGGGCGCGGGCGGTGTAGGCCACGCGCAGGCACAGGCTGCCGGGGGCGGTGCGGCCGAGGGTCAGGTTCAGCTCCCCGCCCGTCTGCTGGCCCACCGCGCCTTCTTTCGCTTTGCCGGTATAAGCCTGATAGGCAATCTGCACGGCGGCGGCGGTGAGGCCGTCTGAAACGGCGCAGCGGCCGCCGTAATAATCCACATAACCCGTTGCGCCGCCTTTCAGACGGCCTGCTTCGTCGGTGGCAGTTTGGCCGTTCCACGTCAGGCGCAGCGTGCCGGGCTTGATGGTGTCCGCGGCTGCGGCAGGCAGGACGGCATGGCCGCCGAGGGTTTTGACGACAGGCTCTTCACCCGCGTCTTTGGCGTCGTAGGTCTGAAACGCGCTCTTGTCGCCCCACAAAAAGACGATGCGGCTGCCGACATCCGGCAGGGCGCTTAAAGAGAGGACGGCCGAGCCGCTTGCCGATACCGTGCCGCAGGCTTCGCCCGCAGCGTCGCGCAGGATGTAGTCGCCCGCGTCTTTGAGGACATACCACACGCCCTGCGCCATAAACGACACCGACAGGCTGCCGGGCGCGGGGGCGGGCTGCAGCAGCGGCGCCCACTGCGTGCCCTGGTTGCTGTCTTTTACTTCGACAAAGGCGGCAAAACGGGCGGCGTTTTGCAGCGAGCCGGGAACGGCGGATACGGTGAGGCCGAAGCTGTCGGGGAAGCCCTGAATCAGGCCGCGCCGGTAGTCGATTTGCACCGCTTCGCCGTTTCTGACGAGCTGGCCGCGCGCATTGTCCTTCCAGCCGTCGATTTCCACCGTGCCGGGCAGTACGGGGGTTTCCAGCCAGATGTCGCCCGATACGGCGGAGGCCGTCTGAAACACCATGCGGCGCGGCGCGGAGGGTATCCACGCTTCGGCGGAGACGGGATGCACGTCGGCCTCGGCGGTTTCGACGGTGGCGGTGGGGACGAGTTTTTCAAAAATGCCGTCCACTTTCGCCTCGGCGCTGCCTTTGGCCAGCTTTTCGGCAAGGGGGCGCACGCCGTAATAATTGGCCGAGTCGGCGACATGGGTTTCCAAAATCAGCGTGTCGGCGTTGCTGTAGCCTTCGACGGGATAGTCGATGCCTTTGTAGTCGTCGGCCAGCGGGTTGGCCGTTTCCATTTTCAGCACGCGGCGTTGGATTTCTTTGGTTTGACCGTTGGGCAAAACGATTTCGAAGGTGCGGATTTCGTCGGAGAGGGCGGCGATGCGGAAATACTGCTGCCGCGTGCGTTTGCGGTTTTCCAGGCAATAGCGTTCGCCGACTTTCGGCAGCGGCGCTTCCGTGCGCTGGTAGGCCTGCACCAGGCGCGAACCGGCCAGATGCCGCCCCAAGAGGGTCATGCGGCTTTCGATGGTCGGCACGCTGTACGCCTCGATGCGCGGCAGGATGTCGGCGCGGGATTCGCCGTAGTTCTTGGCGCGGAAGGCAAGAAAGGAGACGTTCTCCGCCTGCGGCGGCTCGGAAATGACGAAATGTGCGCCGTACAGCGGCTCGCCGTCGCCGCGCAGCACGCCCGGATAGACCAGCCGCGCGGCAAAATCGCCTATCGTGCGGTCGGCGTCGGAAACGGGCGGGAAGAGTTCGTTGTCGGCGCCGGTGAGCGGCGTGCCGACCATCAGGCCGCCGCCGTCGGCGGTGTCGGTGAGGCGTTGCGAGGGGTAGATTTGCAGGTCTTGCTGCGTCAGTTTGGTTTTGGCCATGTGTCATACCGTCATTAGGTTAATGGTTGCCAGATAGGGGGTGTCGTCGGTTTCGGGGGCGCAGAAGGCCACGGCTTCGGCCTTGGCAAACTGCTTTTCGTGCAGGCGGAATATCACCTCGAAGCTGCGGCCGTCGGGGTGGGCAAGCGTCATGACCAGTTCGGGCACGTCGCCCCATTCGCGCAGGCGCAGCAAATCCGAGCGCCTGTGCCACGCCCAATCGCCCGCAAGGGTGACGGGGCGGCCGTTCAGCTTCGTTCCCTGCTGTATCACCAGCGCGCCCGACAAAGTGCGCTGCGGCGCGGCCTGCGCCACCGCGCTCCAGTCCATTTCGTCCTGCCATTGCAGATCGGGCGGCAGGGCGAGGGTTTCACCCGTGTCTTTTCTTTTGAGTTGCCAGGTCATTTTCAGACGTCCTCCTTATGTCGCCCGCTGCAGGTCGGCGCGCAGACGGTCAAGCAGCGCATTCACCGCCGCATCAACTACGTTCGCGTCGCGTTTTTCCAGCACGCGGTTCAAATCGTTCATCAATCCGTCGGTCACACCGGCGGGGATATCCACTTTCGGCTCGGACAGGGCTTCCCAATCGGGTTTCTGCACCGCGCGTTGTTTTTCCCGCTGCTCGGCTTCGCGCTTTTCGCGCTGGCGGCGGTAAATCTGCTCCTGCAATTCGGCCGATTTGCGGTATTCCGCCGCCGTGCCCTCGTCTGCCGCTGCGGCGGCTTTCTTTTTCCATGCTTCGATTTTGCGCCGCGCTTCCAATTCGTGTGCCGCTTCTTCGTTGCCGTTCAGCCCGGCCAGTTCGGCTTCCAGAGTCTCCCGCGCTTCCCGTGCTTCGTCCTGCATCTGCCGCAGCTTCTGCCGCGCTTCGTCGATTTGCGCGTGCAATTTGGACAGGCGCACGGCATCGAGTTTGCCGGTGGCCTCGGCGGCGGCCTGTGTGGCGCGGGCAAGTGCCTGCTGGCTGATTGTGCCGTCCCTTGCCATTTGCGATACGGTTTCGCCCGCCGCTTCGGCGTTGCGGATGACGGCGGCAAAGCCGTCCTTCACGGCTTGAAGCTGGTTTTTGTACTGTATCCAGCGGCTGACGCTCATGCTTTCGGGCTGGCCGACGTTGAAGCGGTCGATTTCGGCGTTCAGCGCGGCGAACTCTTCGCGGGTGAGCTTGATGTTGCCGTATTGCGTGCTGAATACTTCGTGCAGACGGGTTACGCGGCGCACCGCCCCGGCGGCGGCCTGTCCGACGCCCTGCACGGCTGCCGCCTGCTGCTGCGCCCCTTTTTGCGCCGCCTGCGCCGCGCCCGACGCCGCTTCGGCATGGCGGCGGGCGGCTGCGGCGGCTTCGTTGTGGGCGGTTTTCGCCGCTTCGCCCATTGTCGCGCTCTGCCTTGCCACTTCGGCGCTGCGCCGCTTCACTTCGGCGAGGGTTTGGTCGTATTGCGCGGCGGTGATGAGGCCGTCTGAAAAGGCCTGTTTGGCTTGTGACGACAGGTTTTGCAGGGCGGCGGGGTCGGATGCGTCTTTGACGGCCTGCGTCAGCCGGTCGTAGGCGGTTTTGGCGGCGGATGCGCCGTTTTCGGCGGCATCGTTGAGGCGTTTGATTTGTTCGCGGGTCAAATCGGCGGTGCGGCCGTTTTTAGACAACTGTTCGCGGAAGGCGGCAAACTCGGCTTTGCTTTGCAGTTTGCCCATCATCTGCTCGAAGCCGTTGCGTATCAGGCGGGCGTCGTCCACGCCCTGTTCGCGCGCGGTCTCGGAGGCCGTCTGAAAATCGGCAAAAGCCTTTTTCGCCTTGGCGCTGATGCCCTCGCTGACGGCATCGGTGTCGACGCCGATTTTTTCAAAGGAGGCGCGTACTTTCTGCGCCGCCGCTTCGGCCGCGCCGCCGATTTCGGACACTTTACCCGCCGTGTCGGCGGCGGCGATGCCCGCGTCGGCCAGCGGTTGGCGTATTTTCGCCATTTCCTCGGTGGCCAAGCCCGCCGCCACGGCGGCCTTCTGCCATTCGCTTTCGGCTTTCAGGGCGGATTTGGCGGCGGCAGAGGCGGTTTTCTGCGCCGCGTCGGCTGCTTCCTGCGCCGCTTTCTGCTGCGCTTCGCCGACGGCCTTTGCGGCGGCTTCCTGCGCGCTTTTCGCCTGCTCTGCCGCTTTGACGGCTGCGTCGGCGGCGGTCTGATAGGCGGTGCGGGCTTCGGCCTCCAAACGCGCGAAACGCTGCTCCTCCGTTTCCATCGAGTGCTTGGCCGCGCGCACGGCGGCCGACTCGAACGACAGGGCGCGTTTTTCCGCTTCGCCGAAGTGTTTTTCCGCCGAAGCCTTCATATCCGCTGCCGCCCGCTCGAAGTTGGCTGCCGTTTCGCCGAAGCTGATTTTGGCCAGACCTTCCAACACCAGGGCAGTGGCCGACTGCGCCGCACCGGCAAAGGCCTCGATGGCAATACCGATGGCGGCGAAGCCGTCCTGAATGGCGCCCAGCAGGATGTTGACGCCATCCAGCCCTGCTTTGAGTACGTCGAAATCCTGCCCGCTGCCGCCGAGCAGGGTGTTGAAGGCGTTGCCTGCCTCGTTGATGTAGCCGATAACGGTTTCAATCAGGTGCGCCACTTCCGCCGCACCGGTTTTGGCGGTATCGTAGGCGGAAACAAAGGCATCCGACAGGCTGCCCGTCAGTGCGCCGTCGAGGCCGTCCATCGCGGCTTCCAGCTTGTCCAAACCCGCGCCGACATCGGAAAGCACGGCGTTGTAGGCGTCGGAAATGCCGCCCGCCTCGCCGAATTTGAGCATCAATTCGTCTAGGCGGTTTTTCAGGCGGTTGACCGACGCGGAGGCCGATTCCGTGCCGCCGAAGGCTTCTTCCATCGCCGCGCCGAATTTGGGCAGGAAGTCTTCGGCGGCGATGCCGTTTTCGACCATTTTTTCCAATTCGGCGGTGGTGACGCCCATCGATTTTGCAGCAATGGCCATCGCGGGCGTGAGCCTCTCGCCCAACTGGCCGCGCAGCTCCTCCATGCTGACCTTGCCTTTGCCGGCAATCTGCGACAGTGCCAGCAGCACGCCGTTGGTTTCTTCGGTCGACAGGTTCATCGATGCGGCGGCAGAGGCCACGCCCTTGAACACCTGCTGCGTTGCCTCGGTGGACATATTGATGTTCTTGGTGGCGGCGGCCAGTTGCGCGTAGCCGTTGGCGGCGGATTTGAGTTCCAAACCCAATTCGGCGGCCACGCCCTTCACCCATTCCATCTGCTCCGCCGCGCCGTCTGCACCGGAGAAGGCGTATTCCATGCGCGACTTGATGGCGGCGAACTCCGTCGTCGTGTCGATAATGCGGCGCAATCCTTCGTTCACCGCATAAATGCCGCCTCCCACGCCCGCAGCGGCCAGCATGGTGCGCCCCATGCCGGCGACGGAGGAGGAGATGGCGGTCTGTTTGGACGGGATGCCGTCCATCGTCTGACTAAGGCGGCGCAGCTCGCGCTCGTAGGCGGCAGTGGCCGCCTTCAACTCCCGTTTGGTCAGACTGCCGTTCTGTTTCAGTTCGGCATAGGAGCGGTTGAGGCGCTGCATTTCCTTGTTCGCCTGCACATCGACATGCAGGCCGAGGGCGATTTTTGCGTCGGCCAGCCGCTTGAGTTTTTGCGCTTCTTCGTTCAGGGCGGCCAAATCCTGCCGCGCCTTTTCACTCTCCGCCGCCAGTCTGCGCTCTTCCTGCGCGAGTTTTTTTGTCGAAATTCCCGCTTCGGCCAAGGCTTTGCGGGTGTTGTGCGTCTGTTCGGCCAGCTCGGTCTTCTGCCGTTTCAGACGGCCTGCTTCGGCGGCGGCGGCCTTAAACTGTTTTTCCAACTCCTTTGACGGATTGGCCTTCATTTCCCGCGCCAGTGACGCGGTCTGCGCCTGTGCGCGGGACAGCTCTGCGGCGACCTCTTGGGTTTGCGTCTTCAGTTTTTTAAACTGCTCCGCCAGTGCGGCGGCTTTGTCCAGGCGGGCGAAGGTTTGCGACAATTCCTTGCCGCGCTCCGTCAGCGCCGCCGTGTCGATGCCCGCCTCTTCGATGGTTTTCGCCAGCTTGGCAACGACCTCCTCGCCTTTGACTTCTGCGGAGATTTCGATACCCGCTTTGATGTTTGCCGCCGACATGCACAACCTTTTTAAAATCTGTTAAATTGGCACGGATATTAAAAGTCCGATTGCGGCCGGCCGCGCGGACGGGCTTCACTACGGAGGGTAAGATGGGATACGTTTTGTTTTTTCTGTTTGCCGCGTCTCTGCTGGCTAACCGGCGAACCATGCCGGTTGTGCCGCGCCGCAAACGGGGGCGGAACGTCCTTCAATTGCTTTTGACCGCCGCCGCGGTGCTGTCGGCCGCACTCTTGGCGGCGGCGGTGCCGGCACATTGGCCGCGTTGAACAATGTTTGAAAAAGATACAAAAAGGCCGTCTGAAACCTTTCAGACGGCCTTTTTGCGGATATCCGTTTTTCGCAGCAGGCGTTTTATTTCCGATGATAGCGGTCAAGCATATCGTCGGCCTGTTTCAGGCGTTGGTCATACCTTTCGGCCATGCACTGCCAGTATGCCCGCCCGTAGCCCGAACCCATCGACTGGGCGGCGGGCTCGCTCTCGAAGCGGCAGTCGGCTTCGGCAAATTTTACCCACAGTTTCTGCGCATCCCGCCAGCGGTCTGCAACTTCCAATGGAAACATTGCTCCGTCGCTTTCCCATACTTTTTTATCCTCGCGGCGCAGCCGCGCTTCAATCAGTTTGAGCTTTTGGGCAATGACGAAAACACGTTGGTTGTTGCAGACGAAGTCGCTGTCGTCGCATTGTTGCAGCTCTGCCCGCGCGGGCAGGCAGAGCAGGGCGGACAGAAGGAAAGCAGCGGTTTTCATAATGCTATCCGTTGTGTTTGAACAATCTGCTTATTGTAGATTTGCGGCTCAATCCGTACAAGTGTCGTCAAAAAATGATGCAGGAATATTGACGTTGAATTTTCCTGCCGGTTTTTCTTTCGGCGGCGTGCCGTGATAGTGGGCGAACGGCGGTTTGCCGAATACCAGGCCGCTTTTTTTGGTGCTCTCCACTACGGCGTTTCCCCAGGTATTCAGTGATTTTTTTCCGGAAACCTTGGGATTCAGGTAATGCGTATGCCCGCCAACTGTTGATTCTGTGCCGTTGGCACGGTTTTGCAGGTGGTTCAGCACTTCGGCTTTAACCTGCGCGTTGATTACTTTGTCGGGAACGGCTTGAACGCTGCCGTAAGCCCCCGGGGCTCCGGAAATTTTACTGAATTGGCTGTTTTCGTTAATAACGTTGCGGATATTGCCCCCGTACTTTTTCAAGGATGCACGGTTTAGAATGGTATCGACCACACCTGCCGTCTGCCGTGCCACATCACCGCCGCGCAAATCCACTTCGGTCGAAGTAACTTTGATAATGTCCTGAATGTCTTGCGCCGTCAGTTTTAGGGTTGGCAGGCCGGGTCGGATTTGATTGCTTCTCTTCTTGCATTTGGGTTGCCGAGTGTGCGTACCGTCAAAAGGTGGTTCACACAGCGCGAACGCAACACCCTGCTGCCGCAGATTTCCTCGCCCGATATGAAGATGCCGCCGTGGCTGCCGCTGTTTATGCAGTATTACGGCAGGCCGTCCAAACCGAGTGCGCAGGATGCCTACCGGCTGTTTTTGCCCGCCTTGTTGGCGGCCAAGGCTCTAATTGACGAGTGCATCAACGAATGGACGGAAGGCAGCCGAACGGAATTGAAAACACTGATTAACGCGGCGTTTCAGGTGGATAAGGAAGGCAATATCAGCACTGCCCGCGTCCTCGGCCTGCGCCGCCTGCAAATTACGGATGAAAAATGGCAACGGGCGATGGATGCGCTCTCCGACAGTTTACAGGTGCATATCAGCAAGCCGTTTGTACGGGTGTATCAGCGCGGCGAGGATGGGGAGTATCAGTTGATGAATTTGGATGTGGCGAAGGTGTGAACATGGCAAAAATCATTATTGAAATCGAAGATATGCCTGAAGGTACCGACATTAAGTTTAAAGGCGACCTCCCGGCGGCGGATGCAAAGGATAAATCAGGCGCGCAGCAAACGGCTGTGTTGATCAGCAAAATGATACAGGCGGCGCAGATGATGACACCGCCCGTCCGTAGACATTAGGCCGTCTGAAACGGCAAATCCAAGCGGGTTTCACCCGAAGCCCGCTTCCGTTTGCCTCGTTTCTATAATAGCATTAACCCTTTTTAACAAAGGGTGATGATAATGAATGAGGATAACTGCCGCAGGCAGGCCGTCAGCGAACTGGTGGACGAATACAGCCTGAATCCCGTTCTGTTTAAAACAGGCGCGGTACATCAGCTGCTGTGCAATATAGAAGATTCATATTCTGCTGCAAAAGGGCTGGCGCAGCTGCTGGACGGACGGGATTTTGAATGGGTGGATTTTGATAAATGCGTTGCTTTCTGTGAGAAATACGACATTCGGCCGTCTGCATACTGGTTTTTAGACAAAAAACCGCAAGAGCCGGAAACCCTGAAAGATTTTTTAGAAACGCTGACCGTTCCCGAAATCAAAAGGCTGGCAAAGCAGAAAGGCATAGCCAAACTGCCCGCCCGCAAAGCGGAAATCATTGAAAAGGTCTGCGCCGAAGCGGATTTGCAGGATTTTGAAGCGGATATGGAGGCCGCCCTGCAAGAGCGTGGAGAAACCTACCGCGCGGCGGAATTCATGGCGAAATGCGAAGCCCTTGTCCGCGACGTTTGCAGGAGGGCAAACAGTATCCGCCAAATTCAACAAGACGCCGCAAGCGGTCTTGTGTTCAGATACAGCATCTTCGAACAAAGCGAAAACGACAGGGAAATGGCCTACCTGATGATGGGCGGCTACCACACCGCCGAAGACGGCCAAGGCGGGCTGAAATCGCTGCCGCCGTTTTTCCCGGGCGATTCGGCTTGGGTCTCTGCCGACTGGGACAGGAGCCGGAGCCGCGAAACGGGTTTTTCCGCCGATCCTGCCGCATATGCGGCGCAGCCGCAGAAGCATCCCGCTGCAAGCCGGCCTGTCGGCATGGTGCAAAAAGCAGCGGAAATAAAAAGGAAAATACTCGCTTTCCCGTATATAAAACAGATAGCCATCGGTTTTTCGGTATTGATACTGCTCGCTGTTTTTAAGAGCTTGTCAACCGCAGACCGGTTCAGATTCGTATTTTTCGCCATCATGCTGCTGCTTCCGCTTCTTGTCTGGTGGATTTGGCGCGGCATCCGCAACGGGCGGTGAAAAAACAGTTGCAATGATTCTGCGTTTGCCGTAGAGTAGTTTTAGGTGCTCAAAACACCTTGATTACTGTACGGACATAACGCCCCGACAGCGCGGTTTTTTTACGCCTGTTGGTTTCAGACGGCCTGTTCTCGGCTGTCTGCACCGCCTTATGGCCGAGTGTGTGAGGAATACAATACCCGCAAGGGGAATAACTCCGCCGCTTACAGTACGGTTTTGAGCACTCGGCCGCCCATGCGGGCATTCTTCAAAATCTCCTCTCAAAAGGAATACTGTAATGACATCTCAACCCTTGGTGCGCCATTCCGGCAACCGTCTTATTACAACCTCCCTCGCAATCTCCAATAACTTCAACAAAAAGCACAAAGATGTGCTTCGTGCTGTTGAAAATTTAGAATGTTCACAAGAATTTAGAAAGCGCAATTTTGCGCCCACGTCTTACAAGACCTCACAAGGCAAGGTTTTACCCGCCTACGAAATCACCCGCGACGGCTTTGTTTTCCTCTGCATGGGTTTCACCGGCGCACAGGCCGCGCAGTGGAAGGAAAAATACATCGAAGCCTTCAACCGCCTCGAAGCGGAAATCTGCCGCCGCGAAGCGCAGCCCGCCATCGATGCCGCCGCGCTCGAACGCCTGCGCCAAGCCTATCTGGACGACAACCCGCAGATGGCCGACCTGCTGCGCTACCGCGATGCGGGTTTGAAGCAGACCGAAGCCGCTATTCTGCTGGGCGTGTCGCCGCAGACTGTGCGCGAACGCCTCAAAAAGGCCGCCGCGCTGGGGCTGTGCGACTACAGGCCGTCCGAAGTGCTGGCCGAACGCGGCCGCCTCGGCATGGCCGCCCTGCGCCAAAAACAGGCGTTTGATGCTTTGCAGATGTCCCTGCCGATAGGAGGATGAGCCGTGAACATCACCGTAACCCTCACCACAAAAGAGCTGGTCGCCCTCGATTTCTGCCTGTTCACCCTCGAGCTGCTAGCCGATTATGAAGACCAACTGGAAGACCTGCATACCGGCTTCCAGTCCCTCGCCCTGACCGCCGTTGAAAAAGGCGGACTGCTGCGCAACGCGGTTTGGCAGACCGCGAAATAAAGCCCGGCCAACCGTAACCATGATGGTTACGGTTGGACAAACGGCGCAAAGGCCGTCTGAAACCCCAAACGGAGGTTTCAGACGGCCTTTTTACATGCCCGAACAAGTGCTTAAAATACTATATGTAGTATTTTTACTGTATAATAACGCCTTATTTTTACAACATGTAGTAAAAAATGGGGTGTGTATGAAAAGCAGGAACGCGCTGATCGCCAAAATCAAGATTGCACAAAAGGAGCTGGGTATGGCCGACGAGGCTTATCGCGCCATGCTGCTGCGCGTAACGGGTAAAAACTCCTGCGCGGCGATGGATACCGGGGAGCTGGAGGCGGTGCTTGACGAGATGGTGCGCTTCGGCTTTACGCCCAAAACTACGGCCAAAGACAAATACGGAAAACCGCACTTGCGCCGCACGGCCGCCGCGCCGTTGATGGCCAAAATCGAAGCCTTGCTCTCCGACGGCGGCCTGCATTGGAATTATGCCCACGCAATGGCGCGGCGGATGTTTCAACGCGACAAGGTGGAATATCTGGACAACGACCAGTTGCGCAGGCTGGCGGCGGCTTTGCAGATTGCCGCCAACCGCAAGAAGAAAGGGGCTTGAAATGCGGGCGGAATACGGATTTACCGGCGGCGCCTGCCTGCCGCCGCGTGATTTTTCCATGACGGAAGCAGATTTTGCCGACATCCGCCACCTGTTGCCGGAAAGCGTGCTGGGCATGATTCAGGTGGCGGGCTTGGAAGCGGCCTTTGCGCTTATCAAGCGTTACGGCGGCACCCATTTTCCCATCGGCAAAAACCAAACCAAAGCGGGGAAGCTGCTGCACGCCATGCTGGCCGACGAAGTGGGCGACGAAACAGCCGCCCGTCTCGGCCGCGTCTACGCCTCGCAGCGCAGCCTCTGGCTGCCGAAGTGCGAAGGCGCGTTGCTGGAACTGCGCGACCGCTATATCCGCCGCCAGTTCGACGAGCTGACGGGGCGGGACAGATACCGCCTCACCGCACAACAGGCCACCCGCTCGCTGGCACTGGCGCACAACCTGACCCAGCGGCGGATTTGGTACATCCTCAAGCAGCCCGACAAAACCCCCGAAATCGCCGTCCAAACCGCACTTTTTTGATTTCATACAGCTTTCCGCCTCTGCTTTTGCAGGGGCTTTTCTTTTGCCTGCCGTCCCATTGGCGGCAGGCAGTGAAGTGCCGCCCTGCGGCCGTTCCGTCCCCGCGCGGGAAAATGCAGGCCTGACTGAAAAAGTTTTGAAAGGTTTGAAATGGCAGACAGATTCCCCGCTTTTATCGACCGCGTACTCGCCCACGAGGGTGGCTACGTTAATCATCCGCAAGACCCGGGCGGCGAAACCAACCACGGCATCACCCTGCGCACCGCCCGCGCCAACGGCTACTCGGGCGCGATGCGCGATATGACCCGCGCGCAGGCGGTGGAGATTTACCGCAAAGCCTTTTGGCAGTGCTACCGTGCCGCCGAGATGCCCGAGGCCGTCGCCTTCCAGTTTCTCGACGCCTGCATCAACCACGGCTACGGCAACGCCGCCCGCATGCTGCAACGCGCCGCAGGCGTGGCCGACGACGGCGTGATCGGCGGCATTACCCTGGCCGCCGTCAACGGCATGCCGGAAAACGACCTGCTGCTGCGCTTTAATGCGGAGCGCATTGTTTTCTTTACCAAATTAAGCACCTTCCAGACCTTCGGCAAGGGCTGGATGCGGCGCGTGGCGCAAAACCTGCAACACGCGGCTGCGGACAACGCGGATTGAGGATGGGGCGATGAAAAAGATACTCACAGCCCTATGCCTGTCTCTGCTGGCCGACCGAAGTTTTCCCGACAGCATCCGCATTTTGCCGCCGCGTGTGGCCGTCCTGCGGCAGTATCCCAGCCTGAAACGCGGCAAAAGCGGGGTAGCGGCGGCCAAACGCGCGGCACGGCGCAGAAAGGCGCGCCGGTCATGAAACTGCTCAAATGGCTTGCCGGCCTTATCAGCAACCCTGCCACCGGCCAAATCTCGCACACCAAGTTGTGGGCGAACGTGGCCGCAGGCGTCATGACTTGGAAATTTGCCGCGATGCCCGACGCGCCTGAATGGGCTTGCCGACAAAACCCGCAGCATCTACACCTTCACCATCCCGCACCTGTCGGTCAACGACGTCGTGCGCGCCGACGATGTGCAGAACGTCCGCGCCTTCGGCGGCACCCAGGCCGAAACCGTGGCGCAGAAAGTAGAAGAAAAACTGGCCGACGGCAAACTGTCGTTGGAAATGACGCGCGAGCATATGCAGCTGGGCGCGCTGCTGGGCAAAGTGCTGGATGCCGACGGCACAGAAATCGTCGACATCTACAAAGCCTTCGGCCTCAAACGCGCCACCTACGAGTTCGATCTGGCCAAAGAAGACACCGAAGTCGGCCGCCTTATCGACGAAGTGATTACCGCCCAACGCAAACTGCTCAAAGGCGCGGCAGTGTCCGGCTACGTCGCCCTGTGTTCGCCCGAATTTATGATGGCCTTGAAATACCATCCGAAAGTGCAGCACTGGTACGAACGCTACCGCGACGGCGCACTCTACCGCGAGGCCGACATCAACCGCATCGAGTTTGAACACAACGGCATCAAGTTCATCCAGTACGACGGCGACTTCGGCAAAAACCGCGCCGGCATCGAAGCGGGCAAAGCCGTTCTGCTGCCCCTGTCGCCGCGCCTCTATACGGAGTTCTTCGCCCCGGCCGACATGAACCAGACCGTGAACACCATCGCCCTGCCGTACTACGCCAGCCGCGAAAAACTCATCCACGACAAAGGCTGGAGCCTGCACATGCAGTCCAACCCCCTGCCGCTGGTGATGCGTCCCGAACTGGTCTGCACGCTGGCGATGAAGTAAGGCGAAGGCCGTCTGAAAGCGCACAACGGCTTTCAGACGGCCTTATGGAGAAACCTGTGATAACCCGCCAAGACATGGAACAACGCTTCGGCGCGGAGGAAATCGACGCGCTCACTGACGGCAGCGAAGACACCCTCAACCGCGCCATCGAAGACGCGCAGGCCGAAGCCGCAGGCTATCTGGCCGCTGCCGGTTTCAGACGGCCTTTTTCCCCCGTGCCGCGCGTCCTCGTCCTCAAAATCTGCGACATCGCCCGCTACTACCTGCATCAGGACAGAGATATCGATATTGTCGACAAGCGCTACAAAGCCGCCGTGGCGTGGTTTCAAACCCTGGTATGCAACCCGAAGATGCTCGGCGGCGACGAACCCGCAGCGGCCGCCCGCGCCGCCGCATCACCTTATGGCGTCATCCCCAACCAAGCGGAGGACTTTGATGCGCTTAACCGTCGATTCTGAACTGCCCGAAGTGCAGGAACACCTCAACGCGCTCTACCGCGCCTTAAACGGCGACCTCACCCGCCCGATGGCCGGTATCGCCGCCCTGCTGGAAAACAGCACCCGCAAACGTTTCCGCAGCAAAGCCGCGCCCGACGGCAGCCTGTGGGCGGGATTGAAACCCGCCACCCTGCGCACCAAAACCGGCAAGAACGGCAAAACGCGCGGCGGCATTCTGGTTGACCGGGGCGACTTAAAAGGCAGCCTCACCAGTTTCGCCAGCGAACGCATGGCCGTTACCGGCACGCCGCAGCTTTACGCGGTTTACCACCAAACCGGCACACGTCATATGGCCGCCCGCCCGATTTTCGGCCTGTCCGAACAAGACCGCCAAGACATCCGTCAATCGCTCGCCGACTGGCTGGGAAAAGCATGGAACAAAACATGACCCCCTACACCGACAACATCCTCGCCTGCTACCCCGCCTTATTGGAACGGCTCACATCCGTTCCCGGCGTGAAACGGGTACTCGAAGCCCCCGACCTTGAAGCCCTCGCCGCCGACCGCAAAATCCGCCCCGACGACGGCGCGGTATACCTCGTCTTTGACGGCTTCACCCCCGGCGAAACCGCAGGCAACGCCGCCAACCTCACCTTAAAGCTGAGTTTCAGCGTCATCCTCGCCAAGCGGCAGTACACCCCCAACAAAATGCAGTACGGACAAGACGGCGTCGGCGAAACCCTCACCGCCATCATCCGCGCCTTACAGGGCTTCGTGCCGAAAAACGGCGAAGGAAAAAGCCTCACCGCCGCCCCCTTCGCCGCCCGTGCCGCCCTGCCGATTACCTACGACGAAGGCTACGCCTTTTTTCCCCTGCGCTTTGAAACAAGCGTGATCACCACCCTCAACAGGAGATAAACCATGAGAACCGAAGACCACGGCTTCAAATTTGCCGGTACGGTACAAGTGCGCAACCGCCGCGACGCGGGCAGCGGCTTTTACGACCTCGGCAACACCACCGCCCTCAAAACCTCGCACAGCGCCGACACCAAAGAGCGCGTCAGCCGCCGCAAAGACACGCACGGCCAGGCGCTCGACATCATCAAAACGCCCAAACCGGTAGAAATCTCGCTGGAATTGGACACCTTCGACAAAGACAACCTCGCCGCCGCCATGATGGGCGCGGCCGCCGTCATCCCCGCCGCCGTCGTCACCGTGACCGACGAAATCGTCGTTATCGGCAAACGCGGCCAAGGCTACAAACTCGCCCACGGCAACATCGACCCCGCCACCGTGTCCGTCAAAAAAGCCGACGACGACAGCGCAGTGGATGCCGCGCAGTACACCGTCACCGACGCCCCCGGCCTGATTACCCTCGCTGCCGCCGCCCCGCTGCCCGACGGCGTGAAGCTCAAAGTGTCCTACAAAACCCGCGCTGCAGGCGGCTACAAAATCGACGCCGCCGCCGTCAGCGAGCTGGAGTGGGAAATCATCGTCGACGGCACCAACACCGTCACCGGCGAAAACGGCATCCTGCGCATTCCCTGCGCCAAACTGGCCGCCGACGGCGACTTCGACTGGTTCAAAGACGACTTCAACACCGCCTCCTTCAAAGGCACGGCGGTACTGGCCGACGGCAACACTGCGCCGTATACCTTTGAAGTGTACAAGTAAGGCATAAACGGAAAGGCCGTCTGAATGTTCGGACGGCCTCCCGATTCAACAAAAAAGGAAAAACAATATGGCAAACCATAACTGCAAATGCGGCGACAACTGTACCTGCGATCCCTGCAATTGCGACAAAATCGAAGAATCCGACAACATCCCGCCCGTAACCGTTATCGGCCACAAAGGCGGGTTTACCGGCGGATGGGCACATTGGGATTTATCAGGTCACGGCGATAACGGATGGCAGGGCGTGCCTTATGCATATCCGCCGAAAACCGCCCGACCCGCCGCGTTTGTCGCAGGCCAGGCGGAACATATTGGCCAGCCGCGGCTGCTCTTCCGTTTTCGCCTGCACCAGCAAAGAGGTAATCACGGCTTCTTTACCCATCCCCGTATCCGCCATCAGCTTTTCCACTTCCCGCAACACCGCCATCCGCGCCGCTTCGCAGTTGCGCTGCGCCTCGGTGGCGGTGCTCGATAACCAAGATGCGGCAGCGGCGGAAAGGCCGTCTGAAACTGCCGGAACAGCCGCAGCCGGAGAGGCAGGCAGGTCGGATACCGTGACAGGCAGCGGCAGGGCGGCAGGGGCGGCCGCTATCTCCACCCCCGTATCTGCCAGCGCCCGATTGAGCTTCACGGCTTGGATTTTTTTCAGGATTTCAGAGGGCGGGGCGTAGAGTTTTTTGACGCCGCCGCGCCCGCCTTTGGCTTTGACCTCTTCAAAAGGCCATTTTTCGCGGTCGGCTTTTTTCTGAATTCCCCGTTCGGTACTTGGTAATCCGTCAATGCTGAAGCCGAGAAGTTCCGAACATGAATACTTACTCATGCGACTCCCTTCTCTATATATAAGTGCGCCCAACGGGGGCGAATTCTTCGTCCGTCAGTCGTCCATCGATCAGGCCATAGCTCATGCAACGGCTTCTTTAAAAAATCGGCAATGGCTTTTTCTCCCGATAAACTCGGTTTTTTTAAAGCCAAACTAACTACTTGCAAAGATAGTCCGTACATTGCCGCCACTTCTTCAAGGGTGCTTCCCTTCATTCTGATTTCTGCCTTAATCAGCTCATGATGCATAGATACTCCTTTAAAAACAGCTTAATCGGCCGTCCGTATTTCAGACGGCCTGTTAAGCAGTCTTAAAACACTGCTTCTTACTTCTTATCTACTTTTCTCGGCTTTTGTCCAAATTGTTAAAGAGCGGTTTATAAGTCGTTTATAATTTGACTTATCAAGTTGTGGACAGTATAAGTTACGAACTACTTGTTCGCAACTAAATTCGCAACTTCCGAACAAGAAAATACTTAAATCTATGATTTGTATAAATATATAAATTCGTAACTTTGTTCGGTACTTTCAAACTAAGTTAGGAACTGAAATGGGCTTGAAATTTGGAATCGATGAACTGGTTGAATTGGTTGAACAGTACGAATTGAAATCACTGCCAAGGAGTGATAGAGGAATAGCCGGTAAGGCAAAGCGCGAGAATTGGGGCTGCGTGCATGTTTCAGGAAAAGGCGGCCCTAAGGGAATTAAAACGCTTTATGAAATTCCAAACTATGTCATTGAGGAATTAAAAGAAAAAGGCGTGCTCGATGTACTGCTGCAAGAAAAGGCCG
>ERZ773049.724-NODE-724-length-19912-cov-12.030569_pt1 | contig 19912 bp, 13 predicted proteins | sample MGYA00580633_ERZ773049 | MGnify/ENA primary metagenome ERZ773049 (study PRJEB29015, sample SAMEA2737991) | human oral metagenome | biome: human oral; feature: human-associated habitat; material: dental | place: China | collected 2066 ... | reverse complement strand
CCCCGACAGTCAGGGGTAGATAGATGAAAGATCAGTATGCCCGACGGCGACGTGCCACGAGGAGGCCACCGGTTCCAGCCGCTGCGACGGCAATGGCTGCGAGCCTCGAAACGGAAGCGCCCGTCTTAGGGAGCTGAGCATTGGAGGTGGTGGTCTTCTGAGCGGAGCCGCCAGCTTGGCCAGAGCCGCCCGCCGAGCCGGCATGCGGCGTAGGAACGACGGGAACCGAACTAGGATCCTGCGTCGAGGAGGTGGAGCCGCTGTTCCCGCCGTTTGCCGCACCCGTATCGCTTCCCGCCGTTCCGGTGTTCAGGCCGGGAATTTTGGCTCCGCCGTTATTGGCGGGCGGTGTGGTGGTGCCAGGCGTCGGCGCCGGGATGAGATCGCCGCCACTGCTCGGCCGGGTTTCCGATGGATCCTGAGAAGACTGCGTAGGATCTGTGGCTGAAGGCGAGTTCGAGGGAGTATTGCCCGAAGGGCTGGCGGATGGTGTTTGCGAAGGACTCCCGGTGTTTCCGTTAGGACTCTCAGTGTCTGTGTTTCCGCCTTTGTCGTCCTTGTCCTTGGATTCTTCGGTCGTATCTGCCTGGCCTGTGCGACCTTCGGCAATGTCATTGTTCTGCTGTTGGTTTGCCCGGTTTGCGTTCTCGGCAACCTTTAGAGCCCCCGCAAGTACTTGGCCGCCGGCTGCGGCGTCTTCGGAGTTTGCGGGAGATGACTGGGTGTCGGAAGGCGCGTCATTCCCGGCGAAGCTCGGCGCAGCCATACCGGCCACGCTGGCTCCCGAGATGGCGAGAGTGGCAATGATGTGGCGGGGGAATACCCGCTTTGAGCGCGATTGTGTCACGAGCTTTCCTTTGTCTCGTCGCTTCGTTCAGGATCTCGCATGGGTGAGAGGCCGCCAGCTGTCTGACGGTCCATACCTGACGGAACGATAACGATTCTTTTCTCTCACGATAACACCTGAAATAGGGAGAAGAACAGGGGTGGGACGGGTACTTCTACCACTCAAGTGCCTTGCTCCTGACGTTGGGTCGGCAGAACGGCGATTTTACGCCATAAACTCGGCGCCTCTCGGGTTGCGTGACATATGTGACCCCCTGAAGCGTGCGACCGAAATGGAAAGAGATCATTCGGAAAGCCGCGGTATGCGGTGAGGCCGCTTTCGCAGGGATTTCGTCTTTCTACGGGCTTTTGCCCTCTCCAGCACTGCCATGTAAGCACGGAAAATCGTACTCCTTGTGTGGCCTTCCTAACTAATGCGTTGGATTTGGCGCTAGCCCGGCTAGATAACCCCTCGTTTGGTGATCATCCGCAGCGCAAGCCATCCAAGCGGCACCCTGCCCCAGAAGGTGAGCAGACGATAGAGAACGGCCGTTGAGACGGCGATCGATGTCGGGACGCCGGCGACTGTCAGGCCGGTTGTCAACGCCGTTTCGACGGGGCCGATGCCTCCAGGTGAAGGTACGACGGAGCCCAAGGAATTCGAAAGAAGGTAGGCGAAGGCCAGGGTGACGATCGGCAGCGAATGTCCGAAGGCCGCGAGGGACCCCCCGAAGCAGGCGACAAAGGCGATCGTTTGAACCGTGGATCCGGCGAATCCATAGGCGATACGGCTGGGGTGGGTCGCTAGCCACACGAGCCGCGGCCACACCTGGTCGATCGTCGGTCGGATCTTCTTTGCCACCCACCTGCGCAGGGGCTTGACGAGGAAAAGTACGGCGATGGCCAGAGTGCCCACGATGATCGCGACGATGACGGCCCCTGAGGGCATCGAGAGGGAACCAATCTTGCCTGTGGCAAGGCTGATTCCGATGAGCAGGATGATTGTGGTGACGAACTGTGCCAGTTGCACGAGGGTGACGGTCGCCAAAGCTATGGGCGTGGCCACTTTCCGTTTCTGGAGGAACCGAAGATTGAGAGCGGCGGGGCCGATGCCGGCCGGTGCGACGAGGGTGACGAGCGAGGCGGCCACCTGCACCATGACCGTGTTCCTGAAATTCAAATGTTCGGAGGTGTAGGCACGCAGCGTGATAGCCGCTCCGATGTAGGTGAACAGGCCCGCGACGAAGGCGAAGAGCATCCACAGGGGATTGGCATTGGCGAGAGTGGTGCGCACTTCGCTGAAGTTGACGGAAGCCAGAAGGATGTAGACGGCTGCGAGCCCCAGAGAGACCGTGACCACCGTTTTGATTGAAAATCTGTAAAGTTGAGTGGGGCTCACCTCCGCGACCTCGGGCACCTGCTCGGTCAGGCGATCCCGCAAAGACTCCAGCTGCTTCTTCTCGGTGAACTTCGCCATCGTTTCGGCAGGAATGACGGCCTTCTGCAGGATTGGGGCGAGCGAGACGATCTGGTCACGCGGCAGACATCTGCTGGCGGAAGCGATGGCTCGTTCGACGCCGACCGTGCCGGCCATCATGGCCATCGCCTGGGCCATATCGATGCGCCTTTCCATTTCGGAAGCCGCAAGATGCCCGTTTTCCCAGTGCAATAGTTGCGCGCGGCCGCCCCGTAGCGCGGTGGTGCCCGCGTGGACATCGCCGTGGGAAAACCCCTTTCGGTGAGCTACCTGGAGAATATCCCATACGTCGTCAAGCGCTTCGTCGGGAATGGCGTCGGGGGCGACGTCGCTGAGAGCCACGGAGCCGTCGATCTCGAGGATGACCACCTTGGAGCTGTCGGATCCCGCGACCGCGAGGTTGCGATCGGGTGCCAGCCCCGCCGAGGCACTGGCCAGTTCCATGAGGGCGAAGCGATCCATCGCGCCGTCGATGGTCTTTTCGGAATGACGCGCGGTCGTCGTCAACACGAGGCGCTGCCAAGACGCTTGGATCACTCCGACGATCTGCTGATCGGCGTCGAAGAAAGAGGCGTGATAAGGGTTTCCCGAGGTGTCGACCACGATGTAATTGCGTGAAGCCTCCTCGCCCAACGGCGGATGGTAGCTGGTCACGAGCTCATCTCGCAGGGCACGGGGATCGACGTCGTCGGCGGGCTTGAGCTGCTGCGATGTTCCCTTCGAAGAATCCGCGGCCGAAGCCGGGTCCGCATTCGCCCTCTCGACCCGCGTGGTGAAGTCTTGGGAAACGGAACTCCCGTTCGACTCTGATGTGTGCGATTGTGCGCCTTCTTTGGGCTCGGGGGGCACTCCCTCGAAGCTCTCGCCGGCCTTTTGCAAAATGAGATGGATTTGTTCGATCCCGTAACGGTCGACGTGGCCGAGGTCGCCATATGTCGGCGCGAGCCATGCTTTGATTGGGACGTCGTCGGAAAGCTCGTCGATGCGGACGACCAGTTGAGCGTCGATGCCGGCACGCCTGACGAGCTTGACGAGGTCGCCTCCCGTCGCGCGATCGGGGACATCGCCGGCGATATAGCGCCACATGAGGCCGCATAGCACGCCGAGGAGCGACGTGATGAGCGCTCCCGGGAGAGTCTGCGTGCCTTGAAGGACCGAGAGGACGAGGACAACCGAGAGCAGCGGCCACCCCCACCTCGTGGTTTTCGCTCTTTTACCCGATGCCGCCACGGTGAGTATCGCCGAGACGACGGCAACGTAGGGAATGAGCTTGAAGTAGGTCTGTTCGGCGAGGGAATCCGAGAGTTCGCCCGTAATGGGGGACAAGGGGAAATACCGACTGAACAGCCAAAGGAGCCCGTAGGCGCTTCCGGTGGCACTGGCTACCGCCAACGCTGCGGTTGCAAGGGATCGCCAGCGCCGATGCCATGCCATGTCGATGACCAATGCCGCGGGCAAGAAGAAGCCGATGAGGCCTTCGAGGGCATTGACCGGCATGAAAAGGATCGATTCGATGATGCCGCTGGTCGCGGTGCGCACGTCGCGAGTGACGGCCAGGGCGGTTGAGGATCCGTAGACGGTGACGACCATGACGCCGACGATCACCAATACCATGATGATGGCTGACACGAGATCGCGCGGACGCCTCAGCCACCGCGTTTCTTCGTCAACCAACAACACCGATCGTCGTGGCGTCGTATTCGCCAAATTGTCGTCCACATTCGAATTCTAAGGCAAGTGATCGGATATCAGGGCAATTGTCCACAGCCCGACGCTCGTTCGACGCCATCCGGGCAGGCGGTCGGCGAAGGTGTCAGGGCCTTCGAGACGCGGAGGCAATGGCGGCCTTCGCGCACCGATGGGTCGAGTGTGATCGAGTGCCGACGTTCGCTCATGGCCGACTGTTTGCCGACGGCCGATCGCCGCCTGTTTCGGGCAGGCGAGGCATCTGAAAGCCTTGAGCTACGAGCGTTTACACGCCGCGAGCCGGTCAAGAAGCCACGACCCGCTCAAAACCACAAGCGCCCGAAGAAACCTACCCGTTGTGGGGAATGCCGTCAGGAAAAGTAGCGACGGATGACGAGGCTCGTTCCCACCAGACTCAGCGAGACCGAGAACGCTACACCCGTACCCATGTCAAGCCCCGTTTTGATCAGGGGGCGTTCCTGCGCGGTTCGCGCCACGGAAGGCAACGCTACAGGGGTGCCCACGATCGGAGAGTTGATGCTAGATCCGGGACGTCTGACGCGATCCTTCCCCTTTCGGGACGGCCCATTTCCGCCGTTCGAATCCGACGGATCCGGCGATTGAGATGCCGTGGGACTCGGAGCGGTCGGAGACTGACTTGGTGAGATGGGTGCGATTCCACCTGGTGAGGGCGTTGAGCTCGGTGAGGGCGTCTCGCTCGGCGTCGGCGTGGAAGTCGTTGGCGTTGCCGAGGGATCCGTGCTCTTGGAAGGTTCGGGAGTCTCCGAAGGCTCCGGAGTCTCCGAAGGTTCGGTGGACGGGCTCTCGCTTGGTGTCGGTGTCGGACGATGTACTTCCTCCGTTGAGGACTCCGAAGGAGACGGCTCGGGAGACCGGCTCGGCTCCTGCTTGTCGGTCGGGTCGTTCAAGGGAACAATCGGTTTGTCAGAGACGGCCGCCGACGGCGTTTGCGTCGGGGCGGGCATGGCCGGCCGTATTGGCGTCGGTGAAGGCGCGGCCGACGGCGACTTGTCCGTAGGCTCCTCGGGCATCGGCGGCTTGTCAGAGGGCGAGGCTGTAGGAATCGCGCTCGACTTGGCCGTGGGGGGTGCGCCGGGATCTGCCGTGGGCTTGGGCGCCAGAGTTGCGCTCGGCTCCGCACTGGGCTTGGCCGTGGGGGTCGCGCTCGGCTCCGCTGTGGGCGTTGCGCTGGGTTCCACCGTGGGCTTGGGCGTCGTCGGCGAAGACTTCGGCGAGAAGTCGAGGACCTCCGTGGATATGGCGACGTTGTGCACGGTATTCGCCTTGACGGTGAAGGTGTTGCCTGCGGCGCCGTCGACGGCGTAAACGGAGTTGCCCCATCGCGTGCCCTCGGGGACGCCGAGAGCTGCCGAAGAATTTTGGGTGACCGTGATCTTGGTTCCCGTGGGGAACTTCGATCCGACGCCAACCTTTTGCCCTGCACCCGCGGTGACGGAGAATGTGCCGCTGCGCTTGTCTGCGGCGAGATCTCCCGGAGCGGTCCAGTTTGGATAGTCGGCGGAGGTTCCCGCAGGAAGCTCGTAACGGGCTGCCACGGGGAACGAGGCATGCTGTGCGATGGCGTTCGCGTGAGAGCCGGTGATGCGCGACGTGACCGTGAAAGAACCGTGTTGTGCATCGACGAGGCCGCTGGAAGCGAAGGGGTCGGTGTGCTTTGCGGTGGCCGCTTTGACAACCTTGGTCTTGCTCAAACTGGCCGTGTTGACGTACGCGAAGTTCGGGGTGATCCGACCGCCGTTGGGAATCGTCGGGTAAGCGATGCCGTAGTTTGTGTTGGCCTGCCACGGCCCGGTTATGGAAACCGTGGCTGTGTTGCCGTTGACCGCCACAGACATGTCGAAGTCGCCGTAGCGGGTTGTGTAATCGTTGCCTGCGCCCCCGGTGATCTGAACATCCCGGACGTGCGCGTCGCCCGCGGATCCGCGATGGTAGAGCGTCCATTTGGCGGGGTCGGCGAACTTCTGGCCGGGGCCGATCGTGTCCGTGATCGTGACGGTCGAACGTGTGGCGCCATTGGTCATGATTTGTTGCCCGGCTTCTCTCAAGCGCGCCGCTATATATTCAGCTCCGAAGCTCACGGTCCAGAACATCGACCTGCTTTCCGATGTCAGTGCAGGCGTGACCTTGGCGAAGGTGTGGGGTTCGTAGCCATTTGAGCGTTCGCGCACGGAACCGCCGGGAATCTGAAGCTTGTGCTCGGTGCCGTTGACTGTGAAACCAATGGGCGAGGCCGTGGGTGCGAGCGCGACCAGGCGCAGGCTGACCTTGCCCTTGGGCGAGGTGTACCCCTGTGCTCTGAGGGAATCGAGGGTCTTGTCAAAGGCGCAGGAGACCTCGTTGCGCCCCAGTTTGCACGAGCCGATTGTGGTTTGTTTGCCGGCGACGTCGATCTTTAGAGCCGCTTGAGACCCTGGTTCGGATGTTCGGAAGGCCGCCGGAATGCGGACCGTCATCAAGTCTCCGGGTTTGACGTTCGCCTTGGTGGCGTCCCATTCGAAGGACAGGGAAGCGTGTTCGCCCACGAGCATGGGGCGTGAGGTTTCGGTGGTGAGCGAATCGCCGTTGACGTCTGTGCGTGTCAGCGTCGGTGAGGATACGGCGATGGCCGCGTTGACCTGGGCGTTCGATGGCGTGACGAACGCGGTCAGCGCGGTGACGAGGGCGATGATCACCCCCGCTATTAAGGTCCGTGTGCCCATCGGGATGCGTGATGAATGGGCCATAATGACTCCTTCGGTCGAAGCCATACTTAGTCCGTTAGGAAAGCGCGTGGTTGATAGGTGGCATGTTTAATTAAGAACTAACTTATCAATGCAGGTTCCTCTCGGGATCCACCCAGAGGGGGAGACCGCATGGGTAATACTGCCCATATTACCGCTTTTCGTTGGTATGTGGCGATTCCTGAGTGCTATTCACACGGGTGTAATATCGGAAACTCTCTCCCCGTCCCTTCCTATCTTGAGAAGGGGGAGGCGAATCCTTTCGTCGCCCGTTCCGCCGCCAGGCGCATATGCCCGGTTTACCGGGGATTTCAGGCCCGTCGCAGGCGCAGAGAATTGCCGACGACGATCACTGACGAGCTCGCCATCGCCGCTGCCGCGATGCCGGGTACGATGAAGCCTGCGACGGCGAGGGGGATGGCCACGATGTTGTAGCCGAAAGCCCAGCTCAGGTTTTCCTTGATGATTCGCAGTGTTCGTGCCGAAATGCGGATGGCGGCGCCGACCGAGCCGATGTCGGAGTTGATCACTGTGATGTCAGCCGCTTCTTTCGCTACATCGGTTCCCGAACCCATGGCTATGGACAGATCGGCTCCCGCAAGGGCGGCGGCGTCGTTCACCCCGTCGCCCACCATGGCGACTTTCCGACCGGCGGCTTTCAATTCTTCGACGATCGCGACTTTGCCTTCGGGGAGCACCCCCGCGTGGATCTCGTCAATGCCTGCTTCGGCGGCGATTGCTTGTGCTGCCGCCTCGTTGTCGCCGGTTACGAGGATGGGGCGCAGCCCCAGTTCTCTCAGCTCGGCCACCGCGGCGGCGCTTTCCGGGCGGATGGCGTCACGAACCTCGAGGGCGCCCAATAGGGAGCCGTCAAGCGCGACGGCGACCACGGAAGCCTGCGTCTTTGCGGCGATGCCCGCTGCGCCATCGACGCCTTTCTCGGCGAGCCATCGCGGCGTTCCCGCGAGGACCCTTTGGCCTTCGAGATTGCCTTCGACTCCGTTGCCCGCGCGCACGGCGATCGATTCGACGGGTTCGGCTTGAATGCCGCGGTTGTGCGCCATCGCGACGATAGCCTTCGCTATCGGATGCTCGGATCCGCGTTCGACGCCGGCGGCGAGTGCTAGAAGCGTGCTTTCATCCGTGCCTTCTTCTGGGTGCAGGGCGGAAACTGACATTGTTCCGCTTGTCAGAGTGCCCGTTTTGTCGAGGACGATCGAGTCCGCTCCGTGGGCGGACTCCAGGGTTTCGGGTCCTTTGATGAGAATGCCCAGGCGGGAGGCTCGTCCGGAGCCGACGAGGAGCGCTGTGGGCGTCGCCAGGCCGAGGGCACAGGGGCAGGCGACCACGAGTACGGTGATGGCACTTGCCAACGCCATCTCCAGGGGATTGCCTAGGGCCAATCGAGCCAAGAAGGCAACGGTCGCGATTGTGATGACCGTTGGGACGAAAATGGCCGAAACCTTGTCGGCCAGCCGCTGGACGGGCGCCTTGCCCGTTTGCGCCTCCGTGAGGAGCCTGCCCATTCGAGCCAGGGTGGTTTCCTCGCCGACCCGAGTGGCACGCACCGTTAGCGGGCCGAACGTATTGATGGTTCCGCCCGTCACCCTGTCCCCGCGGGCGACGTCTACCGGCACCGATTCACCGGTGAGCAAGGAAGCGTCGATCGCCGATTCCCCTTCGACCACCGTTCCGTCGGCGGCGACGGTCTCACCGGGCCGAACGAGGAATTCGTCGCCGACCCGCAGATCCGTCGTGTCGACGGCCTCATTTACGGGGGTGCCGTCGGCCAAGCGCACGCGCGTGGCGGTGTTCGGCGCGAGGCTGAGGAGGGAGCGGAGAGCGTCGCCGGCGCTGCGGCGCGAACGCGATTCCAACCAGCGGCCCAACAAGAGGAAGGTCACGATGAAGGCAGCCGACTCGAAATACAGGTGTGGCTTTCCCGAATGCCCGAGCCCATGGATTCCGGTCATTTCCATGGTGTACCCGATTGCGCCGGCGCCGCCCCACAGGAGGGCCCATGCACTCCAGCCCATCGATGCGACAATTCCCAGTGCAACCAGGGTGTCCATCGTGGTAGACCCGTGCCGCCCGGCCCTCCACGCTGCCGTGAGGAAAGGCCACCCGCACCAAAAAGCCACGGGAACGGAGAGCGCGCCCACCGCCCACTGCCATCCCGAGAACTGCCAGCCCGGCATCATCGACAACGCGACGATCGGTGTCGAAAGGATGAGAGCCACCCAGAAACGACGTCGAAGATCCGCCACCCGAGCGCTCGCCGCACGAGCCGCCGCCTCCTCGGCGCCCTTGGCCGCCTCGCTCGCCTGGACGGTGCGTTCGCCGGCGTCGTTCACTGTGATTCTGCGCAAAATGGCGGCGCTGTACCCGGCTTTCTCGACGGCGCCCACGAGGTCCTCGTCGGAAGGGCCCGCGGTGGAGTCGGATAGTTCGACGTGAGCCTTCTCGGTGGCGAGATTGACGATCGCGGTGACTCCCGGAAGTTTGTTGAGTTTCTTCTCGACGCGCGCAACGCACGAGGCGCAGGTCATGCCGGTGACGGCTAGATCCACTTCCGCGGCGGGCGCATGGGGCTGATTCGCGGGTGCGTGGTTGCGCGAGGCGACGATCTTCGAGCCCTTCGCCGGGTCCGGGCTGTCCGCGAGCACGTGGTTACTCTCCGCGGTCGCCTGGGACCGATTCTCGCGCCCGCGGTCGTGATCCGCAGGCGCCTGGTTTCGATGTGCGGCTGACGTCATCTTGACGGCACTCCAATCTCAAAACTCCGGGATTTTCAGATGCCGGTGGAATGACTTGCGGCCGTCGCAGAGCAACGACGGCCGCAAGCGACAATCCATTCAGCGGACGGTCCTTTCAGCGGACGGCCCTTCCCACTGAGAAATTCCTCAGCGGACGATTGATTCGACGTTGTATTCGCCGGCCTCGTCGATGGCTTCCTTGAGCGCGGCATCGGAAATGTCGGCGTTCGTGTACACGAGGACCTTCGAGGTCCCGCCTTTTGCGAGGGTCACGGAAATATTGACGACGTCGGGGAGAGCCTTGAGCTCTTCGGTCACATGGGCAACGCAATGCTCGCACGTCATGCCGGTGACTCCGAGCTCGATGGTGCGGTCGAATGTCATGTCTTTTCACTCCTTCGATTACGGCGCCTCGTGCGCCGTCCTGTACTTTCAACGTCTACGCCTCGCTCGTTATTTCGGCAAGAATGGTGGCGAAAAGGACACGATTGTCGAAGAAGTATGACTGTCAGAGGGATGCGACTGCCGAAGGCCGGCTGCGCCAGGAACGCCGGATTTTTGCCCGCTACAACAGAGACAAACCCAGAGAGGCCGGCTGCGCCAGGAACGCGACCGTGGCAGAGGCTTCGGGCCCACTCAGCTGGGTGCCTCAGCGGGCGTTGCGCTGCACATGGCCTCAGGGATGCCGGGGTTGGCTGAGGTACCGGAGGTTAGTCCGTTAAGCCCGTGCACCTCGACTCAGCCCGTGAACCTTGACGCCCATTCCGGAGGATTCGGGCGTGGGAACTCTTCTATTTCAGCGGCCCAAGCCTCGGGGGTGATCGATTCGATCAGCGGAGGCTCTTCCTCGTACGTCACATTGAGCTTGGTTTCGCCCAAAGCGCTGATCTGCAGGGTGAAAGCCAGCGGAGCCCCGCGCTCGGGCGTTGCCGCAAGCTTCTTGATTTGCCCCACATACTCGAGGATGGCACCGGGCAGCAGGGACACTTCCTCGACGATTCCGCCGTAGACGGGCCGCGAGGGCCTGCCACTCAACGCTTTGCCGCCGCCGTCCTGGCCCGAAACGTCGCCCGGCTGGCCAGCCTTACCATTGCCTCCCAGGCTTTCCGTTCCTGTCTCCTTCGCGCCAGAGTGATCGCCCTCGTCCTCCGACGAGTTGGGAATGTGGAAGTTGCCCCCATAATGGAATTGTTTTCCTACGGCTTGCACGATGATTGTGCACATATTCCATTTTTCCGGCGCGATGCTCTCTATAAGGGCGTGGATGTCTTTCAGAAGGGAAGTGATGTCGTAATTTGAGCGCTCGTGCAAGGGCAGCATCGTCACTGCGGGGGAATGCGAGGAGTCCCACCTGTAAGGCAGCCCTTCGCTTCTCACCTGCTTTTCCATCTCGTCTATCGGCATAAGGCAAAAGAATGCGCCTGGAGCGATCCGGAACACTCGGTTGCCGATCGCATAGGACGCGTCAATGAGGAGGGCGAAGCCCAAAGCTTCCGTTCCCTTCGGTGAAGGGGCCAGTCGTGTTATGCGTACGGGTACGCCGCGTGCTACCGCTGAAAGGCGATTCTCGTAGATGAGCAGGTCTTTGTGGTATTCAATGCGTTTGGCGCATAGGCCGGTGGGAAGCTTTTCGAATCCTTCCTCCGGCGGCTTCTTCTGGGCAACGAGGGTGACAGCTGTGGGATTGACGCCGTCCGTTTCGACGTCGACGGCAATCGTCCCCCAATCGCGTTTGACCACCGGGCCCATGAGCTTGCTGGGGTCTGCGGCGATGAACGTTCCCGTGCGCGCGTCTTCCCAGCCCCAGGCGACGCCGTGGTAGACGGCCACAAGCTCCGGTTCAGTGCCGCCAGAATGAAAACGCCACAGTTCGGAACCTGCCGTCAGGCGCCCCGGCTCAATCCAGAGGAGCTCAGCAGTGATTCCGCCAGCACCGACGACTCCTGAAGGATCGTATGGTGCATTCTCTATGACGCCGCCCATGAATGCGTCGGGGTGCAGCGGCCCTACTGCGCGTCGAGCATGAACGAATGGATCAAGGGGAACTTTCAGGATGTTCAACGGTTGGTCCGCAGGAAAGTCGGATTCGCATATTTTGCACAGCAGTAGGTCGCGCAGGTCGTCGGCGTCGCGCACGCTCTCAATGCTTGCGGCGTTGAGAGCGAAGCCGCAAAAATCCTCGGCTCCCTCGGAAAGATATCTATTCACCTGCCAGGGGGTGACCGCCAATTGGTAGATAATGCTCATGGTGCTCCTTCGCTTGTCCTGTCGTTGGTTGCCGGAGTTGCCGGTGCCGCGGTTTGGCTGAAGACGCCGTAATTGCTGCCTTTTCTCACGAGTCTTCCTGCCCCGTGAGCCGACGGACCCAATCGGGGCGTTCTTCATGGTGGAAGTGCTGGATTTCGATTGCCCAATCGAATGCCGTGATGCTTTCGACCATCGGCGGGTGTTCGACGGGAAAAGGTATGATGTCGACGCTCTGGGGCTCGTTTCGGAATACGGTAAGGGCGTAGGCCAAGGGGGCGCCGAGCCCTTGCCGATAGTGGATCATCTTGATTTCCAGGAGGTACCTCAAGATGGCAGTGGGAACCGAGCTGACGAATTCTCTCTCGTCCTTTTCGGCGTCAATCACGTAATGCCCTTCGACGCTGGCCTGTTCGCCGACGATCTGGACCACAAAGTCGAATCTTTCCCAAATCGGGGGCGCAATGCTGGTCACCACGGTGGCGATCTCTTCTAGGAGCTCGTCGATGTTGTAGTTGGAGCGTTCTTTCTTGCGCTTGCGGGTAATTGGAGGCTTGTCGGCCGTATTCCATGAAAAGGGAGCTGCCATTCTGCTCACATGTATCGGCGCAACCTCTTTCACCGTTGGCATGGCGGCAAAAACACCGGGTTCTACGCGCATGAAGCCGCGATTGTGGACATAGCCGGAGTCCACCGTCCGCGCAACCGCGAGCACTCGTTTCTCGCCGTTTTCTCCCCGCATGAATCTCACGAGGCGTGACTGAACGTTATTGATCGTGGCGTAGCGTTGGTTTTCGTACACGAGTTCGTCGGAGAGCTCGATTCTCTTGACCCACATTCCGCTCGAAACTTGTGCGAATCCCTCTTCTTGGGGCGGATTCATGGGGGAGACCATCGTCACCGCGACGGGTTCGCCGTTCTCGACTTCGACGTCGACCGGCAGTTGCCCCCATTCTCTTTTGATGACGGGGCCTATGAGGTCGCTGGGGGCGGAGGCCGCGAATTCGTCGGTGCGCATATTCCGCCATCCTAGAGCCGCCCCGTAGTAGATCCCGCACAGTTCCGGGAAAGGTGTGCCCGGACAATGGCGCCATAGCTCGGCTCCGGCGGTCAAGCGCGTGGGCTCTATCCACAGCAGGTCCGTTAAGGTGCCTCCTCCGTGGGCGATGCCGGATCCGTCGTAGGGAGGGCTTTCCGTGATTCCTCCCAGCAGGGCGTCAGGATGCGTTGGCCCTACTGCGCGTACCGTTTGCACGAAGGGGTTCGTCGGGACGCGGAGGATGTGAATGGGGTCTGTAGGGGAGAAATTTTCCGGGTCGATCGCCGAGCCGAATAGATCGATGAAATCGCCGACGTCCTCCATGTCCGTCACGTCGGCGGCATTGACTGCGAATCCGCAGAAGTCTTCTTTTCCGCCCTGGATGTAGGCCCGTGCGCGCCATGGCGCCACAGCGAGGTTGTAACTGACGTCTATTCGATAGTTCTCGTCCACTGAAGCCTGCCTTTAGAGCTTGCTTTCGAAGCCGGCTTGAGGTCTGCCTTCCTCCGCTTACCCTCCTCACTCTATCGAGGAAGGGGCTTCAAAGCGCCGGATGTCCAGGCTGTGATTGGGGTGCTGTGATTGGAGAATCCTGTCCAGACTGTTGTAATTGGCAGACCCTGTTTGGACTGCTGCGATTGGCATGCTTGGACGGGTGCGGCCCGTTGCTGCGATCGGACCCCTGTGCATGGACTTCGGTAGCACCGGGCACCGAGGGAACGACGGCGCTCTAGCAGGCGGATCGCTCAGCTTTCGACTGCTCCGGCCTCGCGCTTGCGTCTATTCGCCCGAACGCGCAGCCATATCCATAGGGCTCCACCGAGCATGCAGACCACGATGGTGACTTTCGTCAGAATTCCGACGTAGCCCTCCACCTTCGTCCAGTTTGAGCCGAGAGCGTGGCCGGCCCAAATGAGAATTGTATTCCACACAGCGGACCCCGCCGTCGTCAAAGCGGTGAACTTCCAGAAGTTCATTCGAGTGACGCCCGCGGGAATCGATATGAGCGAGCGGAAGATTGGAATCATGCGGCCGAATAGAACCGTCCACGTGCCGCGGCGATCGAAGAAGGCTTCGGTTTTTTCGATGTCGGAGGTTTTTACCAGCGGCAGCTTGCCCATGATCTTGCGGGTGCGCTCCCGGCCGAGCAATGCGCCGACGCCGTAAAGCGCCCATGCACCAACCACGGATCCTGCCGTGCACCACAGGATCGCCCCGATGAGTGTGAAGTTGCCGTTTCCAGTGCCTGCAGTGAAACCGGCCAGGGGCAGGATCACCTCGGATGGCAACGGTGGGAATAGATTCTCCAACGCAATGAGGGACGCGGCGCCGAGTCCGCCGAGGTTGTTCATGACGTCGACGGCCCATCCCGCGATGCCCGAAAGCGCCTGCGGATCGGCCGACGACGACGCGCCGGCAAGGAATCGAAGCACGAGGTCTCCTTATTCTCTGTACGTTTTCACATTCACCGATACGCTTTGACCCACGCGATGCGTACTGGCCGCACGTACGCTCCACGCGGTCGTGCTGTACCGGTTCGGTCTCACTCGCATCACTCACGACGTACGCCGTTCGAGAAGCGAAAAGCCTTCAATATTTTGACATTCGAGCCTGAGAAACGGCTGCGGTTCTCATGTGATATGACTCCCGTCTTGACAGAGGCGCAGAAGTTGCAGGGCGTGCAGGCAACGAATAGGCGCAACCAGGCCCAGGCTTGCTTGCGTATATTGCGGGACCGAGCATCATGAGGGTCGAATGGCGGGCCGGTTAGGTTGACTTGCCCATGCTGCGGAACTGAGACAGATGAGGCGTTCGTTCTCTGTCCTGGCCGGTCATCCCTCTCTATCGGCCAATTACCCGTTCTCGGTTTCCTCGGGCTCAACCGCACCCGCTTCGGCGGCTTCGTTCCCCGCCTGCTCAACCGCCTCCGCCCGAGTGGTCTCGCTCCTGGCCTCCTCCGGGGATGCTGCAGCTTTTGTCGGCTTCGCACCGCTGAAATAGGCGGCGCCATCGAGGAAGTCAACCAACTGAGCGGCCAGTCCCGTATAGCTTGCGGGTGTTAGCGCCGTCAGGCGCGCGGCAACGTCGTCGGGCATGCCCAGTGAAGCGATTGCCTCGCGCATGGCTTCAGCTGTGACCCGGCGCCCGCGAGTGAGCTCTTTTAGCCGCTCATACGGGTTCCCCATCCCGGTTGCGCCTGCCAGGCCCGCCACACGCATAGCTTGCTGAACGGGCTCGCCAAGAACCTCCCACGAAGAATCGAGATCTTCGCTGAGCTTGCGCGGATTGGGGTCCACGCCAGCGAGCCCGCGCACGAGGTTGTCGAATGCCAGCAGAGAGTGCCCGAAGGCCACGCCGATGTTGCGCTGGGTGGTTGAGTCGGTGAGATCGCGCTGGAGCCGCGAGGTGACGAGCGTTTCCGCGAGAGTTCCGAACAGAGCAGAAGAGATTTCGAGATTCGCCTCGGCATTCTCGAAGCGGATGGGATTGACCTTGTGTGGCATCGTGGAAGAGCCGGTTGTGCCCTGGGCGGCCAAGTTCTGGTGGAAATAGTCGAGCGATATGTAAGCCCACATGTCGGTGGCGAGGTTGTGCGCGATGCGATTGGCATGGACGACGTCGGCGAACAGGTCCGCCTGCCAATCGTGGGATTCGATCTGTGTGGTCAACGGGTTCCAGGTTAAACCGAGGCCTTCGACGAAAGCGCGCGATAGTGCTGGCCAGTCGGCGTCGGGTACGGCGACGACGTGCGCGCCGAAAGTTCCGGTGGCGCCGTTGATCTTGCCCAGGTAGTCGGCGCTCGCGATTCTGCGCAGCTGGCGGCTCAGCCGGTGGGCGAAGACGGCCATTTCCTTGCCCACCGTGGTGGGGGTTGCCGTTTGCCCGTGCGTGCGCGAGAGCATGGGAAGGTCGGCGTGCCGGTGCGCCAAGTCGGTAAGCGCGTCGTGGAGCTTGAGCGCGGCGGGGAACCACACGTCGGTGATCGCGCCTTTGATGCACAGCGCGTAGGCGAGATTGTTGACGTCTTCGGAGGTACATAACACGTGGACCATTTCGGCCAGGCGGGGAAGAGCGCTGGCGGGGCCGACCGTCTCCGGTGCGGCTTCCATCCGACGTTTGATGAGGTACTCGACGGCTTTGACGTCGTGTCGCGTTTCGGCCTCGATCGCAGCGTGTTCGGCGATCTCCGGCTCCCCGAACCCTTGAGGTATGGCCCGGAGGTAGGCAATGTCGGCCTCCGTTATCGTGGGGGCTCCCTCGATCACATTATTTTGTGACAGGAAGATGAGCCATTCTACTTCGACGGCGATCCTCGCCCGGTTGAGAGCCGCTTCGGAAAGGAATGCGGTGAGCGGGGCGACGGCTTCGCGGTAGCGGCCATCCAGAGGGCCAAGCGTAATCATGACGCCATTCTCGCATGAATGCCTGGATTGCGCCGCAATGTCCGGGTGACGGCCAAGCAGCCGGTCGCCTGTAGCAGCCGGTCGCCTATAAAGCTAACGTTGCTTTCGAATAAGGCGCAGTGTCCGTCGGAACTGCCAGCGCCTTCCAGTACCTCAAGGGTTACAGGATCGCCGCCCCCACGGGTAGGACCGGGGTGTGTTGGGACAATGCCTGAGCCAAGTCGGCGGGCGCAACCTTAAAGAATGAGAGGGTTTACCAGATTGTGTACCCCACCCGGACCAAAACCATAATACGCAACATTGCCTCCCGGATCGAGATCAGAGCACACGGTCACAAACGACTCCACTCATCCCTGGGCCGCCGACACGCTTGGAGGCAAGGTTGAGGAGGAGTATCACCGCACAAGACAAGCATCCTGACGCCAGGCTTCCACCCCTGTCCACAAAACACCACACAGTCCAGCCTGGCACCAAATCTTGCCCCCTTTCCGCAGAACGCCAAGAAAGCCCAAGCAAGACAGTCATCGTTGCGATCCATCAGCATCCCGAAAATCAGAAACTATGGCGCTAGCAGGCAATATCAAAAGGCAGATCAACATCAACGCAGGAATGATAAGCGACCACAGAAATCCAGCGCGAAAGCCATCGGTCATTGCAGCAGCGGTTCCCCTATCTCCCGTAACAGCTGCGGTGACACCAGTAAGAAACGCCAAAAACAAAGCTTCACCGACCTGCTGAGACGTGCCGATCAATCCCGAAGCGAAACCCTGTTCGTCATCAGACACTCCAGTAGTGGACACGATCATGGATGGTGCGAAGCTAAGTGCTGCGCCAACGCCCCCGACCATGAGACCAGGAAACACATTCAGCCAATAGGAACCATGCGTAGGAACAAAGCTCATGAGGAGGGCGCCAACAGCAAAACATATAGCCGACCATAGTAATAACAATCTCACCCCGAACCTAGCCGTCAAAGCGCCCATGCGTGCTGAAGTCACAAGAATGACGAGAGTGATCGGCACGAAGCCGATGCCAGCCATCAGCGGGCTAAGTTCCAGTACCTGCTGCATGTACAGCGTTCCAAGAAACACCGAGACGGTAGCACCCCCTGCGGTAAGCATACATATAATGTTGCCATAGAGGACGTGCGGATTTTTGAACATCGAAAGACGTAACACCGGATTAGGGACTCGACTTTCGTGGATGATAAGAAAAGACAGCAAGACGATACCTAGGATCCCGAAAAAAGCAACTGCCGAACTAAAGCCGTGCTCGGCGGCTTGCGAAACGCCGGCCACAAAACAGACGACTCCACTTGTCAGCAGTATAGATCCAAAGATATCCACGCGATCGATAGCATGTTGCGGATCTCGACGAACCAGGCGCGTTACGCCGATAACGACCGCAGCACCGAAAGGCACATTGATCCAAAAAATAGATCGCCAACCGGCGACGTCGACCAAAACGCCACCCAGAAGCTGACCGACGACTGCGCCACCAGACGACACAGCGCCCCACAGGCCAAGAGCCTTGTTCCTCTGGCCTCCTTCGCCGAAATTTATAGTGACTAACGCCAATGCTGCCGGTGAAACCAGTGCGGCCCCTAGTCCTTGCAATGCACGCGAAACAAATAATAGCTCGCCGCTTGACGCAAATCCACACAGGGCGGAAGCGACAATAAAAACGACAACCCCTAAAAGTAGTGCTTTCTTCGGACCAAAAAGATCGGCGGCGCGACCGAACGCGACCATGAACCCGCCGAAAGTAAGACTATAGGCAGTGCTTACCCACTGGATTTCAGCAGCGGGAACACTCAGATTAGACTGGATTGATGGGACGGCTACAGCAACAACCGCCACGTCCAGTATCAGCATGAACTGCGCCACGCAAAGCAACATAAGGAGAAGCTTGTTCTCCAGTTCAAAATTCTTATGATCTTGTGACATAACTCCCTCAGCTCTACGGTTCCCGGTGGGTATACTTGACGAATGACTACCTAACTTTTTCAGCCCGAACGCTCCTCGATCATTTCACAGACTACGCGAAGGTGATCGAATCTTCGTCATCCAAGTACCATGAGTCACAAACCTTCCTGTAGGACCCTGTATTAGCCTCCTTTGTCATTGATGCAAAACTACGAATCATCACCCACTATGGGCAATAAAGCATAACCACGCCCCCACACCGTCCGAATCTTCAAACCCAACGGTCGAATCCGTCGTCTAATCCGCATCACATGCAAGTCAAGTGCATTGCGATTAACTCGTGAAGCTTGCACTAGATTTAATGATAGCAAACTTCGGTCCACGGTGCAGGTGAATGATTCTATTAAATGCCTCATCAAATTAGCTTCCGTTGGGGATAACGTAGTCGTCGACTCCCCGTATTGAAGAATACCATTTGAATCTATGGTCGGTCTGCGATCGACCTGATTCTTGTGTAGCAAAGCCTCCATTCTGGCACGCAAGTCGGCCTTCCCTACGGGAGACCGGCCCCAATCTTCGCGGACGTCTGTGCAAACGGGAGCCTGAGCCGCCCCCTCCACGACAAGGAGCCTGATAACTCCCCGCTCAAGACAAGCTTCACGCCGAGCCTGCTCTGCCGGCCACCGAATGAGTTCCACTCTAAGTTCAGGCGTCGCCGTCATATTCCACCCCTCTCGACCGTTCTAGCTCGTGCTCTCGTGTCGCGGCTTCCCCATATATCTCCCCCCCTCGTAACTGAGTGCAGATGGCCTAAGAGATACTTGGTGAGCCAATTTCTCCATAATCATGCATGCCAGCCACCTTCGATCAGCAATTATAAATTATATGCGTCGGCGAACAGTGCGGTCAAGCACCTTGAAGGTTATTCAGGGGTTGGTGTAGGCGTAGAGGGCTAGGGTGGCTGTGATAGTTTCTTTGAAGGTGTGCAGGGGGCGCCTGTCCTGACTCGTGACAGTTTGGTGGGGTCTGGGTTTTGAGGTGGGTTTTTCGTTGATATCGCGTGGTGGTTGTGGGTGTGCTGGCACACTAAGGGGCCGGTAGGGTCGGGGTGGTGAGCCCGTTTGTGCGTAAGGTCAAGACAGCCTCAGGGGCGACGGCGGTGCAGATCGCGGTCAAGGAAGGGCGCCGGGACAAGGTGATCGAGCACCTGGGATCGGCCCACACTGAGGCCGAGCTGGCTGCTCTGATGGAGATCGGCCGGCACCGCATTGCCCCGGACCAGCTGACCCTGGAGCTGACTCCCACACCACCAGCGGTCCCGGGACTCCTCACGGCCTCAGATGTGATCGGCACTGACGCGGTGGTGGCCTCCAAGCACTCCAGGTTGTTATGGTGGGTCCTGCACGAGGTCTACACCCGTCTGGGGCTGGGGGACGCCACTGGGGGTGATCGGGCGTTTGAGCAGATGGTTCTGGCGCGTCTGATCGAGCCGTCTTCCAAGGCCCAGGTTCCCCGCGTCCTGGGTGACCTGGGCCTGGAGCCGGTCAGCGTGCGGACCTTGTTCCGCTCCCTGGGGCGCTGCGGGCAGCGGGGCTACCGTGAGGCGATCTCCCAGGCCCTGTTCGAGCACGTCACCGCCAGTGGGGGTCTGGCCCTGTGCCTGTACGACGTCACCACCCTGTACTTCGAGGCCGAGCGTGAGGATGATCTGAGGCGGGTGGGTTACTCCAAGGACAGGCGGGTCGACCCCCAGGTCATCGTCGGCCTGCTGGTCGACCGCCGTGGTTTCCCCCT
>ERZ773049.723-NODE-723-length-19914-cov-7.254897_pt1 | contig 19914 bp, 9 predicted proteins | sample MGYA00580633_ERZ773049 | MGnify/ENA primary metagenome ERZ773049 (study PRJEB29015, sample SAMEA2737991) | human oral metagenome | biome: human oral; feature: human-associated habitat; material: dental | place: China | collected 2066 ... | reverse complement strand
GCCAGTCCGGTGAAGCAGGAAAAGATGAAGATGTCCCGCACCAACTCCAGTCGCTGGATACCCAAATCCTTGTTGGCCACTCGAAGGATCTCTTCATCCGTCAAGAAGCCTCGATCTACCGGCTCCATGTGGAAGCGGAGGTTGACGAAGGGATCATGGTGGAGAACGCCAAGCTTTCCCCCGAAGAGGGTAATCGTCTTGAAAGTCTTCAGCGTCTTGGTGGCCGTGTTGGGCGCTTGCCCGACGGTTGTCCGAAGGTATAGGTCGAAGTCGTGGAGCACAATATAGGTCAGTTCGGAGAGCTTTAAGTCGGTGCGGCTGTATTTGCTTTTCAGGAAGGCCGTGAAATGCTTTTTGCACACGTTGTATTTCTGCAATGTCGTAGCAGAAACCGACACGCCGACCTGCTTCTTGACATCGGTAATATGCCTGTCGAAAAGCTCCATGATCGTACCGATGTCTTCTTTCTTCCCGAGGAACTCCATTTTGATGCGTTCCAAGGATAGGTAGTCGCCCAGCTCCATTCTCCTGAAGATGTTTTGCAATCCGTTTTGGATGTTGTCCAATTCGAGATTGATGCTGAGCGCTTCCGTACTTCTGCCTTTCACACGTTCCTTCTTGCCATCCCATTGAGATCGAAGGATAGCTATACCGGTAGAGCCGAGCGAGAGTCGCTCGTTGTTGAGATAGATTCTCAGCATGACGGGCACCTTCCCGTCTTTGTTCACGTAGTTGCTTCTGAGATAGAAAGCGGTTCTGAATATGGTCTTCATACACATGACTGTTTTTGGCTGCAGCCATGACCTTCAGAAAAGAAGTGTAGCCAAGACCTCTGCCGATTGTAGCCGGATACAGGTGTTTTGGCGTAAACTTCTTCTCTTCGATCACGCTTGCAAAGTTCTACATAGATGACTGAACAACAGCTGTATATGAGTGCTCCCGACGTGCTCTCTACGGGCTCTTGGCTACAATTTTCATTTGGCTGAAAAAGTTGTAGCCAAATTGTAGCCGTTGGGGAGTATTTTGAGCGTTTCGGCTGCTTCAATACGTGCTCTGGAATGATAGGTAGGCACAAAAGAAAAGTGCCATAACTCGCTCAAGTTATGGCACTTACATTTTTCCTAAAGAGTCTCTGAATGCCTTTTTCAGAGTACCTCAAGCGGAAAGAGAGGGATTCGAACCCCCGGTACAGTCACCCGTACACCGCATTTCGAGTGCGGCCCATTCGACCACTCTGGCATCTTTCCTTTCGCTGAAGAGCGCGCAAATGTAAAATGATTTCTATACGCGCAAAGCATGGACGAAAATATTCTACTCGAAGCGGATGGTGCGGGCGGGATTGATTTTGGTGATTAGGTATGAAGGTGCCAACATCATCAGCAACGAAACGGTGAGCGTACCGACGTTGATAAGCAGCCATGACCAGATGCTGAGGCGGATGGGTACGGCGTCGAGATAGTAGATCGAAGGATCGAGGGTGAGCAGGCGAAATTGCCACTGCACCCAGCACAAGGCGAGTCCGATGACGTTACCCCAGAGCATGCCGCGGCCGATCAAGAAGCTGGAGATGTAGAGGAAGACACGCCGTAGGCTACGATCCGGTTGGCCAACGGCTTTGAGGATGCCAATCATGTTCGTGCGCTCGAGGATGATGATCAGTAGGCCGGAGATCATGGTGAACCCCGAGACTGCCATCATAAGTGCGAGGATCACGGCTACGTTCAGATCGAGTAGGTCGAGCCAATTGAAGATGATCGGGTTCAGCTCGCGGATGGAGCGGACGAAGTAGGTGTTGCCTGCGTTATCTCGACGGTTGAGGAGGAGGGTGTCGACACGTTCGGCGGTCTCGTCGAGACGATCGTAGTCGTCGACGAGTAGCTCCAATCCACTGACCGCGTCGGAGGGCCAGTCGTTCAGGGTGCGAATCTGTTCGATGTCGGCAAGGACGAAGAGGTGATCGTAGTCCGAAAAGCCCGTATCGTAGATGCCACTGATGCGAAACTTGCGGACCTTGACATCGTCCTGCACGAAGTAGGCAAGGAAGGAGTCGCCGCAACGTAGGCGGAGCAGGTCGGCCAGATGGCGCGAGATGAGCACATCGGTCGTCATCCGTCCAGGAGTGACGCTAAAGGGGCGGCCCTCCACGAGGTGCTTGCGGAAAAAGCCCCAATCGTAATCCGAACCAATGCCCTTCAGGACGATACCTTGGAAATCGGTGTCGGTTTTGAGTAGCCCCGGCTTGGTGGCGAAGGCCTCGACGTGTCGCACGCCATGCGTCTGACGGAGCATGTCCAGCAGACTGTCGCTCACGTGGATTGGGGCCGTCTCGTAAGATGAATTGCTGTCGAAATTGGTGATCTGGATGTGCGACCCGAAGCCGATCACCTTGTCACGCACCTCCTGCTTGAAGCCCACCACGATGGCCACGGTGAGGATCATGACAGCCAAGCCGATGGCAATGCCGGCCACAGCGATGCGCACCGCTGGCGGTGTGATGCGCGTCTTCCCTTGGTCGGCTTTGCCACCGAAGTGGATGCGTCGGGCGATAAACAGCTCAACGTTCATGACCCGACGCTTCCTTATGAATAGGTGTGGGCGCGGCCAAAGTCAACGCTTGTTCCATCTGTCACGATAGGTCGTAAGCGCGGCCTCCAAGACGTCGAGCGCGCGCGCCAGCTCGTCTCGTTCCAACACATAAGCGATGCGCACCTCATTGCGCCCGTAACCCGGGGTGACATAAAAGCCTGACGCAGGCGCCATCATCACCGTCTGCCCTTCGTACGAGAAGTCGCGGAGGCACCAGGCGCAGAACTTGTCGGCGTCGTCCACCGGCAACTTGGCCACCGTATAAAACGCGCCCATCGGCAGTGGCGAATAGCAACCCGGAATCTCGTTGATCCGCTTGACCAGAAAGTCGCGTCGCTGGATGTACTCCTCATAAACGCCCTTGAGATACGACTCCGGTGCGTCGATCGATGCCTCGGCCACGATTTGCCCCAAAAGCGGCGGACTGAGGCGTGCCTGCGCCCATTTCATCACGCTTTTACGCACCCGCGCGTTCCTCGTCACGATCGCTCCGACGCGGATGCCGCACTCGCTGTAACGCTTCGACATGGAGTCGAACATGACCACATTCGGCTCGATGCCTTCGAGGTGGAACGACGAGACATAGGGCGCGTCCGTGTAGCGAAACTCGCGGTAGACCTCGTCCGAAAAGAGGAAGAGGTCGTGGCGGCGCACCAAGTCGCGGATGTGCCCCAGCTCCTCCCGCGTGTAGACATAGCCCGTGGGGTTGTTCGGGTTGCAGAGCAGGACGGCCTTCGTGCGCGGCGTGATGGCCTCTTCAAACGCTTCGATGGGGGGCAGTGCAAAGCCGTTATCGATGGACGAGAGCACCGTCTTGACCACCGCACCGCACGACATAGCCATCGACATATAGTTGGCATAAGCCGGCTCCGGGATCAGGATTTCGTCACCCGGGTCGAGGCAGGCCAGGAAGACCAGCGTAAGGGCTTCGGAGGCGCCGGTGGTGATGAAAATCTCGTCCGGCGTGACCTCGATCGCAAACCGTCCGTAGTACTCCGCCATCTTTTGGCGCAGGCTGGGCAGCCCATCGCTCGGACAGTAACTAAGCACCTTTTTGTCGATCCGCCGCAGCGCCTCGAGGCCTACCTCGGGCGTCGGGATGTCGGGCTGGCCGATATTTAGGTGATACACTTTGATTCCTCTGGCTTTTGCTTCGTTGGCCAACGGCGCCAGCTTCCGTATCGGCGATTCGGGCATCTTGATACCCAATCGTGAGATCTCAGGCATTTCCTTATGAATTATTGAATTATAGGCCGCAAAAGTAGAAGCCTGATTGAGATCTTCGGAGTGTAGGAATCAATTTGAAAGTCCATAGACGGCTTTTTCGCGGCCATAAACGGGTACGCTGCCTGTCGTCGTGGCTTCTCTCTCCGTCGAAACGTTCACTCCGTCCGAATCCGACCGATCCCCGCCTGAAAGTCGCGTGACACCTGCTATGACAAGAATTTTTCTGTTGAAAATAGGCCTTCATAGGCCATGAAAGTTTCTATTCGAGCGTATGATAATCCTCATAGCCTATGAAAGTTTCTATTCAAGCGTATGATGATCCTCATAGTCTATGAAAGCTCTTATTTAAGTTTATAATGACCGTCATAGGCTATGATAGTTCTTATCCGATTGTATAACTATTTTCATAGGCTATGAAAGTTCTTATCCGAATGTATAATAATCCTCATAGACTATGAAAGCTCTTATTTGAGCGTACAATGATCGTCATAGGCTATGAAAGTTCTTATTTGAGTGTATAATGATTTTCATAGGCTATGAAAGCTCTTATTCAGGTGTACAATGATTTTCATAGCAGATAAAAAGAGGTATACGAAAGGAGAGAGACCGTAATTCATCGCAGTAAGTCTTCGACGAAAGAGGAACGGCTGTCAACTGGGGATAATGCGCTTCCGACAGCATGAAACGAGGCAGAATACTCGCTAAACGAAGGCCGGATCGTCGTTGATAGACCAAAAACACTTGGATGGACGGTAAAAATGGCTGAAAACCGCGCGCGAGGTTGACAAATTTCAATTTCTCGAACAGAAAGTTGCCTATGTGTAAAAGCGTATATCTTTGGCCGCGCAAAGGCAAAGAATCGATAGCATAAACATGTAGAATACGTGAAAATGAAAAATAGGTTGACTAAGCAGAGCAAGAAGGGACGGAGCCGAAACCATACGCGGGCCGTCAGCCTACGCTCTGCTATACCTTCAAGGCACTAATCAACAGATAATACCAATCAATTAAAAACGGAAGTATGAAAAGGAAGTTATTTATGCTGATGGCTCTATTCCTGATCGGAATAGGAGTTGCGATGGCTCAGACACAGGTGCAAGGCACTATCGTGGATGAGCAGGGAGAACCCGTGATCGGCGCTTCTGTGCTGGTGAAAGGCACCACCACAGGGACGGTGACAAACATCGATGGAGAGTTTGCACTGTCGGCACCGTCCAACGGAACGTTGGTGATCTCGTATGTGGGCATGCAGACGATGGAAGTCGCTGTCAGTCCGCGTATCCGAGTGATCCTGAGATCAGACGCCGAACTGCTGGACGAAGTCGTCGTCACCGGCTACGGTACGTTTAAGAAGAGCTCCTTCACGGGCTCGGCAGCGACGGTGAGCACGGACAAACTGAAGGACGTGCCCGTGACGAGCGTGTCGGACAAGCTGGCCGGTAATGTAGCCGGTGTGCAGATCAATTCTGAGTCTGGTCAGCCCGGTGCCACGGAGAGCATACGCATTCGCGGTATGGGCTCTATCAATGCAGGCAACAATCCGCTCTATGTCATCGACGGTGTACCGGTACTCTCGGGTAATATGTCTCGTTTCGACTATGCCGACGCTGGAACGAGTATCCTCTCCACGCTGAACAGCAGCGATATTGAGAATATCACTGTAATCAAGGATGCTGCCGCCGCTTCGCTCTACGGATCGCGCGCTGCCAACGGTGTGGTTGTGATTACCACGAAGAAGGGTAAGGCCGGCAAGACTGTTTTCAGCGTAAAAGCTAACTGGGGTTTCTCTAACATGGCCGTGGATTATCGCCCAACATTGGACGGAGATGCACGTCGTGAATTGCTGCACCTCGGTCTGGTGAACTATGCCAAGTATACCGAAGGCAAATCGGATGCCGAGGCCAAAGCTTATGCAGATGAAAACATCGATACGTATGCTCCGAAACCTTGGTCGGGCTGGACAGACTGGCGTAAGATCTTGATTCGTAACGGCCAGTACCAGAACTATGACGTCAGCGCACAGGGCGGTAACGAAAAGACGAAGTTTTATAGCTCCATTTCCTATGCTAAGCAGGAAGGTATCTATGAGAACTCCGGATTTGATCGCATCACGGGTAGCGTGAATGTATCGCATCAGGCCAGTGACAAGCTGACGCTCGATGTCAGCTCACTCTTTTCCTATAGCGATCAGAGCTCCGTCAGTGAGGGCTACAGCTACTCCAGTCCGATTATGGCTATGGCCTCGATGGTATCTCCGTCGTCATATCCTTACAATGAAGACGGGACGTTGGGCCGTTATTTTCCTGCTATCGGTGATGATTGGGCCAATCCGCTTCGCGCTATTAAATACACCTCGAATAAGAATAAACTGACTCGTACCTTCAACACCCTCTCCGGTACATATACCATCACCAAGGGGCTAAAGCTGAAGGAAGTCCTCAGCTATGACTTCACGCAGAATGCCAGCATCGCATGGTGGGGGCCACAATCTAATGATGGACGTACGGCCAACGGTGTGTTCCAGAAATACATGATCAACACCTCTAAATTCAACTCGCAGACACAGCTGACTTACGATCGCTCGTTCGACCGGGTACATAACCTGAGTTTCCTGCTCGGTTATGAGACGGAGGCGTACAAACATGAGAATGTCTATGGCACTGGTAGTAACTACGCTGCGATGGACGACCCGAAGCCGGAGATTCAGAATGCAGCTATCACCAAATCTTCCAGTTCCATCAGCGAGTACCGCATGCTGTCCTATCTCGGTCGTGCGGATTACAACTATGATTCCAAGTATTATGTGAGCGCAAGCTATCGTCGCGATGGCTCCTCACGTCTAGCAAAAGCCAATCGCTGGGGTGACTTCTGGTCGCTCTCGGGATCATGGCGCCTGACGAACGAACCTTTCATGGAGTCGATCCGTGAGAAGGTGACGGATACAAAAATCCGAGCCTCGTATGGTGTGAATGGTACGCAGCCGTGGCGCTACTACGACTTCATGCCGGTTTATAGCTTCGGTTATAATTATGACAATCAAGTGGGAACAAGCGAATCGACGCCGGGTAATGCAAACCTGAAATGGGAAAAGAACTATGCCTTCAACGCTGGTATTGATCTTACGTTTCTCAATCGCTTCACCCTAACCGTAGAGTGGTACACTCGCAAGACGCAGGACTTGCTTCTCGAACGCCCCATTTCTGGAACTATCGGTTTTGTGGATGAATACAACCATGCCAACGAGCTCGTGAATGTTGGTGCTATGCGAAACAGTGGTATCGAATTAGAGTTGCGTTCGACTAACGTGCAGAAGAAGGACTTTACATGGAATACGACACTGACTTTGGCCCACAATCAGAATAAGATCTTGCAGCTAAATAAGGATCAAGATGAGATCATAAGTTATGAGTCTATTCATCGTGTAGGTCAGCCCTATAATTCATTCTATGCCTACGAATACGCCGGCGTAGATCCGCAGACAGGAAAGGAGTTATACTATAAAAACACCAACGACGAGCATGCTCGTGAGACGACTACGGACGAAACTAAAGCGAATAGAACGATCATCGGCAGTGCCGATCCGAAAGTAACTGGCGGTTTGACCAATACCCTGACTTGGAAGTTCATCGACTTGAACTTTACCTTCACCTACTCCTTTGGCGGCAAGGTGTATGACGGTGTAAGCTGGCTCCACTCTAACGGTGGTATTGATCTGTTTTATGGTGCAGTTCCGTCGCATTATAAAAAGGAAGATATGTGGCGCAACCCGGGAGATAATGCCAAGTTGCCGATGTTCGCCAATGGCAATGTGGATGTTCCCTCTTCGCGCTGGTTACTTCCGTCTGATCATGTGCGCTTAAAGAATCTCACCTTAGGATTCACTCTGCCGACCAAGCTATCCAAAAAGGTGGGCTTCGACAGAATTCGCGCTTACATGTCAGGCAATAACCTGCTTACGTTCAAATCGAAGAAACTCTATGTAGATCCAGAGAATACAGCCAGTGGCTTTGTCTACTTCAGAGCACCTGCCATGCGCACAGTAACTTTCGGTGTGGAATTAGGTTTTTAATCAATCAGTAAAATAGAATACCAACATGAAAAGGATTTCGATAAAGAATATCGCCCTCTTTGCAGCCATCGCACTGTTGTTGAACGCTTGCTCGGGCGACTGGCTCGATCTGGAGCCATCGGATGGTATCGGTACCGAGAATGCCCTGACGGATTTAGGGAAACTGAATGCCGCGCGGATCGGTATGTACGATGGGTTGCAGGGTGACGGTACATATAATCAGTATTATGCTGCTCGTATGCTCTACTACGGTGATGTGCGTGGCGACGATATGCAGGCACGTGTCTCGGGTAAGCGTACAGCTCCTATGTATGAGATGCGTTACACGGCTACCAATGCGGATGACATCTGGTTCACGCCTTACCGTGTCCTTCGGCGTGCCAACAACATCATTGCTGCTGTGGAAGGCAGTGTGGTGAAGCCCAAAGTGGAGAGTGAACAGGCTAACATTGATAGGATCTATAGCGAAGCTCTCGTAGTGCGTGCCCTCATTCACTTCGATTTGGTCCGCGTCTACGGCTATCCTTATACGATGGATGGCGGTGCCAGCCTCGGTGTACCTATCGTATTGAAGCCACTGGAAACAAGTGCCCTGCCACAGCGAAACACCGTGAAGGAAGTCTATGAGCAAGTGGTCAAAGATCTACGCAAGGCTATCGATGACAACAAGCTCAACAAGACGATGACGAACGGTTACATCAATCATTGGACAGCCAAGGCCCTCTTGGCGAGGGTATATCTCTATATGGGCGACAATGCGAATGCACGCAAAGAAGCCGTGGAGGTAATCGACAACTCGCCGTATAAACTCTGGACGAACGAAGAGTATGCTGCTAACGTGTGGGATAAAACCTCGGGGGCGCATAACAAGGAAATGATCTTCGAGTTGCTCAACACCAGCACGGACGACTATACCGACCGCGAGGGTATTGCCTACCTGTACAACGAATACGGATACAACGACGCTATCGCTACAAAATCGTTCTGTGAGTTGCTACAGGCCGATCCTAACGATGTGCGCCTGACGGCCATGATGGAGACGCGTGACCCGGATCGTAAGCAGATGTATGGAACGGATAAGGTCTGGATCAATAAGTTCCCAGAGAATAGTCAGGGAGAAATGCGTCTGAATAACGTCCCCCTACTCCGTCTTTCGGAGACTTATCTGATTGCTGCCGAGGCTTCAGCCAAGCTGAATGATAAGGCGGCGGCCGCAAAGTATCTGAACGCCATCGTACAGCGTGCAAACCCGAAGGCTACGCCTGTGTCAGAGGCTGATGCTACGGTAGATCGGATCCTTGTCGAGCGTCGTAAGGAGCTGGTTGGCGAGGGTCATCGTTTCTTCGACGCCATGCGTAACAATCAGACGATTGTACGCTATACAGACGAAGCGAAAAAGGGCTATCACTACACGCTGACCACCCCGGATTCTCGCAAATTTGATCGGACTTACTTCCGCATTGTCCTTCCCATTCCCAGAGGTGAGACGAATGTGAATCGGAAGATCCAGCAGAACCCCGGCTATTGACCGGAAGCCATTCGGAGGGGGCTGATGCGTTGCATCGGCTCCGCTTGAAGCAATCGAAAGGCAGCAGAGAGACAGCGATGTCCCTCGGCTGCCTTTGTTGCGTTTGGGCGGTTACCGATCCTCGACGAGATCGGCCAGGGTGGCGCCGACGAAGGTCGTGAGATCGGTGGGGGAGAGCTTGAGTTGAAGGCCGCGACGGCCCGCACTGACGTAGATGTGTGGGTGCTGGGTGCAGGACTCGTGAATGTAGGTCGGGAGGGGTTTCTTCATGCCGATGGGCGAGCATCCACCGCGGATATAGCCTGTGGCGGGGAGCAGCTCTTTCATTGGTAGCATGGATACGTGCTTATTGCCCGACACGCGTGCCGCCTTTTTCAAGTCTACCTCGGCATCGCCAGGGATGACACAGACAAAGAGTCCGTTTCGGTCGCCACGGAGGACGAGCGTCTTGAAAACTTGTGCGATGTCCTCGTGCAACTGCTCGGCCACATGTGTCGCCGCCAAATCGTTCTCGTCCACCTCGTAAGGGACTGTCTCATAGATCACGCCCGCCTTGTCCAATAGTCTGGCGGCATTTGTCTTCTTCTCAGTTTTCATTGTTCGTAAATTGCTCTGTGATAAGACCATTCAAAAAATATACCACCTTTCCCTCACCCTCGAAAAAACACTCCAGAAAAGGATTCCTCCTAAACTCCTCCTCGAAAAAATACCCCTGAAAAGGATTCCTCTTTGCCCCACCCTCAAAAAAGTATCCGCGAAAAGCATTCCTTATTTGACACTCCTCGAAAAAATACCTCCGGAAAGGATCCCCCTTTCCTCCACCCTCAAAAAAGTATCCGCGAAAAACATTCCTTATTTGACACTCCTCAAAAAAAACATCTCCAAAAAGAAATCCCCATCGCCTCACCTCCAAAAAAGTATCCGGGAAAAGGATCCTCCCTTGACTCCTCATCAAAAAAGTACCTCCAAAAAGGACTCCCCTTTACCTCACCCTTGAAAAAACACCCCAGAGAAGTATTTTCCCTTAACTCCTCCTCGAAAAAGCATCTCTAAAAAGGAATCCCCTTCGCCTCACCTCCAAAAAAGTATCCGGGAAAATGATTCTCCCTTGAACATCTATCGAAAAAGTACCCCCGAAAAGGATTCCCCTTTACCACACCCCTGAAAAAATACCCCAGAGAAGGATTCCCTCTTGCCTCCTCCTCAAAAAAGTATCCGGGAAGAAGTTTCGCCCTTGAATATCCCTCGAAAAAATACCCCTAAAAAGCATTCTCCCTTGAATATCCCTCGAAAAAATACTCCAGAGAAAGATTCCCCATTGCCCTACCCTCGAAAAAATATCCCCGAAAAAGATACTCTTCTGGATACCCCTCGAAAAAATATCTCCAAAAAAGAGACTCCGTTTGCCCGATCTCAAGAAAATGGATCAGGAAAGGATTCACGGGCGGAGGATGAATCCGATCCTTGTCACGAATGGCTTAGGAGATGAGGCCCCAATTCATGCGCCGACGAAAGAGGGCATTCAGGCGGGCATTGAGCAGGGCGTTCTCGGGCGAGGAGAGATTCGGGTCGGCGTCGAGAATGCGAGATGCGACGTCGCGGGCTGTGCGGAGGATGCCGCCATCCTGAGCCAGATCGGCGATGCGAAGCGATAGGCCGTCGCCACTCTGCTGCGTGCCCTCCATATCACCCGCGCCGCGGAGCTTCAGGTCTTCCTCGGCGATGCGGAAACCATCGGACGTGGAGACAATGATTCCGAGCCGTTTACGCGTAACCTCGCTCAGTTTGTAACCCGTCACCAGGATGCAATACGACTGTTCGGCACCCCGGCCTACGCGTCCCCGGAGCTGATGGAGTTGCGATAGCCCAAACCGTTCCGCACTCTCGATGACCATGACAGATGCGTTCGGTACATTCACGCCCACCTCGATGACGGTTGTGGCGACGAGGATCTGCGCCTCTCCGCGGATAAATTTTTGCATCTCGGCCTCCTTCTCCTTCGCTTTCATCTTCCCGTGCACCATGCAGACGGTGCACTCCGGGAAAACCTCGCGAAAAGTTTCGTAGCCCTGCTCGAGGGCCTTGTAATCCATCGTTTCGTTTTCCTCGATCAGGGGGTAGACCACGTAAACCTGACGCCCGCGACCAATCTCGGTGCGGAGGAAGGTGTACAGCTCGGCCTTTTTGGCGTCGTAGCGGTGGACGGTCTTGACAGGCTTGCGGCCGGGTGGTAGCTCGTCGATGACGGACACGTCGAGATCGCCGTAGACGGTCATGGCCAGGGTGCGCGGTATGGGCGTCGCGGTCATGATGAGTACGTGCGGCACGTAGGTGCTCTTCACCCAGAGCTTGGAACGTTGCTCGACGCCAAAACGATGCTGCTCATCGATGACGGAGAGACCAAGCCGGTGGAAGACTACGGCGTCCTCGATGAGTGCATGAGTGCCGATGAGGATGTCCACCTCGCCTGAGGCCACGGCCGGAAGCAGCGCTGATCGCCGTCGCTTCGTCGTCGATCCGGTGAGAAGCTCCACCCGCACGCCTATGTCGCCGAGCAATTCTTGCAAAGTGGCAAAGTGCTGCCCCGCCAAAATTTCCGTGGGCGCCATGAGGCAGGCCTGGCAACCGTTGTCCACGGCCAGGAGCATAGCCATGAGGGCAACGAGCGTCTTCCCGCTACCCACGTCGCCTTGGAGCAGGCGATTCATCTGCCTTCCGCTCCTCATGTCGTCGTGGATCTCGTGCACGACCCGCTTTTGCGCGCCGGTTAAGGCAAAGGGTAGGCGGTTGGCATAGAACGCATTGAAGGCTTTGCCTACGCGTGGGCAAGGGATTCCCCGCAACTTGTTGCGGCGGAGAGTCGCCGTGCGCAGGATATTGAGTTGGATGTAAAAAAGCTCTTCAAATTTGAGCCTGTGCTGTGCCGCTCGAAGCTTTTCGGCTGATTCGGGGAAGTGGATCTGCCGCATAGACTCAGTGAGCGGTGCCAGCGCGCGCTCCTCAAGGATCCACGCCGGGAGCGTCTCGGGCAGGCCCCCACTGACTGTGTTCAAGAGCGTGTAGATGAGATCACGGATCGCACGCGAGTGAAGCGTGGCACGTTTCATAAGCTCAGTGGTGTGGTATATCGGAACGAGGCCACCGGAGACCCGCGCGGCACGGTCGGCCGGGTCGATCTCGGGATGGATGAATGAGAACTCGTGCATGTACTCCTTCGGCTGACCAAAAATGAGATACTCTCGCCCCGGCGGATACTTATCGAGGATAAATTTTTGGCCGTGGAACCAAACCAGATCCACCGCGCCGGTACTGTCGGCAAAGCGGGCCACGAGTCGCTTCGCTCGCCCCTCCTCGGAGGCTTGGTAACCCGTGATGCGCCCCCGAAGCTGGACGAAGGGCACCCGGTCGCTGTGTCCGGACACGATACGCTCGAGCTCGCTCACGGTGTAGATGCGACTGCGATCCACATACCGATAAGGGAAATAATGAAGCAGGTCGTCATAGGTTGTCACGTCGATCTCCTTTTTGAGGATCTCGGCGCGCCGCGGCCCGACGCCGGGCAGATACATGATGTTTTGTTCGTCTAAGCTCATAATCGAAACGTGTAGCCTGATGCGGTCAAGGAGATGAATCAGAAACGCGGCAAAGATCGGTAACATATGGATTCGATGGTTCCCATTCGGGATAAGTACGTATTAAATACGTATTTATTGAATCCTATTCCCGAAAAAGAATGGATTGTATGGATCATGATGCCCATCAAACCCGATACATTTAGGGACGTATGCAATACACCCCTACCTATACGGGATAAATATCTGATAAATATGTATTTATTGAATCAAATTCTCGGCGAAAATTGGATTGTCCGTGTAGTGGTGTATTGCATACGCCCCACAAATGCCCATGATCATTGGCAAATGATTGATCCACCTGATACATTCTTGGGCGTATGCAATATGCCCCTACCGATACGGATCAAAAATTTAATTCCAATTTGGACGATGAATCTCAAACTCGGTACGTCCTGAGGCGTATACAATACAGCCCTACCTATACGGGATAAAAATTTTATTCCACTTTGGACGATGAATCTCAAACTCGGTACATGTTGGGGCGTATGCAATACTCCCCTACCTATACGGAATAAATATCTGATAAATACGCATTTATTGAATCTTATTCCCGGCAAGGATTGGATTCGCTATTAAAACCTCCTACATATCACGATAAATTTTTTGTGTACCGGTGTAGAGGAGTATTGCATACGCCACACGAATGCCCATGATCATGGGCAAATGATTGATCCGCCTGGTACGTGCTGGGCCGTATGCAATATGCCCATACATATATTGGATAAATACCTGATAAATACCTATTTATTGAATCTTATTCCCGGCAAGGAATAGATGGTCTTTATAGGGGCGTATTGCATACGCCCCACGAATGCCCATGATCATAGGCAAATGATTGATTCGCCCGGTACGTGCGGGGGCGTATGCAATACGCACCTACCTATGCCGTATAAATATCTAATAAATACGTATTTATTGAATCTTATCCCCGACAAGGATTGAATTGTCCATGTAGGGGCGTATTGCATACGCCCCACAAATGCCCATGATCATGGGCAAATGATTGATCCGCCCGGTACGTTCTGGGGAGTATGCAATACGCCCCTACCTATACGGATCAAAAATTTGATTCCCATTTATTGGATGAATCTCAAACTCGGTACATGTTAGGGCGTATGCAATACGCCCCTACCTATACGGGATAAATACATGATAAATACGTGTTTATTGAATCATATTCTCATCAAGTATTAGATTGTCCGTGTAGGGGCGTATTGCATACGCCCTACGAATGCCCATGATCATGGGCAAATAATTGATCCGTCCGGTACGTGCTGGGACGTATGCAATACGCCCCTACCGATACGGATCAAAAATTTAATTCCAATTTGGACGATGAATCTCAAACCCGGTACGTGCTGGGGCGTATGCAATACGCACCTACCCATACAGATCAAAAATTTGATTCCACTTCGGACGATGAATCTCAAACCCGATACGTTCTTGGGCGTATGCAATACGCCCCTACCCTTACGGATCAAAAATTTGATTCCACTTTGTACGATGAATCTCAAACCTGGTACGTGCTGGGGCGTATGCAATACGCCCCTACACATACGGATCAAAAAAATGATTCTCATTTATCGGAAGAATCTCAAACCTGGTACGTTTCGGGACGTATGCAATACGCCCCTACCAATCCCTGATAAATCTCTGATAAATGCATATTTATTGAATCATATTCCCGACAAGAATTGAATTGTCCATGTAGGAGCGTATTACATACGCCCCGCGAATGCCAATGATCATGGGCAAATGATTGATCCGCCCGGTACGTGCTGGGGCGTATGCAATACGCCCCTACCAATCCCTGATAAATCTCTGATAAATACGTATTTATTGAATCCTATTCCCAGCGAAAATTTGATTGTCTGTGTAGGTACGTATTGCATATGCCCCACAAATGCCCATGATCATGGGTAAATGATTAATTCGCCCAATACGTGCAGGGACGTATGCAATACGCCCCCACCAATACGGTATAACTATCTGATAAATACGTATTTATTGAATCCTACTCCCGGCAAGGATTAGATTGTCCGTGTAAGTGCGTATTGCATACGCAACACAAATATCCATGATCATGGGCAAATAATTGATCCGACCGATACGTTTCTGGACGCATGTAATACGCCCCTACCAATCCCTGATAAATCTCTGATAAATATGTATTTATTGAATCCTACTCCCGGCAAGGATTGAACTGTCTGCGTAGGGGCGTATTGCATACGCCCCACGAATATCTATGTTCATGGGCAAATGATTAATCTGCCCGGTACGTGCTGGGGCCTATGCAATACGCCCCTACCCATACGGACCAAAAATTTGATTCCACTTTGGACCATGAATCTGAAACTTGTAAGGTTTTGGGATATATGTCTTTGCGACTAACCCAACCCCGGCGAGTAACCATTAAAATTTGTATAGAAATACATGAGACCCGCCGGGAATTGGGTGGATGTGACCAACGCCACGCGAACCCCGACGAGTTACTCTTAAAAATTGTACAGATGCAAGCAAAACCTGCCGAGGATTAGATGAATGTGATCAATGCCACGCAAACCTCGACGAGCAACTATTAAAATTTGTATGGATGCACGTGAAACCCGGTGGGGATTGGATGAATATGGCCATATTCACCAAAAACCCGCCGAGGATGGGATGAATATGGCCATATTCGCCAAAAACCCGCCGAGGATTGGACGGATATGGCCATATTCACCGAAAACCCGGCGGGGATGGGATGAATATGGCCATATTCACCGAAAACCCGGCGGGGATGGGATGAATATAGCCACAGCTATCGAAAACCCGACGGGGATTGGATGAATATGGCCATATCTACCGAAAACCCGGTGGGGATGTGTTGAATATAGCCACAGCTATCAAAAACTTGCCGGGAATGGGATAAATATAGCCACAGCTATCCTATTCTTGGAGAGTTTATAGAAGATAAAGTGCGTATTTTCCACATACTTATCGAGGACGGGAGATAAGAAAGCCGGGCGAATCCTGTCCTTGGTGAGGAGGGGATTCGTCCGGCTTATGTATTCCACAAACCGGGCAGATTTTCGAAGGCGTCTAATCCGTGGATTCAGATTCTTCACTGTCGAGGCTAACGGCGGAGAGGTCGTTGCCCGGAACGTAGCGGAGTTGGCGACGTACGAAGGCCATGTTTTTGATCAGTGGCCGGAGGGCGCCAGGGTCATGCGAGACGAGTACGACAGCCGCCTCGCGATTGATCTCCGACAGCAGGTCGCCTAACGTATCGCCAAAGCGACGGTCCATATACGTGTTCGGCTCATCCAAAACGAGCAAGCGCGGGTGGGCCACGATGGCGCGCCCAAGCATCGTGCGTTGGAGTTCGCCGCCGGAAAGCTCGCCGATAGGTCGGCGGGATAAGTCGCTGAGTCCCATTCGGTCGATGACTGCCTCCACGCGTTGGCGTTGCTCGGCTGAACAGCGCCGCCCACGTGTATCGGCCAGGAATCCGGAAGCGACGACCTCGGCGACTGAGATCGGGAACCGGCGATCGATAGCGTTGACCTGAGGCAGGTAGCCCACGGGGAGTTTGGGTATGGGTTGGCCGTCGCGATAGAAATTCACGGCGCCGATGCGTGGCTTGAGCAGCCCGAGCAGGACGCGCAGGAGGGTTGTTTTGCCGCCGCCGTTGGGGCCTACGATGCAGAGGAAGTCGCGCTCTGCAATCTGGAGCGAGACATCGATTAGCACGTCTTTTTTAGAGTCGTAACCGGCCGTTACATGGTTTATTTGAACGAGAAGCATAGGGTGTGATGAGCTAAATTCGAAAAATGGATGGGGAGGGGAAGGCCTGAGGGGCACTGATTGATTTTTTTGATGGGGATGGGTTGGTGGGAGGTGTATGTTTTCTTAAAACTAATAGGGATGGGAGAGACGGAGGGGCACAGATTGATTTTTTTGATGGGGATGGGTTGGTGAGAGGTGTATGTTTTCTTAAAACTGATAGGGATGGGAAGGCCTGAGGGGCACTGATTGATTTTTTTGATGGGGATGGGTTGGTGGGAGGTGTATGTTTTCTTAAAACTAATGGGGATGGGAAGGTCTGAGGGGCACTGATTGATTTTTTTGATGGGGATAGGTTGGTGAGAGGTGTATGTTTTCTTAAAACTAATGGGGATGGGAAGGCCTGAGGGGCACTGATTCTTTTTCCTGCCGGCAGGGTAGGGGCGTATTGAATACGCCCCCTTATACGTCTCTCGAATGGGTTGGGTGACTCGCCGATCTTCTGACCTTCTTTTCTTTCCTTGATGAAAGAAAAGAAGGCAAAAGAAAATCAAGGCGCCAGGGGCGCCGGCCAACCTTTCGGGATACTCAAAATGACTGGGAATGGGATTGTCTGTTGGGGTCACTTTGTTAGCGCCTGTCCGATTTTGAGCATCTCGTCTTTCCACTGGGCTGAAAGGGGGTCGATAATGACTACGCGGGCGCCGATCTCTCTGGCAACGGATTCGGCGTGCTTGCGGTCGAACTCGCGCTGTACAAAAACGACTCGCACGCGCTGGGCCCGGGCTTCGTCGATGAGTTTTTTCATCGAGGCGGCCGAGGGCTCCTTGCCGTCGGTTTCTATCGCCAGCTGCTTGAGGTGGTACGCCTGGGCGAAGTAGGTCAGCGCCGGGTGGTAAATGATGAACGTGCGGTGGGTGAGTGTGTCCAGCATCGCGTGCAGGGCGGCGTCGGTGGAGTCGATTTCGGCCACGAGCGAGGCGTGGGCCGCTCGGTAGACTGCGGTGTGCGCCGTGTCGAGGAGGCAGAAGGCGCGGAGGGTGTTTTCGGCCATCTGACGTGCGGTGGCAGGCGCGTTCCAGATGTGCGGGTCGCCCCCGCCGTGTGCGTGCTGGTCGTGCGCGGAGGGATCGCTATCGATCCAACGAATGCCTTGGGAGAGGTCGAAGACTTGCAAATGCGGGTTTTGCTCCACAATGGTCGGCATCCAGACCTGCTCAAACCCGATGCGTCCGACACGCAGATAGGCGCGACTACGGGCCACGGCCATCATTTCCTGAGGCGTGGGGTCGAACGTTTCCGGACTTTGCCCGGGCGGCACTACGGTGTGGATCGTGAAATGCGCGCCTCCGATGCGCTCGGCAAAGTAGCGCTGCGCCTCTATCGTTACGGACACGCGATAGCTATCGTCGGCCGACTGCCCTCCGCCGCCCGAGCAACTCGCCGTAGCCAGCAGCCCGAACAACAGCAGACTCGCCGCGGCGGCCTTGGGCATGGTCACGGCCCACCGTCGAGCGGCCGAGCGAACGGGGTACCACGACGTGAGCCCACCGATCGCAACCACGGTGACGAAGATGGCCAGCAGATCCCAGGGCGACACGCGCACGGGATACTGGTCGCTGACGAAGGCCCCCGTCTCCCCGAGCCGGATGAGACCAAACGTCTGCTGCACAAGGCAAAGCGCGACGCCGATGGCTATGCCCACGACGGCGCCCAAGAGCGGAATCATGCATCCTTCGTAGAGGAAGATGCGGCGAATCAAACGCTGGCTGGCGCCCATACTGCGCAGCATCTGCACATCGTCTTCCTTCTCGATGATGAGCATGGAGAGCGAGCTGACTACGTTAAACAGAGCGATGGTAAGGATGAAGGCGAGGATGAGAAAGGTCATCCATTTCTCGATTTGCATCATGCGGAACGACGCTTCCTGCTGCTCGAAACGGTCTTCTATGCGGAAGCCTTGGCCCAGCCTCTGCTGGATCTGCTGCTTGAGGTCGCCGACCCGGGCCCCGGGTTTCAGCTTAAGTTCGAGAGCCGACACCTCGCCCGCATCGTAGTGCAACATGTTGCGCACTAAGTCGATAGGCAGGATCAGGTAATTCGCGTCGTACTCCGGACGGTCGATGCAGAAGACTCCGCTGACGTAGGCGTATTCGATCTGGAACGAGGTCGCAGCCTGAGATGCGCTGACGCGTCCTTCACGCTTGGGGGCATAGATCTCGATCGGATCGGTGAAGGACGCATTGACGCCCAGGGTGGACGCCAGTCCAATGCCGGGAATGGCATAGTCCGTCCCCCCCTCATTCAGCGCATAACGCCCGTCGATAAGCACCGATCCAAGGTCTACGGTGCGCTCGAAGGCGCTGTCTACGCCCTTGGCCACGGCTATCTGTTGACGACCGCCGTAGCGGAGGAGCACGTTCTCTTGCAACACCTCCGTGGCGGCTTCCACCTGGGGCAAGGCACGCACCGAGCGCATCGCGTCGGTGTTGGGAATGAACACCTTACCCTCTACGGCCGTAATCTTAAGATCAGGATCAAAGTGGCCAAACATGGAGGCCACGAGATCGTGAAATCCATTGAAGACGGACAGCACACAGACCAGCGCGACGGTGGCCACAGCCACGCTGCAAACAGAAATCATAGAAATGATGTTGATGGCGTTGTGCGACTTCTTAGCCAACAGATAGCGCCTGGCGATGAAGAGAGGTAGGTTCACGGGGTTCGAAAAACTAAAAATGAAAAGTAAGTCTGGGGGTAATGGTCACTAAAAACGAGTAAGGACAGGTCGCAAAAATATCCATCCCTTGCCCTCCCCGCCAAGAGCGGGAAAGCCAAAGGATGGTTCTTTCTTCCTTCCAGCAAGGTAGGGGCGTATTGCATACGCCCCATAATCCAACCCGCCAAGGGCGGGAAAGCCAAAGGGTTGCTCTTTCTTCCTGTCGAATGCGTAGGGGCGTATTGCATACGCCCCCTAATCCTCCCCGCCAAGGACGGGAAAGCCCAAGGGTCGCTCTTTCTTCCTGTCGAATGCGTAGGGGCGTATTGCATACGCCCCCTAATCCTCCCCGCCAAGGACGGGAAAGCCCAAGGGTCGCTCTTTC
>ERZ773049.719-NODE-719-length-19941-cov-107.618727_pt1 | contig 19941 bp, 27 predicted proteins | sample MGYA00580633_ERZ773049 | MGnify/ENA primary metagenome ERZ773049 (study PRJEB29015, sample SAMEA2737991) | human oral metagenome | biome: human oral; feature: human-associated habitat; material: dental | place: China | collected 2066 ... | reverse complement strand
CTCGAGAGCCCCTGGAAAATGCATTTTCCATGGTTGCTCGAGAGCCTCGAGAGCCCCCTCGAGCGTGATGTATCTCACATTGTGATGTTTCTCACATGGTTGCTCGAGAGCCCCTCCGAGTGTGAGATTGCTCACATGGTCCCTCGAGCTAGGACTTTAGTCCCGATTTCGGAAAGTGAGACCAAGCTCACATTTTAAGTTCCGGGATTTTCGCAACACCGACGTTGCGTAATCGCTCGGGGCCGTCTCCGGACTCGACTGCGCACACCCCCGGCCTCCGGGGGCGCCCCTCAGGCTTCGAAATCGCCGCTCTGAGGGCCTCTGGGGCCCTCCCGGCAGGGTGGCCTAGGCGGGGCCGTCTGCGGCGCTCTGAGGGGCGTCTGCGGGCATGGGAAGGCCCCCGCCGGAGCGGGGGCCTTCGGGTCAGCCTTCGAAGTCTTCCAGGACGTCCGCCAGGTCTGCGGTGTAGTAGCCGCCGAGCTCTTCGAAGAAGTCGATTTCGATGTCCATTGGGGTTTCCTTTCTCTCTTTCCCCTTGTTGTACCTCCATTCTATCGACCGCCACCCCCCGTGTCAAGCCCCAGCGGTGTGTCCTTCGCCACATTTCTGAGCACCATACGCCATCGTAACCTACCTCGCAGTAACCTTCGCTGACGTAGCAGTAGGTTACACCTACGAAGCCGTAACCTACTCCGCAGTAACTTACCACACAGTAACCTTCGTCAGCGTAACCTACCACGGGGTAACTTACACCTACGTAGCAATAACTTACGGTTACGTAGGTAAAAGTTGGCATTAAAAGTTACAAAGAAGCCCCTTTTCGAATTTCGGGGGCAGGTTTCGGGTACAAAGAGGGCCATTTTCGAATTTCGGGGCTCAAAGAAGACGGTTTTTAGAACGACGGTCGGCGGAACGGACAGTCCCGAGGCGCACACCGCACAGCGCCGGGCGGTCGAGCGGCACCCCCTCAGACGCACGAGGATCGATTCTGAGGCGATTTCAGCCCCCGACCCAAGCGACCCTACCTGGGCACCCCTGAAAACGCCTCAGAGGGCAACCTCGTGATCCTGAGGCGTATCTGGGCCCCGCAGAAGGCGCACACCCCAGGCGCAAAGCCCCCGCAGCGGAGGCGTGTGAAGGATGTGACAAAACTGAACAGACGCAAAACACGTTGTTCTCAAACAGTACCAAGTGCAAACCGTGCTGGGTATACCCGGGGTGTGACATCGCCGTATTGATCAAGCACATTGCCCTGATCTAAGAGGATTTGTAATTTCAAAGGAGGGAAACCAAGAGATTACAAGGAATATACAAATAGGGATATATAATGTGGTAGTAGTATGTGTGGGGGTGGTGTATTAGGAATTTGACTCGTCCTTATTTCGACATATAGCGAAAGAACTAATACGTTCAGTCCTGAACGATTGAAAGTTGAATCATTCAGGACTGAACGATTTCCCCCTCTGTCCCTGCCAATCCGCGTCGTTCCGCCACTTTACGGTGTGCGCAGTGGGTCGTGTGCGCGCGGGCGCGTGATTATAACACAACTCATCACAACACTACTGTGACCAACTTCACATTTGACGATTTGACTTGAAATCGATCCGTCCCTATGCTAAAAATCGAGTTGAAATCGATCGCTCAACGTGAGTCGAAATCGATCGAAAATACATTTTCGAGTGAAAGGAGAAATCGAAATGAAACGGATTGCCGTGGCGATCGAAGTCGCCGACGAAAACCTGGACGCGCAAGGGCTGCGCGCCGATGTAGAGAACGAATACGGAGTGAGAATAGTTCTCAATTCGAACTACGCCGACAAGGCGCTCCTAATAGTGCCCGAGCCGATGCGAATAGGCGGAGAGGAGGTCTCCCCCCCTGTGCGCTACAGCTCCCTGAAGACCGCGCTGACGGCCCTCGGCGTGGCCGTCGCCACGCCGTCGTCTCTAGACGATGCGCTGCTGTCCGGCGCCGAGCGGGACAATATATCGGCGAGGAAGCGCTTGCGGCTTATGTTCCGCGAGTTCAAATCGAACCCGTTGTCCGAGGTGGACCTGCGCGGAAAGGACCCGGCAGACCCCGACAAAAGAGCCCGTAAACTCCGAGCGAAGCGCTTCAAGGAGGCCTTCTACACCTCTCTGGCGGAGTTCATAGCGGCCAACCCCGGGCTGAGCTACAAGGACTACTGGGACGCGGACCGCCGGCCCTACGAGAAGCAGTGGCCGGAGTACAGGGCTGCGGTGAAGATGGCGAAAGACATTAGAGGAAGGGAATAAACAACATGACACGCTATACGATGCCCGCTCGCTCGCAGGGCAAACTATACGCACAGCGAGCAGCAGCCCACCTCGAACGCGACACGCACCGATGGGTATTCGTTCGCAATCTCTCACCCGAAGTCGAATGCGATGTGCGGAAGTGGCTTCTTCAACGGCTGAACGGATTATACTGCGACCTGCAGTCGATGTATACCCCGCATGTGCACTCGATTGTCCCAGCCAGGACACACATCGTGCTGAACGACACCCCTCCGCTTCCCTCCATGGCCCGCAACGACGAGGCCGTCGAAGTCGACGCCCGCGGCTTGAACTCTCGGGACGCCGTGAAGGCCCTGATAAAAGCGACGGGGTCGAACCCGCACCTGTCTGTGTGCGGGCGGCCGTTCTGCTCGGACGACGTGGATGCCGCGGAAGGAGGTGCGGCGTAACGTGACGACCGTGGCCTTTTTCGACATCGCTTTCCTGGCGACGCTGCCGGGCCGCACAACAGAACCCGCCGTAATGGACCGCCACGGGACTGTGCGCTCCGGGACCATAACGCTGTACGACTCCGACCCCCGGGCGCACTCGATGTGCGTGCAGCCGCATGAAGACAAGCGGAAGCCCTTCACGGTGGGGATTGTGCGTGTGCGCACAACGCCGAAGAAGGCGACGCTGGAGCTGTGCGATAGGCTCTCCGACCCCTTGATAGAAGTGGATGCGGTCGTGCACAAGACCTGCCCCGACGTCGTGTGCGACCTGGGCTACGGGATAGCGCCCTCTACTGTGATCGATGAGGGGGTCGTGCCCACCCCCGATTACCATGTGCTGTGGCCCGGTAAACCCACGACGAACACGGTGTGGACCGCAGTGGAGGACTACACGTGGTTCGAGGCGTTCTCGGAAGAGGGGTGTGCGACTGGCATAGCCTGCACGCCCGCGCCGCATATGCGATAGACGAAAGGAGCGATAGACGATGGCAGTCTACATAGCACTGGAGGGTCCCGACGGAGTGGGGAAGTCGACTGTAGCAGCGGCTCTGAGAGAGCGGCTGCTACGCCGCACGCCCACACCCCCCTACTCCGATGTGCGCATACGGCACTTCCCCACGGACGCGCTGACAGCGTGCGCACAAAGCGAAGACTACCGCCTGAAGGCGGAGGACTACGCGAGGGACATGGAGAACTGGCTCTCCTTCCGACCGGAGCCCGTGTTGTTTCCCTGCACGCCGACCCCCGCCTCGAACGAAGAACAGCCTGGGACGCTGTACATTCTGGACAGGTGGGCGCTCAGCACCTCGGTGTACGCCTCGTTGCGGAACGAAAAGATCTCGGAGAACGTAGCGCTCACGCTGAACTGGCTGAACCGCGTTCCGCTGACGACGTTCGTGATGGTGCCCCGCGAGCCCTCCAAGCTGACGGACCCGGACTACCCGGACCCCGACGGCTACGACCCACTCGCGGTGACTGAGGCGTACCGGAAGTTCCTGAAGAACGCGTTCGTCGCGGGGGAGCTGTCGAGGTTCATACCGATCGTCGTGGACCCCCTCGTCGACACGCCCGATTCCGCGGCTACGGAGATTGCCGAATGGACCACGGGCTTACAAAGGAGTATGTGACGCACATCGCACACGGGGCGCTTGACTGCCGCCCCGTGTGCGCCTAGACTGTAACTACGGCGGGACAACCGCCGACCCGAGAGAAAGGAACACATTATGAGGACAACGCCTACTGAAGAGAACGCAGCTACGTGGTTCAATGCGAAAACCGTTACCCACCACCTCGACGTCGTCGACCGCGTGGCGGCTTCGATCGTCGACACTCGCACAGCCGATGGCTCGACTGTGCGGGTTTACAACGCAGACGGGTTCGAGTTCATGACGCTGGAGTCAGACGACGTGAGAACGCGGTTCGATTCGCTCTTCGGCGAGAAACTGGTCGGCGCGCGCCACGCGGAAGACGGTCGGCTTTACGCAATCCTGAAAGACGGCGATCGCACTCGTGAGGAGCCCGTGGACCTCTTCCCGTTCGCGGACGTGCAGGTGGGCCCGAATTGCGAGTTCGGGCGCCGTATAACGGCGGTGGCTGTGGAGTACGGGCCGGCTGATGTGACGGTGAGCCTGGTGGCGCCGTTCGCGGAGCTCGTGACGGCGACCCGATCTTACTCCGAAAGCGAAGCCGACTGGCTGCTTTAAGCAGGACACGACTCAGAGCACTGCGCGGAAAGAAAGGAGAGAAAAATCATGGTCTATATGGAGTATGCACCGGATCTTCTGGCTGCGTTGGTTGATGTACCGCCGACGGCCTGGTTGACTACTGTTCGGCATATAAGGGGCCGGATACCGTTCTCTGAGGATTTCGTGAACAACTTGAAGGCTGCTGTACACCCATCCGGTGTGATCATTCTTGAGAAGCCAGATGGGCGTGCTATCGTTTCGTGTACCTGCGAGTATTCCTTTAATCGCCACTGTGTGACGACGTGGTTAGATGCGAAGGGCCGGGCTCTCGTTAAAGTAGATGAGTTTCTTCGCGACGTTGAAACGCGGTTCGGGTTGGTTGTGTCCAAAGCGTCGCTGTCCCATACGAGAAGGGCAATCAATGGGCGGTTGGAACTCGTTGCGGCCTTGCGGGATGGTTCGTTTCGAGTGTTCGACTTCGGCCGTGACATCGAAATCACTTCGGTGGACGATGTGCCGCACGCGACATTAGACGTCCGCGAGGAGTATAAACCTGATCGGATCGTGACGTCGTTTTTCGAGACGGATCGAGATAACCCGTGGCTCCAGGTTGTGGAAGAAAGGAGATAAAGAGCATGATTGGAACGAAATACACGCCAGAGCTGTTGGCGGCTCTGGTTAAGACGCCGCTGCTGGCTCGGTTGGATGTGGCTGTGCCGCCGGTGGGAGACGACCCGGAAGAGATCGACTCGTATACTGTGCGCTACAGTGATAACGGCGTGAAGGAGACGACGTTATTCGCTGCGGGAGACGTGCGACTGGTTTCCGTCAGAGTCGTGGGGGCCTCTAACTGGGCTCGCGTGATCGATGCAGTTGTGGAGAAGTACGTGGACCGTGTGTCTGTTCTGAGCGAGTCGTCCGGGGTGTGCGTCGGTTTCACGACGTACCGTACGTTCGATAAAAGCGATCTCGAAACGGATACGTTCCACCTTCCGGTAGGGGCTGTCGTCGACGTTGACATGGGCGCGTTCGGGTACGTCGATTACGTCGAAGAGACATACTCGACTGCCGATAAGACCACATCGTTCTTCGAAGATGAGACCTCGGACGAGCCGTGGCTGGTAATCGTCGAGCCTGACTGAAAGGAGGAATGACATGCTGTTCTATGATTACGAGGACTGCCTGTGCGCATATATCAGGAACCGTGGTTTCGTGTGCGTGGACGCGAATAGCCCTCGCTTCGATGAAGACCTGCCTGCGCACTTCAACTTGACAACATGCGACGAGGCGGCGCCGTATACGAACCCCTACGGGGACGTTCTACTGGCGCATCACCGTCTTCCGCCTGACATGTGCTATAACACGGTGTTGCAGAAGATGGTGCCGGAAGATTGGCCGAACATGTTCACTGTAGAGGATGGCGAGCGTAACCCTTATACAGAGATGCTGCATGGTGGTGTGAATGCAGACCTGGTTCAGCCTGTGCCGGATGAGCCGTGGGTTGAGCGGAAAACCCTTTATCGTGACGTGCTTCTGTCTTATGACGAGAAGGGTAAGAGGGTTTATGTGTCCAGTGGCGATATGGAGTACCTGTTCGATATGAAGAAAGACGAGTTCATTCATACATATCAGGTGAGGTGTATCGACTGGTGACGTCTAAAGACATTGCTCGGGCTATAGCGAATGCCTATGACACATCCGTTTCGGGTGTGCGCTATTACCGGGCGGACGGTACGCCTGCCGTGAACATTGAGGAGGCGAGGTATATGACGAGATACAACCCGTTGACGAAGCGGCTGAGGGTGCTGCTGTACCCGCACCACGATACCATCGGCTTGTTCTATTTGGGTGACGACTAGGAAGGAGACGCTTAACACCATGGGCTTGAAATTGGTTCCGCCCGGTCAGGGCAGTAAGCTGAGAGAGTACTACATCCGTTTCGAGGGGTCAATGTACGGCGTGCTGCATGTGGATAACGAAGCTCGCACCGTAAGCCTGATTCCTCTAAAGGAGCTCGATAACATTCCGGTGTTCGTAGAACCGTTGAACCCATACGAGCTACACGGTGTGCGGGTGTTCGACTCGTCGAGTTTCCGCATGGTGCTGTGCTTCTTCGAACGTTTCTATGTGACGGTCGGCGATATGCACATATCGGAGTTCAACAGCCCTCAGGAATATATGGAGCACATGCGCGTGTCTTTGTACGATGCGGTGTTGTTTCCGCCTGTTGCGGAAGACCAGGAGACGAACCCGTGGCGGACGTTGGCCAGGGCAGACGACGTGGGCTCTTTGTTGCTGTGCGATTTCTCCCCCGCGGAAGAAGGCGTCAACCCCGGTCCGGACAGCACGCTGACCAGGACTCTGTGCAGGTTGTGGAGGGAAGTAGACGGCTCCTTGACGCTGAAGCCGGCCCGGAGCTTAGCGATCTGCGAAGCGTGGGAGGAGAATAACTGTTCGACTAGCTCGTGGCGTTTGGTGTCTGTTCGCAAATGCACAACGCTGTAACGGGTAGTGATGTATTTCACAGGGCGGGGGCTTGACGGCCCCCGCCCTTTCCGCGTAGGCTGGACGCACAGCAGTCAAGAGAAAGGACATCGTACTATGGGTTTCGAAAAACCACGGGACTACGTGGTGGCCCTGAAAAAGCTTGAGGGGTTCCCGCTGATGGGCATAGAGGTTCGGGACGGTCGCTTGGTCTTCGCCAGCCTGTCCCATCAAGTGTCGCTTCCTTTGCATGAGGTGAGAGGAGGGGGATACAAGGTGGCCCGCTATGGCTTGAACAAGCTTGACGTGCTTGTGAGTGATGTGGAGTACAATGACCAGTCCGGGTGCGTTCGACTCTTAGACGAGAACGGCGATGTTACTGCGCACGTGGAGCTTAAGAACGTCACTCGGGCAGAGCAGCTGTTCAGCGAGCTGCACGGTCGGAGTCTGCGTGGTTCGCTGACCGTTAACATATATAAGAAGTATGTGCGGCTGGCTGACGGCGTGGTGTTCACGGAGGAAGCCGATGGCCTGGCCGGCGTCTTCGTACAATGGCAGTTTCTCGATTTGCCGGTGGATCGGATCAACGATTGGGGTAATAAAGTGTCTATCATGACCGAGGAAGGCGCAGCAGTCGAGATACTCTTCAGAAAGGAAGACGGCAATGACTGATGATGAGCTGATGCAGCGGGCCTTTAACCTGCTCGACCCTTTTGTGCGCCTCGGCTGGACCGTCGCGCGGGTCGTCGACGTCTTCGATGCAACGGGCGTGTTTTTCAACAATGGCGCAGCTGTGGCATTCGATAAGGCGGAGTACCGCATTGTAGGGTACTGTGAAGAGGAGATGCCCGCCACTCTCGCTTCTATGAGGCGTGTGAATAAATCGGACGGGATCGACGCATGGAGGCTAATCGACGAGGATGGGCATACGGTTATCACTGTGGAGCTCGCACAGCCGACCGACCTGCTTCCCGTATACGTTGCACGCATGCGGGAAGCGCTCATCGGGTCTCGCGTGCAGAACGTGTCGGTGTCGGACAGTGGTCTGTGTCTGCATTTGGACGACGACTACGACGCCGTGACGAACGGAGCATTGCGTGTGCGCGTGGACGCTGAACGGGTTCCGTTCACCGTGGGCGACGTGTTCGTGAACCGCGGTGGTGCGGACCTCACGCTGTGCATATGCTCACAAACAGAAAGTAAACCGGTTGTGGCATTCAAGATCAATAGGGACGCACTGGACGGGAAGGAGTTGTCTTTCAATGTTATCTGACAAAGACATTAAAAAACTGGCGAAGCGTGTGGGACTGGTGGACCCGCTACGCGACGATTGCCTTCAGCCGGCTAGCTACGACGTGCACCTAGGCCCGTACTTCCTCAACACGAAGACAGGCGAACGGCATGTGTCCTGGGGGGCACGGGGCGAGTTCATCCTCCCGCCCGGAGAACTGTGGCTTGGCGCAACCTTGGAGAAGTTCTCTCTGCCAGCGAATATCGCCGCACAGGTGGAGGGCCGGTCGAGCTGGGGCCGCCTCGGGCTGTTGACGCACATCACCGCAGGCTTCATTGACCCGGGGTTCGAGGGGATGATCACCCTGGAGCTGTACAACGTCAACTCCTACCCGTTGATCCTTCCTACGGTTTTCGATCTGTTGTTGGATTCGACCGGTGTGGAGCCGATCGCACAGGTGTCGTTCATGAAACTGTCGTCCAAAGCGAGGGAACCGTACAACACGAAAGGGCACTATCGAAACCCGATCGGCCCCCAGCTGTCCCGTCTCAAGGGGCGTGTGAAGAAACAGTAATGGATATAGCCGACATCTGGGGGGGCGAAGAATGGGTCAAGCAGGCGCGCTGCAAAAAGAGCGACATCGGAATGGACCTGTTCTTCGCCCCCCGCGAGGGGGCCGACGTTGAGGACGACCCCTACTACCTGCGGGCCAAATGGGTGTGTTCGATTTGTCCTGTGCGACTCGAATGCAGGGACTATGCGGACCGCGTGGAGAAAGGACAGAAGAGGCTGTTCGGCGTTATAGGCGGGGAGGATTCATTCGAGCGCCGAGCCAGGAGAGAAGAGGAGGGTAAACTATGAGGCAACTGCTGTATGGGAAGAAGGGGCCGCTTGAGGGCTGGTTCGCCGTCAATTCGGACGACACACTGGAGTATGTGCCGACGTCGAGTGAGGCGATGCACAACTCGTATCTGGAGACGGTGGAAGACGCCAAGGGTAAGCCGTTCCGTGCGATCAGCATCGGTTACGCATCAGAACGGCAGGTGTTCTACACGTGCAACGGGATTCGACTGATTCTGGTAAAACAGGATGAACCCCCATTCCACCCTGGAAAGGCTCCGTCCGGGTATTATTATGACGCGTCGAGGCACACAGTGGATCGCTTCTACGACCCGCCATTCCACGCGAAAGGCGAGGAGTGCCCGGACGGATCGGTGACGGGCATTCTGGGATCTCAGGGGTATGTGTGGTGTCGTCGTAAATATGATGGTGCCGAGTTCCTCCTGACGAAGGACCCTGAAGGTAAAGCGGATGTGGACAAGTATTACATTAAGGCATTCTCGATCGGTCTGAACATGGACATTCTGGTGCGTTCGATCGATATCTCGTGTTCTAAGTTCGAGGTTGTTCGATCATGATCGAACAACCACTCGAACTCACACCCGAGCAGGAGGGGAAGGTGGAAGCCATCGTCGCACAGCGGGATGGCCTCCGGGCCGCTTTGGATGTGTCGGACACAGGAACAGGAAAGACCCTGTGTGCGGTGGAGGTGGCGAAGCGGCTGGACCCGACTACGACGTTGATCATGGGGCCGGCGAAGCCGCAGATCGTCAATGCCTGGAAGGCGACGTTCGCCAGGCAGGGCGTCGATTTGCCGTTCAAAAGGATCGACTCCAAGCATCTCGACTACTTCGACGACTTAAGCCGACATGTCCCCGGCGTCTACTACGTGGGACGGGAGTACCTCGGCTTGTCGGACTTGAATGGGAAGAACGCCGATAAGGGCAAGAAAAACCTTCTTCCCTGGATTAAGGCCAAGCCGGATTTCGTCGTCTATGACGAGGTGCAGTCGGCGTCTAACCGTAAATCCGGACGGGCTAAGGCGATGTGGAGCCTGCGAAACGCCGGCTTCAAGCTGGCCATGTCGGCGACGCCGCAGGGTAATCGCTTCGAGGGCTTGTGGTCTATCTGCCGCTGGCTGTGGTGGGGCGTGGAAGACCCTGCGCGTGTCCCGCTGTCCAGCGACAAGAGGGACTGGCTGTATGTGGAGGGCTCGTTCCATCGATGGAAGGCGCGGTGGTGCGTCGTCCAGGACAGCTGGATACACGACCGCTACGGTAGGCTGCAGAAGATCGAGACGATCGTCTCGGAGAAACAGCCAGGCGCGTTCCTCCGGTCTCTGCCGTGCGTCGTCGGCCTGCCGGCCGACAGGAAGCCGGTGGACACTCGTATCGTAGAGTGCGAATTGACGCACAAGCAGCGTGATATATACGACAGCCTGCAGTATGAGTTGATCACGGAGATCGAGGGCGGTTTGCTGGTGGCGTCTCTTCCGATTGTGAAGCTTGTGCGCCTGCGTCAGGTGGCGCTGGGAGAGCCGTGCATGGTGTACGACCCGGACATCGACATGGACAGGGTGACGTTCGACCCGGACTGCCGCTCCAGGAAACTCGATATGTTGAACGCGCTGATCGAGAAGCATCACCCTCAGGACAAGGTGCTGGTGTTTACGTCGAGTCAGCGGTTCGCCAATGCGATCGCACACAGGGTGTGTGCGAAGACAGCCCTGTACACGGGTGCGCAGTCGGCCAAGGCGCGTAGTGAGGCGTTTGCAGGCTTCACAGCGGGGGACGTGCAGGTTCTGATGTGCACTGTCGGCGCCGCGGCTGAGGGACTGGACGGCCTGCAGCGCGTGTGCCACGTCGAGGTGTGGTTGGACGAGGACCTGAACGGAATGCTGTGCGAGCAGGCGAAGGGCAGGCTGAACCGGATGGGCCAGCCGGCAGAGCGGATCGTCCGCTACTATTTCCAGGCCCGGGACACGATGGACGACGGTACGTTCCAACGTCTCGCACAGCAGGCGGAGAATAATCGTTCAGTATTGAACAAGTGAGCTATATCACACAGCCCCCAGCTTGCACTGCTGGGGTTGTGTGTGTACTGTGGAGGCACAAGCCAACCGAGAGAAAGGACTACATCATGACGATCACGGAGTTCATCGAAGAACTTGAGAAAGCCCGCGCCAAGTACGGCGATTTGAAGCTGTTCGTGGCGCGTGGCTATCAGTTTTACCCAGTGGAGTCGCTCGACCTGTTCGATTGTCGCGTGGGGTACAACGAGCATTACGATGAGTTCTTCGAATCGAATAACGCCGGGTTCGGGGCCGAGGAGGCTGTCGTTCTCGGTTAACAGGGAAAGGAGGCATATGGTGGATGACTACGTTAACGACCATCTCAAGGGCGCGCCAATGCTGTTCGATAATATGGACAAGTGTTACGTGTTTATTCCAGCTCTTGGTAAATGGCTGGACGTGAATGGTGCGGACTATTGTCTTGGGCTTGCGGATATACGCAACCTCATGGACAACGACCTGCTGTATTTTGCGCCTGTCCCGTTCATCCAACACGTGTGGGGCCAGCGTGATACGCAGCGTGCCGCATTGGAACCGCACACCACACTGAAATACAAGGACGGACCGATCATCTTGCACAACACGGGCGACACACCCGCTATTATCGAGTGCAAACATATTATCAATTTCGCTATCAACAAGGGCTGGGAGCTTCAACTGGTATGAGGAACGACGAACTGCTGTCACTGTTCACACCGCAGACTCGGAGGGACAAGCAGGTTCGGGTTGGGGCATCGAACCTCTCTAACCCGTGTGCGCTGTGCTTGGCTGAGGACATCCTGCCTGGTATCAAAGACAAGAGCGGCGTGGAGCTGGTACCCCGCGAGGTGCGGGAGTCCAACTTCGTCATGGGCGCTAGGATCGGAACCGACATCCACCGGGGTTTGGAGTACTGGGCGAAGCGGCTCTTCCCCAAGTGGGAGCTGGAGCAGCGTTTCGAACTCGGCCTCTACGAAAACTACGGGCTGATCAGGTCTACCGCCGACGCTTACGACCCAGAGGACGGAACGATCGTCGACTACAAGACGACCACCCGCGCCAAGCTGAAGGCCCTCAGCGCTGTGTTCTCGATGCACGGAGACGTACCGGATGTGACGGGCGACAGCGCCAAAGCCAAGTACATCGCCTACGTCGCACAGACCCACCTCTATGCGCTCGGCAAGGAGCGCCGCGACGGCGAGGGGACTGTGCGCAAGATCAAGGTCGTTTTCATTCCGAGGGACGCTTCGCAGGTGTCCGATGTGGAGATCTTCACCCTTGACTACGACCACGAGAAGGCCGAGCAGGTATGGCAGCGCGGGCAACATATCATCGACGCCCTGTGCGATGGCTTCACGGATTTTCCGTCATACCCAGGTTGTTACCGTTGCAACGTGTTAGCTGTTAAGAAAACTACGTAGGCGGCGTTATCGTATGAAAGAACAGGACGACATTCTCGAATACGGTTACATATCGGGGCTCATCGACAGCCTCGAAGAGAGGAAGAAGGAACTCGCTGCAGCTATTAAGCAAAGGCTGCAGGTCGGTGAGTCCGGTGTATCCGGGCCTTATATAGTGACGCGAAGGGAGGTTCACCGTTTCGATATATCGAAAGCTGAAAAGGCTCTACCTGGAGATACGCTTCGACGTTGCTATGTTCAAAAGCTGGATCCGAAAAGAGTGAAATCACTCGCTTCGGCAGAGGAATATCTTCAATGCCTTAAGAGCACAGAACAGCTTTACATCCGTCAAGAGAAAGGAGAAGACGAATGACAGATTTCGACATCGAATCATTCATTATCAAACCCGACGAGCTGAGCAAACCTGAGCAGATCCTCGTCTACTCTGACTACGGACAGGGGAAGACTACGTTCGCAGCCTCGGCTGCTAAGTTCGAGCCCACCTCGCCTGTGCTGTACCTCGACCTCGAAGGCAGCACAACGGGCGTCACCCGTGACGTCCCGCCGGAGAACATCGACATCGTCAGGCCTAAGAACATGCCGATACCAGAGGGCATGACCAAGGAGGAAGGCTGGATCCACAACACGGACCGCATCCTCGTGGCGTTCCTCACAGGCGAGATGCCCCGTGAGTACAAGACGATCGTCATCGATCCGCTCAACGTCTACAACGACTGGTGTGCGGATCACTTCGAAGCCGTCGAGATGGCCAAGCAGAACCCCAACAAGTTCGCCATTTGGACGGAGGCAGCCAAGAAGACCACCGGCTCGAACGGGATCTTCCCTCTTCTGAAGGACGCCGGGGTGCTGTCCATCCTCGTAGTCCACCAGAAGACCGACGACAACGGGGTGGCGGACTTCGCCTGGCGCGGCTCCGGCTCGCGGGCCAAGGTTGGACAGACGCCCGACGTGGTGGTACATTTGTCATTGGACACCGACCGGAAGACCGGCGAGTCGCATACGGAAGCGCAGATGTTCGCATCCCGAACGATCGGGGCCAAGAACCGCTTCAACCTTCCTCCGTTTGTGGAGGACCTGACCATCGAAAAGCTCTGGAAGCTTTGCGACAACCACTGAGAGAGGAGAACACTATGGTACGCAAACCCGCTTATAAGGCATTCAAACTCGACGACAAGGAACTCAAGTCCGCTCTCGGAGCCGACGGCCACTTCGGAGGCCGCGGCGGTGCGGTCAAGGTTCCGGCGCCCGGGGTCTACCGGGCTATCATCTGCGATGTGGAGAAGGGAGAGTACAAGTCCGCTGCCAATGCAGGGCTACCGCGTCTCGTCGTTGACCTGAAGATCATCGAAGGCCCGACCGACGACTACGACGGCGCCATCGTCAAGGATTTCAACGTCCCGCTTCAACCGCACTGGAAGAACGGCAAGCTCAATTACAGCTTTCCGAACTTCTGGGAGGCCGTCGGCTCCTACGACCCCGACGAGGGCTTCCTGATCCCCGAAGACGAAACCGAACTGGTCGACCCCGACCAGACGGTCCTCGTCAAAATCGGTAACCGCCACAATGATCGGGGTTACGTAAACGCAACGGTCGAGGCCTACTACGTGGACGACGGAAAGCGAGAGCTGGAACAGCTCGGCGAGCCGCTGAAGCCCAAGGTCGTGCAGGACGCACCCACGGCTAAGGTCCAGCCGGCCCGGGACACGACGAGGAAGTTCAGCATCGGTTAAGGGGAAGGAGTAAGGAGTAAGGAACGGCCCCGTTGGGGCCGTTCCTGCTCTATAAGACACCGTCGGTTCGGAAGAGAAAGGAAGAGAAGATGGAAGCGATAGAATTCCTGGACATGATCTATGGGGACATCGAGGGTTACATCAACATTGTGACGATGGATCCCCTCGATGAGGAAGAGACTGTCAAAAGCAAGTTTCTCGCATGGCCGTCCAAGCGCGACCTCGCACAGCGATACCTGTCTATCCGCGAAGACGAGAACACGTATTGTTCGGTCGGTGTCTTCACGGGTAAGAGCCGTTCTGGCAACGACGAAGGCGCCATGTGCGGTGTCGTGTGGGCCGAGGCGGACACCTGCCCGCCGAGCGAATTCGAGGTCGAGCCGAGTTTGGTTGTGCGCACATCGAGAAGTCGCACGCATTGTTGGTGGGTCCTCGACGAGCCCCACTCGCTGGCTGAGTGCTCCGAGGTGGCAAGGTCTATCTACCAGAAGCACCGCGATAAAGGCTGCGACTCCGGCTGGCAGGCGTCCAAGCTGCTTCGCGTGCCGGGCTCCGTCAACACGAAGTACGGCGCAGACTACCCTGTGCGCGTGGTGGAGAACACCGGTGCCGTCTACACACTGAACGAAATCAAGGTGGCCTACCCGGTTGTTCGTCTCGGAGAGGCGAAGAAGATCGGAGAGGCGCCCCCGATGTGCGATGATGAGCAACTTCGCGTCATCGAAGACAAGCTCAAGACGCAGTCGCTTCGGTCTATGTATCTCGACGAGATAGAGGACGGCCGTCAGAGTTGGTCCCAGACGGCCAAGAAGTTCCAGATGGAGCTATTTCGTTCTATGTTCACCGACAACGAAGTGTACCAGTTGATGCTCCGCGCACACTGCAACAAGTATAACCCCGTCTACGCTGGTCGGAAGACCAAGGAAGGCCACGCTATTCCGAGACGAGATAATTGGGAACAGTGCACGTGGAAGGAGGTAGAGAAATTCAGTAAGGAGTACAAGGACAGCTTCACGCACCTCGACGAGAACGGGATCGCTCTCGGAGACGAAAGCTTCGCCAACGCCATCCGGGAGTACCAAACCGGCGAGATACAGCTTCTCACCGACGACGAGGTGGCTTTCATAGAAAGCGACGACAACCCCACGTTCGTCAAGGATTACATAGACTACGGTCGTACAGTGACGGACACTGCGGACGCCTACCACGCCGCGCTGGGTATTGTGACGATGGCGACGACGATTGGCGCTTTCGGGTCTATCAACACGACGGGGGATGACGAGCAGGGGCTTCGCTTCTGGCCGCTCATACTCGGACCCTCCGGTACTGCGCACAAGACCACGGCCGTTAACGGAGCCCAGACGGTCATCGACCTGTGCGGTACCCTGATAGGGCGTACCAACAGCATCAAAGTGGCGAGTGACTCCACTATTCAGGCTATGAAGCGTGACATCGCCCCCTTCCACAACACACCAACGTATATGGCGTTAGACGAGATCCAAGACAAGTTCCGAGATATCATGGACAACCGCGGGTCGTGGAACGGCTTCGACGCCGGCCTGTGCAAGTTGTTCAGCGGCGAAGTCGAGATGACCCGTCGTATCACTACTGAGGGCGTCGATAGGGCCAACGCACACCTCAATGTGATCCTTACGGGCATCTACGATGAGTCAATCGACATCCTCGAAATGCGCAACTTCAAGAACGGGTTCCTCACACGCTTCACATGGGTGACGTACATCGAAGAAGACAACGAGAGTAAAAGCGACGATAAGCCGAAGATCGCTGCCATGTTCAATAGCCGTCGAAAGTTCGGCAACAGCAAAGACCGCGACAGGAAGGCGCAGAAGCTCGCGCACACTCTGGCGAGTCGCGTCAATCAACTGTGCCGTGTGTGCTACAAGACCGACGACGTGCCCGACGTGGAACAGCGCTTGCAGGAACGGGACCTCGATGTCAACCGTATTCTACTCGACGTGGACGACGAAGCGCTCGACCGCTACGAAACATGGTGTCTTAACGTACAGCGCTTCGACATCGTCGAAGACAAGTCGTCGATCTTCGAGTCGGCGTTCCGCCGGTTGTGCATCACCGTTCCCCAGGTCGCCGGGCTGTTCAGCCTCATGGATAGGGATGATGGCGTCATCACCAAGACACACATGCTGAACGCCATTTACTACGCCAACCACTGGGTGCGGTGTCTGCTCAAGGCGCTCAACGACGTTACGGCGAGCCACTACGTCAAGCAACAGGAATCGGTCATGACGTTCATCCGCACGCACTGCGACAAGGCGAACCACGCCATCCTGTGCACGAAGGTCCGAGATAAATTCCCCGAGTTGGACGAGTGGGCGTACAAGAACATCATCTCTTCGCTGCGAGGCAGGGGTCTTATCTCCGGCCCGGTCGAGCTCGAATACATCCGAGGCAAGGGTAAGAGCAAGAAGTCCAAGGGCTGGTTCTACACGATGGTGGTGGACGAATGAGAACTGTGCGATTCTATCTAGCCTCCGGCGACATCGGGATGTTCCAGGAGGTGGCAGTTGCTGCCAGTCCGGAGCTCGGGCCCCTCGACTACGAATGGTCAGACACCGAGGAAGGCGCCGCTGTCTTTGACCTCGAACCGTGGGACGATTGCGGTATCGACACGGCAGCTAAGTGGTTCGCCGGAGTTGTGCGACGATATCTACTGGATAACGGAGCGTGGTCGTCGCCGTTCGGCGGAGAGTGGTCGAGGATCCTCTTCCTTGACATCGAGTCCCACGGAGTCGAGAAGCGCTGGTCCATGCCGTCGCGTGGGTTCTTCCGCCTCGGTCAGTACGCATGGGGCGAAGGTCCCGTCGTCTTGACTGAGGACTACGACGAAGTCATAGACGCTATTCGGCAAGCCGATGGCGTGGTGATCCATAATGGCCATAACTTCGACCTGTCCGTGCTGTTCGGCAAGGACAGCGATGAACCACTTAAGATGACTATGAATCGCAAGGTCATAGACACCATGGTGCTGGCGAACATCGCTTACCCCGCTCCGTCCGTCTACCGGGATAGGGCGGGGCGCCGCGTCGTAACTGACCTCAGCCCTTCGAATGTGCGCAGATGGCTATCGCTCGACAACCTCGCACACCACCTGGGGTTGGAAGGCAAGGTCATGGACTTGAAAGACCTCGCCAAGCAGTTCAACCCCCCGGGGACGAAGGTCGCCGATCTCGACTTTGGACTGATTCCGCTTGACGATCCGACGTTTCGCGAGTACTCTGAGCAGGACGTAGTGGTGCTCAGGGGTATTTTCAAGGAGCTCCTACTTCGTCATGAGGTCGACGAGTACGATTGGCGCGAGCAACTGAAGGCCGCCATCAATGCACAGATGTCGAGGAACGGCTTCCTCATCGACGCCGACAAGGCTTATGACAGGCTCTACGAGTTGGCGGACCGGAAAGAGAAGCTGCTCGACTACCTTCATCGGTCGGTGGGCATGCCGCTCGATTCGAAGCAGCCGTGGCGGACTACTAAAGGCAAGCAGTGCGTCCTCGATGCCCTGGCTGCGTTCGGCGTGGACGAGCACACGCATCCTGAATGGCCGCGCACACCGACAGGCGCCCTGCAGCTGTCCGGCAGCGTCGTACAAGACCTCCTGAGAGGCCACGGAAGCCACGCTGAGGCCTTCGGAAAGGTCTTGGGTGAACTACTGGGCCAGCGATCTCTTGCGCAGCTCACAATCGATTGTCTGCAGCCTGACGGCCGTGTGCACCCCGAGGTCGACGACCTGCAGCGCTCTGGTCGTTCTTCTACGACGAAGCCCGGCCTGACCGTGTGGACTGCCCGAGGCGACAACGCGGTGGAGAAGTCCTACTTCATACCAGACCCGGGCTGCAAACTCGTCTCGTTCGACTATTCGAACGCGGATGCGAGGATCGTTGCCGGCTACGCACAGGACCCCGCCTACATGGAGAATTTCAAACCCGGCGCCGACCCGCATGAGATCACAGGCCGGGCTGTCTGGGGCGACGAAGATTACGAGGCGCACATGCCTGAAGGCTGGGAGGCCGATTCTGAGGCGCGAAAGCACAACCCGTACCGCCAGAAAGCCAAGGCTCTTTCGCACGCATGGAACTACGGCGGCGGGGCGAAGACGATTTCTAAGGCTTCTGGACAACCGTTAGACATAGCGGAACACTTCGTCAAACAGATGGCGAAAGCCTATCCGCGGGTCGTCGAATGGCGTCAGGACTGTGCGGATCAGGGGGAGAACGGTTGGATATACAACGCGTGGGGAAGGCGCATGAGCGTCAACGTCGAGCGATCCTACACACAGTCCTCGGCGCTCATGGGGCAGTCCGGGACGAGGGAGATCATGACGGATGCACTCATCCGGATGCTGAAATGTGACATTCGCCTCATTCATTGGCTTCGTGCGCAAATCCACGACGAGCTGATTTTCTCGATCCCCGAAACCGAGCTAGAATGGGCGGTACCCAAAATCGCGGAGCTGATGTCCACAACGTGGAACGGGGTGGAGTTCACCGCCGCACACGGGCAACCTGCGGACGACTGGGAGCACGCCTCCCACTGATGAAAGGAGAAAGTATGACGAAAGCGACGCTGTATACGAAGCCTGGCTGTGTCCAGTGCAAGATGACGAAGAAAGACCTGACGAAGAAAGGCATACCGTTCGACGAGGTTGACATCACCGAAGACCACGACGCACTGTCCTTTGTGCTAGGACTCGGTTATAAGCAGGCGCCGGTTGTGGTGATCGGTCAGACGCACTGGAGCGGCTTCCGCCCCGACATGGTGAAGAAGTTCGTATGACGAATACAATTGACAGACAGTATGAAGTTCTTCTCGCAGACGTTCTGAAGCATGGGGCGGAGAAGAAGGATCGCACAGGGGTGGGGACGTTGTCCGTCTTCGGACGGCAGATTCGCTATGACCTGCGTAACGGTTTCCCGCGTATCACGACGAAGTTCGTGCCCATGAAGGCTGTTAAGGGCGAACTGCTGTGGTTCCTGTCCGGCGACACGAACATCAAGTGGTTGAAGGACCATGGCATCTCCATCTGGGACGAGTGGGCCGATGCGGACGGCAACCTTGGGCCCGTGTACGGGCACCAGTGGCGCTCCTGGCCTGCACCTGACGGAAAGGGCATCGACCAAATCTATGAGGTCGTTGAGAGCTTGAAGGCCGATCCGGACTCCCGTCGGCATATCGTGTCGGCATGGAACGTCGGCGACTTGGACGCCATGGCTCTTGCACCGTGCCATGTTCTATTCCAGTTCTATGTAGCAGGTGGCAGGCTCTCGTGCCAGTTGTATCAACGTAGTGCGGACTTGTTCTTGGGTGTGCCTTTCAATATCGCGTCGTATTCCTTGTTGACGCACATGATCGCGCAGCAAACAGGCTACGACGTAGGCGAGTTCATTTGGACGGGCGGAGACTGCCACATATATAAGAGCCACGTGGCTGCTGTGCGAGAACAAATCCGGCGCGAACCCTATCCATTCCCCGAGCTCAGCATCAAGAAGGCGCCGTCCATATTCGATTATCAAATGAGCGACATTTACGCCTCTGCTGGGTACAAACACCACCCCGCCATCAAGGCCCCCGTGGCTGTATAATCGAAGACCCATCGTAGAAAGGACGAGATTTTGACTGTTAACATCGACCCGATTTCCACCGTGGAAGAGTACGTGGAGCAGGCGGATTGGCGCGTCAACGCGAACGCGAACCAGGGCTACTCCGTCGGCGGCCTCATTC
>ERZ773049.712-NODE-712-length-20018-cov-5.750538_pt1 | contig 20018 bp, 8 predicted proteins | sample MGYA00580633_ERZ773049 | MGnify/ENA primary metagenome ERZ773049 (study PRJEB29015, sample SAMEA2737991) | human oral metagenome | biome: human oral; feature: human-associated habitat; material: dental | place: China | collected 2066 ... | reverse complement strand
CGATGCGGATATGGCGAAGGAAATGACGGCGTACACGAAGAACAACGTCCTCACGCAGGCGGCACAGGCGATGCTTGCGCAGGCAAACCAGAACTCAAGCACTGTGCTCAGCCTGTTAAAGTAAAAATATTATGGACTTGTGCCCATTACCGCTGAGGTGGTTCGCCTCCCCCGTAAAAGTGGGGGAGGTTTTTGATGTTTGATATACTAAGTTCCGTTGCCAATTGAAACGGGGAATATTAGCTTCCCCCGCCACAGCGGGGGAAGTGGCTAGCATAGCGAGCCGATAGGGGCGCCAGTAACAATGAAAGAGAATGATCCGATTGGAGTGTTCCATTACAGCCAATGCAATAACGTATTCTTTAGCAAAAGCGATATTTTGATGAGTATATAACAGACCAATCCCGTCGAATTGTCCTAGGACTATTCGACGGGATTTCTTGTCTTCTTCACGCATCTATGCTATTATGAAATGAGCTATAACTTTCGATAAATATAGATAAGAAATATTGTACCAGATGGGAGATCGGAATCATGGGAAAGTATCGGACACGGGAATTGACACAGCGTGTGCGTTATGCACTGCTCGCAGGCGTCGCGGGCGCTTTTCTGATTCCGCAGGTTGCCGCCGCCGCGCCGACGGGCGAGCATGACTATACGGCGGGTGTCACTGTCGGACGTGCCGCGACAGCGGCGGGGACGGATACAAATATTACGGCAACTGCCCCGAATAACGTGATCAAGTGGGCAGACTACTCTGTCAAGCAGGGCGAGAAAGTCGAATACGATGGAAAGAACTACCTGAACATCGTGACGGGCGGGAATACGTCTGCCATCAACGGCACAATCAAGAATACAGGCGGTGACGTTTATCTCGTCAACCCGAATGGCGTAATCTTCGGCAAGACAGCGTCCGTGAACGTAGGGAATCTCTATGTCTCTACACAGGAGGAATCGACGCTGAACACGACAGCGTTCACGGGCAGCGGGGCATCTCCACTCAGCACCTCGGCAGGAGATGTTGGCAAAGCCGATGTCGTCAATATGGGCTCGATCACAGCGAATAAGGTTGAAGTCTACGGCAGGAGTATCCGTATCCTCGATGCGGCAAATGTTCATGATGCGACGACCAGTCCCGTGGTCCTCCATACGGATACAGCGGCGAATGGCGGCTATGCGCATGTCGGTTATAAGAGTGGGGCAGAACCTGCTGCGACGGCATACAAGGTCAATGGCGCCAATGCGGTGTCGGCAGATAACTACTACCAGCTGGTCAGCACGCCGACACAGTTCCAAAATATCAATAACGACCTTACGAAAAACTATATGCTCGCGAATGACATCGACTTTTATGATGCGGTGGCAGGGACGAAAAAGTCGCTCACGCCCATTGGTGGGGATACACATGCAGCGTTCTCGGGAAAGTTTGACGGGAACTTCTTTCGTATACAAAATTTCACTGTGTCAGGAACCTCCCGTGCAGGAGCATTTGGTGAAATCAATGGAGCACGCATTGATAATCTGGGCGTTACAGGCGCAGAGGTGACAGGCGTAGTAAATTCGACGTCCTATGCGGGGGGGATTGCCGCCTATACGGCAGGCAATACGACGTTGAACAATGTCTATGTAGATCGTACGACGACGGTAAGTGGTGCAAATGGACGGCATGGTGGCATTGTCGGATACACGACAGACACGACGATTGACAGTGCGTATAGCAAGGCAACCATCGGTGCAGGTGGAGGCATTGTAGGATATTCTGCAGGTGGTACTACGATCAATAATACGTACAGTGACGTAATAACTACCGATACAAGTCCAAGTCCACCTAACACTCCAGCTGGGGCCGCTTTTATCTACTATATGAATCCGTCAGCAGGGACGCATGTGAATAATTCCTACCATATAGGAGGGAGATTCTCATACTCTAGTATTACATCTGCAATTAAAAAAACCTATACGATCAACAAAGGAACGGGAAAGGTAACCGAGCTTCTGCCCTCCTCTGGCGGATTTACTCCAGAGGGAGCGAATGCACCGTCAGGCTATTCCGTTGATACCTATGCTGCATGGGGCAATACCATCAACAATACCGGTGCGCCCGGGGCGAAGTGGCGCATCTATGAGGGGCGGACACTGCCGCTCCTGACGGCGTTCATGGATGGTACGGCGACGGCGACGTATGACACGCGTTACTTTAACACAAACGGGACGCTGAATACGGATCCCGCGAATACGGCGAAGTCCAACGAGGGTGCGGATATCGAGACAACCTACAACAGCCAATACGTCAAGATCGTGGGGAAGGATGCAGTGACGGGCGATACCGTCGTGGGCGGCAAGTCGAATGTGGTTACCTACGCAGGAGCGATGCAGTACAACGCTAACGGCACGCCGAACCTCGACCACATCTATGACTATGTGAACACGGGAACGAACGATTTCGACAAGACGAACGGCATCCGCAACGCGGGGACGAAGGCGATCCTCTGGTCGGATCAGGATGGCCCAAACCTGCGCGGTGTCAATGTCACGGTCAAACAGCGCGAGGTAAAGCTTAACGACGGTACGATTAAACCCGAACGCATGTATAACGGCAAGAGCGACGTTACGGATGCGTTTATTCGTGCACTCACGAGCGGAAATATCCACTCCTCGGGCTTCACCACGGAAGATACTAATGCACACTCCGTTAATCTTGACTTCACTACGGGTAATTTCAAGGCGCGGGCGTACAACCTTGCCTATGTGGATGCCGGCGGGACGCCAGTTGCTGCGGGGACGCATGCAGACAAGAACGTCGGTGTCGATAAACCCGTCAAGTTCACAGGCAGCATCAGCTTTTCTGGTGATGATGCGGCGAACTACTACTTCAATAATGCATCGCTTAGCAATATCACGGGTAAAGCGACCATCACCAAGGCACCACTCTATCTAAAAATCAATAAGACTACGGCTGACGCTAAAATCTACGACGGTACGGATGCGGTGCTCGACCTCGCGATGAAGCAGACGGGGACGACGACGCCGAACATAACGCTGAACAAGGACAACTATGCGCCTGCCTCCACAGTGGCTTCTCCTACACACCATAAGGGGGAAATCATGCTGGACGACGGCGACAACCCCGATGACGTTGACCTGACGCAGGTTACTGACCCTACGTACACCGATACGACAGGAGCTAAGCAGATTCATGTCGGCGACCATAGTCTGCAGTATAAGAACGTCGGACTGCGCGGCGCGGATGCGGGGAACTATGATCTCTACCTGCCGCCCATCCCTGCTGTGGGAAATGGAAATAAGGTGGTCGGAAACACAGTCTACCTCGACGGCGAGATTATTGCGCGCGAGATCACGCGCGACAGTTTCAAAGTCTATGACAGAGCGACGAATGCAGAGGTCACAGCGGAGAAGGTCTATGACGGAAACGCGACCTATACGCCGGGAGGGAGTGTCTATCTTTCGACGAATGCGCCGGCAAGTGGGAATATTGGCATCGTCACGCGCGATCAGGGACATATCACATTTGCTCTGACGGGCGGCACGGGGACGTTCAAGGATGCTGCGGGAGCAAATAGTACAAAGAACGTCGCTGAGGCACGCAAGATTGCCTATAATGTCACGGGCGTGGCGGATACCCATACGGATGCTGACGGTATCGGACATGAGGTGGATGACTATTACGTCCTCGATGCAGATGGAGTGACGAAGCACTCGCTCAGGAGCGCGTTTGACGCGACGGGACAAGGGCGCATCACCCCGAAGGCACTCACGGCGACGGTCGTCAACAATCATATCACGAAGGTCTACGACGCAAAGCAGAACCAGACGGACGGCAACCGCAACGACATCATCGGTGATGCTCTCGTCACGCTCTCAGGCTTTGTCTCGGGTGAGACACGCACGAACACCTCGACGGCGATGTACGCATCGCCGAATGTCGCATGGGATAATGCGGCGAATGCTCCCACGTCGCAGGCGGTGACGTATACGGCGAAGTTTGACCGCGGCACGGGTGCCGAAGCGGATAACTATACACTCGACCCCACGGCGCACACGACAACGGTCACCAATAGTGCGAGTGTGTCAGGAAGCTATACGGGGACGATTACACCGCGTGACCTAAAGCTCACCTTCGGCGATGTGACGAAGGTCTATGACGGCACAGCGGACAACGAAACGAAGAATGTGACAGCACTCGACGATGGCCTGTCGGGGGCGGTCACGACGGCAGATGGTACGACGGCAGCGGGCATTAGTGCGGCTGCTCTTTCGAGTGCGACGAGCAGCTATGGCGATTTCTCGGGGACAACGTTCAATGCGAACCGCAACGCAGGCAGCCGTGTTGTAGAGTACGTCGGACTTGCCGGTGCACTCGGCACGAATCATAACTATGCGATTGCAGATAAGCAGTACGGCAAGGGCGAGATCACGCGCCGCCGTATCGATCCCTCGGGTTTCCAGGTGCGAAAGGCGGACGGGACAATCGCCAATGCGTCAAAGGTCTACGACGGGACGGATCTCTCCGACCTCCCAACGGGGGCATCACTTGTCACACCCACGGCGACGAGCGGCAATACAGGCATCGTTGCCCATGATGCGGGCAAGATTACCTTTAAGCTGAAGGAGGGCTCACATGGCTATTTCTCCAGCGATAGAGACGGCAACAACCGTACGTCCCATGTCTCAGAGGCACATTATGTTGCCTATGACATCGTCGCGCATACGAGTGACGATACGAACAATCCACTGTCGAACTATACCTTCGGTTCGGCGGCGGCAGAGGCCGCCAGGACGCTGAAGAATCTCGAAAATATCACGAACGCGAACCCCGCCCATGTTACGGCGTCGGGGACTATTACCCCTGCCGCGCTTCATGCGCAGACGCACAGCATCGAGAAGGTCTACGACGGGCTTGCGGCACATACGGACGGCAACCGTGCCGCTGTGGCGGACAAGGACACGATCATCACCTTTACCGGCTGGGTGACACATAACGGCATCACGGAGAAGCGCACGAACAACTCCTCGGCAGTGTATCTGGGCTTTGGCGGCGGTCAGGGCAAGGACGTAGCCTACGATGCGATTACGGGCGATATCACGACGAAGAATGTCACCTATACGGCAGCACTCACAGGAAACTATGCGGACGACTATAAGATCGTTGACATCACGGGCGCGGGCGCAGCGACGGCGACAGCGGGCGTGACGACGACCGTTGCCGACGCGGGCAAGATCACACCGCGTGCACTGAAGATCGTCATGAACGATGTGAGCAAGACCTACGACGGCAACGCAAAGAACACGACGGTATCTGTTAAGGAGATTACGGATACGATAGGCAGCGCGGTCATCGACGACATCCTGAGTGATGATAATGTGACGGCACTCGATCTCACGAATCAATATCTAACGAAGATGGCGGCGGCACCTGCCAAATACAAGAGTACCTACGGGCGCGGAAATACCGATGCGACGTTTGCCGAGAATGTCAACGCCAGCAATGGCACGCCGCACGATGTGCAGTATACGAATATGCGAGAGGCATTCCGCACGAAGTTTGGCTCGCCTTCGGCGGGAAACTATTCCGTTGAGAAGAATGTCTACGGCAAGGGGACAATCAACCGCCGCAACATTGCCCCGAATAACTTCGACGTGGTGGACGATCACAACGTGACGTCTCATGCGACGAAGGAGTACGACGGAACAACGACGTACAACGTCCCCACAGGCTGGAAGCTCTCCCCCTCGACGGGACCCTCGACGGGTGTGATTGCAGGAGATGATGTGACGTTCCATCTGACGGCGGATGGAGCGCAGTTCACCACCGCTGCACATAACCCGACACCGAACGCCTACGATGCGGACAAGGTCATGTATAACGTCGTCGCGAGTGGTGATCGGGAGAAAATCAAGAACTACACACTCGGCGGACGCAAACTCGAGGACGGCAAGGCAAAGGTCTACGGCGAGGGCAAGATTACGCGCCGTGTGCTCAGTCTCGCGCTCGTGAACAATACGGACATCAACAAGGTATACGACGGGCAGACAGGTGTTGTTGATACCGATGCAAAGCACTGGAAAGCGCTCACGAAGACCGATGCAAAGGGCAACGTGGCGTATACCACAGGCTCAAAGGAGCTCGTGAACGACGGCTCGTCCTTCCACATCGAGGCGAACTACCGCAACAGCGCGAACACGGCGAACGACAAGAACGTCGCGCATGACTCTGTGACCCCGCGCAATATCATTGACAAAGCAATCGAATATAACATCTACATTACGGGTGGAGACGCGCGCAACTATGCGTTTGCCAACGGCACACCTACACCGACGAATGCGGAGAACGGACTTGCTCTTTCGGCGACGGGCAAGATCACGCCGAAGGATCTTTCGGGTGCATTCAAAAAGATCACGAAGGTCTATGACGGTACGAAGACTGTCGACCCGACAAAGGTCGAATTCAAGACGGGCACGGACGGTGTCCTCTCAGGCGATACCGTCAATCTCGCCACGCATACGGAATCGTTCCAGAGTGAGAACGTCAACGGTGACGGCACGACGCAGGTGATTGACGGCACCCCACAGAAGAACTGGATCAACTATTCGAGCCTCAGTCTTGGCGGCGCACAGGCGGGGAACTATACGATCGCCTCAACGGCGAAGGGGCTTGGCGAGATCACGCCGTACATGCTGAATCCGACTTCGGTGGACTTTTCCATCACGCAGGCATCGAAGACGTATGACGGCACGACGTCGGTCAAGTGGACGGACGGCTCAAGTGCGCCGAGCGATCAGAAGAAGTACATCACAAGCGCGACCGTGAACATCAATGGCAATCACGTCAATGTTCTGAACGATCTGGAGGTGATCTCCGCCGAGTACGATACGAAGAATGTCGATAACGACAGATCGGCCAACCGCGTGACCTACAATCTGAGCTACACAGGGCAGAGTGGGAACTTCTCGCTCGGCGGGGCATCGACCTTTGCGAAGAAGTACGACGGCGTTATCACGAAGAAGGATGTCACGGTTACGGTCAAGAGCCCGCTGACAAAGACCTACGACGCAACGACGGGTGTACTCGGCGTGGCAAAGAACTCCGCGAACGCAGTCGTCAATACGGCGAACGACATCATCGGCATGACGGGGCTGGTCTCCGGCGACGGCGCGACAAACGAGTCGACGGCGACGTATGCAGACAAGGACGCGGGCACGGGCAAGGCCGTCAACTACGATGTCAAGCTCGACAGTGCGAATGCGGGCAACTACAATCTGAAGTACAACGGCGCGATTACGTCGTCGATCTCAACGAATAACAATACGATCACGAAGCGCAAGGTGGATGTCACCTTTGCACCTGTGACGAAGAGCTATGACGGTACACCGACGAATACGTCGATTACACCGTCTGTTTCGGCTGCCGATGCGGCGGTGCTCTCACAGGATAATGCTGCCCGTGTCAGTGGCACAAACCTCACGGGGCTGACGGGAATCACCAGTCAGTACGGTACGGGCACGACCGACGGAACGTTCACCCCCGACGCGAATGCGGGAACGAACAAGTCTGTTCAGTATGCAGGCATCGGCACGGCGATGGGAACGGTGTTTGGCGCGAACAACTACGAGTTTGCGACGAACGGCTACGGTAAGGGAACGATCACGAAGGCGAATATCAATGCGAGTGATGTGACCTTTGCCGCGTCCAATGCAGCGAAGGTCTATGACGGCACGAAGACGGTGAAGTATAGCGGTTCGAGTGCGTCCAATGATGTGAAGAACTATATCACGACGGCGAGTGTTGTACTGAACGGGAATACGGTCGACCTGCGCAACGACCTTGTCATGGATACGACGGGGACGCAGTACAGCAGTGCGAACGCGACAAATGGAACACCGGCGACGGTCACGTATAAATTCCACCTGAACAACAGCAACATCAATATTTCGGGGGACAATAACTTTACCAAGACGGCACAGGGGACGATTGACCGCCGTGTGCTGAACCTCGATCTGGCGCAGAAGTCGGGCATCAACAAAATCTACGATGCGAATGCAAACCTTGTGGATACGGATACACGCCACTATGACAAATTCATCGACGACGACGCAAGCGGCAATGTTATCTATGCGACGGGAACGACAAGCGACAACAAGCTCGTCCGCACATCGAACGGCGCGTCAGTGAACGACGGCGCGAAGATGACGATCACGGCGAATTACGCAAATGCAGGTGTCGCGGATAAGCATGCCGGTGTCAACAAGGATATTGCATACAACGTTAAGATTGGTGGGGCGCAGGGGCAGAACTATACCCTTTCGTACAACGGCACGACGGCAAATGCCGAAACAGGCCTTGATCTCACGGGTGCATCGGGCACAATCGCAAAGCGTAAGATCACGCTTGGATTTGGCGATGTATCGAAGCCGTATGATACGACCCCAAACAACAAGACGAAGAACATCACCGCGGTGACGGCGGGCAATACCGATGGACGCGGTGCCGCCACGCTTACGGCGGATGGGATCACGAGTGCGTCGTTTGATACGACCGGCATCGTGAGCTATTATGGTGCAGGCACGACGGATGCGGCATTCCAGCGCAATCCGAACGTTGTGACGGATGCAAACGGAAATGTCATCCCGAACGGCAAGGACGTACAGTACTCGAATCTCGCGAATACGCTTGCGGCACAGCCCTATGCGGCCAACTATGAGATCACAAATACGGCGTACGGCAAGGGCACGATTCGCAAGCGTACGGTCACGGCGAACGACTTTACCTTTAACATTAACAATGCCACGAAGATGTATGACGGCACGCGGGATGTCTACTGGAAAGATACCGTGACGGGCAAGTCCTACAAGGACATGGATCATGTCAAGAACTATTTCAGCACGAGCAAGCTCGACCTCGGCGGTGGCAATCTCGTCGATATCAATCTCAATGACATTCAGCTGAATTCGGCGAAGTACAATGACTATCGTGTTGCACACGCTGCGGGTGTCGACTATGATGTGACGATCAATACGCAGAATTTCGAGTTCTCGGGCACTCGGAACCGCATAATCAATCATACGGGTGACAAGATCGAAAAACGCGACCTCGCGACGAAGCTCCCGCCGCATCTCATCAAGGAGTACGATGGCGAGGACACGTTTACCGAGACAAATGAGATATTTGCCAATGCAATGGCACGCGCAAATCTGACGGGTGTTGTCGACCGTGACAAGAACAAGATCCAGCTGAAGGTTCAGGGGACGTACAGCAGCCCCAATGCCTCGGTGGAGACCCGCGCGGATGCGGAGGCGCGTACACCTGCGACAGCAGGACGAGATGTCGCCTACGAGCTGACTCTCTCGGGTGATGCCGATACACTCTCGAACTACAAGATCGGCACGGTGGAAACCCTTGACAGCAATGGCGAGATGAAGGGCAACGGCTCCGGCAAGGCGGATATCTATAAGAAAACGCTGACGGTCAGTGCAGATCCGATCGATAAGGTCTACGACGGCACACGGACGGTTGTTCGCCCCAATGGTTCGACGACGGCACCGCATCCGGCGGCGAATAAGCTGAAACTCAATGGATTTGCGAAGTCGGCAGATCACTTTGACTTCGACCAGACGGCGGCGGATAAGATCGACGGGCTTTACTCCGATCCGAACGTCAGCCGTGCGGCGGACGGCACGATCCTCGACAAGGATATCGCGTACAGCGGTGTGAAGGCGGCGTTTAAGAACTACGCCGACAACCATGCGGGCAGCGCGGCGAGAAACTATCGCGTGGACAGCGACACGGTGTCGGGCAAGGGCAAGATCACACCGCGTACGATCACGCCGAATGATATTGCAAACGGGCTGACGCTCGTGGATGCCACAAAGGTCTATGACGGTACGACGAAGGTCAAGTACAACGGGCAGAATACGCCGGACGCACTCAAGAACTATCTCACGAGCGCGACGGTGAACATCAATGGTACGCCGATTGACATCAAGAAGGAGCTCACGATCCGTGCCGACGAGGCATCAACCCACTACGATACCGCAAACGTAGCGGGCGGTGCACAGCCGCGTGTGACGTACACGCTGAACTATACGGGGCACAATTTCGATATTGCGGGTCCGATCACAAAGCAGGCGAACGGCACAATTACGAAGCGGCAGGTCACGGCGTATGCGCCGGGGCAGCTGACGAAGGAGTATGACGGAACGCCCAAGGTCTATGACAGCGGCGACCCGACGATCAAGACGTACTATCGTGGAAATCAGGTTACGTCGGGTGCGGACATCGTGCAGCTGGAGGAAGAGAACGGCGATCGCGGGCTTCTCACGAATGACGGCGTGCAGAATATCTCGACGGCGACATTTGAGGATAAGAAGGCGGGACGCAACAAGAAAGTCAACTATAATATTGCTGTCGATGCTGCGCACGCGGGCAACTATGAACTCGTCGATCAGCGCGGAAATGTGATCTCACAGACCTCGACGAACAACAATACGATCACGCCGCGCCGCCTCGATATCACGTTCGGTAATGTGTCGCGTGCGTATGATGGGACAAGCACGAACACGGATGTGACTGCACTCGTGAAGGATTCGGATGCGCGCGCGACGCTGCGCCGCGATGGTGTGAATCCTCTGGGCGAGCAGCTGATCTTGCGTGATGCGGCAAATAACGATATTACCTTGCCGAGCGACTACGGCTACGGCAGAACCGACAGTGCCTTTACGAAAAACGCCGACGCAAATCAGACCGGCGAGCCGCCGAAGGATGTGCAGTACCGCAAGCTGGGTGATGCGATGCGTACACTGCTCGGCAATGATGCGGGCAACTATGACTTCGATGAAACGGGCTATGGCAAGGGCCGGATTACGAAGGCAAGCGTGCGCGAGAGCGATTTCCGCATGAAGTTCAAGGATGCGGTAAAGGAGTACGATGGCACGAATGCCGTAAACGACGCACGGTCGCGCCTCGATCGATCGGATAGCCGTATGCGCCTGCCCCGCGCGGAGGGATGGAAGCCCTTCGCCCTGCAGGACAAGGATATCGCGGACATTAAGGGGACGTATCAGCCGACGGGTGGAAAACGCAGCAAGGATGCGAGCGAGAACAGCCGCGGTGTGCAGTACGAGGTGCAGCTGAGCAAGCAGAACTTCGATTTTGAGAACGGTTGGGACGGAAAAATCCGTGGCGATGGCGCGGGCAAGATCAACCGCCGAGCGATCACGGCGGAGACACTGCCGTACCTGACGAAGGAGTATGACGGCACGCGCGGCATTGTGAATGCGGCGCGGGATGCCGACGGCAATCTCATCACGCAGAGCGGCGACGGACTCATGCGGTTCCGTCATGCCAATGATGCGGCGAAGCGTGCCCTCATGACGGGCGATGATGTGTCGAATGCGACCACAGCAACGTATGACACCGAGAATGTTGCATGGAAGGACGGTGTCTGGAACCAAGGGAACGGCACGACTGCTGATGTCGGTGTTGCCTATGCACTTGGCCTCTCGGGAGCGGATGCCGCGAACTATAAGATCGTGGACAGCAAGGGCGATGAGGTGACAAATGCCAAGGGGCTAGGCAAGATCACGCCGAAGGAGATCGTGCTGAAGGCTGACCCGCAGGAACGCTGGATCAATGAGGGACTGCCCACCAGCTACACGGGAACGCCACAGGGAACAAGCCTTAGTCATAATGAGGTTCCGGAGATTGTACCGGACGAAAAACTTCCGGGCACGATTGACTATAGTTCGCCGAATGCGCGTCTGCGCGTCGGACACTATGCCGTGAACGGTACGTACCATGCGCCGAACGGTGCAAAAGACGGCGACGTGGTGTCGCGGAACTATCGCTTCATCCAAGATCCTGCAAACGACACTGCACTCTACATCGGTCCATACATTCCCGACTATGAGTACTACAAGGCGATGACGCAGGTAAGCAAGATGACGCCGGACGAGTACGCGTATGAGAATGCGTCGCTCGACCGCACGAATCACTACAGCCGCAAGCCAACGGCACAGGTTGATCCCGTTCCGCCCGCCGTCAATGTGATGAGGGATGGAAAGGATATCACGCGGAGCGATATCAACGTCCTTGACGACACGGTCTATACCATCGTTGACGAGGTATTCGGCTGAGATTTACAAAACAAAATAAAGAGCGCCCCATTGACGATACTGTGTCGATGGGGCGCCCTTTTGCTAGGGAATCGCTGATAAAATCAGGTGTTTATCAGGACTTCCCTAGTTCCGCGAGCAGTGCGCGGCATCCTGCATCCACGTCGCGGTAGGTCACGTCAAAGTTCCCTGTGTACCACGGGTCGGCGACGTCACGGTTTTCGCCAATGTAGGAGAGGAGGCGGTGAACTTTGCCGTCGGGATCGCCGCCCGTGAGACGGGCGAGGTCGCGCATATTTTCCTCGTCCATTCCGATGATGATGTCGTATGTGTCGTAGTCGGCGCGTGTCATGAGCGCCGCACTGCGTTTCTCGTATGGGATGGCGTGTGCGTCCAGCACGGCACGCGTGCCATGGTGGGTGTCGCTGCCGATTTCATCCGTATGGAGCGCCTTGGATGCGACACGGATGTGATTCGCCAGTCCCGCTTCGCGAACGAGATGTTTCATCACAAACTCCGCCATCGGCGAGCGGCAGATGTTGCCGTGGCAGACGAATAGAATATTTACTTTGTCTTTCTTTTTTTGTGTCATGCAGATTTTCCTTGTGCCAGTGACTCAACCTCGTGCAGGGGAATATCCAGCAGATCAGTGATCTCTGCCGGGTTCGGGCAGAAGATATCCCCCTAGTTATTATAGCAAATTATGGCGTAATCCCCAAGTTTTACTGTGAACAAGATCGCTATTCCCTTAAGCTTCTGTACTTTATTGATGAATCCTGTATTGAATTGGAACCGTGAAAGTTGAAATGTTTTTATGAAGGTGTTAGAATACAAATGGATTTGTGTGTCTAGTACAATGGCACCTCAGATGAGGAAGAGTGTTCGACAGCATCATGTAGGAGTTGAGTTCGATCGTGCATAGTGGAATGTATCATCGCAGATGGAAGAAGGCGCATAGGGGCGCAGCGGCGCTACTCTGCACGGCGGTGCTCTGTGCGGGGACGGCGGCAGATGCCGCGCCGTCGCTTGCACGGCCCGAGGCGGATATTGCAGGTGAGCTGCTGACGCCGGGGATCGGCGTGGAGGATCGGACGCCGACGTATCAGCAGGATCACTATGATGCGACGTTTACGGTGGAGAACTTCATTCTGGAGGCGCCCGATCTGAATCTAGACAAGGCGCCGCTTGTCACACTCCTGCAGGAGGGGATGGGCAAGGGCAAGACGATTGCCGATCTGCGCCGTACGGTGGATGCGCTGACGACATACTGCCGTACCCACGGCTATCCCGCCGCGGCAGCGTACCTTCCGCCGCAGGACAGTCCGGACGGGACGGTCGTCCTGCGCATCATCCCGGGACGCTATGATGAGATCACGATTGACAATCGCAGCCGCCTCAAGACGCCCGTGGCACAGCGTATCATTGCGGCGCTGAAGGCGGATGACATCATCACGACGGATAAGCTCGAGACGGCGCTCTACTCGGTGTCGGATGCGACAGGCGCACGCGCGGTCGGTGTGCTGAGCCCCGGCAGGGAGTTCGGCACGAGCAAGCTGACGGTGCGCATCGAGGACTCGAAGGGGTCCAATACGATTTTATATGTGGAGAACTACGGCAGCCCCTCGACGGGACGCTACCGCTACGGTCTGCAGGAGACGCTCTACGATCCGTCGGGCACGGGCGACAAGGTGAATGTCGGTGGGCTGATCTCCAATGGGAGTCTGCGCAATTTCTACGCGAACTATGAGACGGTGGTCGGACGCGGCGGCTCGACGCTCGGCGTGGGCATTTCGCGCATGAACTATGAGGTCGGCGGTCAGCTCGCGAAGATCGGCGCAGAGGGCAAGTCGACGACGGTGACGATCTTTGGACGCGTGCCGATTTTCCATCAGACGAACCGCAGTCTCGCTCTGCGTTATGGGTACAACTACCGCGATCTGGAGGACGACATTACGGCGTTTGACCTCGAGGGAAAGAAGCATACGCACAGCATCTACGCGGGGCTGGTCGGTTCGCAGCAGTCGGGCGGGCTGAGTCTTGACTACAGCACGAATGTGACGCTTGGCACGTTGAGCTATGATTCGTTCTACAGCACGGTGCTCGGCATGGTCAACAATGTCGACGAGGGGACGTATGCCAAGCTCGAGGCCGACCTGACGGCCGTGCAGAAGATTGGGCACGCGACGGATTTCCTCGTGAAGGTGTCGGGGCAGAAGGCGAGCCGCAATCTCGACAGCTCGGAGGAGTTCTACCTTGGCGGCCCGAATGGCGTGCGTGCCTACGCACAGGGCGAGGGCTCGGGCGATGAGGGCGTGCTCGGCACAGCGGAGCTGCGCTGCCATACGCCTGTGCGCGGATTGACGCTCAGCACGTTCTACGATACGGGCGTCGTGCGCGTGAGCAAGAGCCCGGTGGGCGAGGGAGACAACCACGTGTCGCTGCGCGGCTGGGGAATCGGCGCAGCGTACAGCGCACCGGGCGACTGGTTTGCACGTCTCGACTATGCACGGCGCATCGGTTCGGATTCGTCGGTCGCACCGAAGAATAACGCACGCGGCCGCGTCTGGTTCCAGCTGGGCAAGATATGGTAAGCAACGATTGATGCGATGCGCCCCCTCTGCGCGCTTGCTGCGCTGACGGGGGCGCGTTATTCATACGGAGCGGGATGGGGATATGAGACTGAGGAGAAAGCCGTGGATTGACGCGGCGATTTTGGACTATGCGGCGTTTGTCACGCCGCTCGGCGGGGACTGGACGGGCTCAGCCGGGCACTGGGCGGAGCAGTTCGGACGCAGTGCGCCTCTTCACGTGGAGATCGGTGTCGGCAAGGGGGATTTCCTGACGGAGCTTGCGGCACGCCATCCCGAGGTGAATTACGTCGGGCTCGAGGCGCAGCAGGGCGTGCTTTACTTCGCGGCACGTAAGGCCGCAGAGCGGGAGCTGACGAATGTCCGCCTGCTCGTCTTCGACGCGGCGCGTCTGACGGAGCTTTTTGCCCCGCATGAGGTCGACCGTATCTATCTGAACTTCTCCGATCCGTGGCCGAAGGCGCGGCATGCAAAACGCCGCCTGACGAGCGAGGTGTTCCTCGCGCGTTACCGCACGGTGCTCAGGGAGGGCGGCGAAATTCGTTTCAAAACGGATAACACAGGGCTCTTTGCCTACTCGCTTGAGACCATGGAGCGTGAGGGGTGGCGCCTGACGGATGTGACGCACGACCTTCATGCACTCGGCGAGGCGGACAATATCATGACGGAGTATGAGCGAAAGTTCAGCGCACGCGGCGCAAAGATCGGGCGGCTCGTGGCACATCGCCCCGCAGGGGATATGTGATGCACACGCGGTATACGCTCTTTAAGAGCGAGACGGAGCCAATCGTCATTGTTATGGTGATTCTCCTCGTGACAGGAACGATCAATGTGTTCAGTTCGAGCTATGTGCTGGCGGCGATGAACTTCGAGAATCCGTATTATTTTCTGCAGCGGCATCTCCAATGGCTCTTGCTCGGCACGATTGCCTGCTGGCTCTGCCGGCGGATGAACTATCAGCGACTGCGCGGGCTCATGTTCATCGGGTTGGGGATTAATCTCTTCCTGCTCGTGGCGGTGCTCTTTGTGGGGACGACGATTAACGGCGCGCAGCGATGGATCGCCCTTGGCCCCTTGAGCTTTCAGCCGGCGGAGTTTGCCAAGCTCATGGGCGTGCTCATGGGCTCGTTCTCGATCTCGGCGGTGCTCGCAAAGGAGCGGTTCCGCATGGACCGCGACTGGCCGCGTGTTGCAATTCCGTTTGGCGCGATTCTCCTCATGGCGTTTCTCGTCTATCGTGAGCCGGACTTTGGAACGGCGTGCATCGTGTTCGGTGTGCCGCTTTTTATGGCACTCGTCCTGCTCGTTCCGCCGCGCCGCTGGGTGCTGATCCTGATCCCTGTCGCATTGGCGGCGCTTGCGATCGGAACGCTGCAGCCCTATCGCATGAAGCGCATGGAGGTGTGGCTCGATCCGTGGTCGGATGCACGGAACGCGGGCTATCAGATGGTGCAGTCCCTCTCGACGATCGGCTCGGGCGGTATTTTCGGCATGGGTTTCGGCGATGGCGTGAGTAAATATGAGTACCTTCCTGAGGCGCATACGGATTTCGCCTTTGCAATTTTCAGTCAGGAGCATGGCTTTTTCGGTGTGCTGTTGATCTTCTTCCTGTTCGCCGTTCTGTTGGTCGCGAGCATTCGCGTAGCGACGCGGGCAAAGGATACGTTCGGACAGGTGCTCGCCCTCGGCATCATCTTCCTTGTCGTCGGACAGGCACTCGCCAATCTCGCAATGGTCGCGGGACTGCTCCCTGTCGTGGGTGTGCCGCTGCCGTTCATCAGCTACGGCGGTTCCTCGCTGATCGTGACGATGGCGGGGATGGGGATGCTGCTCGGCATCGCGGACCGCAGCAAGGATGCACCGCCCGTGAAAAAAAAGAAGCATGAGCCGCCGGAGGTGCGGCGGAGCAGGATACACGTGGTGCAATAGGAAAGTATGCAGCTGCAGCATAAGGGGGCGACCCTTCATGCAGCATTTTTCGAGGAGATGCGATGTTCAGTAGTTTTGTTCTGGGGATGCAGCAGGATGTGAAGATGTTCCTCCTGCCGCCGCTGCTATGCGCCGTATTCCGACTGATCTTCATCTTGGTCTATCGTCCGAAGAAGTCACCGTACGGCGAGTGGAGGAAATGGCTGACATGCTTCCGCTACGGTTTCTGGTGGGGGATGGATGTCAACGCATATCTCTATCTCGCCCTCCTGCTCCTCGTCTCTCTGCCGGGAGCGTTTTTTCCTGCGTACTTTGCCGTTGGGGATACCGTACGGCTGGCGGTATTTCTCCTCTACGCCGCTGTCCTTTATACGGCGTTTCTCGGGAAGATGATTTTCTATTCACATTTTCACGATACGTTCAATCCAATTCTCCTGCTTGGACGCAACGCCGACAAGCGAAATCTGGCGGATATTTTCTTTCATCAGAACCACGGCGCGTGGCTGCTGCTGAGCTATCTGCCCTATCTGGCGTTCTGCTATGCCGCAGGGAATGCTCTTTTGGCACTGCCGCCGTTTGCGTATCCGACACTGGCGGATGGGACCGGGCAGTATGCAGCGAACGCATGTGTATTCGTACTGTCGATTGTGTTTTTTTACTGGCTGCGCTATGGAGGGACGCTGCGTCACCGCAAAAAGCCGGAGTGGGACGAGGTACCGGTCACGGTCAAGGAGGATGTGTTCCTCGGCAAGGCGACGATGGATGACCTCATTGCACTGAAACTGCTGCGGCGGCGCACTGTTCATGCGGCGATGCGGCACACGGATGCGGATACGGCGGCGATCCTGCCCGCCATTATTTCCTCTGATGCACCGCTTCTGCCCGATCCTCTGTGCGCATTTGCGCGGACGGCACGGGGCGCAGTCATCACACCGCCGCGCCGCATTTTCTTTCTGCTCGCAGAGAGCTACGGGCAGGTGCATTTTGATGCACCGTACGCGGCGCTGGGGCTGATGGAGGCAGGGGCGCGATTCCGCGCGGAGGAGCATACCGTCTGCATCGACAATTTTCTCTCGGGCGGCATGATCTCACAGCCGTCGCTCACGAGTCTGCTTGCCGGTGTCTACGATGCGGACTTGGAGCTGAACGAAAATGTGCTCTTCTGGGAGCGCACGCTGCCGACAGCTCTGCCGCTCATCCTCAAGCGTCTCGGCTATCGTACGTCTTTCTGGTATGGCGGGGGACTGAACTGGGGGAGCTTGACGCATTTCATCCCGGCGCTTGGCTTCGATGCGGCGTACGGCGGCCCCGATATATGCCCGCCAGGTGCACCACGCACATGGCTCGGGGTCTACGACCATCTTTTCCTCGCGGAGGTGGGGCGGCGGATACGCGCGGAGGACGATGTCCCATCGTTTCACTTCATCTATACGACGTCGAATCATGGCCCGTATCTGCTCCCGTTTGAGGAGTATGGATTCGACGCGAGGCGACTGACAGACCGCGGCGTACGGAAGGACTCACTGAAGTATCGCGGTCTTGCCTGTGCATGGTATGCCGATCAGGCACTCTGCCGTTTTATTGACGAAATGCGGGCGGTTTATCCCGACAGCCTCTTCATCGTGACGGGTGATCATGTGGGCGGAGAGTTCCCGTTGATTCCGGGGGTGACAGAACGCAGAGAGCTGCTGCTGCGCGAGCGGCTGATGACCTCGTTCTCGATGCATCATCCGCAGCTGACGAAAGTGGATTTTGAGGGGAACATGATCGGCGGGCACATGAACATTCTGCCGACACTGATCGAACTGATTGCGCCGCAGGGGTTCTCCTACTACTCCATTGAAAAACCGCTGACGGAGCGTCTCGACCATGTCGTTACGCCATACGCATGGCTGACGCAGGAGGAGGTCGGGCGCTATCAAGATCGTACGGCACAGGCACTGACGGTGACGGCAGGAACGCTGCCGTGGCAGATCGATACGGCGCGATTTACGGAGGAGCGCGATGCGTACGTCGAACTGACAGCGTACTATGTGCGGCATCCGGAGCTGCTGATCAGGAAAGAGGATCTTTGAGTTTTTTCTTGCTTTCGATGCAGAAAGATACGCTAGGAAAAGTGTAAATGTAAAACTTTGTAAAATATGCGTTGACAAGGGTTTTTGTGAATGATATTATGTGAAAGTCCCTTTTTGGAGGTGAACTATGTCTCTGGAGAAATTGCGCACAGCACGCTGTATTGCGGGCGTCCATCAGGTGTGTAAAGCCGTGCAGAGCGGCGCGGCAGAGGCGGTGTTCATCGCATCGGACGCGGATGATCGCGTGCTTGCTGCGCTGCTTGCGGCGTGTGCGGCGGCGGGCATCGAGCCAAACCGTACGGCGACACGGGCAGAGCTGGGCGAACATGCCCGCCTTGACGTGAGTGCTGCGGCGGTGGCGATTTTACGGAAGCACTGATGCATCCAGTTTGACTGGTGTATCGGCGTCCCTACGGTAAAAACGCAGAATCTGCGTTTTCATACAAAAAGAATTGGAATGACGACAAAGGAAGGAGGTGCAGTATGCCAACGATCAATCAGCTCATTCGCAAGAGCCGGAAGAGCCTTGAGGAGAAATCGAAAGCACCAGCACTGAAGAACAGCCCGCAGAAGCGCGGCGTCTGCACGCGTGTCTATACATCCACGCCGAAGAAGCCGAACTCTGCTCTTAGAAAGGTTGCTCGTGTTCGCCTGACGAACAGCATCGAGGTGACCGCATATATCCCGGGAATCGGGCACAATCTGCAGGAGCACAGCGTCGTCCTCATTCGCGGCGGCCGTGTGAAGGATCTGCCGGGTGTCCGCTATCATATCATTCGCGGCTCGCTCGATACCGCCGGTGTGCAGGATCGCGCACAGGCGCGTTCAAAGTACGGCGCGAAGCGCGCGAAGAAGAAGTAAGGCAGTATATCGTTAGGAGGTTGGGCTATGCCACGTAAGGGCCCTGTGCCGAAGCGGGATGTTCTGCCGGATCCGGTATATCATTCCAAGACGGTGACAAAATTCATCAACAAGGTTATGCTCTCGGGCAAGAAGAGCGTTGCACAGCGCGTCGTTTATGATGCGTTCGAGACGATTCGCGAGAAGACGGGGCAGGATCCGCTCGAGGTGTTCGAGACGGCACTGCGCAATGTCATGCCCGTGCTCGAGGTCAAGGCGCGCCGCGTCGGCGGTGCCAACTATCAGGTTCCGGTCGAGGTTCGTGCGGACCGCCGCATGACGCTCGGCATCCGCTGGCTTGTCGGTTATGCGCGTCTGCGCGGCGAGAAGACGATGGATGCACGCCTCTCGGCAGAGCTGATGGATGCTGCAAACAATACGGGCGCAGCGATCAAGA
>ERZ773049.708-NODE-708-length-20077-cov-6.266906_pt1 | contig 20077 bp, 15 predicted proteins | sample MGYA00580633_ERZ773049 | MGnify/ENA primary metagenome ERZ773049 (study PRJEB29015, sample SAMEA2737991) | human oral metagenome | biome: human oral; feature: human-associated habitat; material: dental | place: China | collected 2066 ... | reverse complement strand
GCTGCTCGAGCTTGCCGATGAGGTCCTCGACGATGCCGGAGGAGGTGGGGTCCTCAGAGTCGACGTCCTCGTCCACGCCGCGCAGGGTGGCGACGACGGCCCTGGCCGAGGTGGTCGGCGGCAGCCGGGGCCACCGCGACGACTTCGCCCTGTGGGGCTACCTGGGCTTCCTCGACGACACATGCCTGCGTTGGGTGCACGCCGGCTGCCCCACGACCAGCGCCGCAGCCTCATCGATGCGGCGCTGGGCTGCCTGAAGGAGCCCTGGGCGACCGGAGGAAATGAAAGCGGGCGAGCCCAGAATCGGACTATCTGCCTCCATCTACTCCGGGAAGCCCCGGAGAACCATGCGGATCCGAGGTACGCCGTGAGCGATCTGCTTTGGGGCGACATCTGCCTGGCTTGCAGTCGGGCGCTGCAAGCCAACCGGCCAGGGTGGCATTGCGAGTCCAGATCACCGTTCCAGCATGACACCCAGCAGTCCAGAGACGGTGGTCAAGCTGCCGAAAGCTGGCGATCTGCGACATCGAGGACAAACGAGCCCGAGAACGCGACAAGGAGAAAGGACTGCCACCCTCCACTCCGGTTCCTCAGTACGCCGCCGAGGCTCGGGCGGGCAGACGAATTAGCACCACTCCTTCCGGTTGAGCGGGACCTCCGCTCCTCACTGGAAGGAACTGGTCATGGCCACGTCAACGAATGCCCACAACCGCCGCAACCGCACCGGAGCGCGATCCTCCAGCACGAAGAAGCGTCAGCCGTACACCGAACAGGACGCGGCCGATGCCATGAGCCGATGCTACAGCCCGATGACAGGGATCGTGTACCACGTCAAGCGCTACGACACGTCCGGCCTCAGGGCCGCCAAGGCCATCGCCCTGAGCAACGACGACTATTCCAAGGAGGTCGTCATCCCCCTGATGAGGATCGCCTACTCGTGCTCCGAGGTGAAGCGGACCTGCCAGCGCCACCACAGCGCCAGTCGTCCGATGAGCAGGGCCCGCCTATTCGAGGACACCAACCGCCTGGGCGCGTGGGAACCGGAGGGAGAGCGGTCGCCGAGCGACGGCGCCCCGCCGAACCAGGCCGCGCGGACGACGGCGCAGCCGTGTCCTGAGTGCGTCTCGATCGTCTGGGAGGTCCTGTTTGGCTTCAAGGACGGCGGTCGGTACGTCAAGGGAGTCATCCCCGTCCTCAACCGCCGGGGCGAGCAGAACCCCAACGCATGTATGTCCTTGGCGCAGCTGCGAACCACGATCAACAACGTCGCCATCGACCAGCACCGTGCTCGTCAGGTCTCTGCGGGGCGTCCCGCCAAGCCGGCAGCCTCTGTCGCCTGCCTCCACCTGGCTGACCCCGCCACGGAGAGGATCGTGACGGTCTACTTCATCACCCGGTTGTCCACCGGCTGCTCCCACCGCGAGGGCGTCGAGAGCGCAGCGCTGGATCTCCTGGGCCGCCAGCCTGAGATGACGATCCAGGACGCACGCTCGACGGCACGAGCCGCGATCATCCGGGCCCAAGGGGAGGTCGGCGAGGAGCGCTGGCGGAGCACCATCACGGACGCCATCATCACCCGGTCAGCAGCCGGCCCAGTCAGCCTGGACCAGTTCCTCGACGTCGGCGACGGCAGCAGGCTCTCGGGTTACGACCTTTTCCGGGGTGATTCAGTCACGGGCACCGAGCCCGTCAAGGACCCGACCGCCGGCGCCAGGAGGCGGAACAACTCTCGTGCTGCTGATGAGGAACAGCGATCCGCGTTCCGGGAGGCTCTCCGAAGCGCCCTGGCCAACCCTGCCAACGACGGTCACAGCGACCTGGAGGTCGCCATCTCCGTCATGACGGCCCTCGCTGACGACAGCTCCACCGCCAACCTCATGTGTGGGCCGTTCCAGGAGCAGTACTCGGGCGAGCACGCCGGTGAGCGCGTGCGTGAGCTGCTCCGGGACAACCCGGAGGCGCTCGTCACGCTCCGGGCGCTGATCAAGGACTGCCGCCGCGAGGCAGGCCGGAAGCAGAAGTCCCGAAGGCCCAGCAACAAGCGGTCCGCCTGAGGGCGCTCACAGCCCTCTTGACGGACACGGCAGCTGCCCACATCCGTCAAGAGGGCTGTGAACACACACACAACGACCGGCGCGCCGCCCTCCGCCCAACGGAGGGACGGCACGCCCCTACCCCGTCCCCTGCCGGAGTGGACCAAGGAGGTCCTGTCGCACCTGCTGGCAAAGGACCCGGTCCCGGTCTACGTGATCGCACCGTCCCAGGAGGCCGACGCCGTCTCAACTCCACTGACAGCAGCGTTACGCAGGTACACGCCCCGGTGGCGTCATGCACCCACCCGGGTGCGAGTGGTGCGGGAGACCTCCCGACTCAAGGAGATACTCCGCGACTCCGTCCGCTCGCCGGAACAACCGCACAAGGAGGTCCTGGTCATCCTCGACCGTTACCCGGATCCTGGGCTGTCGGAGGTGCGAGAGCTGGCTCGGCGGGTCGCGGACTGTCTCCACACCCCCTTGGTGGTCGTGGTGCCGGCCCGTGCCTGGGAAGAGGTTGAGGAATATGACCGCGCGTCGGCACTGCTCCCGGGTGCGGTCCTAGTGGACGCGCGCCCCCGTCCGGGGAGTCCCGAGGTGGTGTCCGCGCTGCGGGAGGATGCCCGCCGCTTGTCGGCCTTCCACTCGGTCACCATCCCGGAGCCCACGGTCCTGGCTGCGGCCTTGGCGCTGTCGGAGAACGAGGGCTGCTCCCAGCCGCTGCTGGGCAGACGCCTGTTGGACCAGTGGGCCACGTGGACAGTTCTCGACGGCGGCGACTGCGTGCGTCCACGCGTGGGCCGCGAGCCGCAGTCCGGCTGTTCGGTGTGCGCCGTCGACGAGCTGGCCCTGACGTGCCTGCTGCGTTCAGAGGTGGTCGGGCAGGATGAGTCCTGCGCCGCGCTCGCCCGGCACGTGGTGCTGGGGCGGTCGGGGATGCGGCTGGCCTCGCAGCGACCGCGGTCGGCGGTGATGCTGGCCGGCTCAACCGGTACCGGCAAGACGCTGCTGGCGCAGACGCTGGTCAATGCGCTGCGTGAGCACGGCCAGTACGAGACCACCCTCATCCGGGTGGATATGGGGGCGCTGACATCGGGTCACCTGTCTGCCTCGCTGCTCGGTTCTCCGCCGGGGTACGTGGGTTCGGAGAACCGGGAGCAGTGGCTGACGTCGCGCATCACGCGTACGCCGTCGGCGGTGCTGCTGCTTGACGAGGTGGACAAGGCGGATCCCGAGCTGCGTGACGCCCTGCTGCTGGAGCTGCTTGGGAACGGGACGGTCACCGACTATGCGGGCAGGACGGTCGATGCCACGGGCCTGGACGTCATCCTGACCGCGAACACGGGTGCGGGGGCGCTGACACGCCTCTACACGGGTTTCGGTGAAGGGGGCGACCGAACGGAGACGGCGGAGGCCAAGGTCCGTCGCCTGCTGCCCCCGGAGGTGTTCAACCGGCTCGACGAGGTCATCTTCATGCACCCCTTTGACCGGGGGCGGATGATGACGGTTCTGGAGCGGGTGCTGGAGCGCTTCGAGGACGTGAGCCGGGCAGCGGGCTTTCGCGTGACCGTTGAGGACGGTGTGCGCGACTGTCTGGTGACCGAGGCCCTGGCACAGCCCGACGGCGTGCGCAGGCTCCACCGGGAGGTGGAGCGGTGGCTGGTGGCGCCGCTTCTGGGCCGGGAGCCGGGACGCTACCGCGCAGTGATGTCGGCGGCAGAGCCTCAGGTCATCCCCGAGTAGTGCGCCCCGGTTCCCCATGCTCAGCACGGCGGAACCGGTATCGTGATGGCCTGTATCCCGCAGCAGGCCGGGACCGGCTCTCTCCGGCCGCGCGGCCATCAGAGAGAGGATTCGGCGATGGCTGACGACGGCTCCCGCGTTCCCGACAGCACGTCACGCGCCATCGCGTCGACGCTGTTTCAGGAGGCCGGAAAGGCGTTCCAGCGAGGTGAGTACGACGCCGCCGTCAAACGCTTCGACGCCGCACACGCGCTCTACGCCATCCTCCCAGACACCCAACGAGACCAGGCCAACTGCCTGCTCGGTGCCGGCATCGCACTGGGTAGCCTGGGTGAGTACGCCGCCGCCGTCGAACGCTTCGACGCCGCACTCTCCCTCTACGCCATCCTCCCAGACACCCAACGAGACCAGGCCAACTGCCTGCTCAGCGCAGGCCTCGAACTGCGGCACATGGGTGAGTACGCCGCCGCCGTCAAACGCTTCGACGCCGCACACGCGCTCTACGCCACCCTCCCAGACACCCAACAAAAACAGGCCAACTGCCTGCTCAACACCGGCCTCGCACTGGGAGACCTGGGTGAGTACGCCGCCGCCGTCAAACGCTACGACGCCGCACACGCGCTCTACGCCACCCTCCCAGGAACCGACATCGACCAGGCCAACTGCCTGCTCAACACCGGCCTCGCACTGGGAGACCTGGGTGAGTACGCCGCCGCCGTCAAACGCTACGACGCCGCACACGCGCTCTACGCCACCCTCCCAGGAACCGACATCGACCAGGCCAACTGCCTGTTCAGCGCAGGCCTCGCACTGGTCGCCGTGGGCGAGTACGCCGCCGCCGTCAAACGCTTCGACGCCGCACAAACTCTGTACGCCACCCTCCCAGGAACCGACATCAACCAGGCCAACTGCCTGTTCAGCGCAGGCATCGCACTGGGAGACCTGGGTGAGTACGACGCCGCGGTCGAACGCTTCGACGCCGCACGAGTTCAGTACGCCGCCATCCCGGGCGCTGAAAGCGACCAGGCCGACTGCCTCGACGCCATCGCCATCGCGCATTTTGCGGTCGGTCGCAGCACGGAAGCGACCGACACACGCGAACAAGCTTCTTCCTTGAGGAGGACGTCAGATCGCGATGAGATCGCTCAGGCGAAGAATACTCTCATGCCGATGAGCATATTGAACGAACCGGAGTGCCCGGCATCAGCTGACGATCTTCAGCGGGCGCTGGACGTGTTACGTAAGGAACGCGGAACTGAAGCGCACCAGGCTTTCTACCTGATGCAGCTCGCTTCGGCGTACTTCCGTGACGGCTTGCCAGACGAGTCACTATCCTTGATAGCGCAAGGAAGGGCGGCGGCGATTGAAAGCGGAGTCGATGAGATCATTACCCAGTCCATTGTTCTCCACGCGCTCCTTCTCTTAGAGGAGGCCCATGCTCGTGAGGACAAGCAGGAAGCAGCGGGGCTCCTGGAAGAGAGTCTGGCCTTGGCCCTGGAGGCGGCGCTGCAGATGGATCGAGCCAGGTTCCGCCTTGTCAGGCCCAGCCAGCGGGAGACTTGGATCCGCAACCGGGCGGAGGGCGTCATGAACCTCGCCATCAGGCTGGCGGCAAGCCTCGACCGCGCTGAGCTGATCTCCGACCTCATCGCCACCTGGCGCACCGTGGGCGTCCTCGATCTCCAGATCAGCACCAGCTCCCCCAAACCCGGCGACCTTGACACCCGCACGCTCCTTACTTCTCATCTCCCGCTGCTACCCGACGCGGCCCCTACCCTGCCTGCAGACGCCGGCCTGCCAGTACCCGGCAACGCCCCGCAGGCCGATGCCCCCGACGATTCCTCAGCCCTGGCCGCGGCGCCACCCGTCGGATCCCAGACCGCACTCTCCGGCACCGACCTACCCCGCAGGCCTGGCCCCCGCCTCATCATGCCCCACCACCGCACCGCCCTCGACACCTACAGCACCGTCCCATTGACCACCCTCAGCCCCGACCCCGAGCCCGTCCGCGCCACCTACCGCTGACAACACTCTCGGGGTGCGGGGTGAAGGTCCCGCCCCCGAGGATGGCTCTCTACCAGCGCTGCAGACGGCTGGGCACTGGCTGTCCTCACTCAGCTCTCACTCACCGCCTCCGGGGCCCCGGCGGCCGTCACCCCGACTCGCAGCAGAGCAGCAATCACCTCAACAGTCTCCTCGATCACCTCGACCATCGTGTTGTCGACGATCTCCCGGTAGTTCGGGCAGTGCGCTTCCAGCCAGACGGCTGAGGCAATCTCCCCGCTCTCAGGGTCGTCGATGATGTCCCCAAACTCCTCGATCTCTGCATCGGACAGTGCGGCGCACAGGCGCTTGCCCACCCGCAGCTCCAACTCGCTGTAGACCCGCGCCACCAAGCCACGCGCGTCCTCCTCACCGAGCCGCCCGATCTCCTCCGGTGTCAGCGTCTTCGCCATCTCGGCGAACAGGGTCTCATGGAGCTTAATCAACCTAGCCTTCATCATGTCTCCTCGTGTCTCGTTCTTTGTTCCGCTGCGTGCGGCGCTGCGACGGGCTCACCTGCTGTGGACGGACGGTGGTGTCACGCGGGCTCGTCAGAGGAGGTCTTCCCCGCCTCCTCCTGCATCCGGGCGCGCTTCTCCAACCACTCCTCGAGGAAGGACTTACCGGGGCTACCGGACGACGACGTCGACGTCGACCTCTGGCGGTTCTTCCGGATCATGGCTTCCAGGTCGGCACCGGCGAGGGGGTGCACGGTCCCTAGAGCGGCCAGGCGCTGGCGGAAGTCTGCCTCCGCCTGTTGGGCCCGGGCCTCGCCCGCCCCGGGGTCGCTCTGCTCGGCAGCCATCACGCGCTCGTTGTGGTCGACCCGCAGGGTGAAGGCCTGGGTCTGCCCGGCAGGAGTCGCCAACGTCGTGGCGGCACGCATATTGGGCAGGCGACTCAGGGAGCCGCCGGTCCAGGTGCCGATCCGCTCGGCCACCCGGGGCGCGTCCTGCAAGGAGGCGCGCAACGCGACGACGCTTGAGGCGTTGGCCTCCAGGGCCTCCGCCAGCGTCGGGCTGAGCTGGCCCATGTGCTGGTGGGCCAGCAGCAGGCTCATGCCGAACTTGCGCCCCTCGGCGAGCATCTCGGGCAACCCGCCAGCGGAGAACAGCTGCACCTCGTCCACGGCCACCAGGTGCGGCAGCTCCCAGTCGCGCCGCTCCCCCATGGCCATCGTGTGCTCCATCAGCCAGGTCATCCCGATGAAACGGGCCTGCTCAGCCCCGACCCGGGGCGCCGCCAGGTCGATCAGCAGCACGTCACCGCGGCGCATGACCTCGGAGACGTCGATCATCTCCATCCCCGAGCCCATGACGTTACGCATGAGACGGGACCGGACGAGCCGGTCGAACTTGGAGGTCACCCACGCCAGCAGGTCGCTGAACTCGTCGGAGGTGTTCTCCACGAGTTCCGAACGCAGCGCCCGGGCCAGGATGGGGTCCTTGGCGGAGACCGCGCCGGCTACCAGACGCACCCGTTCGCGATCGAGCAGGACCTCCGGGACCAGGCTAATAGTGGCGCGGTCGCCCAGGAGCAGGTGGAGGGCATCCATGACCTGCCGGAAGCAGCGCTCGAAACGCGGCCCGATGATGCCCTTGCGGTGCGGGTCGTAGATCTCGTAGAACATCTCGATGATCTCGGCAGTCACGAGGTCGTGGGCTCGGCCCGAGAAGGGGTTCATGGGAACCGGATGGTCCAGGTCCCCGACCCGGACCACGTGCAGCCGGCGCCCCTGCGGCAGGACCAGCTCGCGCAGCAGCCGATCGACCTGAGGGCCATGCGGGTCGATCACCGTGACCCCCATGCCCTGACGGACGCACTCGCCGATGACGGCGGCGGTGAAGGTCGTCTTGCCGGATCCTGACGCCCCAATGACGTGCATGTGCTGGGTGGTCTGGATCACCCCCATCGCGACCTCAACCTCCCGCCCGGCGGAGTCCAGGCCCGTTCCGAGACGGATCCCGTCCTCGGGAAACGCCTCGGCCAGCGGGACGTCAGGAACCGTGGAGGTGGAGCAGCGCAGACCGATCACCTCGGTGACCTCACCGGCCACCGGTACCCGCACCAGCCCCTGAGCCATGCCGCGCGGCACCGCGTGCCCCTCAAGGAAGCCTTCGCTGCCGTGCCAGAGCCGGTGGCGCTCCTGGGGCGTGTCCACCGTCCTGAGCGCGATGTCACTGGCCAACCATCCCAGAGTGGCGGCCAGTCGCGCGGGAATGGAGCTGCCGTCGTCGACGCCCACCAGCACCCGCATCCGTACCGGCACTCCCAGGTAGCACATGGTGCTCTCCATCGAGGCGCGACCCTCGGTGCGCAGGAGCATGTCCTCCAGCATGAGACGCTCGACCTCGCTGGCCGACGCCAGGTGCACGCGCACGCTGCCGCCGGTCGAACGCAGCACCCGCACCAGCGGGATACCGGAGGTCGTGAGCTGGTTGGGCCAGGTGGACAGGGAACGGCCCGCCGTCGGGTCACTGCTGCCGACGGTGCCGTCAAGGACCAGCAGCGGCGAGCCACCCGTGCGACCGAGCTCGGGCGAGGCAGAAGGCATGAAGCGGGGCCGGACGGCGGCCTCCGCCACCACCTCGCACAAGACCGCCGGGGCCGGGCACGACGGCGTGGCTGCAACGTCCTCCTTCCAGGAGTGGACTCCCTCCGAGCACCACCGAAGGTCCTCATCGAAAGTCGACCCGGCGCCGACGGCGTCAACACGGACCACAACCTCACCGTCGCGCTCAGCACTCAGAGTCAGGGTGACCACAGCCTGCGGCGGCTGCTCGGCGACAACGGCCAGCAGTCGTGCCGTGGCAAGGTCGGCGACGCGTTCGGGCGCCGTCTGGCGGGTCAGCTCCTCAAGAATGAAGGTCCGTCTCCTCAGCGTCTCCGGGATGGATCTGGCAACCTCATGGGTGTTCATCGTCGTCTCCTTGGGAGTGAAATCGGTTCTGTCACCCCTCGGGAGCGGTGCTGATTCACCCCGGTCCCAGCAGCAGCCGCCCCACACCCAACAGGACAGGAGGGGAAGATCTCCGGTTTCGATCCGGACAGAACGGGGCTGCTACTCTCTGCCCAGCGCCTGTTACCCAGAGCACAAGGAGCGCTCGCAATGTCCACCTTGTCGTCGGTCACTGACGAATACGCCGACGATCCGCTGGTCTTCACCCCGGCAGACCATGAACCGGACCTCGACGACTACGGCGAGGAGCTCGATTCCCCTGCCTCCGACGACGACGAGGGCGACCCGAACCACGACGACGAGAAACGTCATCTTCCCGCCCGACGTGCGCCCCGGATGGCACCGTCCCAAACCACGCCCGCCTCCGCGGTCGTCAAAGACGCCTGGGCCACGGTGTCGGAGCTGGACCCAGCACTGTTCGGGAGGTGGACGGAAAGGCCCGGGCGGCGGGGGCGCCAGCCCTCAACCCGCATGACCGGCGTCCCGGAGCAACGCTTCCGTGCAGTGGTGCTGCGTTGCGTGCTCAAAGGTCATCTGAACAACGTCGGCGCCGTCGTTGACCTCAAGTCCCTGACCAGGGACCAGCCGGACCTCGACTACACCTACCTCAACCACGGGGACGCTCGGACCGTCCGCAATCTCATCGTCGGCAACGGTGAGCAATTCCGAAAGGCCCTGCTCTGGGTCGAGCTCCTGGAGAACCGCTTCACCGCCGCCCCGCCGCGATGTCCCGATCTGACGACCAAGCAGGTTCGACGTCGGCAGTTCCTGCGCGTCGTCTGGGCCGAGCTCGCCGCACTCCCTGACCCCATCGTCCTGAACGCTCACTCGCCGCAGGTCACGGACCTGCTGGACACGATCGTCGCCCACCTCAACACCCAGGTCAGAGCCGCCGACGTCCGCACGCTCCTGCAGAGCCAGCCCGTTCAGAGCCATGTGCTCGCCTCATTGAGTACATGGACGCCGATCCCCGAGGCTATCGAGGCCACCTCGACCGACGCGCTACGCCGCTGGGCGCAGCAGCTCGTGTTCGCCTCCGAGGCCCAGGCCTCCGCGTCGCTGGGCGCACTCGGCAACGGGCTCCCAGAGGACCTGAGCCAGGCGGAGCTTACCGCCCAGCTCGTCAGCCTTGCACGCGCCCATCTCGTCCACCCGGAGGAGACCTCGGCTCTCCGCCGTCAGCCTGTCATCGACTCCGCAGCTCGCGGGAGGCAGGACCACCTCAGCACAGCTCCGCTCAACCAGGCCCTGTACCAGCGCCTTCAACCCGCCTTCCGCAACGGCGCCCCCTTAGGCGTGACCTGCCGGTCCCTCCCTAGACAGCTTGAGGCCGAGGGCCAGCGATGCGCCACCTGGATCGGGGTGGAGTCGCCCCTTGCCCGTCTGACACTCCTGCTCGGCTTCGAAGTGGTCCTGGGAATCATGACGATGCTGGCGGCGTGGTCATCTCTTTCCAGGGGGGTGCCCAAGGACTCGCTGTACCGACGCGTGGCCAACAGCGCCCGGCGTTTCGGCAGCCTAAGAATGGAAACCGCCCCCTCGCACGCCATCACCAGCCGCACGTCCAGGACCTACCAGAGCATCATCGCTGTCATGGAGACCGAGTACATGCGGCGTCTGTGGCGTGCAGTCCACCGGCGTGAGTTCACCGGCATCGGGGCGGCCCTCGACCTGCCCACGATCACCACGACGCTGACAGGCACCATGCTCACCATCACCAGCTGGGTGAACGCGTCCTACGAGGCCGAGCAACGGCGCGGCGTCGACGAGGCCATGAGGCTCGGGTCCCGCACGGAGGAACGCACCCGGCCGGTCGCGCACCCGGCGCAACCACTGGTGAGCTACCTGTCCGGTTACCTGCACGACGCCTCGCGCACGCCAGATCCCGTCGCTACCGAAGCAGCCATGGCCTTCGAGGCGTATCTCCAGGCGAGGCCCCCCGCCCACCGTAATCGTCGCACCAGCACACCGTCACAGTCACGAAGGACGAGTCACGCCGACCTTGCCAGACTGGCCATCGAGACCGCCTCCACGATCCGCTCATGCTGCGACGCCTCCGCCGACCTCGACAAGCGTCGCGGGCAGGCCACGTACGACGACATCCTCGACCTCATCCAAGGGATGTGATCCGTCTTGAAGAGTATGCGCCCTCCTGTCCTGAGCGCCCCCACCGGCGATCCCCTGGACACGGTCCACCTCATCCTTGAACAGGACGAGCTCGTCATCGCCCCGGCCGCGCTCGTACCCGAGGAGGAACTGCTGCGGCCAGTCCTGCCCGTGGACGGGGGCTGGCTGTGCGTGGAGCTGCGCACTCGGTCCGGATCCCGCGTCCACCCCGGATACATGGGCGGGGCCTTCGACACCGACGACGTCCCGCTGTGGGTCGAACTCGTCTACGGGCACGACGTCGTGGAGGCCGCACGCGAGCTGCTCGCCTCGCGCGCAGCGGGCCGGTCGCAGGACCGCGCCGTCGTCGAGACCCGGTGGCACTCCGAGCCGACGGCAACCACTCGCTGCCTTGCGCGTCTCACCCTGGGCATGTGGATCCGCCGCTACTGGCCGAGCCCCGTCGCTGTGCCGCTGCCCCAACCCGATCCGGCCCTGCTGGACCTGGAGCTGGCCTCCCTGTCCTTGCGCGGGCAGGTGTCGGGCTGCTTCGGCCTGGGCGGCATCACCAGCGCGGTCCTGGGGGACTCGGCCGCCATCGTGCCGACTCTGGCGCAGCACGTCATCGACGGCAGTGCCGCCACACACCTTCACCGGCGCCTCCGGGTGGTGCTGCGCGACCTGCTTGGCTGGCTGCTCGATCTCGGTAACCCGGATCAGGAGCCCGAGACCGAGGACTCACCACAGGCCCGTCTGGCACAGCTCCATAACGAGCTGGCAGACCCACATGGCCTGTTGAGCGGTGACGACGATGACGAGGACATGTGGGGCCTCGCCGCAGGGGCACGGCCCCGTCCCGCAGCCGAGCACGCCGCCAACCAGAAGACGAGGCACGACTCGGTGGACTGGGGGGTCAACGAGCAGGGGCTGCTGGACACGGACTCGAGCTCGGTCACCTGGGAGCACGACAACGGCTCATTGCGCGTATCGGTCCGGCTGAGCCCGCACCGGCGGCCCGACGACGCCCTGCCGCAGGTCTACGCACGCGCCTACCGCAGGGGCACCACCCTCCCCCTGCTCATCGACCTGGCTGTCGACGACGGCGGCCGCCACCTCGTGGGGGCACGCGGCTGCGACCAGGGGGACATCGACTGCGTGGACATCGTCTCGGTGGAGCGACCCGAGCCGGCGCTTCGCGGAGCAGAGCGCCACGGCATGGTACGCGAGCAGGAGGAGGCGACCGCGTGGGCGAGGGACAGGCGCTCGTTGCTGTTCGCAGCCAGGCGGCACGAGCCGGACGGGGAGCTTCCCGACAACCCGGTCCCCGCGGACCTGGAGCTGGTCACCGGTGAGGCGTGGCTGGCTGAGCGGACAACGGTCGACGCCCTGTGCGAGCCCGCGGAGTACCGGCACGATGACGGAGGTTACTGACGATGGAGACCCTTGAGTTCATTCTGCACGGTGTCGACGCCCCGTCGGGCACCTACCTCGCCTGGGAGTCAGCGCAGTGCCCGCCCGCCTTCGCGGTCCTGGAACGCTCCCGGCTCGTCGAGGTCACCCAGGCCCTGGCCAGGGCACTGCCCGACTACATCGACGACGACGGTGCCGCCACCCCGTCCGAGTCCTTCGACGACGTCTTCCCCCCACTCGCGGTTCCGTCGAGGCACTCCGGCGCTCGCATCGACCACCGGCCCTTGGAGGCCGGGCTCAGCGGCGAGGACACCAACCGGTTCCTGCGTGTGGCCCGAGGCCCGCTTCTGTCACCTGAGGCCGAGCTCAGGCTCATGAGCGACGTCGCTGAGGCCGTTCTGCCCGAGGGCTTCGTCCGCTCGGTGCTCGAAGCAGCCGAGGACGGGTCACGGCGCGTGCTCGTCGTGCTCAACACCCCGCCGTCGTGCGGGCAGGTCCCCTGGGAGCTGCTGCCGACGGGACGGCAGACCGCCGACGGGTACGCCGAACGGCTCCTGGATGTGGTCGATGTGGTGACGATGGGCGCGATCCTCTCGCGCGACGCCGACCCCACCGTCGCGCACCCGTTCTGGGAGAATGTCAAGGACGCCCCTGCGCTCTACCTCATCCAGCCCTGGAACCCTGCAACCAGCGGCCCAGGCGTCCTGTCCAGATCCTCGCTCAGGCAGTGGGACCAGCGCGTGAGCAACCGCGGATCGCTCGGGCTGGCGCCCGATCGCAGGCGGGAGCGTGCTGACCGCATCTGGTTGTCCTCGGTGCTTCGTCGTGACGATAGCGTGGCCGCGCCGGACAACAACCGGCCCTTGTCCCACCTGCTCTACGTGGGGCATATGACCGGAGACGGCATGAGCTCTCGGCTCCAGCTCGCCGACGACGCCGAGGTCTTCGGCCGGACGCCCCTCGACGCTGCCGGCTGCCGCTGGTTCTCCGCCGACGACCTCGTCCACGGCACGTGGAAGTGGAGCGAGTACGCGGCGCATCAGCAGTACCAGCACCGCGAGACCGGAGCCCGTATCGATATCGGCACCCGCTGGCCCACTGGCGTCGGCGTCGCCCAGGAGGCGGACAGTGTCACCCCCTTCGACGCCCCGGAGGAGAAGCACGGTCTCATCCTGTGGCCGATGCCTCCGCGCGTCGGCCTGGTGGCCTGTCAGTCGGGCACCGAGCCGCGCCAGCTTGAGCCATTCGGGATGGTGACCGCGATTCTCGAGGCCGGTGCCGAGCTCGTCATGGCCACGCGGTGGACGATGCTCACGGACCGCTTCTTCCAGCAGGTCAGTCAGGACCCGACCGTCCGGCCGTTCTTCGACCTGTCAGTCGTGGTGGATGAGTGTCTGCAGGCCGCGAACCCGGTGCGAGAGATGAACGAGTGGAAGCGTGCGAGCCTCCGCCGGTGGCGGGAGCAGCCGACCACGGCGGGCTCGCCGTTGACCTGGGCGGGGCTCACCGCCTTCCGCGCCCCCGACCGCTCGGTCTCACATGCCGGTGCGGTCGACGTCGACGAGCGGGCTCACTGATCCCTGAGAACCGGTGCCCCACCGGATCACTAGGGGCGGACGGCGGCCCGCTGCCGTCCGCCCGGTTCTCGCGGCACAACCACGTGGTTGGGGCCGGGCTCACCGCCCGGCCCCAACCACCTTTCCCTGTCAGTTGTACTTGATGCCGCACACGGGGCAGCGCACGAATCGCTGCGGGTAGGCGATCTCAGCGCCGCAGCCCCGGCAGATGTACATGGCGTAGGCCAGCAGCCTGCTCATCACGACCCTCCTTCCTCACTCACTTGGTCTTAGAACACGCGGGAATCTGCGAGCAGCTGTGAGTTGAGTACTGGTTTGCTCGCGCCTCCTTGCACCATGCGCACTGGCAGTTGCAGGTGGCCATCGTTGACACCCCCTTCCTTCAGCTGGAGTTCCTCTGACACCTGTACTGACGGATGGCGGCGGTCGCGGCGCGATCCGCCCCATGGCGGATGGAGCGCTACCGCGCTCCAGGAGGGTGAGACACTCGTTCCCGGCCCGCCGTCCTCGGCGAGCCGCCTGCAGACGCACGTGCCCGAAGGAAGCGGGGGAGGCCGTCATGACACGCTCATCGACTGCGCAGGAAGCGCTCGCCCGCGCAACGGAACTATACGAGCGGGGGAACGAGAGCGTTGACTCCTTGAGATACTTTGAGGCCGTCACCTTCTTCCGACTGGCCCGTGACGCCTTCATGGAGGTGGAGCGTCCTCATTCGTCCATCGAGTACGCTCACTGCCTCGCCAACCTGGCCCTGAGCCTCGACGCACTCAATGAGCACGACGAGGCCCGTGACCTCTACGAGGCGTCGCTCACGGCCATCGGCCGCTACGAGCGTCACCACCCCACTGATCGTCTGCGCTGCCTGCGAGACCGAGTGGGCATCATGACAAACCTGGCCGGCATCCTCTGCAAGGAGAATCGTCTGGCCGAGGCGGAGGCTCTCTTCCGACAGGCCCTTGAGCAGCTCAAGGAGGTCCCCGACAGCGATCTTGATCGTGCTCGGACGGCGCTGCGTCTGTCCGAGGCTCTCGCGGACCAGGAGCACCTCGTCGAAGCAGAGCGCTTCTGCCGGGAGAGCCTGGCTGTCTTCATTCACGCCGAGGGTTGCAAGATCGACCTCGGACGAGCGCTGTCGAACCTCGGCGTCATCGAGATGGAGCAAGGCGATCTCCCTGCCTCGGTGGAGTCGTTTCGTCGCGCGCTGCACTACCTGGAGGGCGCTGAGGGGTCCGGCGCCGACCATGCGTGTGCGCTGAACAACCTCGGCAACGCACATCGAAAGTCCGGCAGGCTCTCGGACTCGGAGCTCGCCTACCGCGACGCACTGAGGATCTTCGACCAGATCGAGGGCGCAGGGTTCAATCGGGCCTACACCGTGCAGAACCTCGCCCTGACGACGATGGAGCAAGGACGGTGGGAGACGTCCGAGGAGCTGTTCACCCAAGCGCTCCACGACTACGCGACGCTGGGCGTTCCCGCCGCAGAGCGTGCCCGGACGATGATGAACCTCGCCATGGTCCAGCGCCAGCAGGATCGTTCCTCGCAGGCCGAGATCCAGTGCCGGGAGGCACTGGATCTGCTCGACAAGGACGAAGGACCGCAGTCTCTCGTCGGTACCACGTGGCTCAACCTGGCTAACACCTTGAAGGATCAGGACCGGTTTGCCGACGCCGAGGAAGGCTATCGTCGGGCCCTCCAGGAGTTCGCGGCCGGTGAGGCAGGCCTCGACAATCAGGCACTGACCGTGCTGAACCTGGCCGTCGTCATCGCAGACCAGGGGAGGTACCCCGAGGCCGCCGCCCTGTTCGCGCAGGCCCGCGGATGGTTCAATGAGTTGGGGATGCGATTCGAGATCGGAGTCGTCGACTACGAGGAGGCGCAGGCCTGTCTGCGCTTGTCTCATGGTGCTGATAACGCCCGTGAGCGCTCTGACCTGCTCCGGCGAGCCCAGGCGCTGTCGGTTGAGGCGGCGAGGGACGCAGAGCGTCGGCGTTTCCAGTTTCCGGACGAAGAAGGCAGAGTCCTGTGGATCAACCGAGTGGCACAGCCGTCCATGGACTTCGCGCTGCTGGTCGCCTCTGAGGCCGGCGACGCGGCACTCATCGGTGAGCTGGTGGCGACCTGGCGCATGGCCGGTACCGTGTCTGCCTCGCAAGAATCGTCCGGTCCGGCACCGGCTGGCCGACCGTGGACCTACGGCGTCGAGACCCTCCAGCTCTCCGAGGCCGGATCCTCACTCCTACCGGAGAGCCTGGCCGCGGGAACGCTGAGCCACGCCGATTTGTCAGCACGGATTCGGCGTTCGGCCGGGCCGCGGCTGTCGCTTCCCTTCCGCAGCCGCATCGCCCTGGGCGACTACTCCGCCTCCGACGACGATCCCGACACTCACCCGCACACCGTCCGCCCAGTCAGCCGCTACCGGTGAAGCGGACGAGGCGCGGCGGTGGGGTACGGTGAGTCGTCCCACCGGGCTCCACCGCGGCGTCCTGGTTCAGCTTGCCTCGATGATCACGACCCTGTTGGCACGGGCGGCCGCCTCGATCAGGGTACCGGTTTCGTCGACGTCGTTGACGCGCCCCGGGCACTGCGCCCCCTTGCCCTGCACGGTGACCGAGGCGGCGGGAACGCCGTTGGCGACGAGCAGGTCAGCCACCGCCTGAGCCCGGTCGGTACTCAGAGTCTGGCGCCCCTCAGGTGTACCCGCCATCGCCGTGCAACCGGTGACGACCGTACGGGTAAGCCTGGAGGCCGCGATCTGGCCTGCCACGGATGCCACCGTGGTCTGCGCCGCCGCAGGGTCCAGGAACGTTGCCGCGTCGGCGACGAAGGGGAGCACTGACTCAGGCAGGCTCACCGTCAGACCGCCGAGCGACGTCGGGGATGGGTCCACGGGGGTGACATCCGGCAGGTCGGCGGGAGCATTCGTCGTCGCCATTCCCCGGGGCACGATGTCCAGGGTCCCACCGGCGCTTTCGACCACCGTCTGCCAAATGCCTTCCAGACGGGACTGGGCGGCCTCATCCAGCCTCCCCTGGAGCGAGGCGGTCTCGCCCATTCCGTACCAACGCAGGGTCACCCCCGTGAGGTCGGGCAGCATCCGCGCGCTCGCCATGGCGCTGACACTGGCCGCGACGTCGGCGTCGGTGGACAGCAGGCCAGTCTGGGGAAAGGAGGCTGAGCCGACCGTCGGCAGTCCGTTATCGATGACGATAATGGTCGGGTGGTCGCTGCCTCGGACCTCGTCGGCAGCGTCAGCGATCCCGGCAAGCACGTCCGCCTCCGGGGACTCGGCCACCGAGGACGCCAGGTGCTCGCGGATACTCTTGGCGAGGGCCACACGGTCCTGCTTGGTCACCTGAGGGTTCGAGGTGCGCACCTTCAGCGAGAGCTGCCCGACGGTGGTGGGCTCGCCGTCGGTGGAGTGGAAGGTCACCACGCCGTTCGTCCCGACGGCATCGAGAATCTCGCCATCCAGCGGCGAGGGCTTCCAGACGTCCAAGGCGGGCTGGTTCGCCCGGGTGGAGTAGACGAACGCGATGCGCTCCCGGGGGTTGGAGGCCATCGAGGAACCGCCGACGTCGCAGGCGGTCAGCGTGGCGCCGCCCAGAACAAGGGCAAGGACGATGGAACAGTACGTGATCAGGCGCCGTGCGCCACGATGGTGTCTCATGCCACTTCTGACGGACGAGGGTCTGTGGGGACCCGCGAGGGGCGGTGACGCGAGTCCACTCGAGAGATCCACCTCATGACCGTGCCTACAGCGAAGCCACGCGCTCACTCAGGCCTGTCATACGCCACTCAGCTGGCCCTACCGCGCACGACACTCCCCCATCCGTCCGAAAGACCATGGACAACACGCATTCCCCCTCTGTCACTCCCCAGCACCGCACCCGGCTCGGCCTGAGCACATCGAGTGACCGTCCTGGACATGCACCGGACCCCAAGCAGGCAGAGCGCCAGGGCCGGCGTGACCACCGGACGGTCGTCCGCGACGACGGAACCACCCCCTGGATCTCAGCAGAGGTCAACCGTACCAACGCGGCCATCCAGCTCGTCTCGGAGGAGCTGCACGACAGCGTCGCCGATGTCGACGCATCTATCGCCGTTGACGTCGAGCGCATCCGCTCCCTGGGGCACCCGACGTCGTCCATCCCACCCCCACCCACGACGGCAGGCACTCCGTTGGAGACCTACCGCATCCTGCAGGCCCAGCGGGCGGCGGCGGCCCGCGCCCAGGCCGACGCCGCCGATCTACGGGCCGCACGAGAGCGCCTGTCCTCATCCCTGGAGACCCGCCGCTTTCTCCATGACCAGGCCCGAGACCTCGTCCGAGAGCTGGCCGCCATCAGCTCCAGCCGTATCGCGGCATACCGCCGGGGCCTGGAGCGCGGCCCCTGGTGGACCCGGTTCGTCGGGGCGCGACGGGTTATCGGCGCGCCGATCCCCGTCTGCCAGCCCACGGTCCACTGGTACGAGAACGACCTGCCCTTCCTGCACACCCACATCACCGACGACGTCGATGTCATCGCCTGGCGGTGGTCCCCGTTCCGAGACCCCACTCTGGACCCGGCGACCGGGCACTGACCATCAGCCTACGTGATCCACTGAGGAGACAACGATGAAGTACTTCTTCCCTGCACTGACGGGTATGAACCGCCGAACGCTCGTTGAGAGCGACCTGACTGCACACTCCGATGACGCCAGTGCTCTGACGGCACAGGTACCGACCACGCCGGCCAACCACGCCACCTTCCTGGCCATCGCCGAACAGCAGGCCATCGCCGACGCCAACAGCCCGATCCATGACGCCGACTCCCTGAGTACTGGCACACGACAGCTGGAGTACCTCAAGCGGCTCGCGAGCTGGGGGCAGGTCAAGGTCTCCGAAGCCAGGATTCGCGCGAATGAGGACTGCCTCAACCAACTGAGCATGATCGGAGCCCTCAAGGCTACCTTGCGCCAGCAGCAGGAGGCCGAGAAGCGCACCGCCCGAGCGAAGGCTGAGGCTGATGAGGCAAGAGCCGCCTGCATCGCCAGCATCGGCTCTTCCGCCACCGCCAGGGTCGAGAAGAAAAGTTACGTCTTGCGGCACTTCGGGCTGCTGAGCGCCGTCGTCGTCGCCTTCGGCGGCGAGATCCTGTTCAACTACATGGGCCTGAGCTTCTTGGGGCTCGGGGTCGTGGAAACCTACATCATCGCCGGCGCCCTGGCCATCATTCTGTTCGCCGCCGCGCGGCAGGTCGCCTGCTCGTTCCAGGACCGGCACCCGGCGAAGTGGCTGGCGCTGGGAAGCTTCCTCGTCGTGCTGGTGTGCGTCTCGGTCATGCTCACCGCGCTACGGGATGCCGCCATCACCCAAGCGGCTTCAGACCTTTCAGGGCTCGGGCCTTCGGACGCAGGCGCTGCGACGACGGGCAAATTTCTCAAAGTAGCGACCACCGCAGGGCTCACGACCATGCAGATCGCCTTTCCTCTGACCATCGCCTTCATCGAGCTCCTCGACACACCCGAGGCCAAGGTGTACCACCAAGCCCTGCGAAAGGTCGAGACGCTGACGACAAAGGAGAACCGCCTCAAGCAGAAGTATCCTGACCTTCCCGAGAGGATCGAGGCCGCCGAGGTACGCTCCAAGGCGGTGGATGAGCGAATCCAGAACGAGATCGAGCTCATCGGACATGCCGTGGCAGACGCCCAGAACGTCTACATCACGACCTTCGTCCACACAGTAGGAAGTCCCGAGGTCACGACCGCCATGGACATCCGTCTGGACGCCATCGAGCAGCACGTCTCCCCCGTCCAGGAGGACTGAGCGATGCGGTGGACCACGTGGACTTGGATGTCCAGAAAGAACAGGTCGGCCGAGCAGTGCCCATACTGCGAGAACAAGCTCGTGCCGTGTCCGTCATGTCAGGGTAGCTGGCGCACCGGCTGCCACCACTGCGGCGCTGGCGTCGTGTGCCCCGAGCACCGAGCCTTCTGGCTGGCGTAGAGCCGAGACAGCGACCACCCGGGCAAACCGCCCGACGAGCCGCCCACTTGGACTGATGAGTGTTTTTCGGACACTGCTTGAGGCTTATTCGGCTCTTCGCGTTTGAGGGTGTGGTAGCTGAAGCCTATTGAAGTGTATAGGTGGGGTGGGTGCGTCGTTGCTTGGGTAGGGGTCGAGGTCCCCCGATGATGGGAGCTGCTACACACGCCACCTGAGA
>ERZ773049.703-NODE-703-length-20188-cov-4.355138_pt1 | contig 20188 bp, 18 predicted proteins | sample MGYA00580633_ERZ773049 | MGnify/ENA primary metagenome ERZ773049 (study PRJEB29015, sample SAMEA2737991) | human oral metagenome | biome: human oral; feature: human-associated habitat; material: dental | place: China | collected 2066 ... | reverse complement strand
CCGAAATGCGTTTGTGGGATGTTTTGGTTGAGCCTGCCCGCAAAATCCGCATTGGCAACAAACTCTTTTTCGATGATACGGGTTCTATGGTGGCCGAAGTTATCGACAATACCACCAGCCGCGGCCGCACACTTCGGTTCCTTTACGACTGCGACCACGATGAGTTCAAACGCTCGCTCTTTGCCCTCGGAGAGTCGCCCCTGCCACGCTACATTATCGACAAACGCGAGAACCATCACGGCACGGAAGAAGACATGGAGGACTTCCAAACCATCTACGCAGCCAACGAAGGAGCCGTAACCGCACCTGCAACAGGACTGCATTTCAGTCGCGAACTGCTTAAACGAATGGAAATTCGCGGCATCAACTCGGCATTCATCACGCTGCATTGCGGATTGGGCAACTTCCACGACATTGAAGTGGAAGACCTAACCAAGCACAAAGTTGATTCCGAATCAATGCACATCGGGGCAGAGGCATGCGCCATCGTGAATAAGACCAAAGCAGAAGGCAGACGCGTTTGCGCCATCGGAACGAGCGTGGTGAAGGCCACCGAGACGGCCGTTGGCACAGATGGGATGCTGAAAGAGTACACGGGATGGACCAATCGCTTTATCTTCCCGCCCTACGACTTTGGGCTAGCCGATACGATGATGGCCAATTTCTACCACCCACTCTCCACTTTGTTGATGTCGACAGCTGCATTTGGCGGCTACGATCTTGTGATGGAGGCCTATCGCCTGGCGGTAGAAAACGAGTATAAGTTTGGCTGCTTTGGCGACGCATTGCTCATTCTCAACGACTAACTGCCGTGCGCGAACATAAGGTTTACATGAGTCTTGGGGCTAACTTGGGCGACCGCGAAGGCAATATCATGCTAGCCATCCAACAAATTTCAGAGCTGATTGGCCCCGTTGTGCGCCAATCGGCTCTGCTCGAAACCGCCCCTTGGGGGTTCAGTTCGGCCAACACCTTCATCAATGCGGCCGTATGTAGTCAAACTTCACTGTCGCCAAGGGAGGTTTTGAAGGCCACACAAGACATCGAACGCACATTGGGACGCACCCAAAAAAGCACTGGCGGGCAGTATCACGACCGCCCAATAGACATCGACATCTTGCTTTACGACGACCTACACGTGAACGAGCCCGACCTCGTGATACCGCACCCACACATGAACGAACGACAATTTGTTCTTCAACCACTGAGCGAAATCATCGAGTAAGCCGCCTTACACAGGCGTTCGGCAATGCCAATTGGCACCTTGTCCAAACGCCATCGCAGAGCAAACAGCCCAAAGGCGAAACGCTTTGCCTGCGCTTTCGCCACCCATTATAAGCGGGCAACGAGTGTTTTTCCCACGCTCCGTCTTTCGTTTTAGCAGTGCAAAAGCAGCATCAGGCACTCCACTGCAACCACATTTCAAACCCACACTATTCACCATTCTCATGCTCCATCCCCGTCCTTTGCTTTCCCTTGTCCTCTCGGCGTTGTCGCTTTGCGGTTTCGCCAAAGGCAAACAGTCTGCACAACTCACCCTCTTTGTTGGCACTTACACCGAAGATAGCCCTTCGGAAGGCATCTATGTGTTCCACTTCAACCAAGAAACGGGACACTTCTCACTTCGTTCTTCGGCCAAGGCAGGCAATCCTTCGTTCGTGGTTTTGTCGCCCAACGGCAACCGATTATATGCCGTGAGCGAGTTCAACGATGGTCGACAAGGAGCGTATAGCTTTGACTATAACCCGAAAACGGGACGTCTTTCAAACCCTACTTTCGTCTCAACCAAGGCCGGCGACAGGCTCGGCGACCCCGAAAATCGCCCAGGCAGCGACCCTTGCAACCTCTACACCGATGGGCATTGCCTTATAACGGCCAACTATTCGGGTGGCGACATCAGTGCGTTTAAGCTCGACAAGCAAGGCAGACTGCACGGAACAGCACAACAAACGAGATTTAGCGGACGTGATTCGACTGCCGTTTCGCACATCCACTGCGGACTTCCCACGCCTGATGGCAAGTATTTCCTGGCCACCGACTTGGGTAACGACCGCATACACAGGTTTGATTTCGCCCCCAACGGAAAGGAAATCTTAACCAACCCCCACGTGGCCTACGAGGTAAAACGCGGCGAAGGACCGCGGCACATCACGTTCGACAAGGGCGGAAAGCATCTCTATCTCATCAACGAATTGGGCGGAACGTGCGTGGTTATGCGTTATAACGACGGCGAATTAACCGAAATACAAACGCTAATGGCCGACGAAGGAGGCGGACGAGGTAGTGCGGACATACACATTAGTCCCGATGGCAAGTTTCTCTACACGTCGCATCGCTTGAAAAAAGACGGCATTGCCATCTTCTCCATCAACCCACAAACGAGAGTGCTCACCAAGGTTGGCTACCAATTAACGGGACTTCACCCCCGAAATTTCACCATAACACCCAACGGCAAGTACCTACTTGTGGCCTGCCGTGACGATAATACGATACAGATTTTCGAGCGAAAGGCCAATACTGGCCTGCTCGTCGACACGCGAAAGCGCATCAACTTGGGCAAGCCCGTATGCCTGATGCTCCGTAAATACTAAGCGTGCCACGTCTCCTTCGTTGCAAACTCGCGCACTATTCGCACCCGCTCTCCTTATATATAAATAGGAATAAAAGGGCAATACGGCCATTTGGCGCAGGCCGCATGCGAGCTTTCAGGCCTATGCCAACGCCCAACAGAATTATGTCTATGCACATCTGGCTTAGGCATACGCACATCTGGCTTATGCTTACGTACATCGGACTTGCGCCTACCCCACATCGGCCTTACGCCTATCCTACATTCAGACTTGTGTATGCACACATCAGAGCAGTGTCCACCCACATGAGAACGTGCAAATAGACACCAACGAGCCTGTACCAAAGAGCCTGCATCCGTTACTTACGTGCCCCTGCATTCTAGTGACAACGATACAAAAGCAAGTAAACCAACAACACTATGCAACTGCAAACTCCCGTAGCCATCCCCCAGCCTACATTCCACATTCCACCCTTCGCACACGTTCTACTCGTGGGCTCTTGCTTTGCCCAGAACATGGGTAAACGCTTTGTCGATGCCCAATTTCGGGCCACGGTTAACCCTTACGGCGTGATGTATAACCCCGCCAGCATTCTGCATACCGTGGAACGCTGCGGCGAAAGTCCTGCTGTGGCCATCTTTACCTTGGGTACGAACCATGTTTATTGCTGGAAAGAAACCGGCGAGATTGCCGACAATTGCCGCAAGCTACCCCAAAAGCTTTTCGAGGAAAAGGAGCTGTCGGTAGACGAATGCGTGGACTTTTTGCAACAAGCCATCTCCATTTTGAAGGAGCGCAACCCACAAGTGCAGATTGTTCTCACGGTCAGCCCCATCCGTTATGCCAAATATGGCTTTGTTGCCAGCGGCCTATCAAAGGCCACACTGCTTTTGGCCACGCACCGCTTGCTTGGCCTTCATCCCGATTGCACAACGTATTTTCCTGCCTACGAGCTAATGAACGACGAGCTGCGCGACTATCGTTTCTATGCTCCCGACATGCTCCACCCCTCCGAACAGGCTGTGGAATACATCTGGCAACGCTTTGCCGATGCTTATCTCTCATTCTCTGCCCACGCCTTTTTAAAAGAATGGCAGCCCCTGCAAGCCGCATTAAACCATAAACCCTTCAATCCCGACGGCGCAGAATACAAGGCTTTCCTTGCCAAGACCCTGCAAGACATACGGGCTTTGGAAACAAAATACGGCCACAAACTAGACCTCTCGGCCTATGAAAGTATTAGAATATGCGAGGGGTAAGGTTCACAACGTACGATGACAAATATTTAATGCAAGTGGAGGCATTCTGTAAGTATGCATCTATATGCGTGCAAACAAATATTGTCTACTTACTAAACTCTGTATCTGCAACTAATTGAAACCATTACCATACTGACAATATTCTTTTTACCGACCATTTCGTTGTGGGTTGGTTTATCCTCCACTGCTTATTCACTTGCGAAGGTTTCAGTCGATTGTTTCATAACAAACAATCAGAGTACATTGATAGTAGCATAACTACATGCTTAGTCAGATATTAGAAAGACTAGTGTACTCTCACATATACAGAAGTAGACCCATCACTTTCTAGTCCATAGAATTCCTCTGAGCTGATGCTTGTTATGATCATCTTTGTAGTTGGATCTATAAACAAAAGCCGTTCTTTTCCGCTTATCGACACATACCATTTACGTTCTTCTTGAACCTCTCCATTGCTAAGTATCTTCATTGTGCCATCTGAAGTAAAATCATAAACCCATGAATAAGGATAAGGAGAGTCTATTTTCTTACCGGAAGGAAGATATACAAAGGTAAGTTTCCATCGCCCAACGATCTTTGCTTTAAGCTCTGCGGGCGATTCTATCTCATCCTTCTTATCATCATCCTTACTACATGATGTTAACGACAACAAGCTTGCTGTCATAGCCGCTAAGGCCACGAATACAAGATAGAGTAATTTCTTTTTCATAAGCGTACAATTTAAATTATTGGCAGTATTAACCATATGTTCTTCTTGGTTTCTTAAACAAAAGTGCTTTTTACTAGTTATTCGCAACATGTCGACACACCGCTTTGTATCCATCAGCATGGCGCACCACATGCCAACCTTGCATCTGCTAGTTTATTGTGGTATCGTTGGCAAAGTTACGTTTATTTTTCAAAATATGCAAAGCAAAACGAAAGAAAATCTTTACAAAGTTATCTGTTGGTTAAGCCACAAGGGAAGCTGCGCCCAAAGACATAGCTGCTAATCACGCCCTTATGCAACGAGCCAGTAGCATCTTTGCTTTCTCTGTTTATAAAAACACGACAAAGGGAAGAACGAACAGAAGAAATTTGCGAAAGCCACAAAACCCGATGTAACTGCCATTCCTACCACATTCTTCTATCCCAAACCAGAAACCTGCTAAGATTTGTCAGGGGCACATTGCTTGTACAATGCAACTGCTGTTTTGCAGTCAAATGCGCCCTTGCACATTTCTCAACAAAGCCGTGTGCATCGTTAAAGGCAGCATCTAAAAATCACCTCCGCTACATTTCTTGGCCTTATACGCCTAGATTTCGCATACTTCTTAATGCAACATGTAGCACTATGCCGCTGAAAGCGCAAGAGAACAATGACAGATTAAGTCCCAACAGACAGTGGGAAAGCTAACTAAAAATGAGATAGAGCGTAGTCATGGCATTGCCAACACAGGCCTAAAAGATTAGGTTTTGCAAGTAGTAGCCTTTAAGTTGTGGACTGCAGCGTTAGTACAAGGTGGCTTGTACTAACACTACAAGACGCTTGTACTAACACTACAAGATGCTTGTACTGGCACTACAAGGCGCTTGTAGGGAGACTACAAACGGCCTTGTACCGATAGGTTACTGGCAGCTTGTTGACCAATGAACGACCCAAACCGACCCTTTCTTACCATACATAACCCCAAACACACAGAAGACATGCAGATAGCTAGATACCTGCAGCCCGTAGAGGTTAAAAACTATTTCACTTTTATATATCGATAGAAATCGCCATTACTTTCATTGTAGACAAACTCAAGAGTATTATCGTCAATAGTTCTCAATGCGTATTTTTCACCATCAATCTCGATATACTTTTTGTCTCCAATAAGCACGCCCCACGTTTTAGTTTGCTTAACTTTCAAGCCATCACTTATGTCCAACTTACCATCTGCCTTGAAAGTGTAGACTTCCCTCTTATACATTTCTAGCACTGGGTCGCCAGAACCATAATGACTGCCTTTGAATTCCCACTCTCCCACAATCTGTGCTTTCAGCGCAGCTACGGGGTCTGCATCTTTGTCGTCATTACCGCAAGAAGTCAGCGACATCAAGCTTACCGACATGGCTGCAATAGCCACGAACATCCAATAAAAAAATCTCTTTTTCATAAAGTTGTAATTTAAACTAGTAAAAGTGACAAAAACAAATCTCTGCCGCTTTTGCAGCAGACGTACATTTAAAAGCGTACCTAACTGCGCCGCGTTATCGGGCAAAGGTTGTTTCACCCTTTATTTTATTATTATTCTTGCCAAGAAAATTAAATCAAGGCTTTTAGAATCAATGCTGCTTATCATCCAATCGCGTCCACTTTGGGTAAACACTCCAATCCAACAGCCATTCAGGATTTGGCATTCGCCACTCCAAGCCACCTTGCAGGTTGTTGTGCGTGTGGTTGTATCAGCGTTTTTTGAAATCATAATGAAAGTAAGTATCGGTCTAACGCTCTTTTCGCCAGCATCCATACACACAACAAGAGCCTTCATTACTTCATGTTCTGCACTTTCAAGCTACCAGCAAAGCATCTCTTCTTTATCGTCAACAGCCTTACTGCACGAAGTCTACGACACTGAGCTTACCTCCGTGGCCCAATAGCCACAAACAAGATGTTGAATGTCTTACCTTTCATAAAGTTCTCAGTTTGATTTCATTAGGCATAATGCCTTATATATTACACTCTGCAACAAATATACCCAAGAACTATTACTGAGCGCAAGATGTTTGCACATCGTGATGCGCCATTTAGCATGACGCAACCCCATTTCGCCGTTCTTCAACTCGGCTATATGTTATCAATGCAAAGATACACCATTATCCTATAACCACCAAATATTGTAAAACAAACTAACCAAAAAAGCATTATTAATTAACATACGCATCATTAAGAACAACATCTCGCCACAACAACAAGATGCTTTGCACACTTGCAAAAGGCATAAAAAACGAAGAACCACGATAGAGATGCAAACCATTAGCAGAGTTCGAGTAAAGCTACTGCCTTATGGTTACTACCAACTAAGAAACAAACGGAGCACAAACCACTATAAGACAAGCAACTACAACCCCATAAACAGAAGACGAAACAATCAACACCAACAATAAGATAAGCGCATACCAGCAGCAAAGAAAGCACGACTTTGCGGCTTAGACAGCCCTCACCAACAATAGCAGACAACGCGTACACGCGGACTACAACAGCATCCCCACCACAGACAAGCCAACAGAACGGATGTTAAATTATTTCCTAACTAGCACATTAGGCATTTGTTTTTTACGCTTTTCCAAACGCTGTTGGCGCGTACATGTTCTTTCGCCCATACGCCCACACCGTATATATCTATACGCGCGTGCGCGCGTAAGCGTAACAATCAACGCGCTCTGTGCTGCCAGTCAAAACCTATCACATAAAGCCTTGTTGTCTTAGCACCTTTAAAAGGGCCTCCGACATGGCCTCGTTAGCCGCTTTGGTATAGCGAACGTCGGTGTAAACCTGCGCCAAAGTCTCTTTCTTGTTCTCGGCAACAAAGGCCTTGTTAACGGCTAAATCTTCTTTCGCCGCATAAAAGTCGTCTATCTTCGTGGGCGTATAGTCGCGATAAACCTCATCGTGTATAAAGGCCGCAAGCGGAAGTCGGTCGGTCAATGCAGGCTTTTCGTCGGGCCAGCCCAGGGTAAGCGTGGCCACAGGCACCACCAAGGGCGGCAGTTGCAGCACGTCAATAATCTGCTGGGCGTTATAAATGGTTGTGCCAAGAAAACAATAACCCAACCCCTCTTCTTCGGCCAAGCAGCAAAAAGTCTGCGTAAAGAGCAAGGCATCTGTGGCTGCATTCATAAACGAAAGGAAGTTATCGTAGCCAGGATGCGCCTTTCGCTGCTCGGCCCAAAGCGTAGTACGCCTGAAATCGGCACAAATGGTTAGCACCACAGGGGCTTGCGTGGTCATTGGCTGATTGAAATGGGCAGGTGCAAGTCGGCGTTTTTGGCTTGCATCGCGCGTAACCACCACGCTGTACAACTGCAAGTTGCCCATTGTTTGTGTGCGTGCGGCCTGTTCCAGCAAGCCGTTGAGCAGCTGTTCGCTCACGTCGTCGGCCTTATATCGGCGTTTGGTTGTTCGGTTCTGCAATGATTTCATCATGATTTTATTTGTTGTTTGCCCCACAAAGATAAGGATAAAGTACGGAAAAGCATTCTCTGCACGCCATAAAATGGTGTGAAAAACATCGCATCCGCAAATCGTCTAATTCAAAACATCCGCCAACACACATTGTCACCCTACACCGATTTAGCACTTTCAGGTTGTAAACAAAAAGTGCACAATTGGCATACGAAAACTTAACAGAATGTAAATTATCGCGACTTAACGTTAAAAGAAAACTACTAAAATATACTAAAAAATAAATCAACAAAGTGAAAATACATCAGCTTAATAATTAAAAAAGTGCTAAATCACAGAAAAAAGGAACTATAAAAGTAACAAGTTAACAGATAATTGTGTATCTTTGCAGAGCAATGTCACTAATACGGCATTTCAGTATAGTTTTCATTAATTGTTACTCTACTATCTATAACAACCAGATGACGGTCTCTTCATCTATCACCAACTAACAGGGGTCTATCAGAGACCACAGGCCCCAAGGGAGGTTAAACCATGAAACTTAAAAGAAAGAGTTATGGTCAGGAAGACTATGAGCTCGACAATGTTTACAACGAAGAAGAACTTTACGGTCAAACAGTAGATTCTTCTATATGGTACACGTAACAAAATACGTGTGGATATTTCACAACAACAGGAACTCGCCCTTAGCATAAGGCATAACAAATGGGGGCGAGGCTTCATGAAGGAATAGGAAAAGGGGTCTAAGGCGCGCATAGAAACATGCCACTTTAGACTTTTTTTTATTCCCTTGTTTCTCGACTTGCCCATACAAGGAAAGGGCGAAAACCGAATGGTAAACCTAGCCCACCAACACCAATTGCCAAACAAAACAACATCAATTGCTAAACAAAACAACAACAATTGCTAAACGAAACAACAACAATTGCTAAACGAAACAACAACAATTGCTAAACGAAACAACAACAGTTGCCAAACGAAACAACAACAGTTGCCAAACGAAACAGCACCCATTGCCAAACGAAACAGCACCCATTGCCAAACGAAACAAATCACTTTACCACAGATGAGAAAAACCAAAAGCATACTCCGCGCCACACTTGCAGGCCTATGCCTACTTGCCTTAACAGCCTGCACTGCCAGCAAACCAGCCAACAACGACATAGAACAAATCAGCTATCACGAGGCGCGAAACTTCTTTCTGAACCAAGGACAAGAACTGGCTGTGGGGCAGAAAATAACCAACGACAAAGACTTCGACAAGTATTTCGGCTTGGCTGCATTCATGGGAAAAGGCGGCGAACCCACTCGCGTAGACTTCGCCAACGAGTTTGTACTGCCCATCGTTCTGCCCGAAACCGACTGCGAAACCGACATCACCGCCGTATCTCTAAGCGGCAACGCCTCGGTTATCAACCTCAACTACAAGGTAAAAGTGGGCGAAAAGCGCGATTTCTTTATCCGCCCCCTCATGTTACTGGTTGTAGACAAGGCGTATAGGGATGCGCAGGTGGTGGTAAACCAGTAATAAGGTTTGTAACACACGTCATCAGGATTGTCCGAACACTCCACTTGGGGCATCGGGCAATCCCGATTTTGCTTTAAGCGCACATGCGCGAGCACCTGTATTAATAAGGTTTCCTGGTGTAAGCTGCAAGTTTTCAGCCAGCCCGCCCCATCAGTTACCAGGTAAAAGCAGCTTTTAGGCAACACCCAAGCAAACCAAAACTCTAGCCAAACACATTATGGGGCTGTACAAGCATCGACCTCGCGGTTGATAAACAGCAGTTCTTCGTTAGAAAGCGAGAAACTCATTGCAGCAGCATTGCTAATGGCTTGTGTGGCGTTTCGCGCTCCAGCAAGCACCACGCTAATACCCTTTTGCAGCGTAGTCCACCTCAGAACAAGTTGAGCCAGCGTCACCCGTTTCTCTTCTGCAAGCGGTTTAAGACGGTTAAGCATCGCTTCAACGCGTTCTAAGTTAAATCGCGAGAAATATTCATTACGATGGTCGTCTGCCTTCAAGCGGCTTCCTTCGAAGTATTTTCCAGTAAGTAAGCCACGCGCCATCGGACTATAAGCTATTATTCCCAAATTATTTTTCAGTGCATAAGGCACAAGTTGCGCCTCAATTCGGCGGTTCAGCATGCTGTAAGGCACCTGGTTACTTGCCAACTGAATACTTTTGGCAGCCTCTTCCAACTGCTCAACGCTGTAATTACACACCGCAGCAGCCCTTATTTTTCCCTGCTTCACCAGCAAGTCCAGTGTTTCCATTGTCTCACTGATGGGCGTTGTGCTGTCTGGCCAATGCAGTTGCAGCAAGTCGATATAGTCGGTATCCAATCGTTTAAGGCTCTCTTCCACCTCTTTAAGAATGTTTTCCCTACTCGCATATTTGTAAACACTAACGGTTTTACCATCTTTCAGCGCATCGCTAGTATGTTCGCCACGACCTGCGTTACTATCATCCCACACCAATCCAAACTTTGTTAGCAGCTGCAAGCGCGAACGATCGTAGCCCTTAATGGCCTTCCCAATCATCTCCTCGCTCAGCCCGAACCCATAGAAAGGTGCGGTATCGATGCTCGTTATGCCATTATCGATAGATGCGCGAACAGCCGCTATCGAATCAGCCTCTTCATTTCCGCCCCACATTGTGCCCCCAATAGCAAACGAACCGTAGGTGATAGCCGACAAGCGGAGGTCTGTTGCTCCTAGTTTTTTAAACTCCATAATTGTTTGTTGTTAATTACATGCAAAGGTAACACTTATCAAACATCTCGCTAAACAAATAGCGTTAAATAACACTTGCACAACAACCACGCAAGCCCGATATGGCAAACACATAAAATAGCGGCAAACTTCTCTTTGCAAGAAGTTTGCCGCCAAAACATTATACTGTACCTCCCAAAAGCATAGAGAGGTTTTACCTATCGGGCATTACCAATTTAGCTTAATGCTTCCGCCAGCCATCACCCACAGCCCAGGCTGCTTAACGCCGCCCAAATCGTAATAAGGATGAGCCGTAAGGTTATCGCCCTGCACATAAAGCGAATAGCTGGGAGCCATCCATTGCAACTTCAAGTCTACCTTGGTATAGGGGTGGTAGCCGTTCATTCGTTGCTGCCAACGCATCGCCCAGTGCGCCGAGAGGCGCGAAACGATGTGATGGTCTACCGATGCCGTAAACTTATGGCGCAAGTATTCTAAGGCATAAAGCGACTTATGTATGGGTTGCGTGGTTTCGTGCTGTTGGTGAATGTAGGCATAACCCAACTTAACGGCTGTGAAGGGACTGCCCGCCCACAGCTCTCTTGGCATGAAAGCGAGGTCTGCCGACACCCCCATATTGTCCAGTTTACCAATATTCAAGGCATGATAACGGGTTGATGCAGCCGTTTCGAACACCCAGTCAATCATGTCGCGCCCATTGCTATAAAAGGCGTTCAGTTGCGTTTCGAGGGCCGTTGTGCGGTAACGACCCCCCAGCTTGTAGGTGTTCACGCGTTCGGGGTTAAGGTTCATGTCGCCCACCTGCGCGCGGTTGCTGATGTAGAGGTCGGTATAGGTGGGCAAACGCAAGGCCTTGTTCCACGAGGCATACACCTTCCATTGCACGTTTGGCCGCCAAGAAATGTCTACACCAGGGTAAAAACGCAGGCCGCCAGATAGCCACGTGTTGTGGTTAGCCAACAAACCGGCCGAGAGCGTAAAGTGTTCCAGCACCACGTTATGTTCTAAAAACAGGCTCGTGTTGGTTCTTTCACCCCGTCTTTCGTACATTCTGTCGCTGCCATGTATGCTTTTCCATTGGTCGGCAGGCAAAGTTTCGCCGTACGCCGTGCTGTAAATCACCTCCTTACGAAGGTCTGCCCCAAGGGCCGTTTTGCCCAACAGCCAGTTTACCACGGTGTTTAACGACCCGCCAAACACGTCTGTTCGGTGGTAGTTCTCGCCTTTTGCGGCACCCGTCATGCCGCGTTTCCATTGGTAATGGTCCCAGTTGCGCTGCCAATATACGGTGGGCGAAAGGGTCAGCACGTTGTTGGCCACGGGTCGGATGTTGCTGCCCACCGAGGCGATGAACCTCCGCGTGGCCTCATATTGGTTGTCGCTGGCAATGCCATAGAATGTTCCTGCGCCGTAATCCTTAGAGATGATGCCGGCTTGCCAAAACAAGTCTACCGCGTTTGCCGCGAAATTGCCTTGGTAATAGCCCTGCCGTTTACGAAAATAAGTGTTGATTGTTCCGCCATCCGACTGCGAATAGCCACCGCTAAGCTGCTGGTTCACGGCCTTCGACACCAAACTAAGGGCCGCACTGCCACCAAATGTGCCAAACGAACCACCATCTGCCGACAACCGAACACCGCTTTGGGCCTCGGTTTTGGTCACGATGTTGATGGCACCGCTAAAAGCCGATGCGCCAAAGACACGTGCCGATGCGCCTTCGAGCACCTCAATGCGGTCGATGTCAGAAAGAGAAACGGGAAAATCGGCGGCGTTGTGCCCTGTTTGCGGGTTGCTAATGTTCACGCCATTCAACAGAATGGTAATCTGATCGAACGTTCCGCCGTTGATAGAGATGTCCGTCTGAACTCCAAAGCCTCCGCGTTGACGGACATCCACGCCCGAGACTAACTTTAAAACGTCGTTAACACTGGTTGCCGCAGCCCGCTGAATATCGTCGCTGGTGATAACGGCAACAACCTTAGCCGCCTGTAAGGCGGTGAGCGGCGCACGCGAACCAGTGACCACAACCTCGTCTAGCTTCAGCTCCTTATGCGTAAGGGTGTCTGCTGCCAACGGGGTGCGGGTGCTCACGCCTTCTGCCTTGGCATGCGCCAAGGTTGCAACGCTCAGCGTGCCCACGATAACTTCTTTTCCCAAACACGAGAAAAGCGCATATCCCTTACGAGAGAAATGCGTGAAACGCAGGCTCGCACGCTTGTTGAATAATGATTTGTACATAAAATTATTTGTTATTAAAAACGGTGCAAAGGTAATAAAAAGACGAGAAACAGAGAAACTTTTTTGCGCGCAGCAAGAAAAAGGACGACTACCCCGGAGTAAGTAACGAGAAATGCAGAACCTGTGTACAAAGGCGATGACAGCCGTGTGAGGAAACGAAGTGAACGAGGAATAAAGCTAAGAAAAGAAGCGGGAAAGGCGAGAAAGAGGACACCAAATTTGTTAAAAATCATCACTTTGCGCGATAAAAGGTTGGTAAAGAGGATGGTTGAACCAATAAAAAGTATTACCTTTGCACCCGCATTTATGCACAAAACCATTTTATAAACAAAAGTTCTATGTATTTAGATCAAGCAAAAAAACAAGAGATCTTTGGACAATACGGGAAGTCTAACTCTGATACTGGTTCTGCTGAGAGCCAGATAGCATTGTTCTCCTACCGTATTTCCCATTTGACGGAACACTTGAAAAAGAACCGTAAAGATTATAACACGGAAAGATCATTGACCATGTTGGTAGGTAAGCGTCGTCGTTTGCTCGACTATCTGTACGACCGCGACATCGAACGCTATCGCGCCATCATCAAGGCTCTTGGTCTGCGTCGCTAAGACGCCAGGCAACAAGGTTGCCTTCGCTTGCGAAAACTTACTCCCCGCAGCTGTGGTTCGCCACGTGTTGCGGGGAGTTTTTTTATGAAAATGGCGAATGCGATATTTACTTCAAGCCCAACCGACAGCCAGAATCTAAGCTTTCAGCCTTTTTCTAAAGGCATGTTCTAAAAATTCCCCGCAAAAGTTCGATTGTTGTTCCTTGTATTGCTCTTCACTGTCTTTTTGCTTTTAGATGGCATCTTTCGCCTACTCTTTCAGTCGCATAGTGCACTATGCTCCTTCAAGAAGTATGCAAAACCTGCTCAGCTAAAAGCTAAAAATACAGCAAAGGTAATTTTTAGAACCTGCCTTAATTGCCATTCTCCACGTAGGTTTTAGGGCTTAATCCCCATTTCGCTCTTTCCACAAAGGCAGTACGCAGCCGATAAGAAAGCCAGTGAGCAGGCCAACAGCATGTATGGTAAGGCTTATGCCAACCCTAAAACTGCTCAATATGCTTAGGGCAACCAGTCCCAAGGCTATATAGAAGGCAGTCTTGTGGCGTTGAAACACGCTGGTGTCTAGCAAAGCGTAACCAATAAACGCACCATAAAAGCCCAAAACGCCACCCGATGCGCCAAGGAAAACATAACTATTGGTGACCGAACAGACCAAACTGCCCACCACGCCACAAATAACAAACACCCACACCACCTTCCTAGGCGACATGATCTCTAACAAAAACATCGCTCCATATACATAGGATGCAGCGTTACTCATGAGATGTATCGCATCGGCATGGGCAAAAACATTGGTGATAAGCCGCCAAAATTCGCCGTCAACATATATGCTTTCTCGCTGTCCCCCACCCCATTCCAAGCAGTCTTGGGCAGTGGTGAAAAACGGATTGACACCACCTAAGACCATTACCGCGAAATAAACGAAACACACCACCAAGGGAATGGCAGCGGGATATTGCGTTTTATAGTTCTTAAACGAAAAGTCAATGCTACCTGCCGTCTGCTTAACATACAGCATTGGCTTTACGTATGGCATGTGCTTAGGTGGCTCTATGGGCAAAGTTACAGGCTGTTCGCCCGCTTGCCCACCTGCAATGCGGTGCTCTTCATTGGTCATATTCTGTCTATTCTGGATAAATAAGGTTTTCTTCTTTCATGTTATTCAACACTTCGTCCACATACTTGCGCGCCTCGCGGCGAGCCGCAGGCAGGTCGTGTAGCAAGTAGTTGCCGCAGTCTTTGGCGGTGGTGCCAGGCACTTCGCCCTCGAAGTTAGCCACAAACTCAAATGTGCGGCGCATCAAGTCTACGATGTCGGCCGACTGCAAGTCGCCTTTCATCAGCAGATAGTTGCCCGTAAGGCATCCCATAGGCCCCCAATACACCACGCGGTCTTTCCATTCGGGGTCGTTACGCAGAAAGGTGGCAGCCAAATGTTCCATCGTATGGATAGCGCCCTGCTCCAAAATGGGCTCGCGGTTGGGTTCTTTCATGCGCACGTCGAAGGTGGTAACAACATCGTTTCCAACGTTGTCTTTACGGCTCACGTATATGCCACGTTTCAGTTTGTTGTGGTCGATGGTAAAACTAGGTATCTTATCCATTTTGTTTTCTTGTTTAAGGGGTGATGTTGGGCAACCGCTGGGTTGCCCTTTATAATATGGTGTAAAGTTGTTTTGTTGTCAAGCTGCTCGCACTTAGCCTGTAAAGGCACGGCAAGGGGTTAAAGGCTCTTCACGAATTGGCTAACCACAGCGAACGAGCCGTTGGCCATTCGTTCCCAAAAGTCGAAATATTGTGCGGCCTTTTCGTCTTTTAGTGGCACGTCGCTGATAATGCGAAAACTAACGAACGGCGTTTGATAGCGGTAACAGGTGTGGGCGATGGAGCAGCTTTCCATGTCAACCGCCTTAGCCTTGGGAAAGTGTTCGAGTATGCTACGCATCTTTTCCTTAGTGTCAACAAACCAATCTCCGCTAACAATAAGTCCGCCATGAATGGGCGTTTGGCCTTTAATCGAAAGCGCGCGACTAACCATATCTGTTGCGGCATCAAAGCATGGGGGCAAGCCGGGCAGCTGTCCGTAGGCCACATCGGTGCCGCAATACAGGTCGTGGTAGGCATAATGCGTGCCCACCACCACTTCTAAGGGGTTCATTTCCACGTCGGCACCGCCTGCCACGCCCGTAGAAATCACCAATTGGGGCGCGTAACGGGTAATGGTTTCCACGGCTCCGATGGTGCTGTTCACCTTTCCGATGCCGCATTGCAGCAAAACAAGTTCGTTCGTCCCGATGCTCCCCGTAACGAAAGTAAGGTTGCGATGCGTCTCTACCTTTTCGTTTTCGAGCAACGAACGGAGCTGAACAAACTCCTTATCCATTGCCACGATAAGTGCTATTTTCATTTTTCCTTGTGTTGTTTCCTTATATTAAAGATGTGTATGGGCATGGCCGAGCATCCGCCTTTGCAACGTATCGCCTTTGGCGAACGATTTTGCATGCCTCAACATCTGCAAAGTTACGATAAAAAAACGAAGAATGCGCACGATAAACTCGTCTTGACTTTTAATATTTCTATAAATTGATAGGTGTTTATCGTCTTTGTGCTGCAAAACCAAAACAATTTGATCAAGACCGACAAGAACTGCTGATAGGTGTTTATCGTCTTTGTGCCGCAAAACCAAGATAAGCGCCCCGCCCAAGTGCGAAGTACTGGACAAAGACACGATAAAATCTGAATTTCTGCCCCATTGGTCTGTATCGAAACGTGGTTGTGTATCAAAAAACAACCTGGCGGAAGTCATTCAACGCATTCTCTACAAGCTCAAAAACGGCTATCAGTGGCAGATTGTTTCTGCATTTCCATGATGTTGTTTCCGTTGTCCGTGAGCAGCATGGCCTGCAAACGCTCGCGCAGGCAGTAGCAAGCGTACGTGTTTTCTGTGCCGTTGCCCACGCGCGTGTGTGCGGCACAATCGTTTTTGTCTAGTTTTTAGCAAGAAATTTAACATTATAAGTGCCCTTTTTGTTCACCAATCGCTCACTCGGCCGCAAATATTCGATTCTCGCGAAGGTTTGTTTTAATGCTAGAAGGGGTTAGCATGTGAATGCAGCAAAATGAATTTATATTCCAACGGACTGGCATTAGCACCAGATTTTGGGCTATTTGCAGCAAAAAGCCGTGCAATTTGCAGCAAAACGCAGTGCGTTTTGGTGCTAAATGCAGTGCGTTTTGGTGCTAAATGCAGTGCGTTTTGGTGCTAAACGCAAGCTAAAATGTTGCTAAATGCAGGGTAATAAGGTACAAAACGCAGTGCTAAATGCTGCTTAATGCGACACGAAAGGCATAAATATCCACTGAAAGTGTATAAACAAAACCTTTTAGAACCATGAAACACATGGTTGAAAAGGGCAAAATAGCGGCTAAAAAGTGGGTTTTAGGGGTTAAAAGTGGGGATTTTGGGGTTGAAAAAATACGAGTTGGTAACCAAACTAGAAAGGCAAAATGGTGCAAAACGCAGGTCACGTTCTTAAAAACAGACAAAGCAAAAGACATGAAAGACCAGAAATAGTAGTTATTTACCTACTTTTTAACCTATATTTTCGCTAGAACGGCGTGAAAATTAGAGGGATATTGTAAAATAAAATTTAAGTATTTAAGTTGGTGAGTTTTTGAGTTGACAAGCTAACAAGTTGACACGGCTAGTAGGCGCAGCCAGTTTTCACCATAGCCAGTTGACAAGTTGACAAGTTAACGAGTTGATGAGCTGGTCAGCTTGTGAGTTTATGAGTTGGTGAGTTTGTAAGTTGATGAGTTGATGAGTTGGTGAGTTTGTAAGTTGACGAGTTGGTGAACTTGTAAGTTTGTGAGTTGATGGGTTTGTGGGTTTGTGGGCTTGTGGATTTATTCAGTCGGGAGTTTGTCGGGGTTCGTTAGTGTATAAGCCAGTGAGTTGATTTGTCCTACACTTCGTATTGAGAGGAGTGTTTGCTTGTGTAGGCATCGCAAAGACAACAAACTCCTCTCAAATTACAGAAACATTAAAAATGAAGACAACTTCGATGTGTGGGCAAATGGCCAAACAGGCTGCTACTTATTGCTCGGCGGAACAAATTTCGTGACCTTCCGCAGTTTGCGTTTTCTTTTCGTGTTTTTCTGTCCCTGTTTATCCGAAGTGGTGTCGGGAGAAATCTTTCCAGACACATCTTCGTACACAGAATCGGTTTCTGAACAGGTTGTTCGCTCTTTCGGGAAAACCAATCCTGTTGTAATTTGGTTTTCGCTTGCTTTTACGCTGTCCTGCGTTTCTTGCAAAGCCTTCGGGGTGTTGCCTTGTTTACACCCCGTTGCTAAGGTCATTCCCAAGGCCACCCCCATAACCGTTACAGCCTTTCCTGCCTTTCGCAGCAGGTTAAGTTGATGTTCCAAGTAGCGCACTTCGGCCTCGCATGCGGGGCAAGTGCCATTGCAATTGCCCTCAAAGTGGCATTCTTTCGGGGCGTACACAATGCCGTTGGTGTCGGCCACGCGCTTTCTCACTTGCTTTAAGGCCGCGCAAATGCTTTTTCCGTTTGGTTTCATGGGAAGTATATGTTTAAGTTCTTGGTTCTTTTTCCTTTCTCGAAAAGTGCGTTTTGCCTTTCCACTTCGCTCAAAGCTCCGTGTCGGCGATTTCCAATTCTCGCCATGACAATGTTCGAGCAAGCTCGACGTTGTTCATTTGGCTTAACGAAAACGTTCATGTTATGTGCTACACCTATCATCTGCAAAACTGCCACCTGCCTACTTTAACACAAAGGGAACGTCTATCACCACAAGCGAACGAACACGCTTACCTTCCATTCGCGCAGGCCTCCAACGGGGCATCTTCTTCAACACACGTATGGCTTCGGCATCGTAAAGAGAGTCTGCCGACTGGATAACACGCATGGCCGAGAGTCTGCCATTGCGTTCAACCACACACGCCACCTTAACTTTGAACTGCCCACAAGCGGCAGACATGGTGGGCGTAAAGCGGATATTGTCTGCAATAAACTGCCGCATCGCCTCGTCGCCTTTCTTGTATCGGGGGCTGAGTTCGGGATTTAGGTAAACATGGTTGCGATTACGAACAATGCGTTGGACATAGGGTATACCACCTGCATAGCAGACTATCGTCTTCGAGGGAGTTGAAGTTACCGACACTTCGGGTAGTGCATATCCGCTAGAATCGGCCATATATATGGCCGTCGTGTCGGCTTGTGCCGCGCCTTTCTTCACTGCGCGCCCGCTATTTCTACGCACATAATGGTGGCTTGCCTGCGGTTTTGCACCTTCATCGGCGGCCAAAACAGGGGCGTTTGCTTGCGGCTGTGGGTTGGGTTGGCTTGTTGGGGAGGTTTCGTTGGCTGCTGCCGACTTGTCTGTTGCGGAAGGTGGCGTGCCCGAAGGCGAGTTGCAACCAGCAACCATCGTCAGTCCGAGGGCCAAACCCGCCACTTTAACGGCCTTACCTGCCAAGCGTAGCCTGCCCAATTGGCTTTCTATATACTGCACTTCGGCCTCGCACGCCGGGCAAGTGCCGCTGCAATCGCCATCGAAATGACAAGGCGCAGGGGTGTAGTCGATGCCATTGGCCTCGGCCACTTGCTTGCGTATCGTTTTCAACGCATGGCAAATGTTCTTTCCGTTCGACTTCATACGCTTCTGTTTTTAATCGTGTCTGGTCACTTCTCTGTAACAACTTAGACTCTCCCTTACCGCCTTTTGCGCCCCTTTTTCTTGCTCTTTTGGGGTGTTTTCTGCGCGTTATTATTCTTCTTTGGCTTGGTTGGCGCGACCTTACCACGTGGGGCAGGGCCCCAAGCACCAACTTTCAAGATTTCCACAGAGTCGGGTTCGGCAATGTCTCCCATTATTAATAGGTCGTCATCAGGATGCTCTGTCCTCTTTATCAACGAAGTATCCGTGCGCGATGCCTGGGGTGTGGGGGTCGTATTACTGCCTGTTTCCACGCGGTTTGTTTGGCCTGTGCCTTGCGGAGAGGTAGGAGTAGCGTTCCCGTTGCTTGTCTTACATCCCGCAACCATCGTCATCCCCACGGCAACGCCCATAACCGTTGCAGCCTTTCCTGCCTTTCGCAGCAGGCTAAGCTGATGCTCCAAATATCGCACTTCGGCCTCGCATGCGGGGCAAGTGCCGTTGCAATCGCCCTCAAAGTGGCATTCTTTGGGGGCATATACAATGCCGTTGGTGTCGGCCACGCGCTTTCTCACCTGCTTTAAGGCCGCGCAAATGTTCTTTCCGTTCGACTTCATACGCATTTGTTTTTATTGTGTCTGGTTGTTTCTCTGTAACAACTTAGGTGCTCTCTTAACGCCTTTTGCACCCTTTCTTCTTATTCTTTTGGGGAGTTTTCTGGGCTTTATCTTTCTTCTTTGGCTTGGCAGGCGCAATCTTACCCAGCGGGAAAGGGTCGTAAGGATCAACTTTCGGCGATTCCACAGAGTCGTCTTCGGCAATTTCTCCCGTCAGTATAATTTCTTCTCCCGAATGCCTTGTGTTCTTTATCAACGAGGTATCCGTACACGATGTCTGGGGTGTAGGGATCGTATTACTGCCTGTTTCCACGCGGTTTGTTTGGCCT
>ERZ773049.701-NODE-701-length-20211-cov-35.320202_pt1 | contig 20211 bp, 17 predicted proteins | sample MGYA00580633_ERZ773049 | MGnify/ENA primary metagenome ERZ773049 (study PRJEB29015, sample SAMEA2737991) | human oral metagenome | biome: human oral; feature: human-associated habitat; material: dental | place: China | collected 2066 ... | reverse complement strand
GCCTGAGCGGCCAGCTCCACGACGCCGCGGTCGGCCTGGAACTGGGCGAAGGACTCCTCGAGCACCTCGCGCGCCCGCGCCCGCGGCATGCGCTCGAGAAGGTTGACGGCCATGTTGTAGGTGGGACGGAAGGCTGAGACCAGCGGGTAGGTGCGTCGGGAGGCCAAGGAGGAGACCGTGGCCGGCTCGAGGTCGTCGGTGGCCAGGACGACCGCGTGGCCCTCGATGTCGATGCCGCGGCGCCCAGCCCGGCCCGTCAGCTGGGTGTACTCCCCCGGGCTGAGGGTGACGTGAGCAGACCCGTTCCACTTGCGAAGCGACTCCAGGACCACCGTGCGCGCAGGCATGTTGATGCCCAACGCCAGAGTCTCGGTGGCGTAGACGACCTTGACCAGTCCCGCGCTGAAGAGCTCCTCAACCGTCTCCTTGAACACCGGCAGCAGCCCCGCGTGATGCGCGGCAACACCGCGCTCCAGGGCGTGGGCCCAGAAGCGGAAGCCGAGGACCCCCAGGTCACCGGCCGGTATGTCTGCAGTGCGCCGTTCAATCACCTCACGGATCCGGGCGGCCTCCGCCTCCGTGGTCAGGTCGACCCCGGTACTCACCACCTGGTTGACGGCCTGCTCGCAGCCGGCTCGGGAGAAGACGAAGACGATGGCGGGAAGCAGCCGCGCTGTCTCGAGAGCCTTGACGACCTGGAGCCGCGACGGCGGCTTCAACCGAGCCGTGCGGGCTCCGCCCTCGCCGCGGCGGGGTGCGCGTGCCCCACCCGCGGAGCGCTTCCAGGGTTGCGGCCCCCGGGCGGAGCCGCTGCCCCGACTGCGGTAACTGTTCTTGGAGGAGCCTCCGGAGGCGGCGGCACGTCGGGCCTGCTTGACGGCCTTGAGCAGCTCGGGGTTGAGCGGTGGCTGCGCCGCCTGTTCTGACTGCTCCGACTCCGCCGTGCCGGCGGCGCCTGTGAGCTCTGCGACATCGATGGGGCGGGAGTAGAGGGGCAGAAGACGACGCCCGACCATCATGTGCTGGGTCAGCGGCACGGGTCGCTTCTCGGAGACGACAACAGCGGTCCTTCCCCGCACTTGCCCGAGCCAGTCGCCAAACTCCTCTGCGTTCGAGACCGTGGCGGACAGGGAGATGACCTGGACCTCGGCGGGTAGGTGGATGATGACCTCTTCCCACACCGGCCCGCGGAAGCGGTCGGCCAGATAGTGAACTTCGTCCATGACCACGAAGCCCAGTCGGTCCAGGTCGCGTGAGCCCGAGTAGAGCATATTGCGCAGTACTTCGGTGGTCATGACCACGACGTCGGCATGGGGGTTGACGGAGGTATCGCCGGTGAGCAGCCCCACGTGCTCCTCGCCGTGTCGGGCTACGAGATCCAGGTATTTCTGGTTGCTCAGTGCCTTAATCGGCGTGGTGTAGAAGGCTTTGTGCCCCCGAGCCAGGCCCAGGTGGACGGCGAACTCCCCCACCACTGTTTTTCCTGCACCCGTCGGGGCCGCGACGAGGACGCCTTCTCCCCTCTCGACGGCGGCGCAGGCCTCCTCCTGAAAGGGGTCGAGCGGGAAGTCGTAGCCCCGGGTGAAGCGGGCGAGTTCACTGCCGGCGGCGGCCTGTCGACGACGGGATGCGGCGTAGCGCTCGGCTGGTGAGCTCATGGGGACACCCTACGGGCCGGATCAGCCCCGGGCCGGCAGGAGCAGCCGTACGGCGTCGGGAACGGCCTCGAGGCGCAGGGGCAGCCCGGCCAGCGGCTCGCCGTCGGCGAAGGGGTGCGGAGGCGGTCGCAGGCCCCGGTCATGGCCGGTGCGCTCGTCCAGCGCCTCGATGGTGACGGTGCGGCTGCGCTTGACATGGACGGCCGGGTCGGTCATGTGGGAGCCTTTGAAGAGCCGGCGGAACAGGGAGACCAGGCGGGGACGGCTCACAGGATCCAGGCGCAAGACCTCCAGGAGACCGTCGGCGGGATCGGCTTGGGGCGCCAGGTCCATGCCGCCGCCGATGTAGCGAGTGTTGGCCACTGCCAGCAGGAGCGCGGGTCCCTCCCAAGCGCCCTCGTCGGTGGTGACCCGGAATCCGTAAGGGGCCAGAGCCGCGAGCTCGGCCGTGAAGGCGCGTACGTAGCGCCCCTCGCGGGCGGGCCAGGTCAGGGTGTTGGCACGGGCGTTGACGGCGGCGTCCAGGCCGGCACTGACCACGGCCAGGGACCAGCGTCGCTGCGGGGCGAGCAGGGTGCCGTCCGGGCGGGAGGTATAGATCGCGTCAGTGGCCATGATCGCGCCGTCGCCGGCCAGCGCCCGGTTGATGAGACGGGCCGAAGCAGAGACATCTCGGCTGGGCAGACCGAAGTGCCTGGCGATGTCATTACCAGTACCGGTGGCCACGATGCCCAGCGGTACCCCCGTCGTGGCGACGATGTCCACCCCCAGGTGCACCATGCCGTCCCCGCCGACGACGACCAGCGCCTCAACGTTACTGTCCGGTCCGTCTCCCAGGAGGGCCCGGCCGGCACGGCGCGCCTGGTCGTAGGAGCTGCCACGTACGTGGAGGACCTCGTGCCCGGCTTCGCTCAGGATCTGGCGGGCGACGTCGTCGGCGGCCGAGTGACGCCCCCTTCCCGAGGAGGGATTGGATAGCAGAGCAATGCGCATGAAGTTGCAGATACGAAAGTCAGGAAGAAAAGAACAGTGGATTGAGGCGTCCGGTTATTCGGCCAGGGCCGCCTCCAGCTCGGCATCGAGCTCATCGCGTTTCTTCTCCACTCGTTTGTCATGCCGGATCGAGATGAAGCAGGCCAGGAAGTACAGACCGGCGATGGGGACGGACATGAAGACCATGGACCAGGGATCCGGCAGCGGGTTGGCGATCGCCATGAAGGTGACGATGCCCATGATGGCCCAGCGCCAGCCCTTGAGCATGGTCTTTCCCTGCATGAGCCCGAGCATGTTGAGCGCAACGAGAAGCTCGGGGAGGAGGAAGGCGATCCCGAAGACGAGGATGAGCCTCATGACGAAGGACAAGTAGAGATTCGCTCCGATCACTCCGGCAGTGGGGCCATCGGGAATGAAGCTGGTGAGAATGGAGACCGCATGCGGCATCACCCAGATCCCCAGGGCCGCGCCGGCCAGGAAGAGAAGCAGACCAGCGGTGCCGTAGGCCCAGGTGTAGACCTTTTCCTTGCGGGTCATGCCGGGACCCACGAAGGCCCAGAACTCGTACATCCACAACGGTGAGGACAACAGGACGCCGAGCCAGATCGATACTTCGAGCTTCATGTCGAAGGAGGCCAGGATCGTATCGAAATTCAGGGTGAGATTCGCACCCTTGGCATTGGCCTGTTCGATGGGCCGGGTGATGAGGGCGAAGGCCCGCTCGTAAAGCAGATAGCCCACGACTGTCATCACCATGACACCCGCGGCGGAAACGAAAAGACGCTGGCGCAGCTCACGCAGATGGTCCCCGATGGACATGCGCGCTTCGGGGTTGTCCTTGCGCCTCGATCGCTTGATCTGAGGGAGCTTGGGCACCACGGCCTCCTTCGTCTCCAGGTCCCCGGCTATCGCCGGACGGGGTTACTTCTGAGCTGAGCTGTCGGTGCCCTGCGAGGCGGTCTGACCGTCCTGGGTGGGCTCGGTGTAGTAAGTGCCCTCCTGAGGCTGCTGGATCTGAGCCTGGGAGCCCTTGGAGTCGTCGTCGCGCAGCTCCTTGACCTCCTTTTTGAAGACCTTCATGGATTGGCCCACGCTCCGGGCGACGTCAGGCAGCTTCCTGTAGCCGAACAGCAGGATGACGACGATGAGCAGAAAGATGATGTGCGACGGCTTAAAGAGGTTCACGGCGCTGCTCCTTGTGGTAGGGGCTATCGATACGGGCTGAGTGTAGCCTCCCCGGCAGGTGCCTCTGAACGAGGGTTCCGTCGGTTCCCCCCAAGGCGGACGGAGCCGGCCTCCTCGGCATCAACGCTATTCCGTATCGGCGTCATAAGAGGTCAGGGCCCGTTTGGCGGCAGCTGCGGCATCCTGGGCGAGATCGGCGGGCTCGACGGCGATGAGGTGGTATCCCGCCGAGAGGACCAGCCCGATGAGCCAGGCGCGGTCGCGCCCCTCCACGACAGCCCTGAGACGGCCATCCGTGCCTTCCTCCCGTGAGACGCAGGGGATCTGCTCGGTGAGCCAGCGGCCCGATGGGCGCAGGGTCAGCGTAGCGCGGGGCCTTTCCCCCGCAGGCCGATCGGACTCGGGCTGGTTCTTTCTGCGTGATGTGCGATGCCGGACGGCGGGGACGTCAAGAACCTGGATCGATTCGATCCGGTCCAGACGGAAGCTCCGTTCGGCTCTGGCGCTGAGGCACCAGGCCACCAGCGTCATGTGCGATCCATCACTTTCCAGGGCGATGGGGTCGATATCGCGCTCGGAGAGGGTGTCGGTGGCGGAGACGTAGGTCACGTGGAGTCGGCGCTTATTCCGCAGCGCGGAGCGCACGGCGCCCAGGACCTCGGCCGTACGGCCGGCCGCAGCGGAGCGCTCCGAGACCAGACCGGCCGAGGACTCGGCCTGCGCATCGGCGGTGTCAACCGAAGCGTCGGCCGTGAGTAGGTCGGCCAGCGCCTGTTGGGTGGAGACGAGCACAGGACCAGAGGCGCCGTCGTCGGCCAGGAGGTCGGCCAGGACCTTGAGGGCCATGAGCAGGGAGATCGCCTCCTGCCGGGTCAGGCGCACCGGGCGGTCCAGTCCCAGCGGCTCGGCGAGGCGCAGACGCCCGGCGTCGAAGTCGGAGGCGTCGAAGTCCACGAGGTCCCCGTGCAGACCGCCGGGCAGGCCGGAGACCCACAGCGTGTTGATGTCCCGTTTAAGGACGGCCGGGGAGACGCCGAAGTGCTCGGCGGCCGCTTCGACGGAGACTCCGGGATTGTCCGCGACCCAAGCAGGTAGGGCGAGCAGCCGCGCGAGCTGGTCGGAGGTGGACACGCGCGGCATCGTCAGCTCCCTCCTGGAGCCGCGAGCCCGGCGGCGCCTTGCAGGTGCGCCCGGACGGCCCGGCGCAAGGAGCCCGGAGCGAGCACCACGGCGGCATCCCCGAGGGCGGCGACGGTGCTGGCGAAGGAGAAGGGGTCCTCGTACTCGACGACGATGAGGTCCCGGTCCGCCAGGTGCGCGGGCAGATCGGTTGGCGGTTCTTGAGCAGGATCAAGGCGCGCGCCGGCCAGACGCAGACTCAGGGCACGGCCCGGAAGCACGGCGATGAACGCCCGTTCGCGGGCGGGAGCCCTGGCGGGTTGCCGAATAAAGGCACCGGGAAGGCTGTGGACGGTCACAGGCCCGGCGATGCGTGCGAGACGGAAAGTGCGCGGTCGGCCGGCCTTGTCCCGCGGGGCCTTCTGGGGCTCGTCGTCTTGGGCGTCGGGGGCGGTGGAGGGCTCGACGGCGTCGAGGTACCAGGCCCCCTCGGCGAGGCGCAGATGGTGGGGCTCGACGGTGCGGGCCCGGGTGGTGCCCGAGCGGACGGATATGTAGTCGAAGGTGACCAGGCGGCGCTCATCGATTGCGGCGACGAGCTCTTCAGGGATCTCGCTGCCGGACAGATCCGCGGTCAGGTCCGGCAGGCCGGCGGAGCTGCTACCCGCTGGGCCCTCGCTGACTGCGCGCAGCTTGGTCAGGGCCCGCCTGGCGGTTGCGGGCAGGCCACCGTCGCGCCAGGCCGAGGCGGCCAAGTTCAGGCAGGCAGCCTGCTCGGCGCTCAGATGCAACGCGGGCAGAGCGTAGTCCTCCTCGTCGATGCGGTAGCGGGGCTCGTCGGGGTGCCCGGTGGTAGTCACCTCGATACCGAGCTTGCGCAGGGTGTCCTTGTCACGTTCGAACTTGCGGCGCGCGGAGATCGGATTGGCGGCTGGGCCGCTCGAAGCGTATCCCGGCACGCCGGCTATGAGCTCTTCGGCGCTCAGGCCGGTGGTGGTGTTGCGCAGAGTGAGAAGAAGGCTCACCAGGCGCTCCTCGGTACTGCGGGTCTGCTGGCTCACGGTGTCCCAGCCTAGGAGAATCGGTCGGCTTGCGGATTCCGGCGCGCGTGTCCGGATAGTCTGCCGCCATGATGTGGCGCGACGGCGTAGTGATCGGGACCAAGAGCGTATGGGGGCCCGCCGGACGCTCTTGCGCAGAGCTGGACGCGGAGATCACCGGGGCGCCAGAAGAAGCTTGCAGCCTGCTTCCAGGTCAACAGGTCCGGGCAGTCGCCTACGAGGCCCTCACCGGGCTGCCCGAAGCCGGGGAACGGGTGAGACTGGAGGTCTCAGCCCTCGACCGTGCCCTGGGCACCGGTGGGCACGCCATGGTCAGTGCCCGCCCGGACGTTCTCCCCGTCGACCCGCCGCATGAGGGCCACCTCGTCAAGGCCCGCTATATGCCCGACCAGGTCATGGTCACCGGCGTCGACGAACAGGGAACCGCTCACCACGGCCTGCTGTCCCTGCCGATCGGCGACCTTGACCTGGAGGAGATGCCGGTGGTGGTGGCCGACCTGCACTCGAGCCTGCCTGCCGTGCTCGCCGGTCTGCGCTCCCCTCAGGGCGAAAAGCAGCTGCGTGTCGTCTACGTCATGACCGACGGCGGGGCTCTTCCCCTGGCCTACTCCCGCCTCGTCGCCGCCCTGAGCCAGGCGGGCTGGCTGGCCGGTACCGTGACGGCCGGACAGGCCTGGGGCGGTGACATCGAGGCGGTCAGCGTCCACAACGCGCTCCTGGCTGCCCGGCACGTGCTGCACGCGGACGCCGCTGTCGTCATTCAGGGCCCCGGGAACCTAGGCACAGAGACACCCTGGGGCTTCTCCGGAGTGGCCTGCGGGGACGCGGTCAATGCCATCGCCGCCCTGGGCGGGCGAGCGGTGGCGTGCCTGCGTGTCTCCCAGGCCGACGCCCGCGCCCGCCACCGGGGTGTATCCCACCACTCGATGACCGCCTACGGGCGGGTCGCCCTGGCGGGGGCCGACGTCGTCGTCACCGACCTGGAAGGGGAACTGGGGACGCAGGTGCGCCAGGAGGCCGAGGCCCTGTGCGCACCGCGGCAGGGCGCCGTGCAGCACCGCCTCATCGAGATCCCCTCCAACGGGCTCCTGGAGCGGCTGCGCGCGGCCGAGGCGGAGACCGGGGTGAGACTGTCCACCATGCGGCGGGGCCTCGAGGAGGACACGGCCGCCTTCATCACCGCGGCCGCGGCGGGCTGCCATGTGCACCGGCTCCTGCGCACGGAGACGGTGCGTGGCTGATCGAGGCGCCCGGGTGGGCGCACCGGTCGACGAAGCGGCACTGCCCCTGACGACGAACCTGTCGGCGGCCTACGACTGGCGGGCCCGTCACCGTATGCTGCCGAGGCGAGCAGGCCTCTGGTCGCGGTACTCCGTCCCGGTGGTGGACGTGGCCCTGGGGATCATCTTCCTCGCCTTCGCCCTGGAGTCGCTCACCTTCATCCTCCGCTTCGGCGCCTACGCCGTCTACGTCGCCGACTCCGCCCTATGCACGGCGCTGGCGCTGACGCAGTTCGGCAGGCTGCGCCTCCTGCGCGCCTCCTTCATCGCGACCTACACCCTGCTGGCGGCCTATGCGGTCCTCGTTGCCCTCTCCCCGGTCAACCTCGGTCTCAACCCGATCATCGCAACAGCGGTCACCAGTCTCTACACCGTCACCCGCTGGGAGCCCGACCAGCGCTGGGGCACGGCTGCGCTTCTGCTGGCCCTGGCGGGCGCCCTGGTCAACCCGGTTACCTTCGCCTCCTACGCCGGACCCTATGAGTCCAGTGCCGATCCCACGGCTGGCTCCGGCTGGAACGGGGCCGCCTTGATGGCCCGTACGCTCATCGGCCTGGTCTTCGCCGGCGTCGTGGTCCTGACCCACCTGCTGGCCTCCTCCCGGAGGAGAATCGCCGAGAACCAGGCCCGCGACGTCGGGATCGCCGCGGCCCAGGCGGTCGCGGCCGAACGCCTCAGCCTGGCCAGAGAGCTCCACGACCTTGTGGGACACAGTCTCACCACGATCAAGGTGCAGGCCGCAACCGGCCTCGCCCTGGGCGGCGAGGAACGGCTGCGGACCACCCTGATCACCGTGCGCGACACGGCCGACGCCTCGCTGACCTCCGTGCGCCGGCTCGTCTCCGTCCTGCGCTCCGACGCCGGCGAGATCACCCCGCTGGCGGATCTGAGTACCATCCCGGTCCTGATTGAGACCACCCGAGGCTCAGGAGCCAGGGTCAGCGCCGTGCTCCCCGAACCAGAGGTTCTGGAGCGCTGCAACGCGGCATGGTCGGCGATACAGCGGCTCACCCTGGTCCGGCTCGTCGGGGAGGCCCTTACCAACGCCGTCAGGCACGGATCCGGTCAGATCGAGCTGAGCCTGGTGCTGTCGCAGGCCTCCTGCCACCTTCACGTCGCTAACCCGGTAGCCGAGGCCTCGGAGCACTCGCCGTTCGGTGGCAGCGGACTCGTCGGCCTGGAGGAGCGACTCAGGCTCGTGGGTGGAACCATGTCCCACGGCGTCCGCTGTGATGACGAGGGTCGAAGCTTCTTCACCCTTGACGTTGACTTCCCCGTGACGCCGCTCGAACTGCCCGCGAGCGCCCCGGTTCCGGGACAGCACCCCGGTGAGACGGAATAAGGAGTGTCTGGATGGATCCCAGTGCAACCAGTGCGATCAGAGTCGCCGTTGTGGACAACCAGCCGCTGTTGGTGAGCGCTTTCAGCGCCCTTGTGTCTGCACAGCCCGACATGGAGGTCGTGCTGGAGGCGGTCAATGGGCGCCAGGCCATCGAGGGGCTGACCGCCCGGGCCAGCGGCTCTCACAGCGGGGCCGATCTGGTGCTCATGGATCTGCGGATGCCTGTGTTGGATGGGGTCAGTGCCATTCGTGAACTGCGGGCTGTGCCGGCCACCTCTGCTTTGCGGATCCTGGTCCTGACCACCTTCGACGACGACGACCTCGTCCTGGCGGCGTTGGGTGCAGGCGCCCATGGTTTCCTTCTCAAGGACGCCGAGCCGACGACGCTGTTGGAGGCGATCCGCGTCGTCGCCCGCGGCGGCTCCTGGCTGGATCCTGCCGTCACTGGCACCGTCCTGGCCCACCTTGATGCAGGTGCCGAGCCGGGATCTCCGCAGCTACCGACCTCGCCGTCGGAACCTGCCGGTGGCGCCGTGCCCGTTGTGGGGGCGCCGTCGGGACCCTACGAGCCCTTAACTGGGCGGGAGGACGCCGTCCTGGCTCTTGTGTGCCAGGGGCTGAGCAACGCTCGGATCGGCGAGCGGCTCCATGTCGCGGAGTCGACGGTTAAGTCCCACGTCAAGACGATCTTGGGTAAGACCGGCTGCCACAACCGGGTCGAGCTCGTCATCTACGCGCTGACCACCGGGCTCGTGCAGCCGCAGTAGCCTTCCTCCCCAGGGAGGAGATACGGCAACGGTGGTGGCCGCCGACCGTGTCCCTGGTGGGGATCCGCCGAGGTACCGGCACGCACGAGCATGGGGCCATGACAGCTACCACCACAACGTCTCCTCTCCCCTCCCCCGCCCATGCCGCTGGCGTTGCCCCCGGGCTGAGGCTCGTCGGGGTCTCGAAGTCCTTCGGCCACCAGACGGTCCTCACCGGGCTCGACCTGTCGGCCTATCCCGGACGCGTCTACGGGCTGCTCGGTCTCAACGGTGCCGGCAAGTCGACCGCCTTCAACATCGCTCTGGGACTGCTCAAGCCCGACGCCGGCCGTGTGGAGATCCAGGGTGCTCCGTTCTGCCGGCGCAGCCTGGCCCATGTGGGGGCCTCCATCAACGGTCCCGCGCTCTTCCCCCAGCTGTCCGCACGGCGCAACCTGCTCGTCCACTGCCGCCTGACCGGCACCTCCCCGGAGACGATTGCTCCGCTCCTGGAGCGCGTGGGTCTGGCTGGGGTCGGCAGGAAGCGCGCAGGCTCCTTCTCCACGGGGATGAAGGTGCGCCTGTCCCTGGCCATGGCGCTACTGAACGACCCGGAGGTCCTCATCCTCGATGAACCCCAGAACGGGCTGGACCCCCAGGGCATCATCGAGCTGCGCGACCTCGTGCGGGACCTGGCCGATGAGGGGCGCACCGTCGTCGTCTCCAGCCACCAGCTCGGCGAGATCGCCCGCATGAGCGACGACATCGGGGTTCTGGTCACCGGGCGCCTCGTCTACGAAGGACCGCTGGCCGATTTCGCCGACGCCGATGACGAGCGGGCCATGGAGAAGGCATTCCTGGAGACCGTCACCGGAGGCGGGCGTCGCACTGAGACGGAGGTCCGCGCATGAGCGCGGCTGTGCAGCCGCAGACTCCGATGAGGGTGCGGGAGAAGGCTGCGGTGAAGGTAAACCTGTGGGACCTGGTGCGCGCCGAGCTCACCCGCAGCCGGCGCACCTTCACCTGGGGCATCATCGGGGCGACTCTCATCTTCACCGTTCACACCATCATCCTGGCGAATGCCTCCATCAACGGAGGAGTCGTCGAAGAGGTGCAGTGGAACGGCAACGCTTTGGCGTGGATGCACCTGTACGCCGGGGCCTTCGCGGTTCCCATGGGACTGCTGACCGGTGCCATGGCCCAGTGGCGTGAACGGCGGTGGCGTCAGGGGGGAACGGCCTGGCGCGCTGTCGAGCCGCGCCGGGTGGTGACCGCCCGCATCGTGGTCCTGAGCCTGTCGGCGCTGGCCTGCCAGGCAGCGCTCGTTGCCCCGGTGGTGGGGCACGCCCTCATCATCGGCAACGGCTGGGGGCCCTGGGACAGGTACCTGCTGTTCGCCCTCTTCATGTGGATCGTCGTCACCGGTTCCTGCGCCTGGGGTATGGCGGCCTTCCGCGTGTTGCGAGTCATCGCCGTCGGGGTCGCGCCCGTGCTTGGGCTCATCTGGTCCGGGGTGGGGGTGACTCAGGCCGAGCGGACCGACTGGTGGGCACTCCCGTGGACCTGGACGGCCCGGGTCCCGCTGCCCCTGTTGGGCGTTCACGGCAACTCCGTTCTCCTCGAGGAGGACTCTCCGGTGTGGGGCTACCCGCTCCTGCCCGGATTCCTGCTGACGACCGGCCTGACCCTGGTCGGCATTGGGCTGGCCGTCCTCAGCGGCATGCCCAGGGGTGTTGAGTCCTCGGCCTCATCCGTCGCCTGGCTCAGCCGGCTGCTTCCCAGCAGAGAGCACGACGACGCTGCGCTACCGGAGACCGTCTCGGAACAGGCTTCGGTGCAGGCTTCGACGACGCCCCGGAGTACCCCGCAGATCCGCGTCACGCCCGCTACCCGTATAGTCCGCATCCCCGGCACGCGCAGCGCCGTCCTGGCAATGGCCGGCGCCCTGCCCTGGATCGTGTGGGTGGTTCTGGCGGTCCTGTTACTTGCCTTCCTGGGGGTTCTCCGCTCTACCTACCCGCCCGACTACGGGCAGAGCTTCCTCGAGCTCGTCGGTGTGCCGCTTGCCGCGGCCATCACCGGCATCATGGTGTGGGGACGGATTCAGCCGGCCTGGTGCACGCTCCTCACTCGCCAGGGAGCCGGCGGGATCCTGACTTCAACCGCGGTCCTCAGCGCCCTCTTCCTCCTCCCGGTCCTGGTCATCTCCTGGATTGTGACCGTCCTCGGTGACACTCTGACCCGCACCGACCCGAACCTGCCGGCGGTGACCGGCCCGGTCTACGGACTCATGGTGATGCCGGCCGTGGCCTTCATGATCGCAGCCGTCAGCCTGGCGGTGGCGCTGTGCACCCGGATCGTCACAGCGATCGTCCTCAACGTCATCCTGGTCGTCATAGGGCTGCTCATCGGCGGTAACGAGATCATGGCGGCCACCTGGCTGTGGCGGCTGGCCCCCTGGGGCTGGATGACCGTCGCCCACCAGTTCCCCGAACGCTGGCTGACGATCGTCGTGCTCAGCCTGCTCATCGGGTCGATGGCAATGGTATCGGCAACGCTCGGCGCCCGACGCGCGGCCATCCGGGACTGAACCGGACCGGGCTGAGCAGGTTCGAGCGGCCGGCGCGGGCTGCATGGATCGCCCCGGGCGTGTGCCTCCCGATGAGGAAGGACACCCGCCCGGGGCTTCCGGCAGGACGATGAGAATGGCCCGCTCGGGTCTCGGGTAGGGCTGCGGTCGGTCGGCGGCCCATCCGCTTTCCGATAACCTGGGCACATGAAGACCTTCGAGGACCTTTTCAGCGAGCTGCAGCATAAGGCGGCCACCCGCCCCGAGGGCTCCGGGACGGTGGAGGAGCTGGACCGCGGGGTCCACTTCATCGGCAAGAAGCTCGTCGAGGAGGCCGCCGAGGCCTGGATGGCCTGCGAGCACGAGTCCGACGAGGCCGCCTGTGAGGAGATCAGCCAGCTGCTTTACCACGCCCAGGTCATGATGGTCGCCAAGGGCTACAGTCTCCAGGACGTCTACCGTTACCTGTAAACCGCGAAGCCCCCGTACATCCATTCGTCCTCCTCATCACAGCTCACCACAGATCAGGAACCGCCGTGTTGCGTATCGCCGTCCCGAACAAGGGCTCCCTGTCCGAGCCCGCCGTCACCATGCTCTCCGAGGCGGGCTACCGCACCCGCCGTACGGGCCGCGAGCTCGTGCTCGTCGATGAGGCCAACGACGTCGAGCTGTTCTTCCTGCGTCCGCGCGACATCGCCGTCTACGTCGGCCAAGGCACCGTGCACGCCGGCATCACCGGACGCGACCTGCTCCTGGATTCCGGGGTCGACGCCGTCGAGCACCTGCCCCTGGGCTTCGCCCGCTCCACCTTCCGCTTCGCTGCCCCCAGGGGCACGATGACCTCCCTGGCCGATGTCGCTGGGAAGCGCGTGGCCACCTCCTACGACGTCTTGGTGCGCAGCTACCTGGCATCCCGGGGTGTGGAGGCCCAGACCGTTCACCTCGACGGCGCCGTGGAATCCTCCGTCCAGCTGGGCGTGGCCGACCTCATCGCCGACGTCGTCGAGACCGGCACGACGCTGAGGGCCGCCGGCTTGGAGACATTCGGGGATGCGATCCTCGTCAGCGAGGCCGTGCTCATCACCACCGAGCAGTTCCGCGGCGAGCCCGGGCTGGCCACGCTCGTGCGGCGCCTGGAGGGGGTGCTGCGCGCCCGCGCCTACGTGCTCGTGGACTACGACATCCCCATGAACAAGCTGCACCTGGCGGCGGCCCTCACCCCGGGCATCGAGTCCCCCACCGTCTCCCCGCTGCAGAACCCTGACTGGGTGGCGGTGCGCGCCATGGTCCCGCGGGCGGACATGAACCGGGTCATGGACGAGCTCTACGAGGTCGGGGCGCGCGCCATCCTCGTCTCCTCACTGCTGGCCTGCCGGCTGTAGCCGGCCGCGAGGCATGGCAATGACAAGTGCTGTGGCCGCCACCAGCAGAACCGTGCAAGCGCTCAGCGCTGGGACGAGTCCAGCAGTGAATCTCTCACCAGGGGCGTAAGCGCCGAAGGTGGTGAAGAGGGCGGTGCACAGCGCGATGCCTGTAGCCGTCCCCAGTTGGCGAGCCGTCTGATTGACCCCTGAGACTACGGCACGGTCCCGAGACGCGATCCCCTCCAGGACTGCGGTTGCCAGCGGGGAGAAGGTCAGCCCCATGCCAGTACCCGCGATGAGCATGGGCGGGATGTAGGAGCCGTAACCGCTGCTCGTGTGCGCCAGGAGCATGAAGCACCCTACTGCCACCGTCTGCAGCACCATACCGATCAACAGCACCGCCCTCGGCCCGTAGTGCTTGACGAGCACGCCCGCTACCGGGGCCACCACCATGGGAACCATGGTCCATGGTGCTGCGCGCAGGCCCGACTCCAGCGGGTCGAAGCCCATCCCGATCTGAAGGTACTGACTGACGAGGAACACTGACCCGAAGATCCCGGCGGAAAAGAGCATCGCCACGGTGTTGACCAGGTTGAAGCGCCGGTCGCGGAACAGGCGCGCTGGTACGAATGCGCTGCGAGCGGTGCGCTCCCGCCGGATGAAGCCGGCCAGTGAGGCCAGTGCCAGAGCCAGGCATCCAAGAACCAGGGGGCTGGTCCAGCCGCGGCTGCCACCCTCCACCAGCGCCCAGGTCAATGGGAAGATAAAGGTCGCCGCCATCGCCAGTCCCGCGAGGTCAGTCGTTCGGGCTCTGGTTTTGTCTATGACGGCGAGGTTGCGAAGACTCCACCAGCCCAGCGCCAGGGACAGGGCGCCCACCGGAAGATTGATCCAGAAGATGAAGCTCCAGTGCAGATCCTCAACGACGGCGCCTCCGACGATGGGGCCGGCGGCAACACCCAGCCCGTTGACGCTGCCCCACACACCGATGGCGAGCTCTCGCAGGTGCGGAGGTACGGCGTCGGCCAGAAGCGCCAGGGACAGCGAACCGATGGCCGCCCCGCTGGCACCTTGGACCACTCTGGCGGCGATGAGCGCCAACGGCGTGGAGGCCAGTGCTGCCAGAGCCGAGGCCGAGGTGAACAGGAACACGGCCCACAGGAAGAGTCTGCGGCGCCCGATCCTGTCCCCCAATGCTGCGGTTGGCAGGATCAACGTGGCGTAGGTGAGCGTGTAGGCGTTGACGAACCATTGCAGCTCGGTGACCGAGGCCCCCAGATCCCGGTGAATCTGCGGCAGCGCGATCGTGACCACCAGTGAGTCCAGTGACGTCATCAGGGTGGGAAGGGCGATCGCAACCATGACCCACGCAGGAGGGATTCGATGATGGCCCTCGGTTCCGGTGAATGGCGGGCTGGAGGAAGGCTCGCCGAGCGAACGATGTGTGGCCTGAGCGGACAAGGTGACTCCTAATTGGATAGTGAAAGTGTCTACTTGATTAGATACCTTTACTATCTACTTGTCAACCCGATGCTCTCCGCCAGGAACCGCCAGGTACAGGAGATGTCGCCGTCGACATTTCAACCCATGGGTCGGGCTGCTGCTCTTAGAATCTCGATATCGGCGCGCATGAGTCCTGGGAGGTGTGTGTGCTCGTATGCTCGGACCTGGCCGGATATCACATGACGGCCCGGTGACGCCGCTGGAGAAGGAGGATCATGCGTATCTCGGAGCTCGCCCAGGAGTCCGGGACCCCGGTGGCGACGATCAAGTACTACATCCGCGAGGGTCTGCTACCCGCCGGTACGCCCGTCAATGCGCGGCAGTCCGACTATGGGACACAGCACTTGGAGAGGCTGCGCCTCATTCGGGGACTCATGAACGTCCTGGGTGCATCCATCGAGCAGGTGCGTGATGTCATCGGCGTGATCGATCAACCGGATCAGGAGCCGTGGGAGGCGATGAAGTTCGCGACCGAGGCGATCCCCGCTCCTCACCAGCACGAAGAGCCGGGAATCAGCAGGGCGCGTGCGGTACTGGAACGGCTCGGCCTGCCCTGCTCCCCCGAGCATCCTGCGGTCAGGCACCTCGACTCGGCCCTGGCCTTCGCCGAGGAGCTCGGCATGGCCATGAGCGCGGAGCAGCTGGCCGTGTACGTCGAGGCCGCGCGGCGGACTGCTCGCGCCGATGTCGAGCACATTCCCTGGCAATCGCGTGAGGACTCGGTGAGGCAGGCGGTCCTGGGGACCGTGGTCTACGAGCCGGTGCTCCTCGCGCTACGGCGCATTGCGCACCGCGAGCTCGGCATGGCCCACTACGAGCACCACGACGGCGAGCAGGAGCTGGCGTCGAGCTCTCCGCCGGAGGGATGACGACGACGCGGCCAGCGTGCCCTGTCACCTGCGTATCTACTGCCCCAGGGGCACGCAGACCTCAGTCGCCCGGGGTGCCTTCTTGTCCCCCAGGAGCTTGTGGGAGGAGAGGAACTCGATCATCGAGGCGACGTCATCGACCCGCACCGAGCCGATGGGATGAGAACCGTCACCGCTGACCAGCTTGCCGGTGGCCACGGCGACCTCGCGCGCGCGGGCCGCTTGAGTGCTGTCCACCAGGTCCTGCACATGCTCTTTGGAGGTCTCGATGGCCGTGTCGGGGTCCTTGACGAAGGCGTTCATGCCTTCGATCGAGGCCTTGACGGCGGCTTGGAGGTCCTGGCGGCGGGAGTCCAGCAGGGAGCGGGTCGTCACCAGTGAGGCGCCGACGAGGGGGATCTGGTCGGCGACCTGGATGGTGCGTACAGGAGTGCCGGACTGGGAGATCTGGACGGCGTCGTTGTTGGAGAAGCCGACCACCGCGTCGACCTTGCCGCCGACGAGCGCCGCCTGCTGGGTGTAGCCGATGTCCTGGATCGTCAGGTCCGACTCGGTCAGAGAACCCGTGGCCATGGCCAGCTGGAGGGCGTACCAGGTCTCCCCCTTGCGGCCCGGCGTGCCGACCGTCTTGCCCTTGAGGTCCGCGGGGACGTTGATCGCGGAGTCCTCCGGCACGATGAGGCAGGCCGGGTAGGACTGGTAGTAGCCGCCGATGACGACGAGGTCGTTTCCATTGGAGGTGGCCACCACCGCTTCATCGGCTCCGGCGATGACGAGGTGCTCCTGCCCGCTTTGGAGGGCATCGAAGAGCCCCTCCTGCGCCCCGTGATGGCGCAGCGTCACGTTCGCGGCGTACTTCCCATCTTTCTTGGCCATGTAGAAGGGAGCGAACTGGATGTTCGGCGTGTAGGTCAGGCCGACGGTCAATGCACCTCCTCCGGCCGCAGAGGAGGCCGCGCGGCTCGCGGTTCCCGAGGAGCAGGCAGCCAGTGCGCCGAATCCGGTCAAGGCCAGGCCTCCGGCCAGAAGGTGACGGCGTGAGGGGGCCGGGTATGCGAGTTCCGTGCGCGAGAGGGCCATGAGGATTTCCTTTTCTTCCGAGGGTGAGGAACGCGTGCGGTGGGACTGGGCTAGACGGCGTGGCGGCCGCGCAGGGCGTCTACGGTGCGGCTGCGTCGCTCGAGCTCGTGCAGCGCCCAGTGGATGGAGGTGGCCAGAATGCATAGAAGGGTGATCGTGGCGAACACACCGGTGGTGTCCCCCCGGCTCTGCTGAGTGGAGAGCACCGTTCCCAGGCCCTCACCGCCCATGATGAGCTCGCCGACGACCGCGCCGGTGACCGACAGGGTGAAGCCGGTGCGCAGCCCGGTGTAGATAGCGGGCAGAGCCATGGGCAGCTCCATGTGGATGAGCATGCTCAGGCCGTAGGCGCCGTCGAGCCGGGCCGCGTCCATGACGTCCGCGTCCAGGCCGCGCAGGCCCAGCAGCACCGTGACCGTAATGGGGAAGAAGACCATGAAGGCGCACAGGACCACGACCGGCAGGGTTCCATAGCCGATCCACAGAACCAGCAGAGGGGCGACGGCGACACCGGGAACCGCCTGGCTCGCCGCGACATACGGCAGGACGGCCCGTGAGAACAGCCGCCAGCGGTACAGGGTCCAGGCCAGGGGCAGGGCGAAGGCGGCGGCCAGGAGGCAGCCGAGGAGAGCCTCGCGCAGCGTGATCCAGGCTCGCCACCCCAATCCGACCTGGGTCAGACTCAGCCACAGACGCTCGACGACGGCCAGGGGGCCGGGCAGGAAGATCTCGGGAATGGCACCCGATCCGGTGGCGATCTGCCACAGCATCAGCAGGGCGGCGCCCAGTCCGACGGCCGGCCACGGCCCGTTCTGCTCGGCAGCGTGGATGCGGCGCCGGCGTCTGGCGGGCGGCTGTGGTAGTGGCTCTGCCGAAAAGGCCGTTGGAGAATCTGAGGAGGTCCGTGGTCCGGGACGGGCGCTGGATGACGAGGCATGGGAAGATTGGGGACGCGCGGCCTTGCCAATGGGGCTGGGGCTGTACACGGCGGTCTCCTCCCGGATCCTTCCGGGAGCGGGAGCCCCCGGCTGCACCGGGGTCCGCCTGCGCGCCGTCGGTCGGCGCACACACGTGCTGGGCGCCCGCTCCGGTCGGTACCCGATCGATCCACGACTGATCGTGGAATCTGGGACGTCGTCCTGAGTTGCGGGTCTCCCCGCGGGGCGCCACGCGCATCCTCCCATCCGGACTCTCACCGTCGGTGCCGGAGTTCCACCGGCTCAACCGCTGGTCCCCCGGCTGCTTGACGCTGCCGTGGCACGAGCGGGTCGCGGACTGTTACCGCCGGTTCGGACTTTCACCGACCCCGGAGCACGTTGCTGCCGGTAAGGATACAACGTGGATCGTCCCACGGCGATACCCGAGACCCCTCAATGCTGCGCGTGCTCACAAGATGTCGCTCGGCGTGCGGCTCGAGCGGTTGCCCCTGGCAGAAAAGCGGCGCACGGCGTCCGCAACCGCGCGACGCAGACGGTTCTGGCCCCGCCGCAGAGATGACTCCAGTGGTTCTGAAGGATCGGAGATCTGGACGATCTCCCGGACTCCCAGGTCGGTCAGGCGCCGTTGAACCCGTGTCTCCGTTCTGACCCGCCCGGCGAAGACGATAGAGGGCACCCCGCACTCGCATGCCAATCGGAGCACCCCGCTGACCGCCTTGCCGTCCAAAGACTGTCCATCCAGCGCCCCTTCCCCCGTCAGCAGCAGATCGGCTCCCTCCAGCTGCTTGCGCAGCCCCACGACTCGAATCAGGTGGTCGATGCCGGTGGCGAGTTCAGCACCGAGAACAGCCGTCAGGGCAAAGGCGGTGCCGCCGGCGGCACCGGTACCCGGGCGTCCGGCCCAATGTCTCAGACCGAGGACTCCGGCCAGGCGCGTCATCTCACCGTCGATCCATGTGATCGCGGGCCCGGTCAGTCCCTTCTGCGGGCCGAAGACGGCTGCCGCGCCGCGGGGTCCCGTGAGCGGATTTGTCACATCCCCGGCCACCGTGATGCTCATGCCCTCAAGACGACGGCGAGCGGGCTCGACCTCGATACTCCTGATGCGGGGGAACTCGGCGGGCACCGGATCCACCTCGTGGCCCCGTTCGTCCAGGCAGCGGGCACCCAACGCCACGAGCATCCCCAGGCCCAGGTCGTTGGAGGCCGACCCGCCCAGTCCGATGAGCAGTGAGCGGGCGCCTGCGTCGAGCGCGGCAGCGATGACATGACCGAGCCCTGCAGTCGAGGAGTGCATGACGTCCCGCTCCCCCGGCGCGATGTGCTCTAGTCCCGCGCTGGAGGCCAGGTCGACAACGGCGCGGCGGCCATCGATCCCGAAACCCGCTGTCCGTGGGCGGCCCAGGGCGTCGATGGTCGACACCTCTCGCCACGGGGCGGCCCAGGCGGAGGTGATGGCCTCGGCGAAGCCCTCCCCTCCGTCGGAGACGGGCACCTGATCGACCAGGCACGCGGGCAGCGCGTCCCGGACTCCGGCCGCCATGGCTCTGGTGGCCTGCACCGCGGTCATGGACTCCTTGAAGGAGTCGGGGGCGACGACGATCCTCATGCCTGCAGTACTGCCCGTCTTCCCTGTCCGGCTACGCGCGTGAGGCGGTGATAGCGGCGTCGAACTCCTCGGAGATCTCCTCCGAAGGCCAGCTCGTGCGGGACACGGCCCAGGCCACGGCCAAGTTGCCCAGGAAACCGGGAACGATCTCGTAGAGATCGAAGATGCCGCCGGGACCGCCGGAGACGTTTCCCCAGATCATGACGATGACGGCGCCGGTGATCATGCCGGCGAAAGCGCCCATGGCGCTCAGACGCCTCCAGTACAGGGACAGCAGGATGGTCGGTCCGAAGGAGGCCCCGAAACCGGCCCAGGCGAAGGCCACGAGGTCCAGGATCGTCTTGCTGGGGTTCCAGGCCATGACGGCTGCGACCAGAGCGATCGCGAAGACCGCCATGCGCGAGTAGAGCACCATCCGGTTACCGCTGATGTCGCTGCCCCGGGTGCGGTTCATCGATCCGTACAGGTCCTCGATGAGCGCCGATGAGGTCACGAGCAGCTGCGAGGAGATCGTCGACATAATGGCGGCGAGAATAGCTGCCAGCATGAATCCGGCCACCAGTGGGTGGAAGAGCAGCTTACCCAGTGTGATGAAGACGGTCTCCGGGTCCGCCAGCTTGCTCTTGTCATGCTGGTAGACGGCCACACCGACGATGGCGGTGCCGGCCGCGCCGAGCACGGCGAACAGCATCCAGCCGATCCCGATGGTGCCGCCGGCGACGGCCTCCTTGGGGCTGCGGATGGCCATGAACCGGACGATGATATGCGGCTGACCGAAGTAGCCCAGTCCCCAGGCCAGCGCCGAGATGACACCGATCACCGTTGTTGTCGGCCCCCAGGCGGCCCAGTAGTGGGGATCGACCTCGGAGACTGCCTTGACGAGGTTGGACACTCC
>ERZ773049.689-NODE-689-length-20380-cov-7.970578_pt1 | contig 20380 bp, 14 predicted proteins | sample MGYA00580633_ERZ773049 | MGnify/ENA primary metagenome ERZ773049 (study PRJEB29015, sample SAMEA2737991) | human oral metagenome | biome: human oral; feature: human-associated habitat; material: dental | place: China | collected 2066 ... | reverse complement strand
GGGCCGCGTGCATTGCCACCGGCTGGACGTGCACCGCTTGCCGGGCGGCCACCGGCGCCCCGTTCGGCGCCGGGCTCATCCGACATGCGCATGGTGAGCGCCACACGCTGCCGGCGCACGTCCACTTCCAGCACCTTCACCTTCACCACGTCGCCGGTCTTCACGACCTCATGCGGATCCTTCACGAAGCGGTCCGACAGCGCCGAGATGTGAACGAGACCGTCCTGGTGCACGCCGATGTCGACGAAGGCGCCGAAGTTGGCCACGTTCGTTACCACGCCTTCCAGCGTCATGCCGGGGCGCAGGTCTTCCAGCTTGTCCACGCCTTCCTTGAAGGCGGCTGTACGGAACTCGGGGCGGGGGTCGCGGCCCGGCTTCTCCAGCTCCTTCAGGATGTCCTGGATGGTCGGCAGGCCGAACTTCTCGTCGGTGTAGCGGGCTGGGTCCAGGCGGGAGATGACGCTGCGCTGGCCCACCACGTCGCTGATGCCGAGTTTCAGGTCATCCAGCATCTTCTGCACCACGGGATAGGCCTCGGGGTGGACGGCGGAGGCATCCAGCGGGTTGTCGCCGCCCTGGATGCGCAGAAAGCCCGCCGATTGCTGGAAGGCCTTGGCACCAAGGCGCGTCACGTCCAGCAGCGCCTTGCGGTTGGGGAAGGGGCCGTTCTGGTCACGGTGGCGGACGATGTTCTCAGCCAGCGACGGCCCCAGACCCGCTATGCGGGTGAGCAGCGGCACGCTGGCCGTGTTCAGGTCCACGCCCACGCCGTTGACGCAATCCTCCACCACGCCGTCCAGCGCCTTGGCCAGGCGAGTCTGGCTCACGTCGTGCTGGTACTGGCCCACGCCGATGGCCTTGGGCTCGATCTTGACCAGCTCGGCCAGCGGATCCTGCAGGCGACGGGCGATGGAGACCGCACCCCGCAGGCTCACGTCCAGTGCCGGGAACTCCTGCGCTGCCAGTTCCGAAGCCGAATACACCGAGGCGCCGGCCTCGGAGACCACGGCCTTGGTCAGGTGCAGCTGAGGCTGGGCGCGCATCAGGTCGGCCACGAGCTTGTCTGTCTCGCGCGAGGCGGTGCCGTTGCCGATGGCCACCAGTTCCACCTTGTGGGTCGCGCACAGTCGAGCCAGCGTGGCCAGCGAACCGGTCCAGTCGTTGCGCGGCTGGTGCGGGTAGATGGTGGCCGTCTCCAGCAGCTTGCCGGTGTCGTCCACCACCGCCACCTTCACCCCGGTGCGCACGCCGGGGTCCAGGCCCATCGTGACCCGCCGTCCGGCCGGAGCCGCCAGCAGCAGATCCTTCACGTTCAGGCCGAAGACGCGGATGGCTTCTTCCTCTGCCTTTTCGCGCAGGATGTTGATCAGTTCGCCCTCGATCTGCCAGCCCAGCTTGATCTGCCAGGTCCAGCGCACTGTCTGCAGCAGCCACGGATCGGCCGGGCGCTTCTGGTCGGCAATGCCCACCCGGGCAGCGATGGTGCGTTCGCACCAGCCCGGGCCTTCCACGCCGTCCACCTCGTCGGGCAGTTTCAGCGTCAGCGTCAGCACTTCTTCGCGGCGGCCGCGCAGCAGCGCCAGTGCCCGGTGCGAGGGAATCTCGGAAAGCGGCTCCTGGTAATCGAAATAATCGGCAAACTTGGCGCCGCTTTCCGATTTGTCGGCGGCCACCTTGGAAATGAGCACCGCCTTTTCCCGCAGGTACTCGCGCAGGCGGCCCACCAGGTCGGCATCTTCGGCGAAGCGCTCCATCAGGATCTGCCGCGCGCCGTCCAGGGCTGCCTTGGCATCGGCCACGCCCGGATTGTCGCCATCGGGCGTGGTGAAGGCGGGTTTCAGATACGCGGCCGCCTCGGTCTCGGGCACCAGCATGGGGTTGGCCAGCAGCGCATCGGCCAGCGGTTCCAGTCCGGCTTCACGGGCGATCTGTGCCTTGGTGCGGCGCTTGGGCTTGTAGGGGGCGTACAGATCCTCCAGTCGCTGCTTGCTGTCGGCCTCGTCGATGCGTGCGGCCAGCTCGGGCGTGAGCTTGCCCTGTTCGGTGATCGAGTCCAGGATGGCTTGGCGGCGGGCGTCCAGCTCGCGCAGGTAGATCAGGCGTTCGGACAGGTGGCGCAGCTGCGTGTCGTCCAGGTTGCCGGTGACTTCCTTGCGGTAGCGGGCGATGAACGGCACGGTGGCCCCTTCGTCCAGCAGGGCGATGGTGGCCTGCACCTGCTGCGGCCTGATCGACAGTTCGGTGGCGAGACGTTGTTCCAGCGGTTGAGGCATGGGCTTGGGCGGATGGAACGGGAGGGTTGAGGCAGTGAGCGGCGGCGGGCAGGGAAGGTTGCATCGGACAGATCCATGCAAATCTGGAGGCGTCGCCGCATGTCATCGACTGCAGCGCGGCCGTTCATTCGGGCCGGGCGTCCATGACGGTCAGAAAAAAGCCCCGTTGCAGCCTTTTCCTGAAGGGACGGCAGCATATCAGGGATGGGGTTGATTGGCAGAATAACAACACGGCCGGACCTATGCCATAATCAGCCGCGTGGGCCGTTAGCTCAGTTGGTCAGAGCAGAGGACTTGGCGGGCATTTCCCTTCGTCCGGCGCCCGGGTTGCACATGGCATGCCGTGTGTTCTCCGGTTCCGTTCATGGGAAACGCCACATGGGTTGCCCGGGGTAGTGCATGCTGCCTCGAGGTAGAACTTCTCAAATTCGGCAGACGCTCTGGCGCCGTCTTCGGTGCCGTGCCAATGCCGAGCGAAGCTCCGGGTTGCCGGAGAACGTGTAGAGACTCGACGGGAAGGCCGAAAGGCAAGACAGAGTCCAGACCACGAACCGGAAACGGGCGGCGAAAGCCGAAGTGGTACGCATAATCCTTTGGTCGTTGGTTCGAGCCCAACACGGCCTACCACACTTTACTGGCGTGCCGCCCCGTCGTCCGGGGCGCATGCATCCGCGGCGTTTCCGTGCCGTGGGCACACCCGCCTCCCGGTGGGTTTTTCTTTTTCTGCCTGCAGCGAAGCTGGCCTTATCTTCATCCGTCCGTCCTTCTGTGTCTTTTGCCGTCCCCGTCCTCACCGGTTTTCATCATCCCGGGCGTGATGTGCCTTTTCGTGCGGGTCGGTACCTCTGGAATCCCGAGGCGGTTCAGGGGGGGGGGGCAGAAGACCCATGGCGTGGCCAGGGTCTTTGTCGGGAATCGCCGCAGGCCGGCGTGTCTCTGGCATACTTCGTTTTGATATTTTGTCTTGTCCACGCATTGCCGGATGCCGTGCTGATATCCCCCGAAACCATTTCCGGGAAGACACGATGATCATTCCCGATCGAGGGATTTCATCCATTTTTTTCTTTTCCAGGTTCGCAAGCGGGCAAAAATCGCGTATTCTTCATCGCTGGAACATCACCTTGGGCGTCCTACTTTTTCAGGAATATTCACTACAATGGCCTCACTGATCGACCTCAACCGGAAAATCGCCAAGCTCCAGAAGCAGGCAGATGCCATCAAGAATCGGGAAAGAAAGGGCATCATCGCCCAGATCCGACAGGCCATCGTCGATTATGAACTGACACCTGACGACCTGTTCTCGGCCAACGGTGCGGTTGCCCGCCGTGGTCGTCGACCGGCTGGCGGCCGGCTGGGTGGTGCTTCGGAAGAGGGCGGTGCCCGTCGCGGTCGCCCGGTGGGCTCCGTGTCCCGCAAGCCGGTGCCCATCCGCTATCGCGATGACGAGGGCAACACCTGGACCGGCCGGGGCAAGCAGCCCAACTGGCTGCGCGCTCATGTCGAGGCTGGACACGACATCGAGGAATTCCGCGTCCACGAAGAGTCCTGATGGGCTCTGCCCGGTCGGGGTGATCCGGGCCGGGCATGCGGGCAGGAAAGACATATCGACGAGGATCATCTGCCCATGATGACATTCGACATGAAGCGGGCATCACTGCAACGGTCGCGCCGCATGCTGGCGGCCGCCATTCTGGGGGTGACTGTCCTGATGGCCGGGTGCGCCAGCACCACGCCGGCCCAGATCACCACCTTCAATCGTCAGGACGCCGGCGCGGACGCCTGGGCGGGGCGGCACTTCATCGTGCAGCCGCTGCCGGGACAGGCCGAGAGCCTGGAATATGCCGATTATTCCCTGCGGGTCCGCGAGGTCCTGCGCAGGCATGGGCTGGTCCCTGTTCCCGACCTGCACGCCGCCGAACTGGTCGTGCATTTCGAATACCGGACCGACGGTGGCAGCGTCACCGGGAGCACCTCGTCCAGCAGCGTCTCGCTGGGCCTGGGGGGCGGTTATCGAACAGGATGGGGCGTAGGTCTGGGCATTCCCATCGGCGGCACCTCCGAGAACATCCAGTATCGTCACCGTCTTCAGGTCCAGATCGACCGGGTGAGGGCAGCTTCAAGCGGACCGGCCCCGGGTGAGCCGATACGCGGTGAGCGTGTCTATGAGTCCACGCTGGTCACGCGCAGCGAGTCCGCGGCGGTCGCGCCGCAGATGCCTGCCATGATCGATGCGCTGTTTGCCGATTTCCCCGGCGTCAACGGCAAGACCGTGACCGTCAACCTGTCGGCCGAATGAGCAAAAAAAGCGGGTCACCCTGGGTAGGCTGACCCGCTAATCCAAGCTCAGGAGAGAAAGAAATCCATGGGCACATTCTGCGCTGCAGCCTGCTCGGGCGCAGCGCAGCAAGGATGTGCGGCTGATGGTTGCCGATGGGTGGTGAGCGGTGCAGCTGGGCCGCATCGGCCGGCGCCATGCCCTGGCCCGTGTCCGGGCAGCCTTGCCTGTCTGATGTTCCATCCGTGACCTTCCAAGCCAGGCATCCGATACGCGGTGTCATGGTCATCGGGCAGCGTCCGGCATGACGCAGGCCAGGGAGAGGGCATTCAGATCCGGGTGGGGGCATCTGCCCCCGAATCCGATGTCGGAAAGGCATGCTCGGGCCGGCCTGGGGGCGACATGAGGCATGGATGCGACGCCGGGCCACCCGGTACTGTCGTGTCCGCGTTCCAGCCTTGCCGCCAGTCTGGCGGGGTGGACCGGCAGCGGCATGCGTGCTTGGGCCGGGGTCGAAGGGCTCGTAGGCTTGCCCCCGTTCCCAACTGCCGCCAGGTCCGCGCCTGCCCGATCCGATCATGCCAGAGGTCACGCACACGCCCGTCCTGCCCGACGAACCCGCCGCCATCGTCGGCTCCCAGTTCACGTTCGAGCAGATCTGCGCCTTTGGCCTGGCCATGGGGTGGGGGGACAGACCCCTGTCGTTCGTCGTGAAGAACTGGATGGATTCCCGTCCGGCCTTTGCCATCGAGGACATCATCGGCCTGCCGCGCTGACCTTCTGTAGGCCCCCTTGAGGGGCCTGTTGGCTTCCCGACGGACTCCGGGAAACTATCTCGGCAATGAAGGGCCGTAACACGCTATAGTTACGGTTACTTCCAATAACCCGAGGAGATTCCCATGACCGGATCCGTGCGCATGGAGCGCGACACCTTTGGCGAGATCGCCGTTCCTGCCGATCGCCTGTGGGGCGCGCAGACACAGCGTTCGCTGCAGAACTTCAGGATTTCCACCGAGAAGCAGTCGCCTGAGCTGATCCGGGCGCTGGCCACCGTCAAGCGTGCTGCCGCCACGGTCAACGCCGGACTGGGGCAACTGGCAGCCGACAAGGCCAAGGCCATCGAGACGGCCGCCGACGAGGTGCTGGCCGGCAAGCATGATGGTGAATTCCCGCTGGCCGTCTGGCAGACCGGTTCGGGGACCCAGACCAACATGAACCTCAACGAGGTTCTGGCCAACCGCGGCAGCGAGCTGATGGGCGGCGAGCGCGGTGAATCGCGCAAGATCCACCCCAATGACGACGTGAACCGGGGCCAGTCCTCCAACGACGTGTTCCCCACGGCCATGAACGTGGCTGTGGCCGTGGCTATCCACAAAAACCTCATCCCGTCGCTGAAGCAGCTGCGCGACACCCTCAAGACCAAGTCCGAGGCCTTCAAGGACATCGTCAAGATCGGTCGTACCCACCTGCAGGACGCCACGCCGCTCACGCTGGGGCAGGAGTTCTCGGGCTACGTGGCCCAGCTGGAGCATGGCCTGAAGCACCTGGAAGACGCGCTGCCGCACCTGCAGGAGCTGGCCCAGGGCGGTACTGCCGTGGGCACGGGTCTTAATGCCCACCCCGAGTTTGCCGTGAAGGTAGCGGCCGAGATCGCCCGCCTGACCGGGGTGCCTTTCAAGACTGCGCCCAGCAAGTTCGAGGCGCTGGCTGCCGCTGATGCCCAGGTGGCCACCCACGGCGTGCTCAAGACCATCGCCGCTTCGCTCTTCAAGCTGGCCAACGACGTGCGCTGGCTGGCCAGCGGCCCGCGTTCGGGTCTGGGCGAGATCACCATCCCCGAGAACGAGCCGGGCAGTTCGATTATGCCGGGCAAGGTCAATCCCACGCAGTGCGAAGCGTTGACCATGGTCTGTGCGCAGGTCTTCGGCAACGATGTGGCGGTCAATATCGGTGGCGCCAGCGGCAACTTCGAGCTGAACGTCTATCGGCCGATGATCGTGCACAACCTGCTGCAATCGGTCAGGCTGCTGGCTGATGGTGCCCGTAGCTTCAACGACAACTGCGCCGTCGGCATCGAGCCCAACCGTGCGCGCATCAACCAGCTGATGGAGCAGTCGCTGATGCTGGTGACGGCGCTGAACCCGCACATCGGCTATGACAAGGCCGCGCAGATTGCCAAGAAGGCGCACAAGGAGGGTACGACGCTGAAGGCGTCTGCCCTGGCGCTGGGCTTTGTTACCGAGGCGCAGTTCGACGAGTGGGTCCGGCCCGAGAAGATGGTGGGCTGATTCTTTACCATTCCCTGGAGGAAATGCATGAAGAGCAACCTGCAACGCAAGGTCATGCGCCTGGGCGCCGTCCTGCTGGTGCTGGGCGCCCTGGGGGCCTGCTGCGGCCCGTGGGGTCCCGGACCTGGCCCCGGCGGCGGTGGACACGGCGGCCCGGGTGGGCCGGGCCACCTGCAGCAGCCCTGATCGGCTGAAGCGCCCGTTGGTCCCTCCATCCCATCGGCCCTGATGCCGATGGGCGACCGGAACGTTTCCCGTTGGGGGCGTTCCGGTTTTTTCATGTTGAAGGGCCGTGTATCGGGGGCTGCCGGGCGTCGAAACAAAACGAAAATAAACGCCACCGCACCGAGATGATCGGATCGGCGGGTAACCCGAACATGTCTCCCATGTTCAGCGTGTTCTGGGCACTTCCGCCCGCACGTGTTGAATGCCGGTTTTTCCGGGCATGACAGGATCTGGGCAGGCATGGTCGCCGATGAGACAGCGCCATGGTCAGGCGGATCCCGCAGAGGTGACATCATGGGAATCAAACGAGTTCTGGTTGGTCTGACGGCCGTGGTGCTGGTGACTTCCGCCGTGGCGGCATGTGGTTTCCGGGGGACAGACCCCTGGGGTGGCCCTGGTCCTTGGGGTGGGCCTGGTCCTTGCGGATCGCACTGGCGTGGAGAGGACTCTGCCCAGCGGCGTGCCTACATGGTGGAGCGGGTCAGTCAGGAGCTGTCCTTGAATGTGGGGCAGCGGGCCAAGCTGGAAGTTCTGGCTGACCAGCTGGATGAGCAGCGTCAGGCGCTCTGGGGTGAGAGACAGGGCATGGCCGCAGACCTGCAGCAGGTGATTGCCGGCGAGCGCTTCGACCGGGTCAAGGCCCAGAGCATGGTCGACCAGAAGCTGCAGGCCGTGCAGCAGCACAGCCCGAAAGTGGTGGATGCCATGGCGAGCTTCTATGACAGCCTGGATGCCGGGCAGCAGCGGTTCGTGCGCGAGAGATTGAAAGATCGTTTCGGCGACCGGAAATGAAAACCCGGTGACGGGGCGCGCGGCATCAATCAATCCGTGTCAACGCATGACGGTGCTGCGCTGCCTTTTCCATCCCCAGGGAGATTTCCATCATGCGTCGTTTCGTCTACTCTTCCCTGAAGGTATTGCACCTGATGGGCCTTGTCCTGTTTCTGGGATCCATCTTCGGGCATATTGTGGCCGGGATCCTTGGCGGTGGTCCCGTGAGTGGCGACCGGTTTCTGGCGGCCCGCGAGCATATTGCGGCCGCCACGCAGTTTCTCACGGTGCCGGGGCTTGGGCTGCTCCTGCTGAGTGGCGTCGGCCTGTGGCTGATGGGCTGGTCGGTGAAGAACAGCCGCTGGCTTGGCGTGCACATGGGGCTTGCCGTGATGGTCACGTTGATTGCCTTTGTCGTGGTGCTGCCTGCCGGCGCCGAGATGATGGCGCTGGCCTCGACGGACATGGTGGCCAACATGGAGAAAATCGTGGCGGCAAATCGCTTTGAGGACATTGGCGGGGCAGTTAACGTCCTGCTGATCCTGATCATCACCGGCCTGGGGGTCGCCAAACCCAGATGGGCGCGAAAGCGCAGCCATCAAGGAATGAATCCATGAATCGCGTGCTGCTGATCGACGATGACGAACAGCTAGGGCCTCCGCTGGCCATGTACTTCAAGCGTTTCGATCTGGTACTTGAGCAGGCGTTCACGCCCTCAAAGGGGCTGGCGCGGCTTCAGGAGGGCAATTTCGATGCGGCGATTCTCGACATTATGCTGCCGGAGATGGACGGTTTCGAGGTCTGCCGCCAGATCCGGAAGGGCAGCCAGGTGCCGATCATCATGTTGACGGCGCGTGGAGAGCTGACCGACCGGGTGGTAGGCTTGGAAATGGGGGCCGACGACTACCTGCCCAAGCCCTTCGAGCCCCGCGAGCTGGTGGCACGGGTGCAGACGGTGCTGCGGCGGTTCCGCGCAGCCTCTTCGGGGGGCGGCGCGGATTCTGCTGGCGTGCACCCTGAGGATGCCTCGGTGCTGCGTTTCGAGGGGCTGGTGATTGATCCCGTCCGGCGCAGTGTGCTGCGTCACGACGAGGAAGTGGCGCTGACTGGCACCGAATATGAACTGCTGCTGATGCTGGCCCGCGAGCCGGGCCGCGTCTTCAGCCGTGACGACATCCTGGGCCGGCTGCGAGGCCATGAGGTGGATCTCTACAGTCGGGCCGTGGATATCGTTGTCAGCCGTCTGCGTCGAAAGCTGGAGCCATTGGTGGCCATCAAGACGTTGCGCAATGTCGGCTATGCACTGGCACTGCGGCGGCAGGAGGCATGATGCAGGCCGCCAGGAGTTGGCTTGCCCGGGGGCGCGCCTTCACGAGAAGCTTCCTTGCCGGCGTGCGCGGTCTTCCGGCACGCCTGGCGTTCTCGATCAAGCTGCGCATGGTGCTGGTGTTTCTGGTGTTGGCAGCGGCGCTGATGGTCGTGTTCATCGGCGCCATGCGGCAGGTGGTGGCCACGCGCTGGCAGCTGGCAGCCCAGCCGCTGCTGGTCGATTATGTCGACCGTCTGGCCGAGGAGATCACGGTTGATGGCCATCCCAGTGTTGAACGCGCCCGTGCACTGGTGCAGCGCCTGCCGGTGACGGTGCGCATCGAGGGACCGGTCATCCGATGGGCATCGCACCCCCAGGAGCCTCGACATGACTGGGGGCATGAGGGTGACGGTGTGCGGGAGGGTTGGCCATCGTGGGATGGACCCATGTCCGGAACAGAACGTCATGATGAGCGCGGGACGGGGCATCATGGTGCCCGTGTCGGGGATGGGAGGGGATGGGCCGACGAGCCCCCCGGCTGGCAGCAGATCAGGCAGATCACCGAGCGCTCGACGCCCGATGGGCATCAGCTCGTGTTCGGCATCGACCGCCATGCCATGTTGGCACGGCATGATGGCTCGGACCCGCTGGCCCGGGGGTTGACCGCGCTGCTGCTGCTGACGTTGCTGGCCTGGTGGTACGTGCGCCGCACGCTCAGGCCGCTGGATGCCATCAGCGCCGGTGCCCGCCGCTTCGGCCAGGGCAACTTCGACGACCCCATTCCGGCTGCCTGGACCCGGCGGCACGGGGAGCTGGGCGAGCTGGCTACGACGCTCAACACCATGGGCGAGGACATCCGGCAGATGCTGGATGCCAAGCGCAGCCTGCTGCTGGCCATCAGCCACGAGATACGCAGCCCGCTGACCCGCGCGCGCCTGCATGCTGAACTACTGCCCGAGGACGACCTTGAGGTGCGCCCGCAGCGCGAGGCTCTGTTGCGTGACCTGCGGGAGATGTCTGCCCTGGTGGAGGATCTGCTGGAAAGCGAGCGCCTGTCCGATCGCCATGTGGCGCTGCAGCGGGAAAGCCTGGACCTGGCCGTCGTGGCCCGCGGCGTCATCGCCGAGCTGCAGACGCGCCACCCTGGCGTACAGGTCGCGCTTCAGGTGCCACCGGAGCTGCCGCCGCAGTGGCTGGATGCCATCCGTCTGCGCCTGCTGCTGCGCAATCTGCTGGAAAATGCCGTGCGCCATGCAGGTAACGGGCGTGATCCCGACAAGAAGGGCGCGCATGGAAGCACCATGTCGGGTGAAGGTGGGAACAATACGGCCGACACGGTTCCCAGCCACGGCCATACGGTTGAACCGGACACGGATGTCATTGCCATGGTGCGGATCGATGGGATTCCTACGGGCGGCTGTGTCATCGAGGTTCGGGACTGGGGGGCCGGTGTGCCCGAGGAACAGCTCTCGAAGCTGGCCGAACCCTTCCATCGTCCCGATGCGGCGCGTTCCCGCCATGCCGGCGGTGTGGGGCTGGGGCTCTATTTGTGCCGCCTGGTGGCGCAGGCCCACGGCGGCCGGCTTGCCCTGGAGAATGCACATCCCGGGTTGCGGGTGCGCGCCTGGCTGCCTTCCGATAGGCAGGCGCCACAATGAAGGGCGGTGTATCGGGGGCTGCCGGGCAGGTTCCCGGCATGTGCTGGAAAGACATTCGACACCGTAAGCGGGTGCAACGCCCGCGCAACGGCCCCAAGGGCCTCGGGGCGGCTTGCCATGCGGGTTTTCGGCGGCATTCAGCTACAATCGGGCCATGACTTTGTCAACTGCCCCCGCGCCCGAAGGCGCCCCGGAGCCGGCCTCCGTCACCTTCAGTGATTTCGGCCTGCATCCCGACGTGCTCAAGGCCGTCACTGCCGCCGGCTACACCAAGCCTACCCCCATCCAGGCCAAGGCCATTCCGGTGGTCATGGCGGGCCATGACGTGATGGCCGCTGCCCAGACCGGTACCGGAAAGACGGCCGGCTTTGCGCTGCCCATCATCAATGCGCTCATGCCGCTGGCCAGCCATAGCGCCTCGCCGGCGCGGCACCCGGTCCGGGCGCTCATCATCGCGCCCACGCGGGAGCTGGCGGATCAGATCCACGACAACGTCAAGACCTATATCCAGTTCACTCCGCTGCGTTCGGCTGCCGTCTTCGGCGGCGTCGACATGCAGCCGCAGACCAATGCACTGCGTGCTGGCGTCGAGATCCTCATCGCCACCCCCGGGCGGCTGCTGGATCACGTCCAGCAGAAGTCGGTGAACCTTTCACAGGTTCAGCTGCTGGTGCTGGACGAGGCCGACCGGATGCTGGACATGGGCTTTCTGCCCGACATCCAGCGCATCATCAATCTGCTCAATCCGCGCCGGCAGAACCTCATGTTCTCGGCCACCTTCTCGGACGAGATCCGCAAGCTGGCCAAGCGCTTCCTGAACGAGCCGAAGCTCATCGAGGTGGCACGGCCCAACACGCTGGCCGAGAACGTCGAGCAGACCGTCTACCGCGTGCCGTCCGAAGATCTCAAGCGTGATGCGGTGGGTGCGCTCATCCGCGAGCGTGGCATCGAGCAGGTCATCGTCTTCTCCAACACCAAGATCGGTGCCGGCCGCCTGGCCCGACATCTGCAGAAGGAAGGCTTCCTGGCCGAGGCCATCCACGGCGACAAGTCCCAGCAGGAGCGTCTGAAGACGCTGGACGGCTTCAAGGCCGGCGAGATCAAGGTACTGGTGGCTACCGACGTGGCGGCCCGCGGTCTGGACATTGCCGAGCTGCCGGCCGTCATCAACTACGACCTGCCGCATTCGCCCGAGGACTACGTGCACCGCATCGGCCGTACCGGCCGTGCCGGCGCTTCCGGCATGGCACTGTCGCTGATGGTCGACCACGACCAGAAGGCGCTGGCCGAGATCGAGAAGCTCACCAAGCGCAAGCTGGACGTGCAGGAACTGCAGCTGCCGGCTTCTGCGCGCGGCCGTGGCGAGCACCGCAGTCGGGATGACCGTCGCGGCCACCGTGACGGTGGCGAGGCGACGGCACGCAGCGAGGATTCGCGGGACATTGGCGCGCCGTCGCGTTCCGGTCGTGATCGCGGCAGCCGTCGCGAGGGCAACCTGCGCGGCCATGCGCCCAGTGCCGAACGCGCTGCCCGCTATCCTGCGCCGCAGCCCGTGGTCGACGATCCGCTCTTTCATGCGCCCTATGTGCCCAGCGAGCCGGCCGCAGCGGCAGCGGATGCCCCCGAGCGAGGGCAGGCGTCGGCTGCAGGCGGCGTCAGCACCGATACACCGGCCGTCATCCAGGGGGGCGCACCGGCAGCAGCGTCCGGTCGTCGGGGCTCTGCGCCTTCCAGTGCGATCCGCCGTCCCGCGAACAAGCTGGCCGTGCTGCTGGGGGGCAAGCCGGGGGGGTGAAGGATGGAGATTACTAGACTTAAGTTGAAGAACTGGCGAAATTTCAGGCAGCTGGATGTTCCGCTGCGTGATACGACCTATATCTTGGGGCCCAATGCTTCCGGTAAGTCCAACTTGCTGGATGTTTTCAGGTTCTTGCGCGATGTCAGCAAGACTAATGGAGGCGGCCTTCAGGCTGCCGTCGAGGCGCGAGGGGGCATCACGAAGGTGCGTTGTCTGCATGCGCGGCGTGACCCTGAAGTGCTGATCGACGTTGAGGTGTCCGCAGGAGGGCAAGATGCTGTAGGAGGCCGGGGGCACGATGCAAGCAAGCAGGGTGGAGACTCCGTCGGAACGTACCGACATGGTGTAGACGCGGAAGCACCAGCGTGGCGTTATGTCCTTGGGTTCAAACCTGAAGGCAAGGGGGCGCAACGCCTTCTGATTTCCCGGGAAGAAGTATGGAGAGGGGGGGCTTGCCTTTTCCGGCGACCCGACCAGAGAGACGAGGCGGATCCCGTTCTTTTGACCCAGACGCGTCTGGAGCAGATTGCGACCAATGCCGATTTCCGGCCGCTAGTAGAGTTCTTTGGCTCTCTGACTTACCTACATCTGGTACCACAGTTGTTACGCTATGCCGAGCAGATCGGTGGCCGTAGGTTGGAGGATGACCCATTCGGCCAAGGCTTTCTGGAGAGAATATCCAGCACACCTGAGAAGACGAGGAATAGTCGGCTAGCCAAGATCAGTGAGGCGCTTTCGTTGGCAGTACCACAGTTTAACGAGCTGCGCTTTCTTCGGGATGACGCCGGGCGCCCTCATCTGGAAGCACGCTATAAACACTATCGGCCCCATGCTGGCTGGCAGTCCGAAGTGCATTTCTCAGATGGCACACTGCGCCTGCTGGCGTTGTTGTGGTCTTTTCTGGAAGGTAATTCCCTGTTGCTGCTGGAAGAACCCGAGATTTCCTTGAACGACGCCGTCGTCAAAGAGATTCCGCTGATTATCCAGCGCCTGCAGCGCAACCGGAAGCTGAAGCGCCAGATCGTTATTAGCACCCATAGTGAGGCACTGCTGAGCAATCCGGGTATCGATGGGCGGGGTGTCATCCTGCTAGAAACGGGGGCGGACGGCTCCAAAGGTCGATCTTTGCTCGCCGACGAGTCGCAGGCTCTGCAGGCCGGGTTGTCGGTGGCAGAAGTGGTCTTGCCGAAGGCTCGCCCCGAACCTAAACGCTTGGAACAGCTGGCACTGTGGTGATGCGCGCCATTGCATTGGCCACCGAAGACGAACTTAGTGAGGCCATCGGCTTGCGGTTGATAGCCGAGAGCCCTTTTCATGAAGCCGATGTACTGCCGCTTCGTAGGAACGGTTCTGGTTACCTGAAATCGAAGGTAGAAAGTTGGCGCCAATTGGCTGGCCAACAAGTCGTTCTGCTATTGACAGATCTCGATCAAATCGACTGCCCCGTAGCGTTGCGCAACGAGTGGTTGGGTACCCGGCCTGTGCCGGATAGGCTATTGCTGCGAATTGCCGTTCGGGAGATTGAATCCTGGGTGCTGGCGGATCACGATGCCATGCGCAAGTTGATTGGAGACAGGGGTAAGCTGCCTCCGGCTCCGGATGAGCTTGGTGATCCGAAAGCATTTCTGTTGAACATGGTCCGGAAGTACGCACCACGTGACGTCAAGCAGGATCTGCTGGCTGAGCGAGGGGCCATGGCTTCCCAGGGCTTGGGCTACAACCGCCGCCTAGTGGCTTGGGTAAAAAGTGACTGGAGTCCGGATCGGGCCGCAGCGCGTTCGCCCAGCCTTCTGCGCGCGCGCCAGGCACTGAGAGATGCTTGAGAGAAGTCCTTCGATCCGTTTGGTGCTGTACCGGCTATTGTCACCGCCTTGTGCTGTCCCCCAGGACATCATTGGGCAGACCCCTCCCAGGTTTGCTTTCGTCATTTGATCTCTTTATAGTTGTCATCACACGACAATTTTTAAAGAAGAGGGGATCATGACGATCATCGGGCTCGCCATCGTCATCGCGTTCATTGTCTTCAGCACGGCGAAGCTGAAGTGGCACCCGTTCCTGGTGTTGGTCCTGGCCGCGTTCCTCACGGCCTTCTTCTATGGCATGCCGCTGCCCAGGATCGCCGACACGGTCGGTACCGGCTTCGGCAGCATCCTGGGCAGCATTGGCCTGGTCATCGTGTTCGGCACCATCATCGGATTGGTGATGGAGCGCACCGGCGCGGCGGTGGTCATGGCGGAGTCGGTCATCAAGGTGCTGGGAGAGCGCTTCCCCACGCTGACCATGTCCGTCATCGGAGCCATCGTCTCCATCCCGGTGTTCTGTGATTCCGGTTACGTCATTCTCAACTCGCTGAAGGAAACACTGGCGAAACGCCTGAAGGTCTCCTCCATCGCCATGAGTGTGGCGCTGGCCACCGGTCTGTACGCCACGCACAACTTCGTGCCGCCCACGCCGGGGCCCATTGCGGCCGCGGGCAACCTGGGTCTGGCCGACAACCTGGGGCTGGTGATCGTCATGGGCCTGGTGGTGTCGGTACCCGCCTGCCTGGCCGGCTGGCTGTGGGCCAATCGCTTCGTCCATGAGCAGCCGCAGGGCGAGGGTGCTGCCGGGCAGGCCAGCACTGCAGGCTCGGAGAACGCCGCGGACAGGGAGGCTTCATCACCGGCCGATGCCGTGGCCGCCACGCGCTATGCCGATGCGGACGACACCGACGGAGCTGCCGATCGGACCCGCTACGGCCAGATGCCGTCACCCCTGATGGCTTTCATGCCGATCGTGCTGCCCATTGCGCTGATCTGCATCGGCTCGGTGGCTGCATTCCCGTCACGGCCGCTGGGCTCGGGCCTGCTGTTCACGGTTGCTGCTTTCCTGGGCAAGCCGCTGTGTGCGCTGCTGATTGGCTTCCTGTTCTCGCTGCTGCTGATCCGGGGTGAAGACCGGACCGAGCGCATCAGTGCGCTGATCACGCAGGGCCTGGTGCTGGCGGCGCCGATCCTGCTGATCACCGGGGCCGGGGGCGCTTTTGGGGCCGTCATCAAGGAAACCCCGGTGGGCAGCTATCTGGGTCATACGCTGTCCAGCCTGGGGCTGGGTGTGTTCATGCCCTTCGTGGTGGCGGCGGCGCTCAAGACTGCGCAGGGTTCCAGCACCGTGTCGCTGGTGACGACCTCCACTCTGGTGGCGCCATTGATGGCCTCCATCGGTCTGGACAGTGAGATGGGACGTCTGCTGTGCGTGATGGCCATCGGCGCCGGGGCGATGACGGTCTCTCACGCCAACGATTCCTACTTCTGGGTGGTCACCCAGTTCTCGCGCATGAGCGTGGCCCAGGCCCTGCGGGCCCAGACGGCGGCTACGGCCGTGCAGGGGATCGTTGCGATCCTGTTCATCTGGCTGCTGAGTCTGGTGGTGCTGTAACCCATCAGGCCGGGCCGAAGCGCGCCCGCCACTGCTCGGTGGCGGCGTGCAGCCAGCGCTGAGGGTCCCGGCTGCCGGGCAGGCGCAGCCCCAGGGCCTGGGCGGCTGCATTCAGAATGACGGTGGGCTCGATGCGTCCTGAGTCGTCGATGCCGGGCGCGCCGTTCTGCTTCGAGAGCTTCTGGCCGTTGTCACCCATCAATAGCGGAAGGTGCAGGTAGTGCGGGTGCGGCATGCCCAGCGCCTGCTGAAGCTGCATCTGTCGGCCGGTGGAACTCAGCAGGTCGGCGCCGCGCACGATGTCGGTGATGCCTGCCTCGGCGTCATCCACCACCACGGCCAGCTGGTAGGCCCAGACGCCATCGGCACGCCATAATACAAAATCACCGCAATCCTGTGCGGGGTGCTGCCGTTGCCAGCCCAGCCAGCGATCCTCGAAGTCCACGTGTCCTTCGGCTGTCTGGAATCGCCAGGCCCGTGCCTGTCGTCCGGGAGGCAGACCATGGCGGCACGTACCCAGATAGGGGGTTTCCTCGGGCATCTGGGCCAGACGAATATTGTCTGAATTCTGAATTATCTGCTGCCAGCGGGCCTGCCAGGCCTGGGTGATCTCCTTGCGGGTGCAGCCGCAGCCATAGAGATGCCCCTGTTCCTTCAGCCAGTCGAAGGCTGCCTGGTAACGGTCCACGCGCGCCGACTGGTACCAGGGCGGCGCATCCCAGTGCAGCCCCAGGAACTGCAGCTGGTGGCGAATGCGGATATCCGAGCCGGGCTCCACCCGGGGCGGGTCGATGTCCTCGATGCGCAGAAGCCAGGTGCCGTCATGCGCGCGTGCATCCAGGTAGCTGGCCAGGGCGGCCACCACCGAGCCTGCATGCAGCGGCCCACTGGGCGAGGGGGCGAAGCGGCCCACGTAGGGGCGGGCGTTGCGCGCAGTGTCGCGTGCCTCGCGGCTGCCGTGTCGGCGGACGCCTGCGAAACAGACGGCGGGAAGGGGGGCGAGCGGGGACGGCATGGGAGCATTCTAAGTCTGCGGGTGCAGCCCCCGCGGTTGGGCGCGTGATCGTGGCCGTCCGGGTAGGCAGGAACCGCGTAGCCCGACTGTGGGGGGAGTTGGGGCGCGATCATCCGGATGGCCTAGTTGCGCCGTGATGGAGTCCCGCCCTCGTTCGTTTGCCGGATCGGCAGAGGCGGCGTGATCCGTCAGAGTTCAGCCCGTCGGAAATCCTGCGGGAACGAGGGCTGGACATGAAGCTGGGATACAGGGTCGTCGGTGTGGTGTCGCTGTCGCTGCTGGTGCCTGGGTGGGCGGTGGCCGGGGAGGGAGCCGGAACCGAGGCTGCACAGGCTGGGGCAGCCGTGGCGGGGACTGCGGGGTCAGGCGTTTCCAAGGGCAAGGTCAGGAAGTCCGACAGCGCGCCCGAGAGGCCGGCGGATGTCGTGCATCCAGCGGGAACGGTGAAGGACAACGACAAGGCGCCTCCGCTGGAACTCCCGAATCGGTATCCCTCGGTGCCCGCTCCGTTTCTGCCCTCATATGCTGAAATTCCCTATCGCATCGCTGATGACCAGCCCAGGCCCACCGCCGAGCAGAAGCTGAGCACCTGGGGCGCGGATGTCCGCAATCGCTGTAGCGCCACGCCGACCGAGGCCCCCTGCGCCGCCCTGGGGGTGGCCAGCATGCCCAGCAAGAAGAGCGTGCGGGTGGGGGTGGGCAACCCCGTCAATCCGCAGACGGGGCAGAAGGTGCAGATGGACCTGGATGCCGAGCCGCTGGGCGGGCCGCTGGGATTGGAGATCCGCCGTCACTACAACTCGTCGCTTGCAGCCGTGGATGGCGCGCTGGGACGCGCGTGGCATCTTTCCTATGACACGCGGCTGTTCGCGACCCGAAAGACAATCCAGATCGTTCAGGCCGACGGCATGCGGCGCATCTTCTGGCGCCCGGATGTGTCGGAGGGGGATCGTGCAGCCTGGAAGGTGGGGGCTTCCGTCGCCGGGCAGGCCCATGCAGAGCAGCAGGCCATGCAGTGCGTGGGTTCGGAGCCCGAGGACGGTACGGTCACGTCGTTGCCCCAGGGCGGGTATCGGTGGCGCTGGCCGGACGGACGGGAGCTGGACTTCAATACGGAAGGCTGGCTGCTGGCCATCCGGCTGGACACGCATGTGCTGCGCATCGAGCGTGCGCCGGGTGGCCGGATCCTGTCAGTGGTGGATCCGGATGGTCGCACCATGCGCTTCCGCTACGATCGTCAGAATCACCTGATGGCCATCGATCACCCGCAAGGGACATGGCGCTACAAGGTATTGCCCACCGGTCAGCTGGTGGCCGCGGAGGCGCCCTCCGGCAACCGGCGTCTCTATCGCTACGAGGATCCCGGCTTTCCGTTTGCGCTGACGGCCATCGAGGTGGAGTCACCTGCACTGAAACGGCGCGTGACGCTCAGCCAGTGGCACTATGACGCGCAGGGCAGGGTACGACAGTATGAGGGCTGGCAGGGCGAGCGGATGCAGTTTGGCTACCAGTCGGCCGATGCGGCGGGCGTGTTGCAGACCGAGGTCGAGGACCGGCAGGGGCGCAAGCAGACGTATCGGTATCGCAACTTCAATGGTAGCTGGCAGACGCTGTCCATTACCGGTCAGCAGTGCGCGCATTGCCGTCTGGCCGATCGGGACTACCGCTATGACGAAGCCGGTCATATGGTGGGCATGCATCAGAGGGTGGATGCCATGCGCCAGTCTTTCCACCGGGAATTTCGTTTTGACCGGGACATGCACGGCCGCACACAGGCGGTCTACGTGCGGACATGGCGTGAGCGCAAGAAAGAGGTTTCCAGCCAGAAAAAGGGGCCGATTGCCTCCCGCTTTGCAGAGACGGCGTGGCAGCTGCATCGCCGCTATGAATATGCCGACCTGAGCAACCCGTACCCCACGCTGGTCGAGCGGCCCAGTGTCGAGCCTGGCAGGATGTATCAGGTGAGATTCACCTACCGGACCATGGCAGGGCGTGTGCTGCCGGTCACACTGACCGAATCCGGCTACAGTCTGGGGCAGCCGGTCAGCCGCACGACGACCGCGCATTATGACGACAAGGGGCTGCTGACCCATATCGACGGTCCCTTGCCCGGGTCGGAGGATACGGTGCAGGTGCGTCGTGATGGTGACGATGCCCAAGGCAGTTCGCGCTGGACGCTGGTGGATGCGCTGGGACGTGAAGTGTCCAGCAGCACCGATGGCTGGGCAGGCAGCAGCATGGCCTGGCTGGAGGATGTCGGGCGCTTTCATGCCGAGGCCGGGGCCCTGCGCCATGTGGCCGACAACGGTGTGCAGCAGACCATCCGGGTGGACGATTTCAATCGTGTGGTGCAGATCGTCTCGCCGGATGCGGGTACGGACACGATCCACTACGACGAGGCAGACCGCGTGGTGCGCGAGACCGATGCCACGGGCGCCGTCGTGAGCTTCGTACGGGATGCCTGGGATCGTCCGCTGGTGAAGACCGTGACGTCCCCGGACGGCTTCCGCGACGAGACACGCTACCGCTATGAGGGCCGCTGGTTGGTGGAGGTGCAGGGCAGCAACGTCACGGAGCACTATCGCCACGATGCGCAGGGACGCGTCGTGGAACGGCAGGTTGATCACCATCCGGAAAACGGCGTCGTGACGAAGACCTTCCGGTACCGGTACATCTATGTCGGCAACCATTCGCAGCCCGATCAGGTGACATTGCCGGATGGAAGTGTGGTGCATCGTGCCCCGCGGCAGGGGCGTGATGGAAAGTCACCCGCAGTGGAAGTGACGCTGAAGGAGCATGCGAAGGCATCGGCACGGTTGCTCTATCGTCGTGAGCTGGTGGGCAGTACCGTTAATGGCAAGGGTGTGGAGGACCACTGGCTGCTGGGCAACGGTGTGCAGCGGCAGCTGTCGTGGAATGGGGAAGGCCGTCTGGCGGAGTTCCGGGAAAGTCGTCCGGGTGCTGTGTCACCTGATGGAAATGCGCTGTACTCCATGCGCTATGGCTATCGACGAGATGGCAAGGTGGCGCGCATCGATACGCAGGCGCATGCGCAGCAGTTTGCCTACGATCCGGCGGGGCGGCTGATCATTGCGCAGCGCACCCGGCTGGATGCTGCGAACACGCGGCAACCTTCGGTGATGGCGCAGGACAGAACGTCAGTTGAGTTTGAAAAAGGTGGTACGCCTGTTGCCGTGAGCCCGGCTGCTTCCGCTCAGTCAGATGCAAGTGCCTGGTGGTATGCCTATGATGCCAACGGCAACCGGCTGTTCAGCGGGCGGCATGATCCTGCCAACGCCAACGCCAACGCCAACGCCAACGCCAACGCCAACGCCAACGCCAACGCCAACG
>ERZ773049.674-NODE-674-length-20547-cov-4.536014_pt1 | contig 20547 bp, 34 predicted proteins | sample MGYA00580633_ERZ773049 | MGnify/ENA primary metagenome ERZ773049 (study PRJEB29015, sample SAMEA2737991) | human oral metagenome | biome: human oral; feature: human-associated habitat; material: dental | place: China | collected 2066 ... | reverse complement strand
ATTAGTTTATAATTGTAAATATTTAAAGCAATTCATCTACCGCTTGTAGAAGCGGCAGTTTTCTTGCTAGAATTAGGATAAAGGAGTACGGATGGGCGCTATTAAAAGGTTTTTAGAAAAACTTTTAGATATCCTTTTTGGGTCTTGGTTAAGAATGTTAGCTACGGTATTTGTGATCTACTTCACTACGGCTCGCATCTTTTTCGTTCCTACCGCTTCCATGGAGGATACTTACAAAGCGCACTCTGCAATAGTTGCTACGCTTTTTGATTATGGTATTTCAAACCCATATTTTCCATTTATAGAAGTTCCGTTAATTCCGGTTGATTTTAATGACGGACATATCCTTGATTGGGGAAGTCGTCCGCAAAGAGGCGACGTAGTAATTTTCAGAAATCCGCTGGCGCCTAGCGTTTATTATGTTAAACGAGTTTTTGCCGTAGAAGGCGATGAAGTAGAGTTTTCTTGTAAAGGAATCTCTTTAAAACGCCCCGAAGATAACAAATTTATCCTTGATCCTTATAAAAAGGTTTATAACGGAATAAAATACGGCGAAACAAATACAACTATGTATAATATCAACAAGTTTAAGCATGATAAAGAAGCTTTTGAGCTAGCTAAAAAAGCTAAAGCCGAAGCAAATTCTACTGAGCTAAAATCTGATAAATGGGAAACCTCTAAAACCGATGAGGAAATGAAATCTTGCGAAGTTATTCTTAATTGGAAAGTAGAAAAGGATACCTTTTTTATGGTGGGCGATAACCGCGACGATTCGTTTGATAGTAGATATTTTGGAGCCGTTCCGTATAAGTATCTAATCGGGAAAGTTAGGTGGCAAATTTTTTAAAAAGGAAAAGGGAAAACGAATGTTAGATTTTAAAAACGACAACAAAGGAAGTAAGGTTCTTACGATCTGTAAAGATAATCAGGAATTTAAGTTTGAAATTGAAAGCACTCAAGATCTTCTGAACGCATTTAATTTTATGTTCGAAGCAAATGCGGTAGGAAAGAAACAGGATTGCAACACAGCTATCTTTCCGATAGACGAAAGATGGGCATTTGATCTTAATCGACACAATAATCCTGCAATAGGCGTGAAAGGTTCGGCAGAAGCGGTTTTTAAAATGTTAAAGATGGCTGAAAAATCTGGGCTAAAACCCGATGTAAGGAATTAAAGAGATGAAAAATAAAAAGTTTAATGATGTAGCAAATACAAAATATATTCCTGCGCTGGAATTTAAAGGAACAACAGAAAAAAATCTCATTCCTTTACTGATCGATGAATCCTCGATGTGTTACGAAAACGGTGTGAAAGAATATTTGATCAAGACAGCATACTATCACGAACAAAAGATCAATGAATTACGCGAACAAGCAAAATCTTAAAAATAGGAGGCAAAAATGGAAAAAGATTTAGTTGATTTGGATGTAATGTTAGAGGACGATGATTACGAAATTTTAAAAGAGAAGGCTAAAAAAGCGGGCGTAGATATAAAAGACTACCTCATCAACAACTTTGTTAACGAATATTTGGCTAAAGTTTCAACCGAAGATTATGATACTCAAGCTAATACGCTTGATAACCGAGTAGGGCGCGCCTTAATGGAATCCTACGCAAGAGCTCGTGATTAAAAGGGAAGATAAAATGTCAAAAGAAAATAATAAAGACTTTAAGGTCGTTCCTTTCAAAAACGCAAATCACGAAACTCGTTACCGCGTAGTTTCTACAGACACTGAAAAGATTTTAGATGACGCTCAAGGTTACGGCTACAGAACAATTCAAAAAGCTTATGCCGGCTACGGGTATAAGACTCGTGACAAATCTAAAGATGGTGAGCGAGAAGCGAAAGTGCGCGAAATTAAAAGATGGATGAAAGAACATAAAAGTTTCGTTAAATGCATGGATCAGTTTGCGTTTGAAATAGCCAAAGGCTCTTGGGGTCCGGACGATAAATTTGATGCGAAGCTTGTAAAACAAATGCTAAAAGATAATAATTTAGAACCTGATTTTACGGCTTCAGAACTCTTAAAAGTCTGGAGAAGTTAGATAACAACATTTACTCTAGCAAATCAATATGTAAAAAACCAAAACAAAGAAAGGAGAAATCGCAATGGATTTTTCAATTACGTCTCAAGAAAAAGACGCAGCCAAAGAGTTGCTCGCAAAATTAAACGAGCTTTATACTACCAAAGCTTCACAAGAAGTCTTAAAAAAGGAACGAGAGGAAAAGGTAAAAACTGAAATTTGCCACATCCTCAATATCAAAAATAAAAAGGGTGAGCCTACGCCCAATAAGGTTAAAATTCCGCTTTTGCTAACCGTGATTGAGGAGAAATATGAGGGCGTTCCAAATAAAGAGCAACAACGATATGATACGATGTGCGATTATAAAAATGCTTTAAACTCACTTCCAAAACAAAGCGCGATAGGACTAATAGATGCAAAAAGCGAAATAAAAGCTACCGAGCTTGATATTAAAGGTGCATACACTGAAGGTGATGCATCAATTCTAAGCGGTGAAGTTATAGAAGCGCTTGCTTTAATAGCCAAGGATCGTTATGTAGATACCAAGAATATGAAAATGGCCGAAGCCGGCTTTAAAGTTTCAGATAAGGCTAAAAAGGTTAAACCCGATCTAAGTAAGCTTAAAAAGGCGCTTCTTGAAGAACTTAAAAAAGATGAGTAATAGATCGCTTTCGCCCTTGAGATATCCGGGCGGCAAATCTAAGCTTGCTCCGTTTATAGCGCATACGCTTTGCTTAAACGGATTAGAAAATCCTGTTTATACAGAGCCTTTTGCGGGTGGTGCAGGAATTGCTTTAAAACTTCTTGAGGAAGGAAAGGTTGAAAGCATAATTCTAAACGATTTTGATCCCGGCATCTATTCCTTTTGGCATTCCGTATTCTTTGATACGGAACGCTTGATCGAAGCTATTTCTAAAACGAAAATAAGCTTAAAGGAACGGGAAAGACAGAAGAAAATTCTTTTTAAAAGCGGTAATACAACCAAATACAGTTTTGAATTGGGTTTTGCCGCTTTCTTTCTTAATCGAGTTAATGTTTCGGGTATTATCAAAGGCGGAGCGATTGGCGGTATTAAGCAAACAGGGAAATTTAAAGTAGATTGCCGTTTTGGGAAGCCCGCGCTAATCGCTAAAATTTTAAAGCTCTCCGAATTTAAAAATAGAGTGCAATTATTTAATTTAGATGCAAATAAGTTCATCGAGGAATTAGCAAAGGGCGCCTATGGAAGGAAAGACAATCTATTTGTTTTTCTCGATCCGCCTTATTACAAACAAGGCAAAAATCTCTATTGCAGCTTCTTTAATGAGGACGATCATCTCAAATTTGCTTCTGCGGTAAGGAAAGAACTGAATGATTTGCATTGGATTTTGACCTATGATAATGAGCCTACGATCTTTGAGCTATACAAAGATTTTGATCCAAAGAACTTTAATATTCATTACTCGGCCAATGCCAAGATGACGGCAACCGAATTAATGTTCCACTCTAGCAAGACAAAGATCGAATCGTTTGATAATTTGATTTTACATTGAATTGTGATATAATTGCTTTTGGTGTTTAGGTAGCACCGACATAGCGTTATCCTTATTTTTTTTCATGAGAAGCCCTAAAAATTTAGGGCTTCTTTTTTATTTTGCTTTATGAATTATGATAAATTGCCTTTTGCCATCTTTCCCATAAGCAGTCGAATTTCCTTCAAAATCATTGATTTCAAAGATATTTCCGCTTTGCGGGCTTAGATAAATTGTATCGCTTTCCTTATCGAACTTAATTACCTCAAGCTTCAATTCCTTGTGAATTTGATTTGCTACGAAGCAACCGCCCAAAAAGAAAGATAATGCGCTTATAATAAATAAAGCTACCGCTACTGTTATTGCAATTATCGTTGTTTTCATATTTCCCTCCATGCTTGAATCTTAAATTAATTATACAAGAAAAACTTTAATATACATATTAAAATGAGAAAAAATTATGAAATATATATTATATTCGCAATTTTTATTTTTCAAGTAAAATGTAATTAGTTTCAATTTTTTTATAAAGGAGAAAAAATGAAGCCAATTTTAATGAGCACTCCGGTGCTCGTTGTCGACGGGACATACCGTCTTTCATCGATTTCGATCGCCGAGGCGAAAGAGATTTTGAAAGGCGGCTTTATTTCCGCCGTGGGGCACCAGTCCTCAGCCGAGATGTTATCGGACTTGTTGGAACTTGACGTTCCAATGAGCCGAATTACGCTCGGTGAGGAGCATTTTCAGAGAGGACAGAAGGCTGTAGTGTTAAAGCTACTCCGCCGTCCTCCTGAAGGCGCGATATTAGATATTGCGCAAGTCAAGGAGTGTGGGTTCGCCTTCAAGCTCCTTGAGGTGCTCTAAAGGACGGGTAAGGTTAGCACAAGAAAACCGGTTTCTTGTGCTTTTTTAAATTCATTTTGTTTTTTTAAAGGAGAAAAAATGAAAAGGAAAATGCATTGGAGGGCGATACAAGACGCTATAAAGCAGCTAGATGGTATTCAGTCTACTCTAGCTGCTTTGATTGGGGCAGACAGACTGAATAGGTCGTCCTCAACTATTCTTGAGGTTTCTGCATCTCAAGAGATCGAGGGCGCGAAAGACTTAGTTATCCGGGTGGATGATTTTAGTCTTTTTAGAGATGTCCGCCCGATGCAACTCTGCTTTCCGAAAGGAAAGCGGAGAAAAATAACGAATAGTTTCGGCGGCGAGAAAGTCGTCGTCGAAATTATTCCGAACCTGCATTTAGAGCGGGTTCGGGACATCCGCGTCTCTCTCTATCGAGAGGGGCTAAGATCGATCTCTGTAGCTGTTAAACAGCTTAAAGATTGATCGGCGGATTAGTTGGGGCGTAAATTTTTTACGCCCCTTTTTCTGGCTCTTTTTAAGAGCTTTTATATTCACATCAATTTTTATTTTTTCAGTTTATAATCGCGCATATTTGTTTTTTTAAAGGAGATAAAATGAAAAAGTTATTTTTTGTTGCCAATCACCCAGCTCCGGCTGAGTTGGTTGAGCAATTCGAAGTGGTTTCTTTGACAGCAGAGCAGAAGGCTTTGTGGAGTAACATCCCAAAGACTTCTGTTGCCGCTCATATCGCTCCGATTTTGACTTCGGTCAAGTCGGTTGTCGATGAAGGCGGTATTGTTGTAGCCGTTGGTGAGCCTCGCGCTTGCTTTTTGGCTGCAACAACTGCTGGTCAGGGAAATGTTTTTTCAACGTTTTCTGTCAGGGAATCTGTCGACAAACAGTTACCCGATGGTACCGTTGAAAAAACCAGCATCTTCAAATTCGATGGACTTGTTCCATACGAATTTTGATGTTGAAAATCCCAGGTAAAAGCTGGGTCCGTTTATTGAGTTTCGTGATAAAAACTCTTTGCTACTTCTTTAGTAGCATTTTTATCTTTCCAAACTTTCCACAAACGCAGCTACCTCATCGGCAGATACAAATTTACTATTATCGTTCAATCTTTTTTCGGCCAAAGCCAAATCAAGAAAATCAAAGTAATATTCCAAAGCTTCGGCAATCACGCCGCTTTTGCTTTTTCCGCTTTCCTTTGCAAAAGCCTCTAATTCAGCAACCAACCCGGCATCCAAAGAAATACTCATTTTAACCGATTTCTTGCTCATATTTTCATCCTTCCTTCCAAAATTTGCTTAACAATATCATCCTGCCTCTTTCGCATTTCATTCCCTACCGCAGCACCGCAAAAGCCTTCACGAATGATCTCGTTTCCATCTATGTAAATACCCAAATCGCGCATATTTTTATCGTAAACGCCGAGCTCCTTAGCAAGCTTTACGACTTCGGGCGTATTAGCTCCAAGCCATTCCTTAATAGGCATAGCAAATGCCATTTTTAAAAGCATAGCTTTGCTTACGCCGGAGCTCGAAAAAGGTTGCTTAAAGCAAACTCTAAAATCATTAGGTAATTTCGAATTTTCTAAGACCTCATCGCTTAAGCCAAACATTCCATGCAAAAGATATAAAAACTGCCTTGGATCGCGTGTGACAGCAAATGCTCGTTTTACTCGCTTTCCGAAATCCTGCGCCTCCTCATCGCTCAAAGAAAGCGAAAAAAGCTCTTTAAATAGACCGAGCTCTTGTAGGTATTTTACGCCGATATCCTGATGTTCGGTTTTAAAAATCTTAATTAGTTCATTTCCTATGCGATCTTTGCTAATATCTTGCAAAGACAAGGTTTTCATAAACTCTATCGTTTCAGGCGCAATCTCAAAACCGAATTTCGAAGCAAAACGAACGCCGCGTAAAATACGCAAGCTATCCTCGGCAAATTTTTCGCTATTTACATGTCTAATTATGCCATTTTCTAAATCTCTTACGCCGCCATGCAAATCTAAAAGCTCGCCGGTAAAAATATTTAACATAATCGAATTTATCGTAAAATCGCGTCTGGTAGAAGCTTCTAGCTCATTGTTGCAATAATTTACTTCAAAGGCTTTATGCCCGACGCCCACTTTACTTTCAGTCCTTGGAAGCGAAAGATCAAACCCATCTAGCTTATAGACAAAATAGCTTTTACCAACTCCATCTGCACCGGCTTTTTGCATTAAGAGATCAAATTGTTGAGGTAAAACATCATAAACCTCAATATCTAAATCGCTTGGTTCATTGTTTAAAAGTAGATCGCGAACGCTTCCGCCTACCAAATATGCTCTATGTGTATAAGGCGAAAGAAGTTGTTTGATTGGGATTAATTGAGAAGAAAATGAAAACGGAACTAAACTTATCAAAATATGCTCCTTTTCTTGGAATTTAAGATGAGATATCTCATCTTTTTAAACTCTTATTATTATATGGTAGTTTCACTTAAAATACGCTTATTTTTCTTAATTTTGAACTTTTATTTGGAGTTGTTTGGATTACGGAAAGATAGGAAGCGGTAGTTTAATAAAGAAAGGAAAGAGGAATTTTGATTTGAATTGAATTAAGCTTTTGGAAGGAAAGATATTTTGTAATTTTGTGATGCGGCAAAGGAAGGAAAGGGACTAAGCCGTTTCCTTCAATGCTTTGTGGCTATCTATCTCAGCTTGTAATACCGGCAAAACCTTTTTATACAAATTCAAGCTTTTTGCCCTTGGTTTTTCCGAAATTCTAAAACACTTAAAAAGCCTATCTCTTAACATTTGCGGAGGGATACCTATTTTAGGCGCGATCGCTATACATAAATCAATCTTACTTGGGTAAAATTTAGAAAGCCGCTCGAGATTTCTTTCAATAGATTTTTGCAAAGCTATTGGATCTTCAGCGTTTTCTAGTTTCAGATTTTCCTTCATATACCGCATTCCGTGAAAGATTAAAAAATCATTAGGATACTTCTTTTTAAGCGAGGCTACCTCTGCATACCCAACATTATTCTTATTCATATATGACCATTCTGAAACATATCCAACCGGAAGCTCTCCGATATAGATCAGATATTTATCTACCTCATCCTCAGTCGGATATTTTTTAAGAAATGTTTGTAGCGCTCTTACATAATCCCAGTAAGTCTTTCCTTTTGGAATTTCACTTCTTGAAAAATACCAAAAAATACTATCCTTTTTCTTTTTCGTAAAGTGGGCAAAAGCGTGTGCGGCTTTAGTTTTTTGGCGAACTCTTTTTACTAGCTCATCCCATAAAATTAGAAGTTCATTCATGCTGATCCCTTATTCTTTAATTCAAGATATCTTTCAAATTTAACTTTTTCCTCATCGCTTAAAAATATGTTTTCATCGCTCTTTAAATATTCTAGGTATGCGCTTAACTCATCTTTAAGAGCGTCTAAAAACTCGTCGAATTCTTTTTCATTTCCGTAAGCAATAACGGAATTTACGGCTAAAAACATTTCAATATTATTACATAATAGTTTGTATCTTACTGTATCAAAGGTAAGACATTCTATTAAAGCAATGCCGTTCTCGTTATATATTGCATAAGCTAGAAATTGGATTATTTCTCTGTTTATACTATACGCATTTGGAAATCGCGCTTCAGCTTCCTTGTCAATACGAGACTCGATGTTAGGTGTATATTTATACACCGCTAGATAAAACTTACCAAGCCTTCCTAAAGCGGTTTTTTTATATTCGTCGATCATTTTTAAAGCATCCGAATATTTTCGGACACTTTCTTTTATTCTATCCATTCTTGAACCTTTCCTTGCGGTAGAGCTTCAAACTTCGCTTTCAACTCCAAGAAAGTTTCTTGTCCTGTGTTGTCTTTTCTGTCCTCTCTTAGTTTCTTGAAATAATTAACATAAGCGTGCATTTCCTTTTTGAAATCGGAAAGATACTTTTTAAAATCCTGATCTGAGCCATAAGCTACGATTGCGTCTAAATGAAAATACTCTGTTTCATAATCCGCTACGATTTTAAAAGAAACGCTATCTTGAGATATTACGAAATCAAAGTCTCTAAGCGCTCTATGTCGCGCATTCAAATCGAATATTGCTTCTAAAATTTTATATATTGGGTAAGTTAGCGACTTAGCCCCAGTAAATTGGTTTTTAGTGCCGAACATATCCTCAGGCAGCGCTTTTTGATAGGCATCAAGTATGCCGGATTCCTTAGCGACATTATAAATCTCTCTTAACCTTTTAAAAGTTGTTTCCTTTATCTGGTTAAGCTTCTCAACCATTTCCAAGTATTCTGATCTATTCATTTTTCTCTCCTTTATCGTCTAATTTTATTTTACAAATATATTATAGTTTCACTTAAAATCTACTTATTTTAACGCCCATTTTAAGCGAACTTTTCATACTTTTGCTTCAGCTCTAAATATTGAGCGAATTCCTTTCTTTGTTCTTCGTTAAGCTCATTTTCTTTTAAATACTCTCCATAAGCTTGGAATTCGCGCAAGAATCCGCTTAAGTATTTTTCAAATTCCTCATTGCTACCGCTCGCAAAAATTGAATCAAAATCCATAGAAATTTCATCGTCATGTCTCGAAGTTACTTTAATGGTAACTTTATCGGGACTTAAACTTATTACCTCAATCCATCCGCCCATTCCGCTTAAAACATCTCCTAGAAAATTAAGATCTTCCATTTCTAGTGCATAAGCTCTTGGGAAACGCCTAGCAGCTTCTTTATCCGCATACGGTTCAAATTTTGGATAATTCTCGCTTATTTCAAAGTAAAATCGCTCTACACGTTGCAACACGGTTCGATTATATTCGTCTACGGCTTTCAAAACCTCTAAATATTTTTGATCTTTCCTTTCCATTATAAGCCTCCTTCAAATTGCATTTTTAACTCAAGATATTTCTGATAATCTTGAGCTTTTCTTTCCTTAAGCTCATTGGACTTGCGATCCTTTATGAAATCGACAAGGGCTTCTTTTTCTTTAGCAAGCATAGCTAAATACTCCTCAAATTCCTCATCGCCGCTATAAACCAAAATCGAATCAAGTAACAAGTACAAAGGAATGTCGTCATTTCTTGGCTGCATGCAAAACCTAATTGAATTTTCATCGAAATCCTCTATCCAAATCGAATCACGATTGTTTTTGAATAAATCGGATAACGTTTTGACTTCATAGCATTCAAATTCGCATAAATTTGGAAACTTATCCCTTATATCAGAATCAAAGCCAAACTCTGGGAACCCATCTTCAAGCAAAGAAAAATACATTTTTCTAAGTCGCTCTATTGCCATTTTGGAATAGTCATCTTGTTGCTCAATAAAAGCTGAATACGCTTGTTGACTCATTTTTTTGTTCTCCTCTCTTTTTTAAATTATTTACAATTATATTATAGTTTTACTTAAAATATGCTTAGCCTATATTGGTTATTTAATTGTAATTTAAATGTAATTTTAAGATTAGGAATTGATAAATTACAGAGCTTGGCATATGATTGTTGAGAGCATTTGGAAGGAAAGTTATTCGTAGTTTGTAGTTACAAACTTTATTAGATAAGAAATATATTAACATGCGGTATGGAGAAGGGAAAGGTGATCAAAACGCTTATTGCATATTGCCGTACTCTACAGCACTTAAGAAAAATATTAAAGGAAGGGGATTGATTTAATTAAACTTTAAGAAAAACTAGAATATAATTCCAAAAGATTTGAGTTAGATGTTTCGCTCAAGTCGTCCTTGATGAAAAAATTCGGCAAAGGGTTTTTCCCTTTGTCGTAAGTTCTCTTCGTAATGCGGCGCTATGACAGGCTTCCTTCTAATTAATTGTTTTTGGCACAAATCCCTAGTCTGTCGCTTTCGCCGCGCTTTTTCACATGCTGCACACAACACAAAATAAGACTTGAAAAAGTTATTTTGGCTTAAATTCCGAGCTAGGCTGGTTCTTAAAGCTATTCCGCATCTCATCAGTTATTACTGGAGCTTGTCTTGTAATATCTACGATTGGATTAGTAGCCGGCTTTTCAGTTACCTCAGCCTTGTTGCCTGTAATCTTTTCTATAGGCGTTCGGTTATCTACTTTGCTTTCATTATCATCGATGGGCAAAGAAACATTACTTTCTGGAGACACCATTACATTAGCTTCTTTTTGCTTCTTAACGACATCCATCTCCTCTTTGCTTAGATGCTCGCCTATTATCGTAGTAGTAAAAACTTTTCTATGCTTTACTCCACTCTCGCCGGATGCAAAAACAAAAGAAGCCAAACATAAGCTCAAAATGATTTTATTCTTCTTCATCTTCCTCTCCTCCTTCTTGGATTATTTGATCTTTTTCTAAAATTTTACGAACCCATTTTTCAGCTACAATTTCCGTTCCGAATTCCGAGAATTCCCGTTCCAAATAATACTTACATTTCCTAAATTTTATTACTCCACTTACCAAAGGAACCTTTCTTTCCACTTCCTCTACCGCAATAGGATTTCTATAATAAAACACTTTAAAGAATTTTGTTTTCAGATCGGCGTAATTTCCCGATACGTATTTCTTGATTAAAACGCCTTTTTCGGTTCTAAGCTCTATATCGAAAAGCACGCATTTTAACCTTCTTCCCATTTTTATTTCCAAAGACCTAATCTCTTTCTCAATTTCATCATATACGCTAATTTTTGGATCGAATTCTTTCTTTGGTTTATTGATATAAAAAACTTCAAACATTCAAATGTCTTTCCTTTCTCATGCGGTTTTACTTAACAATAAAAAGATTATATGAAATTCCCATTCCTTGTGCAAGTACAAGAATTTTTAAATTTAGAACAATATTTGCTAAAAGCCTCATAATAAGCATATTTTAAGAAAAACTAATGTATAATAAAAAAGCGAAAAAGATGATGAAGGAGGAGAAGTGAAGGACGGAACGAGTGGTTGTGGACAGAAAAGCCGAACGGTAATTGTTAAAGTTTGAGATTATTGTTAATATAGGCGAAGTAAGTAAAAAAGCAACCTAAAAGGAGGAGAGGTGAAGCGGGGTCGATTAAAAACCTCAAAACCGAGTAATCCCGCTTCAGGAAAATGAAAAGCTAACGAACGCAATGGTTGAAAGCTAATCATTTTCAGCTTTTTGGATCGATATTCGGGAGAATAACGATCAACAAAGAGCATAAAAAATTTACGCGCGCTATGGGGTGCGCTGTGAGAGAAAACATTTTATGCTCCATTAAAAACGAAAATAATGGGGCATAAGAGCTTGAAAAAATAAAAACTGCAAAATATAGATTTGTTTTGCGGTAAGGAAGGAGAGAACGATATGGTAAGAGTAATTTTGGGAGAGCCGGAAGTAAATCAAAGAACGGTCGTTCCTAGCGAATTTGAAGGAACAACTCAAACTTGCGATATTAATGCATTTCTTAATAGCGGCACACAAAGCATAGCAGTGCCGGCAATATATGGAAGCTTCGATAAAATCCTTACTAAAGAGGGAATGTATAATGTGTTTAAAGTAGCTTTTGCCGAAAAGCGAGCCATTTATATTCCGCTTCAAACTCATATCGTTCCTCATTCCTTCAAAAGCTTTTTAATGTTTTTGGCTTCGCTTGAAGATGAGGTTACGCTAATAATAGCTGATACCGAGTTACATATTAAAGCTAGAGAGGTTATGCAAGGAAAGCCCGGCTTCATAAACAACGGCTATTCGCTTTTACTTATCGATCTACATAACTTTTTGCATAGAAGCTACCATTCATTCCCAGAAAAAAGAGACGATCAAGGAAATATCGTTACTTTAAAAGCCGCTTTATATGCTTTGATAAAATGGATTGAAGTTTCTCCTTATACCCATGTAGCCTTTTGTGCCGATTCGCTTAAAAGCCTAAGAAAAGAATATACGCAAACCTTATTTCCGAACGATCTAAGCAAAATTTATAAAGCTAATAGAAAACGCAACGATGTAAGTTTGGATCAACAAATTTTGGACTGCTATAGTTACATTGCTAGCTGGGGCTTTAAAACCGTAACTATTAGCGGCTACGAAGCCGATGACGTAGTAGCCTCTTTAGTCAATGAGTTTAAGAACGTACCGGTGCATGTTCTTTCTAACGATAAAGATTTTTGCGGGCTTTTTACTTACCGCAATTTTAAACTTTTGGATAAGGATAGAAAGGTTTTAACATCTGATTACGTAAATAAGAAATTTGGAGTTATGCCTGAATTATTTTTAGATTTTCAAGCTTTAACCGGCGATAGTGCCGATAATGTTTCGGGCATTAAAGCCGTGGGCGAAAAGTCTGCCGCCAAGTTATTAAACGAATTCGGCAGTTTAAACGGAGTTTTAGAAAATGCTTCTAAAATTAAAGGAAAGCTAGGCGAAGCGATTGCAAACGGAAGGGATGATGCTTTATTTTCGTATGATTTGCTTCGTATGAGAAATAATTTATTACAAGGTTATGATTTTGAGAGCCTTGAAATAAGGAAATAAAAGTGAGGAATTTTAAAATGGATTTAGTTACTATCTGTGTCATTGTTATTGCGGTTTTAACTAGCAATATTGCAACATTCTTTTTTGGCTGCACATTTCTGGTTAGTAAGTTTAAGCGAGATACGCTACTTGAAGTTATTAAGATAGATGAAAAAAGCGTTTATCTTAGCCCAAAGAAAGACATCAACTTTGAAATCAACGATTTTGAGGGAAACAAAACTCAATATAAAAACACTGATGATAAACGATATTTTCTTATTATCGAGAAGCCAAAAGAAGGAAATTAAAGAAGAATAAACAAATGAAGCGAAGCACTTAAGAAGGGACCAAACGGCAATGGAACAAAAAGTTAAAGAAGATTTCGCAGCCACAGTTCTCGTAGCTGGAATATTCTTTTATAATTTCATAGAGGCTTGTATCTTTTACAAATTTGCATTTATCAAGTTATCTACGTTACTTATAATAAGCATTTGTATTCCTGCTATAGCATTACTTATTTTAATAGGATCAATATACCCCAAAAATGGTAGCAAGCAAGAAAAGCGGCGCTTTGTAGGTATATTTATTTTGTTATTTGCTTTAAGCATGCTCATTACGCTACCGGGGCATTATCATGGTTTTGTTCAATCCTATGTAGTTGAATCAAAAGCTCAAGAATGTAGATATCGATATGTGGTTTTTGTATCAACAGAATAAAATTATTTTGCGGCAGCCAAGCGTATAATTAAATCAATTAAAAATTGTGAGAAAGAACATGTCAACACAAGAAGCTAAAGAAATAAAGATAATTACTGCTTGTATGATAGCGGTATTTTTATATAATTTGGTAGAAGGCTACACTCTCTATAAACTTGCAGTAGTGGAACTATCTACACTGTTTATGATAAGCATTTGTATTCCGATTATTTTAGTGCTTCTTTTAGCAGGGCTAATATACCCGGAAAATAGCAATAAACAAGAAAAAGAATGTTTTCTTGGTATGTTAATTCTAATATTTGCTTTAATTCCACTAGCTACTCTACCGGGTCACTATCTAATCGCATATTACTCATCGCCTATGGATCAAGATGTTGAGTATGAGAATTTTGTTCGCTCCTATGTGATTGAACCAAAAACTCAAGAATGCAGATTTAGTTATGTCGTTTTTAAATCTACAGCAGAAAATGCTGCTACAGCAATTAAACGCTTAAATGAATCAACAAAAGATTGCGAGAAAGAATATGCCGGTAGAATAGCTGCCGTTAATTTAGAAAAATCTAACATTCAAATTTTATTTTCAGAAAGGTAATCAATGAAAACAATTCAAAACATACCGAGCTCAAATAAGCGAAAAAGGTATCTTTTAGAACTGCTCGGCGAACATAAGGTAATAGTCCCAGAACTAGGATTTAAACTCTATCACAATACGCAACAACCGATAAAAGAGTATTGTTATTATTGCAAGGCTTCTGCAATGCCGCAACTTAGAAAAGATTTAGAAGAACTTTGGAAAGAAGGTGCTATATGCAGAACGCTTGTAAAAGATGATGAAAAAGAATCTTTTTTCGAATACGAAGAATTAATCGTAGGAACAAGAGCAGAACGCATTTCAAAAACTGCACTAAAAATAACCGATCGCAAAGCTCGTAAGCAATTCTTCGTTTATTATCTTGCGCCATTCGAGAAAGAAGCAAACGCCATATTTTCTCACTATGTTTTTTCAGAAAGTGAAAATTGCCTCATTTTTAAAAAAGAAAACATAGTTAATGCCAAACGTGATAGCCGCGAAATACCAAAAAGCGAATTCGAAAAATATAAGAAAATATCATCTAGCATGGAAAAAGATAAGAAGGTATATAACGAAATGTTAGAAAGAATAATAGATTATTCATATTGGTGGGATTACTACTGCGATCCAAGATCCGCAGCCTTTGAAATAGCTTTAGATTGGTGCATAGGAACTAAAAAATCAGACGAAGTTTATGATGAATACTTTTCACTTCAAAGAAGGATAGACAGAGATAAAGAATATCTCGAACGACGCAAAAAATATTGGCAAGACGTAACATTTTATAATTTAAATCAATTTGGCAAAGAAAAAATGTTACTTCCTTACAGAAAAATCTATCAAGATATAAGCAAATTTAGATATTATTTTTTAAGGAAAGAAAAAATTGATTTATATATCACAGATAGCGATATCATAATGTTTTTCCATGATAAGACCTTTGATAAATATATCCACATTCCACTATTCTTTGCGGATAAAAACCAATATAATAAAAAACATTTTATCTTATCTGAAAAGATAAAACGCATGCAGCATCTAAAAAAGCTGGAATTAGAATATGTTAGCGAAATAAGTCGCTTAGAACTCAAAATAATTAATGTAGTAAGAGAAAATGGCTTTTGCCAAACACACTACGCTTTAGAAAGAACCAAGCCACAACCTTGGTCTTTATACCACTAAAAAAGGAGAGGAAATGAAATACCCGGAAGCAAAAGTAAATTTATTCAATATTGACGGAAACGCGTATTCCATTATGGGGGCTGCCGCAAAAGCGTTAAGAAAAGCAGGTGTTCCGCAAAGCGAAATAGATCAATTTCGCGAAGAATGTAAAAGCGGAACCTACAACAATCTAATTCAAACCGTAGCAGATTGGTGCGATATTACCGATGATGAATATGAACAAAATTAGCATAATTTAATCTGAGATTTAAAAATTTGCAAGATAAGAATAGAAAGTTTTTATCTTGGGGAAGGAGAAAACCTATGGCAAAATCCGGAACAAGACCGCCAAATGGTCCAAGTACCACTGGCAAGCCAAGCGGAAAAGGTCGCGGAAACAATCCGCCTAAAAAGTAAATTTTTCCCCTCTTTAGAGGGGAATTTTTAATACAAGTTGTTTTTAATTTTAAGGAGCAAAAATGAAAAAATGTTTAATTTTATGTGGTTTGTTATTTGCAACCTCTGTCTTTGCCGAAAAGGTTGAGATTTCTACAGAAGGAAAATTTTGTAGAACCGGATATGGGAGTTATTTTGATAGCAATAATGAGACAATGCTGGGGCATAGCCTTAGTAGGCAAGTCGATATTAGCAAAATTTGTTTTGAAGGGAAAGAATATATTATTATCGGACAAGGTTCGATAGCTTTAATGTCTATAACTGGCGAAAGTTGTTCTTGCAAAAAAGAGGTCCCGCTAGAAAGCGGGAAAGAAAAAATCAAGCAGCCGGATTAAAAATCTCGTCTAACTCGATTTCTTCGATGACATATATGACAAGTTCTTTATCATATATGTCATCAGTATTGGCGTAAGCCTCTAAAATCCGATCGGTAAAATAAAGTCCATCACTAATATAGGGATAGTCTTTATTATTCACGATAAACACGGCAGGCGCACTAACGTCTGTCGTCATTATATCGGACTTAACGGCATCTCTGGCACTTTCTATATTATTAAAAGCGCCGATACGAGAGACGCATTTATAATAGTCTGACAACGGGTTCATTGAAACTACATTATACAGTTTCATTTTTTTCCTCCTTCAAAATTAATTTTAACGTCCTTACTGCCAAACAAAATATTAAGTTTTTCAAATATTTCGTTTGGGATATCTAAACGCATCTTATCGTTATTAGAGTGCCATTTGTCCCAAAGATCAAGAATCTCTTTAAGTTCAACGAGCTCTTGAACCATATATTCTTTTGGAACATTCTTAAGACAATCTCTAATATCGTCACTATTTTGCCCATCGCTTAAAGTCCAAGCCATTTTTAAAAGCTTATCTTTACGCCTAGGCAAATCCCCTTTTCCAAGAGAACTAAACCTTCCCATAAAAGAGATCACCGGAGCGATCAATTTATTTTTTCCGGGAATTTTTAGCACTCTAACCAGAAGCGCAACTTCAGCTAAGTAATGAACATTGTTTAAAGCCCCAATGCTAATTACGAAATTTCGTTGCAATTGTAATTGAGACTCAACTTGAATGTTGCTAGCGAAGTCAATGAAACTTTTGATTATATTTCGCTTCATTTTGCGCCTCCTTCAAAACCTTCAAACAGAGCAGCTGCTTGATCGATTATATCGTCTGGAATCATCTCTCTTAACCAAGATGAACCGTATCTATAGCCGCGATCTTCGTAAAGATCGACAAGCTTTAAAAACGCACAACCTTGATCGTAATCCAAGTGCTTTCCAAACTCCGTCTCGAATTTATCCAAAGCAGCCTGCTGTCTATCGGAAGCGGCGTGGAAATCGTTTAGATGCCAACGTTGCCACAACGCCAGGATTTTACGCAAATCCAAAAGATCGTCATGTCCGACTTCAGCGATACATTTACGAATTTGCTCGTCGGAAAGCTTATTTAAAAGCTCCAAAAGCGTATCGTCACATTGACCGCCGCACCAATCGCGCTCAGTCCTCTTTCTACCGTTTACAAGCTCTATGTAATCCACAGGACCTACAAAAGATAGCGTGATATAAGAGGGCGTTGCGATCGGGGTGAGATCAATATTGCGCATCCAGTCGTCGGTTTTATTAACGCGAACGCGGAATTCGATTTTAGCCATAAAATAGCTACCTTCGTTTTCAGCGTCAGGAACTTTAAAGCTCCTTGTAAGAGTCAATTCAGACTCAACTTTGCCGCAATTGATAAAATCACGAATTTTTCCCATTTTATTCTCCTTGATAAAAAATTTGATTTCCGAAAGGATTTCAGAAAATCTTGGTGCATATTATCTTAAAACAAAATTAATTAAGGAAGGATAGATAGAACGCCGGCAATTAAGGATTTTTAGAATATACGAAAATATTAAAAAGAACTGAAAAGAACCCGCTAAAAGCGGGAAAGAAACTACGCAGCGCAATATTCTTTTACTTCACCTTCTCCGAAAAGCTCGGAAAGATCGTCAAAAACAGCTGTCGAAACAGGCGCATATAGCCAAATATAGCCATAATAATAGCCACGATCTTCGTATAGACCTATTTCTTTAAGATATCGAGAAGCCGCTTCGTTATAGCAAATCTCTCTATCTTCAGCCGCCATAATCTCAACAATTCGTATGCGAGCTTGCTTAGTTTTCAAGCTTGCGTTTTGCCAAGCAGTGCCGGCGCGCAAATTGTTTAGATGCCAATTTTGCCAAAGAGCCAATGTTTCTAAAAGCTCGTCTCTTTCCGCAAAATCGCAAGCGTTACTTGCAAATTCGCGGATAGTTTCGGCACATTGTCCAGAAGCGACTTGGCAAAAACCGTTTTTGGTTACTTCGTTTAAAACTCCGGAAAAAGTTAATACCGGAACGACGTAACCGCTTTTGTCTTTAAGATTAACATCCCTAGCGCCTTCGCCAAGATGTTTCTTCTCAACATTAAGCTCAATGCGAGCTTGAAAACTAACACCCTCAAGCGAGAAAGCAAATTCTCGCTCAAGATGCAACTCATCGAGCGCGTTGCCCGGCTCGTAAATCCAATTCAAAAATTCTTGGATTAACATGTTCTCTCCTTGATAAAAAAAATAGTTTCTTAAAATAATTTAATAAAGATCAATTCATCTTATCTGAAAAACAAATTTAAAAATTAAGGTTAATCAAGAATTTAATTAAAAATTAAAGGTAATGAAATACTAAAGAAAAACAGGTTAAACAAATTGGAAAATCTCCTTCCTTCCGATACCGCGCACAAACAAACGCAAAAAGGAAAGAAATTCTACATTAATGCTGCTAAAAACGATTTATTTATGTAAATCACATAGCCGGAAACAGTAATGGCTATAAACAAAATGATCTTGCTATGATCTTCCAAAAACTTAGGTAATTTCTCAGTAAAGATAGGATGAATTGCTCTAGGCAAAAAGATAGTAATTCCAAAGCGGCTAAACCTATCATAATACTTTCCGTAAAATCCCCAAGGAACAGAGCCGGTAAGCATATCTCCAAATAGATGGCTCCAACCGCCTACGCAAAGTCCTATTAAAGTAACCCATATAAACGGGCTATAAGCGGAATAAAAAGTATAAAAGGCAAATGCCGTTAGTAGCGCCCAAAGCAAAATACTGTGCGTCCATTGTCTATGATACCTAAAACGCTCCTCTTTCCGATCTTTATAAAACCAAGCCAAAGCTAAATCCTTATCCGGAAGTATCGCCCCTAAAACACAAGATACTACATATAAAATCAAATACCCGGTAAAAGCTCCCTTAACCTCGCCTCCAAGCAACAAAAAAGCTTTTAAAAAACTTTCATGATAATCCACTAAATTTTGCAAAATCCCCGGGAATTCATTTGTTTTAAGAACATAAGGAATCGGAGCAAGGCTTACCGAAGCAGCGAGCAAGCCCGTATATCTATGACTACGTCCAAGCATGTTCGAACCCCGGGGAATTGCCCAATTCAATTGGAACGAATTTAAAGAATTTCATATCAATGAAGGGGATAAAAAATTTCATCTCCTCATTTCTCCTCTCGTACACCACAAGACATTCATCTTTAGGACAAATTACAGCGTTATAAAAATTCTTAACGCACTTTAAAAAAGGAAATTCGTTAGTATCCAAAAGCAAAAGCTCAGGCGCGTTATTGTTTTCAAAAGCTTTAAAATTCAGATAAGTTTTTAAAGCAATAATTGACTTTTTCACACTCAAGCCTTCTTAATGCATCTTAGGATAAGACTTTTCTAAGCTATCTAATAAATCTTTCGATGCTATGCCTTTTGCTATCATATCAAACGCGATCTTATTATCTTCAAGCTCCTCGCCATTATAAAGCCACTTTTTAAGATACTTGCCCTCTTTATATCCATGAAGTTGGCGGAATTCGTTTAAAACGTTTTTAACCTCATACGCCTCTTTCAAATCAAGATCAAAGTGCCTAGACATAATTACGAAAGATAGCAACAAAGAGATACAAGCCTGAAATCTATCGCAATCCTCATCAGTAGTATCGGCTTGCACTTTAGCGGCTATATTGCAAATCTCCATAAAATTCTCTACATCAAAGGCTATATTATCGATTCTACTTTCATATTTATTTGCCAATCCGCCAAAGCCTTGCTGAAGTACCATAGAGTTGCTTAATTCCGAAAGCACTCGTTTTATTCTATTTTTTATAAAACGGCTATTCCATAAAGATTCAAGCTGCCTTTCGTTTAAATCCTTAAAATCGTCCTCTATCTCGGAATGCAAATAAGCATCTGCTACGAATTGTTCGATCATAAAAGACATTAAAAAATGCCATATATCTACGATCTCTATTTTAGCATTTAATTCATCGCTTTTAGCATCTAAATTTTTCCAATGCTTCCAAGGAAAGCTATCAATTAATTCCGCTGCTTCCATGATCATACATCTATGCCAAAAGATTCTCCTTCCTTCCGAAGTAATTCCTTTAGTCCATAAAGGACCGGCAGTCTTTACGTTTAGTGCATATTGCGCATTAAGCATTGCAGCCAAATCATCTTCGGTCACATTGTTTAAACAAAACAAAGAGTTTGCTAGCTCTTTACCATTTTCTGAAATATTCATTTTTTTTCCCCTTATATTTTTTATTTATTATTATATTCTAGTTTTTCTTAAAATTTATTTAAAATAAAGGTAATAGCGACATTATCTTAATGTTTTGTAATTTAAAATATATTTTATTAGTTATCAAGATAGATTTAAGCGGTTTTTTGTGTTAAAATCATTTAATTAAAAATCAAATCAA
>ERZ773049.665-NODE-665-length-20700-cov-6.069072_pt1 | contig 20700 bp, 16 predicted proteins | sample MGYA00580633_ERZ773049 | MGnify/ENA primary metagenome ERZ773049 (study PRJEB29015, sample SAMEA2737991) | human oral metagenome | biome: human oral; feature: human-associated habitat; material: dental | place: China | collected 2066 ... | reverse complement strand
GGGTGTCGACCTTCCACTCGGCGTGCGTGCGCCTGCTGCGCTACGAGCACGAGGCTGCGGGCTTGTCGTCCTCTTTCACGATCTACGACGCGCAGGACTCCCAGCGCCTCATCCAGATGGTCCTCAAGGCAATGGACGTGGACATCAAGCGTTTCACGCCGAAGATGGTGGCGGCGCGCATCTCGGACGCTAAGAATGAGCTGATCGGTCCCGCGCGCTACGGCGAGACTGCGGGGAAGGATCCGGTGTCGCGCATCGTCGCCGACGCCTACGTCGAGTACGACAAACGCATGCGAGCCTCCAACGCGCTGGACTTCGACGACCTGATCATGCGCACCGTTGAGCTGCTTCGCGACAACCCCCTCATCGCCGAGCACTACCACCGGCGCTTCCGCCACATCCTGGTGGACGAGTACCAGGACACGAACCACGCGCAGTACGTGCTGGTGCGCTCCCTGGTGGGCGACGGAAAGGACGGGGTTGCTCCCGCCGAGCTGACGGTCGTGGGCGACTCCGACCAGTCAATCTACGCCTTTAGAGGCGCCACGATCCGCAACATCGAGGAGTTCGAGCGCGACTTTTCGGGCGCGCGCACGATCCTGCTGGAACAGAACTATCGGTCGACTCAGAACATCTTGTCGGCGGCCAATGCTGTCATCGCCCGCAACAGCGGAAGACGCGCGAAGAACCTGTGGACCGCCTCCGGCGATGGAGCGCTCATCACGCTGGACGCGGCCGACTCCGAGCACGACGAGGCGCGTTTCGTTGTCGCTGAGATCGACCGCCTGGCGGATGCGGGCGCCGAATGGGGAGACATCGCGGTGTTCTACCGCACGAACGCCCAGTCGCGCGCCCTCGAAGAGCTCCTCGTCCGTCAGGGAATCCCGTACCGCGTCGTCGGCGGCACGCGCTTCTACGAGCGCCGCGAGATCAAGGATGCGCTGGCCTACCTGCAGGTCATCTCCAACCCGGATGACACGGTCGCGGCCCGCCGCATCCTCAATGTTCCCAAGCGAGGCATCGGTGCCAAGGCCGAGGAGGCGATCGCCGAACACGCAGCCCGCTACGGCATATCCTTCGGCGCGGCGCTGCGTCACCTGTGGCAACGCGCCGGATGCCCCGCGGGGGAGGGCGAGGGGATCGATGTCAAGGCCCTTGCTCGTTCCACTTCCCCGGATGAGGGCTCCGCGCGCTCCTCGGCCCCCGTCTCCTCGGATGATGCGGCGGGGGAGACCCCGGGTGCTCGCGATGGCGCGGATGAGAGCGTGGCTGCGGCCCCGGCCTCGTCATCTTCTGCCGAGGGCGCGCCCGAGACGGCCCCCGAGGTTGCGGGGATCACCCCGCGCGCGGCGAAGGCGGCGGCCGCCTTCTGGGGACTCATCGAGGTGCTGCGCGCGGCCGAGGCTCGCGGTGCCTCCCAAGCCGACATCCTCGAGGAGGTCCTCGATCGCACGGGCTATCTGGCTCAGCTGCGCCGCAGCGAAGACCCGCAGGATGCCTCTCGCGTGGAGAACCTGGCGGAGCTGCACTCGGTTGCGGGGGCCTTCGCGGCCGAGGCCCCGGGCGCGAGCCTGGCCGACTTCCTGGAGCGCGTGGCCCTCGTGGCGGACTCGGACCAGGTGCCCGCCGAAGGGGAACGCGGCGGGCAGGTGACCCTCATGACGGTCCACACCGCCAAGGGGCTCGAGTTCCCCACCGTCTTTGTCACAGGCATGGAGGACGGCACATTCCCGCACCAGCGTAGCCTCGCGGACGAGAGCGAGTTGGAGGAGGAGCGCCGGCTGGCCTATGTGGCGATCACGCGCGCTCGCGAGCGCCTCTACCTGACCCGCGCCGCCGTTCGCAGCGCGTGGGGGACCCCGCAGGAGATGCCGCCCTCGCGTTTCATCGACGACATTCCCGCCGAGCTGCTCGACGTCAGGCGGGCCGCGACCTCGGGTGAGCGCGCACGCGCCTCCTACGGCGGCTCCTACGGCGGAGCGTACGGCGCCGCGCGTGACGGGCGCGATCCCTGGGGCGAGCGCGACTCGGGTGCCTTCGGTTCGGGGCGCGGCGGCGGGGCCGTTCAGACGGGAGGGGTTCGCAAGGTGACGCGCATGGGCGTCACGCCTACCGCCCAGGCAACGCAGGACAAGCCCGTGCTGGCGCTGAAGGTCGGGGACCGCGTCAGACACGCAACATTGGGGGCGGGGACCGTCACCGGGATCGAAGGGGAGGGGCCGCGCACGGTGGCACGTATTCGCTTCGGCATGGCTGACAAGCGTCTTCTCGTCCGCATGGCGCCGATGGAGAAGATCTCGTAGCGGCCCGCGTGCGGCCGGAATTGTGTGCGCGAACGCACGCCGGGTAGCGGACCCGCCTTGCGGCTCGCGTGCAACTGGGGGTTTTTCTACATGTTCGAGGCGACACGCCGGTGACACGCTACGAGAGACGTCAAGATGTAGAAAAACCCCACGGGGAGTCGTCGGGGCATGCCCCAGGTGAGCGTTGCGCGAGGTCGGCCGCCCCGCTGGTTGGTGATCGCGTCCGGAGCGGCTTTGGATAGGGCGCGAGGTCGGGTCGTCACACCTTGGCAATGCCAAGGGCGCATCGCGTGATGGTCAAGGGGCCTGAAAGCGTTGATAATATGCGGAAACGAGGGCGTCAGGGCCGGTCGCACGGTAGAATTACTGCGCTGACCACACCACGTTCAACGGAGGGAATAAGGTGGATCTCTACGAGTACCAGGCCAGGCAGATGTTCAAGGAACACGGCGTGCCCGTGCTGGACTACCGGCTGGCGTCGACCCCCGACGAGGCGCGCGAGGGAGCGCGTGAACTCCTGGAGGGCGGTGCAACCCTGTTGGTTGTCAAAGCACAGGTCAAGACCGGAGGACGCGGCAAGGCCGGAGGCGTGAAGCTCGCGCACACGGCCGAGGAAGCGGGCGAAAAGGCTCAGGAGATTCTCGGCCTCGACATCAAGGGGCACGTCGTCACGCGCGTCATGATCGCCTCCGGAGCGGACATTGCCGCCGAATACTACTTCTCGATCCTGCTGGACCGCTCGAACCGTCGCCACCTGGCGATGTGTTCGCGCGAGGGAGGCATGGATATCGAAACGCTCGCGAAGGAACGGCCCGAGGCTCTGGCCCGCGTCCCCCTGGATCCGCTCGTCGGCATTGACGCCGACGTCGCGCGTCGCATCGTGAACGAAGCCGGGTTCGACCCAGCCACCGGCGACGCCATCGCCCCGGTTCTGCAGACCCTGTGGGAGGTCTACCGCGATGAGGATGCCACCCTGGTGGAGGTCAATCCCCTGGTGCTGAGTCCCGACGGCTCCGTCTGGGCGGTGGACGGCAAGGTCACGTTGGACGACAACGCTCGTTTCCGCCACCCCGATCACGCGGGGCTGGTGGACGTGGCCGCGCAGGACCCGCGTGAGGCGGCCGCGAAGGAAGCCGGGCTGAACTACGTGCGCCTCGAAGGGGAGGTCGGGGTGATCGGCAACGGCGCAGGCCTGGTCATGTCGACGCTCGACGTGGTCGCCATGGCCGGCGAGGAGTTCGGCGGGCTCAAGCCCGCGAATTTCCTGGACATCGGGGGCGGCGCGTCGGCCGAGGTCATGGCCCGTGGCCTGGAGATCATCCTCGGAGACGACCAGGTGCGCTCCGTGTTCGTCAACGTCTTCGGCGGCATCACGGCCTGCGACCAGGTTGCCCGAGGCATCATCGGCGCGCTCGACGCACTGGGGGAGACGGCAACCAAGCCGCTCGTCGTACGCCTCGACGGCAACAGGGTGGAGGAGGGCCGCGCGATCCTCGCCGAGGCCCGTCACCCCCTCGTCCGCATGGAGGAAACCATGGACGGTGCCGCCCGGCGTGCGGCGCAGCTCGCCGCGCAGGCGCCCTCGAAGTAACGACCCGAGAACCGCAGGAGACACATCATGACAATCTTCGTCAACTCTGACACCCGGGTCATCGTCCAGGGGATGACCGGAGCCGAAGGCCGCAAGCACACCCAGCGCATGCTGAGCGCGGGTACCGCGGTCGTGGGCGGAACGAACCCACGCAAGGCAGGAACAACCGTCACCTTTGACGTGGTCGGATACGGTCCGGCCGCCGGTCGAGTGGCCGACGGGCAGGTCGAGGTCCCCGTCTACGGCACGGTCGCCGAGGCCCGCGAGGCAACGGGGGCGAACGCCTCCGTCATCTTCGTTCCTCCCGCCTTCGCCAAGGCGGCGGCACTGGAGGCCATCGATGCGGGCATCGAGACGATCGTGCTCATTACCGAGGGGATCCCCGTTCAGGACTCGACGATCGTCGTTGAGCATGCGCTCGCGGCGGGCGTGCGCCTGATCGGCCCGAACTGTCCCGGCATCATCTCGCCCGGGCAAGCAAACCTGGGGATTACCCCGGCCGACATCACGGGACCGGGGCGCCTGGGCCTCGTCTCCAAGTCGGGCACCCTGACTTACCAGCTGATGTACGAGCTGCGTGACTTTGGCTTCACGACGTGCCTGGGCATCGGCGGGGACCCGGTGGTCGGTACGACCCACATCGACGCGCTGGCTGCCTTCGAAGAGGACCCCGATACGGACCTCGTCATCATGATCGGCGAGATCGGCGGCGACGCCGAAGAACGTGCCGCCGAGTGGATCAGCCAGAACATGTCTAAGCCGGTCGTGGCCTACATCGCTGGATTCACCGCTCCCGAGGGGAAGACGATGGGGCACGCGGGAGCCATCGTGTCCGGATCCTCCGGTACCGCGTCCGCGAAGGCCGCGGCACTCGAGGCCGTGGGTGTTCGCGTGGGACGCACCCCCTCCCAGACTGCTCAGATCGCTCGCGAGCTCCTGTCGCGGTAACGACGCGACTATTCGGCCTGGGGTCGGTGTGCAGCGTCGCGACCCCGGGCCGATTCTGACACTATGGGGTAGTGAGCGAGCGCATGACGAATGAAGCCAGACCCCGGAGAACCACGACCACCTACGTGCCCGATCGGGCGACGGTTCGTGTCGCCGTCCCCCGCGGCTGGGCCCGCGGCGTCCTCGCAGGAGTCGAGGCAGCCTTCGCCGGGTGGGCGATCACCACGGTGCTCACCATGGTTGCCTACCTGTCGATCCGGTCGAACACGTGGATGAACGATACGACCCCGCGCGATGCGCTCGGCCTGGGGGGTGACCTGTGGTCGGCCGTTGTGGGCGGAACCACCGTGGTCGGGGGCGTCTCCTACCGGGCGATACCGACCCTGGTGGGGGCCATGCTTGTTGTTCTCGTGCGGGTCCTGCTGCGCACGACCGCGGGATTCCCCCGCTCCTCGGCGCTGTTCGCCGCGCCCGGTTTCCTGCTCACCTCCTGGCTCCTCGTGGGCGCCTCGGGCCAGCACTCGCACTGGTGGACGGGAACCCTCGGTGCGATCATCATTCCCCTCGTCGGCTCGGTGTGGTTTGTCGCGTCGGGCTACTCGCGCGACGATGGCGCGCCCGCCATGCAGCACTGGATTTCGGGTGGATTCAAGATGGGCGGGCTGCTCGTCGTGGCGCTCGTCCTCGCCGCGTCGGTCGCGTCGATCGTGGCCCTCTCGCTCTCCTGGACCCGCGTGAGCGGAATTCACGAGCTTCTGGGAGCCTCTTCGGCGGCCGACTCGACCTTCATCGTCGGCGTGCAGTTGCTCTTCGCCCCCTCGGTGGTGGCGTGGGCGGCAGCATGGTGGTCGGGAGCGGGTTTCCTGACGGCCACCGACGCGTTGCACTCTCCGTCGGCCGCCGACCAGGGACCCATCCCCCCGATCCCGCTGCTCGGCGCGGTCCCCGAGTCCGCCCCCGGCATGTGGTTGATCCTCCTTCCGATCTTGCTTGGCCTGGCCGTGGGAGCCGTGTGCGCCTGGCGTTTTCGGCGCGAACACCTCCTGCACCAGAGCGCCCAGGGCCTCCTCGCGACGGCAGTGTTCGCGGCGGTGGTCGCGCTGTGGATGTGGAGCGCGACCATGAGCCTGGGGGCCGTTCGCCTCTCGACGATGGGGCCGCGCGTCGGCTGGGTGACGCTCGCCCTCGTCCTCGAGATCGCGCTGCCCGCCGTGCTTGTCTCCCTGGCAACCCACCCCACGACGCTGGCGCTCATCGGGGAGGGGACGGGACGCGTGCGTCGGCGCGGCGAGGCAGCAGGCCGACGCGCCAGCGAGGCCGACGTGTCCGAGAAGCCCGCGGCCTCGGTCGGCGGCGGCAGCGACGAGGGCGGGGAAGACGGAGCCGCCGACGAGCGGCGCGGAGCGGGCAGCGACGCGCACGAGGCGAACGAACCGTGGGCGCAACCCGCGCAGGAACAACACATCGACTAAGCTGAAGGGGCCGCGACTGGCGAGGGTGGATGACCACCGGGGAGCGGCCGACCTTCCCGAGAGGCGTCGCCCGCCTGGGCGCCCGGGTGACCCGACCTGGAGGAACCATGTCCGTTTCCCTCGACAACCTGGAAGCCATTGACCTGCGCCCGATCAGGCGGGCCCTGATCTCTGTCTACGACAAGACGGGACTGGAGGACCTGGCGCGTGCCCTCGGCGCTGCCGGTGTGGAGATTGTGTCCACGGGCTCGACGGCCGAACGTATCAGCGCCGCCGGAATCCCCGTCACCCCCGTGGAAGCCGTCACGGGCTTCCCCGAGGTGCTCGAGGGGCGGGTGAAGACCCTGCACCCCTTCGTCCATGCCGGCATCCTTGCCGACCAGCGCAAGGCCAGCCACCGTGAGCAGATCGCCTCCCTCGGAATCGCCCCCTTCGACCTGGTGGTGTGCAACCTGTACCCCTTTGCCGACACCGTTGCCTCGGGCGCCTCCTTCGATGCGTGCGTCGAGCAGATCGACATCGGTGGTCCTTCCATGGTGCGCGCGGCCGCCAAGAACCACCCCTCGGTCGCGGTCGTGACCTCCCCGAGTCGATACGCCGATGTCGCCGAGGCGGTGGCGGGGGAGGGCTTCACGCTCGCCCAGCGTCGTCGGCTCGCAGCCGAGGCATTCGCTCACACCGCCGCCTACGACCTCGCGATCGCCGGGTGGCTGGCAGACCAGCTTGAGTTGGAGGACGTGCGCGAGACCCTGGACGATGCGGCCGAAGCACACCTGGAGGCCTCGGACGCCGCTTTCCTCGCCTCGCTCGGCTACCGAGATGGCGGGGAGGATTGTGTTGAGGACGAGCCCGGCGAGACGGATGGGGTGGCCTCGGGGATGCCCGTTGTCGTCGCGGACGCCTTCGAGCGCCTGGAGTCGTTGCGTTACGGGGAGAACCCGCACCAGGGCGCGGCCGTCTACCGCGAGATCGATGAGCGCTTCGAGGAAGCGGACCCCGAGGATGGGGCTGCGGCACAGGGCATTGCCAATGCGATCCAGCTCCACGGCAAGGCGATGAGCTACAACAACTACACGGATGGGGACGCCGCTCTGCGTGCCGCCTACGATCATGAGCGTCCGTGCGTTGCCATCATTAAGCACGCGAACCCGTGCGGCATCGCCGTCGGCGAGGACGTGGCCGAGGCGCATCGGCTCGCGCACGCGTGCGACCCCGTGTCTGCATTCGGTGGCGTCATCGCGGTCAATCGTCCGGTGAGCGTGGAGCTCGCCCGCCAGATCGTCCCGATCTTTACCGAGGTTGTCCTGGCCCCCGGATACGACGAGGGGGCCCTCGAGGTACTGCGCGCAAAGAAGAACCTGCGTGTCCTTCAGGTCCAGCCCCCGGCGCGAGGCTCGTACGAGTTCAAGCAGATCAGCGGCGGGCTGCTGGTGCAGGAACGGGACGATATTGATGCGCCCGGAGACAGTGCGACCAACTGGACGCTGGCCGCCGGTGCGCCCGCCGACGAGCGGACCCTTGCCGACCTGGAGTTCGCCTGGCGGGCGGTGCGTTCCGTTCGCTCGAACGCGATCCTGCTGGTGAAGGACGGTGCGTCCGTGGGCGTGGGCATGGGACAGGTGAATCGCGTCGACTCCTGCAAGCTCGCTGTCGAGCGGGCAAACACTCTCGGGGCGCGCTCGACGGGGGATGCGGCCGCCTCAGAGGATGCCGCAGGGGGTGCGCGCGCCTCCGACGTGGTGGCCGAGACACCCGAGCGCCGCTCTGTCGGGGCGGTCGCTGCCTCCGACGCGTTCTTCCCCTTCGCCGACGGCCTGCAGGTCCTCATTGACGCGGGAGTGAGCGCCGTGGTGCAGCCCGGTGGGTCCGTGCGTGATCAGGAGTCGATTGACGCGGCGAATGCTGCCGGCATCACGATGTACCTGACGGGGACGCGCCACTTCGCGCACTGAAGGCCTCTCGACCGCGGGGCGGGTGGGTCCGGAGGAGTCGCCCGCCCCGCGGTCGTCTTCCCGCGGTGCGGTCCTCATCCTCGGACGGAAGCCGACTCGTCCGGCTCCGTCGTGCGGCGCTGTCGACGAGGCTGCGTCGCGCGTCCTTCCCAACGAGCCTGACCATCGCCTGTGATGTGCTCGCGCGAGGTTGACAGGCCCTCACAGCCGGTGTCTAATTCAACTATTGAACTAATGGCCGTTGGCCCCGTCGAAAGGCTTTCTATGACCACGATGACCGCTACCCCCGCCCTCCCGGCGCGCCGCAACCGCGTCCTCGCCGATCGCCTGGGCGGCTCCCTCGTCCGCGAGATTGCCCTCGTGGTCGGTGGCACGCTCGCGATGATTGCCCTGGCTCGGATCTCGGTTCCCCTGCCGTTCACGCCCATTCCGGTTTCCCTGGGCACCCTCGGCGCGCTGTCGGTGGGCACGGTTCTTGGCGCGCGTCGAGGTCTCATCTCGGTCCTTGGGTACGCTGCCCTGGGCGTTGCGGGCGCCCCGGTCTTCACCGGGTCAAACGTCGGTTGGGCGTTCGCATCCTTCGGCTACATCCTCGGATACTTCCTGGTGGCGGCGATCGCCGGACTGGCCGCCGAGCGTGGGGCAGACCGACGCATCATCACGATGGCGCCGACCGCCCTGGTCTCCCTGGCGTCCGTGTACATCGCGGGCCTGGCCTGGATGATTCCCTTCACCCACATGACCTTCACGGACGGACTCCTCAAGGGTTTCGTCCCCTTCATCATCGGTGATCTTGTCAAGGCGGCCGTTGCCACCGGACTTTTCCCGGTGCTTCGCTCGTTCTTCCGCTGAGCGCTTCGCCGCGCAGGCGTCAGTAGGCGGCCTCGCCCCGATGGGGTGGGGCCGCCGTCTTCTTCCGGCTGGTGAAACCCGGGGCGCCCCTGTCCCGGGGTTGTCTGTGGGCTGGTGAAACCCGGGGCGCCCCTGCTGGGGCGAATCGGCCCCACATCGGTACTTTTGTCGAGGCAGGGGTGGTCGCGGTTTCGTGCGGCGTTGCGCTCCTCCGAGCAGGGGTGGTCGCGGTTTCACGCGTGCCGCTCGCTCGGCGTCGGATCGCTCCGAGACGCCTCGCTCGGCTCATCGCATCGGTGCCGACGGCGCGGGTGACGGCGATGGCGCGCGTGCGCGGAGACACGTGCAATGAAGCGCGACGCCGTGAGTGAGCCCGGGTACCATGGGCAGGGTGAACGCTACCGACATGCATCCCGTCCTCGTCGTCGACTTCGGCGCGCAGTATGCCCAGCTCATCGCCCGCCGTGTGCGCGAGGCGAACGTCTACTCGGAGATCGTTCCTCACACGATGAGCGTGGCCGACATGCTCGCGAAGGAGCCGGCAGCGATCATTCTCTCGGGTGGGCCGTCCTCCGTGTACGAGGAGGGTGCTCCCTCCGTCGATCCGGCAATCTTCGAGGCAGGCGTGCCGGTTCTGGGGATCTGCTACGGATTCCAGACCATGGCCCACGCCCTGGGTGGCACCGTGGGACGAACTGGCACTCGCGAGTACGGGCACACCGAGGCGTCCGTCGCGGCAGACTCGTGCCTCTTCGGTGGCACCCCGGGCGACCAGATCGTGTGGATGAGCCACGGCGACGCCGTCCAGGGCGCCCCGCAGGGGTTCACCGTCACGGCCTCCACCACCGAGACCCCGGTCGCGGCCTTCGAGTCGCGTGAGCGCCGCCTCTACGGCCTGCAGTGGCACCCCGAGGTGGGCCACTCCCAGTTCGGACAGGCTGCCCTGAGGAACTTCCTGTACGAGGGCGCTGGCCTGGAGCCCACGTGGACCGCCGGTTCGATCGTGGACGAGCAGGTCGCGAAGATCCGCGAGCAGGTGGGCGACGCGCAGGTCATTTGCGCCCTATCCGGCGGCGTGGACTCCTCCGTGGCAGCCGCTCTTGTTCACAGGGCTGTCGGCGACCAGCTGACCTGCTTCTTCATCGACCACGGTCTGCTGCGTGCGGGCGAGCGCGAGCAGGTGGAGGGTGACTACGCGCGCGGCATGGGCATCCGCGTCATCACGTGCGACGAGTCCGAGCGCTTCCTCTCCGCCCTCGCCGGCGTCACCGAGCCTGAGGCCAAGCGCAAGATCATCGGTCGCGAGTTCATTCGCTCCTTCGAGGCCGCCCAGAAGCAGGTCATCGAGGAGGTGGGCGCCGCCGGCGGCGAGGTGAAGTTCCTGGTTCAGGGCACCCTGTACCCCGACGTCGTCGAGTCCGGCGGCGGCGAGGGCGCGGCCAATATCAAGAGCCACCACAACGTGGGCGGCCTGCCCGAGGACATGACCTTCGAGCTGGTCGAGCCCCTGCGTACCCTCTTCAAGGACGAGGTGCGCGCGGTGGGCCGCGAGCTGGGCCTGCCCGACTACCTGGTGAACCGCCAGCCCTTCCCGGGCCCGGGCCTGGGCATCCGCATCATCGGCGAGGTCACGCGTGAGCGCCTGGATATCCTGCGTGCCGCCGACCTGATCACCCGCGAGGAGCTCACCGCCGCCGGCCTGGATCAGGAGATCTGGCAGTGCCCGGTCGTCCTGCTCGCCGACGTGCGTAGCGTGGGCGTCCAGGGGGACGGGCGCACCTACGGTCACCCGATCGTGCTGCGCCCCGTGTCCTCCGAGGATGCGATGACGGCGGACTGGACGCGCCTGCCCTACGACGTGTTGGCCCGCATCTCCACGCGCATCACCAACTCGGTGCCCGAGGTCAACCGCGTCGTCCTTGACGTGACCTCCAAGCCCCCGGCCACCATCGAGTGGGAGTGAGCATGTATTTCAATCTCATCATTAGAACTGATGAATCTGAGCCAATGATTGATTCTAGAATGTTTGAGTACACGGACCGTGAAATTAAGCGGTTGTTTGCGCAAGATGATGAGCCTGATCTGAATGCGCTCTGCGAGCTGCCCACTATCATGGTGAAAGAGTTTGGGCCGTATGCTGGAGAACAGATTGCGCGTATTGGATACGTGGATTTTCCTTCTATGTGCCCAAAAATAAATGATCCCATTCTATGTTTTCCTTCGAATTTGCTAATTGAGAAACATATTCTTCCCAGGGACGCGTCATGGGGTGGGGAGCACACTGGCTGGAGTGTTATCGAAGGCGATCCGTTTAAGATGCTATTTGGTGATGGTGTTCCTGATACTGCCGGGATGGGATCATGTCCGATAGTGAATGAGGGGCAGGTTGCAGTTATGATGCCCTTCAGTGATGATCACTCTGTGGACCCCGTGTATAAGGCGATACGAGAAGGGGTCGAGGCTGCAGGAAAGAGTGCGAAGCGTGTCGATGAGATCATGACGGCAACGAAAATTCCTGATGATGTAAAAGAGCTAATTCGCACCTCATCCGCTGTAGTTATCGATTTGACGGGGTTGAACCCCAATGTCGTATATGAGCTTGGACTTGCGGACGGCTTAGGTAAGCAGGCAATCTTAATCCACGAGGGTAAAGTGTCGGGGTTGCCTTTTGATTTTGCTGCAAGTCGCGTCTTTGTGTACGAAAGAAATCAGGTTGGGCTCCAAGATCTTTCTGAAAAGCTTAAACGAGTCATTCAATCCTAGAGGCTTCGTTGTTTCTGCCTCTAGGCTCTAGTGGTGGTTGCAACGGATCTTGGTGAAAGAGTTCGTTGTGGCTGGTGTTGGTTGTGTTTTTCAGGGGGTTGGGTACCCCTCCCGACGTGGGGTGTGATACGTTCGGGCTGCTTGTGAAGTAGCGAAGGGCTACGCGTACGCTCGCGTAACGTCCATAGGCCCGCGCCCCTGGTCAGGGCTAGCGCTCCCGGGCAGGTGTTGGCCATTACGTTCCACCTCGATTCGATCTGGTGGGAGTGTGTATTCAAGATCCGTAACGTCATCGATGAGCTCCCCTATAACATCTGACTTTCCGCGTCGATCGGCGCATGGGAGCTGATGACGTGATCGAAATGCTTGACCTGGCTCTCTTGGCCTATGAGGCGCCCCAGGTGCTGCGTGCCGATAATGGGCCTGAATTCATCGCCGCAGCCGTGGGACGCTGGGCCAGCGAGCACGACACGCTCCAAGTATTCATACCCCCGGGCCAGCCTCGGCTGGGCGGGTTCGTGGAGTCCTTACACAACCGCATGCGTGATGAACTCTTGGAAGACAACATGTTCGATGGGCTCGACCATGCACGCACCCTCATCGCCGCCTGGTCGCGTCGCTACAATGAAGAACACCCCCACAGCGCGCTGGGCTGGCTCTCACCCAACCAGTACGCGCGCCAATGGGCACAACACCACCAACAACAACCAACAACCCTCAAAACACTCGGTCCACAAAACCAGACTAGACTGAGGTCTGTTCCACGGAGCACGCGGTAAACGTGTAGCGAAGCCTCATAAGTTTCGGAAAGGAATCAGCAGATGGAAGCCGGCAAGGCCCTGATAAACGCAGTTTTCAATAGCTCGAGGCTCCTCAAGATCCCGTTCTATCAACGTGCATACGTCTGGGGAGAAGAGCAGTGGGAGCGTTTCTTGAACGATATGGAGTATGTTACTGCCACCAACCGCCCGTACTTCCTCGGCTCAATCATCCTCAAGCAAATCGCATCGGGCAATACATGGGATGATATATCCGACACCCGCACCGTTATCGATGGGCAGCAACGTCTCACTACGACCATCCTTTTCTTCAAGGCTATGTGTGTGAGGATGGGGAGGAACGACCTTTTCGAAAGGGACTTCGTACTTGAAACGGGAGACGTCGCACTTTTGCACGGCAAGCACGACCATGCCGCATTCGCGAAGATCGCAGCGCAGAAAGATGCTGAGCCTATCGTCGACGAGGGGTCGAGCATTATTAAGGGATATGAATACTTCCTGAACAATATCGACATTAACAAAGTGAATCGTAATGTAATCAAGCAGAATGTGCAGTTTGTCTGCATCGATTTGACCGAAGATGAAGACGAGCAGCAGATATTCGATACGATTAACTCACTAGGCGTGCGCCTTACAACTGCAGAGCTCCTCAAGAACCACTTCTTCAACAGGGAGAACAGTGATGATTACAAGACGTACTGGGAGCAGGTGTTCGAATCCTCCGACGATCAGCGTGACTATTGGGAACAGGAGATTGTAACGGGCCGCATAAAGAGGTCGCTCATCGATCTGTTCTTTGACGCCTTTCTGCAGATTACCGTCCAGGACAAGGTATTCCCAGTATCAAGCGAAGACAAAATTACCTACTCGCGCACCGGCAACCTGTTCCAATCGTACAAGGATTTCATCGTCAGGTACTGTGGTGGTAATAAGGGACTGCTTCTCCAACGAATGAAGCCATACGCAGAGCTGTTCGAGAAAACCTTCAGGCCGGAAGCTTGCGGCGAGACCATGCCTGCAATGCCGGGAATGGAGCGCATCAACGTCCTTATCTTCGGCTTGAAGAACTCCACCCTGATACCCTACGTCCTCTACTTGCGAAAGAACGCCTCCTCCCATAACGAGGAGATAAAGATGCTCCGGACCCTTGAGAGCTACATTATGCGAAGGATGGTCGTCCGCGCAACGACGAAGAACTACAACAGGCTATTCAACTCGCTGATATTGAACGAAGTGCTGACAGTGAAAGAGCTTGTTGATTCTTTGGAGGCGAATTCGGAAGCGACGACCTTTATTCCAGATGACGAAGAGGTCAAGAAGGGGTTCGCTGAATCAAAGCTGACAAATCTACAGGCCAAGGGAATCCTCTACTTCATTGAGAGTGCTATTCGTCCGAGTGCTAGCAGTACGCACCACCTTGGCTTTGACCAATACAGCCTTGAGCATATGATGCCCAAAAAATGGCGCAATAACTGGGAATCGCTCGATGATGATATGGCTCATAATCGCGACAGGGTGCTTCTTACGTTGGGCAACCTGGCGATCATCACAAGCTCGTTGAACTCTTCAATTCGAGATGCCGATTGGAATGCCAAAAAGGAGGGGAAGGGCAGTAAGGGTGGTCTTAAAGTCTGTTCGGATGGAATTGTCACGATGGGCGTTGCAAACGACAAGAAAGTCTGGGACGAAGCTGCCATTACTGAGCGTGGCACATGGCTGGCAGACAAAGCCATCGCCGTCTGGCGATATGCAACAGTGGACTAATAAGGAGTTTCATGCTTACGAAAAGTGAGATGGGCAAATTCGCGAAACTTTTCACCAATGGGGGATATGTGCTCAATTTCACCACCGCGGATTTCGATGTGTTCACGATGGCCTCCACCGGCGTGCCGTTGTGCAGGCATTATGGGTTATCAAAGGCTAGGTCGCTGCTCGCATTTCTTAGCGATAGTGACACAGAAATAGCGACAAAGCTACTTTTGGATCTCTTTGAATACTACGAGCTCAATTACAGCCCGAAGCACTCTCCTGAAGAGTCAGACGAATTCGGAAGCATTGCATTCGACGAAACCATGCGAAGCTATTATCGCGAGTGTAAGGAGGCTGCTCTCCGCGAACGCGCTGTCCAGCATTCTCTTCAAACATCAGTGGAATACCTACAGCAAAAATTTTCGAGCGAGTTCATGGATGAGCGCATTTCGTTACTCATGGCGATGAGAGAGAGTGACCCTACCGAAGCTATAGGCAAATCAAAGGAGATGATCGAAAGCTGCTGCAAGACGATACTCGGGCAATTGAATATCGAGATTGATCGAACGTGGGATCTGGCTAAGCTCATTAAGGAAACGATGACAGCCTTGTCTATCACCACAGAAACAACTACAGGAGTTTCTCGAGAATCTGATATAGTGTGTAGAATTCTCGGTAGCCTTCGCGGTCTTGCTGCCGGAGTTGCTGAACTTAGGAATGAGTTCGGCAGTGGGCATGGGAAGTCGGCAGATTTCCGCGCTCTTCCAGTTAGGCATGCGAAGCTTGCCGTAGGCAGCAGCATTACGTTGGTTGAATATCTTTGGGAAACGTACGATTCTCGATTAGAGCAAGGTCTTGTTTGATCGAGGATTCACATTGGGCGGCAGTGTCATAGGGCGTATTCATTTTGTGTGGTAGTTGTGGTGTCGGGGGCGTCGAATGCTGTGTGTTGAGGATCGCGTGGTGATTATGGTGGGGTCGGAGGTGGCTTATCCCAGGCGTGTATTGCCCGCCGGGTTGGGCGTAGCCCTCGGTGCTGTACCGTGAAATTCCCCGCCACCGAGGGGCTGACGGCGTGCACCAGGCCAGGGATGCCGGGAGAGCAGCACTCTCTACCCGACGTGCTCTAAGATGCGGCTCCTGGACCGCGATATGGTCCTTCGCCGCCGCACGATCTCCGATTTGTTGCATGGGGGCACGCCCCACCAGACCAGCGGATACCTTAGCATGGAGGCGTGTGGCACAGTGGCTCCTATGGAGGATTCTCCCCACGCCCTGGGTCGCGATCAGCCACGAGATGATCGATACATGGATCTACGCCCACCCCTAGAAGACGCTGATCGAGCACGGTATCTGCCTGTTCTCCAGGCGGTGGATGCGTACGAAGCCCCTTTCAGGCGGGCGCAAACCACCCATCGTCGGCATGGTTCTTCCTTTCACTACCTATATCATCGTCCCAGACTGGCGTCGTTGTGGGTTCTGTACGGGATTATTTCGATGTGTCATGGGGTGGCATGGTGTAGTAGCGGACAGGTGTGCCTCTTGATCGAAGATCGAATTCTGGCCAAAATTATGGCTAGTGGTGAAAGGGGTAGTATGTCGACACTGACTATGGGGCTCGCCGAGGCGAAGAACAACTTTTCGCGAGTGACAGCAGAGGTGAACAGGACGGGGAAGCCTGTCACGATCCTCAAGAACAACAGGCCTTGGGTGGTCATTCAACCGGCGCAGCAGTCTGAGAGTGCTGTCGATGTTGCTGTTGACTTCATGGATGCCTACGCGGACGTGTTTGAAGAGCTCGCAAAGTGAACGCTTTCGCGTTTTCGCGGGACGATGTGTGTGCCATCCATTCGGCTGCGATTGCTCGCTTCAGTGGCTTGGATGGTGTGCGAGACGAGGGGACGATGTCCTCGTGAACTGGTCCTGTCGTTCATGGAGGAAGACACGTGGATCTGCTGGAGTATATGCGCTCGCAAAATGCCATGGAATGCGCGCAGTGGGAACGTACCTTTGAGGACGAGGCCAGGGAGATCCTCGTCCTGCTTGCCGGCGGTGGCGGGGCCGGCAAGAGGAACGGATTCTGGGACGTCTCGCACTACTTCATTGCGTATGTGGACTGCCAGACCGGCGCACTGCACACGGGTGACGGCCGGATCACCTATCCCGTCAGCGACGAGGAACATGATGCCGGAGGAATCCTCGGTCGCTTCCGTCGGGAGGCGGTGTGCCGCCTCAAGGCGCGCAAGAAGATCCCGCACGAGGCTCCCAACGGTGTGGCTGCTTCGTCGCTCAATGAGTTCCTGATCGTCGAGGTCCTGGAAGAGAATTCGTCGTGCCCCGCACTGGACGAGGTCCTGGCCGAATATCGTCGGCCGGTCGTGGTGACTGACGAGGAGCTGGGCGAGCTCACCCTCGACAAGGACTACGACGTCTTCGAAGGCCATGTCCTGTGGCAGGGTGAGCAGATCGACGTGTCGCTTGAGGTCGATGCGGCGAACGAGGATAGCTGGACCGCAGCTGTGCAGGCAATGAGACAGATGGTGGCCGATCAGGCCGCGTGGGACCGGGATATGCGGGCGTTCGCCGCGCGAGAGCTGACGCAGCTCGCGTGCGAGTGGCGCGAATCCGTCGACGAGGACGTTCCGCAGATCACGGAAGAGAGCTTTGCTCGCCGAATCGAGCTGCGCAGCATCGCGATGGACGCCGACGCTTCATTTTCCGCCTACTTCGATGACGACGACATGTTCTTCGGGCACTGCGTCGTGGTGTATGGAACTGTCGCGGATGGGGTGACCTCGGCGGTCATGGCGGGTTAGGCGTCCTGAGCGCTGGCCGGAGCAGCGCTATCGAGTCGACGCAGGAGCACGTACAGCCAGATGGCTGCGACAAGGTCTGCGATAGGAACGGCGTGCATCTTCCTGAGTCTTTTTGCTGTTGCTGATGGGATTGTCTGTTCGGCCAGTAGGCGTTTTGTTGCGGCAAACCCATGGAAGGATGACACGATCATCAAGAAGTAGACTCCCGCGTCCAGAGGAAGAATGAGGAAAATCATCAGCAAGCCGCTGACGTTGCCGTGGGAGCTATCTAGCGGAACGATGATCGTGAGAATGAGCATGATGAGGAAGATGGGGAGGAGAGCAAGCTTGACGACGAGACCCCAAAATGCGAGTACGCGTGGAGCAACCTTGTCTTGAGAGTGGAGCACAGTCAGGGCGCTGAAATAAGTGGCGATGAGCAGTGCGCCGATCCACGGGCCTGGCGAGAGCAGCGGCTGGATGGGGAGGTTGAGGTCGAAGCGCCACCCTGCGTAGACCATGGCGATGAAGAAGAGGGGTGCGGCGACGCGTGCGACTCTGTCCATGAGCAGCTTTCCTCATAGGGTTTCATTGACTCGCGATGACTTTAGCATCCCTCTCCTGTGACGAGGCCCGCCCCGCCAAGCAGGGTAGGCCTCGCTAGTGCGCGTGGAGCCGCTACCGAAATAGTCGGCGCACTGTCACGTCATACTCACGCGCTGGTGTGAGTGTTACTTTGGACCCTCCATGGTGCATCTCGGAGGGACTCGCGCAGTAATCGCACAGCCAGGCTTTCCAATGTTTGAGTGTTCTATAACTTGTCTGGCCCTCGCAAGCCTAAGTCCACTTGGCGCGCTTTCAGTTTTTGTGTGCGGTGATCGCGAACTGAAGGGGCAGACGTTCGGGATGCTCGCGAAGGTGCCAGGCTCCAGCGGAATCTTGTTCCATGAGTTCGGGCCACGGGCACCACGCTGCGCGCGGGGTCTCTTCGAGTTCATCGATCACCAACCCTGCGTTGATGAGAGCGGTGACGATCTGTCCAAGGGAGTGATTCCACTGGTGATTTGTCGTGTGAGTAATCCGTGGTGCATTGGGCGAATCCACGTAGCTTGAATCGTCATCCCATGTCAGCGGCGTATCTTGCTCAAAGTATGGCTGCTCGATCTTGAGTCCGTCGGAAATGTCCTCCCCGATTGTCATGAACATCGGGTGGTCATCGCGAATGAAGAAAGTGCCACCTGGCTTGAGCAGGGAAGCGACGACTTGTGCCCACTGAGCAATATCGGGCAGCCAGCACAGGACCCCGATCGAGGTGTACACCAGATCGAAGTCGCCGGAGACTGCTTCGCGCGCGTCGTACACGTTCGCGTGAACAAACTCCACGTCAGCGCCCGCGCGTTCGGCGATGCTGCGCGCGTGGGCAAGCGATGCCTCGGACAGATCGAGGCCAATGACGCGCGAGGCCCCGCGGCGCGCAAACCCGATCGTGTCCGTTCCGACGTGGCACTGCAGGTGGATGATCTCTTTGCCAGTGAGATCGCCGAATCGTTCGATATCTTGGGCCAATTCGGCGCTAATGGCCGTCGGGTCCTCGAGAAGGCGCTGGTAGTCGCAGTAGTTGCCCGCCATGTGCAGCTCGGCGCGGTCGTCCCAGTTGTGCTCGTTATCGGAAAACCACTGCGCTTGTCTGCTTGTGTCAGTCATTTGGTTATTCTACGCCGGTGGGGTGTCGGGGAGTTGCGCCTGCCGAGGCCTCGGCAGTGGCTTTGCGTGCCTTGTCCGCCCTGCACAGCTGCAGGTACAGGGCAAAAGTGGAAAAGAAGTCCGCGACGGCGAAGAAGTGCAGAGCTTGAGGAACGGATCTCAAAAGGCAAGCCTGCGCGGGCTATCCTCTCTGCCTAGTCGAAGCATGTGCAGAGGATGTTCGCGATCCCAATCCAAGGTGCGTGAGCGTGGGGACGTATCTATACTGAACACTGTTCATTATGGATTGTTGCAGCTCGCAAGACAGTAGGGATGAATGCCCAAGCAAGTGATCGACCGGGAAAGCCTGGTCAGCCAGGCCTACGCCATCGCCTCACGCGACGGCATCTCGTCGCTCTCCGTGCGCAAGCTCGCCTCCGCCTGTGGGATCGCCGTCGGGTCGGTCTACGGCTACTTTCCGACGAAGGCAGACCTGACGGCCGCGGTGCTCACCCGATTCTTCGAGGAGAACCTCTCCGAAGAGCTGTGCGTCGTGCGCCCCGGCGAACGCTTCACCTCCTACGTGAGGCGGTTTCGTGAGGCCCTCAGCTCCGCGCGCGCCGACATGAGCGTCGACTGGTTTACACAGATGCGGCGCCTGCCGAGCGCTGAGCACGAGGCGCTCGAGGCCGTACGCGCCCCCATGCTCGCCCACATTGAACGCGGACTGATCCGTGTCCTCAATGCGGACGAGGCCGTGGAGCACGCCCGCCTCGTCGGTTCTCTGAGTGCTGAAAGGCTGTGCCGCTACGTGCTGCGCGCCATCTTCGCGTCCCTCATGGACAGTGACGAGTGCGAGACGCTCGTCGCGCTCCTCGACGCCTCCCTCTACCCGTACCCGACGCCCATCAACGAGAAGGATGCCCGATGAGCCGTTTGCACGTCAAGAAACAACCCCTGATCGTGGTCGCCGGCATCGTCTGGCTGCTCGCCGGCCTGAACGTCGCGATCCTCGGTGTGCGCGCGGCGATCAGCATGCGCGGCGTCGCAGCGATCATTCTGCTCGCCCTCGTCGGCGGCGCGATCGCGGTCTTTAGTGCCTTCCACTCGATGTTCTCCAGGCTCGTGAAGAAGAACGCCCAGCGCATTGCCGACCTGGAGGGGGATCGCCACCTCGTCTTTCGCTTCTTCGACCGCAAGAGCTACATCATGATGGCGCTCATGATGTCCTTCGGTATTGGGATGCGCGCCGCCGGACTCTTCCCCGGCTGGTTCATTGCTTTTTTCTACACGGGCCTGGGCCTTGCTCTCGCGCTCGCGGGCGCCAGTTACATCGTGCGCGGCGTGCAAGGCCGTGCGTGGGCGTTCCACGGAAGCGACTGAGAGCCTACCCGCCGGGCCTGCGTCCACTGACCTGGGGGCGATGGCGCCAGGCAGCGGGTGCCCAGCGGCCCCGCGCTCGTGGGCCACGATGCGGCGCGGGGCCTCGCCGACGGCGGAGCTGGCTCCAACGCCCAGGCCATCATCAAGGGGCGCACGCGGGGCCTCGCCGACGGGGGTCCGGTCTCGGCGCCTTGTTGGCGTACCTACGTGGGTGAGTCGTATATTCATTTACGAACGGGTAATGCGCGAGTGCATGGGAAGGAGATGGTCCGCATGCCCGCAGGGGATTGCGACAGCCGCGAGGCGCGGGGCGGGAACGAGGCGAAACGGGCCTGGCGGGCACTGGGGGGCTTGTGCCTGGGAACATTCGTGTGTTTCACCAACACGACCGCGTTCAACATCGCCCTCCCCGCCATCTCGGTCTCGCTGG
>ERZ773049.658-NODE-658-length-20828-cov-8.302267_pt1 | contig 20828 bp, 9 predicted proteins | sample MGYA00580633_ERZ773049 | MGnify/ENA primary metagenome ERZ773049 (study PRJEB29015, sample SAMEA2737991) | human oral metagenome | biome: human oral; feature: human-associated habitat; material: dental | place: China | collected 2066 ... | reverse complement strand
TGACAACATCACCGAAGTGTCCGGTGGCCCTGGCAGGCGGCCTGACAACATCACCTGAGTGTCCGATAGTCCCGGCAGGCGGCCTGCCAACGTCACCGGAGTGTCCGACCACTTTGGAAGGCGGCCTGCCAGACTTCACGCCTAAGAGATCAGCCTCGTCGATCAGGTCGGTGGGGCTTTATTCTGCCATTTTGTCACCATCTATTCCACGGCACCAGATTTGACCATAGGGGGCTCCAGAAACAATCATCAAACAGTAAATAAAACGCATAACACATATGAATCTGAACAATTTCACGATCAAATCGCAGGAAGCGGTGCAGAAGGCGGTAGAGCTGGTCGGCCAGCAAAACCAACAGAGCATCGAGGCCACGCACCTCTTGAAAGCTGTCATACTGACAGGTGAGAGTGTGGTGAACTTCCTCTTCCAAAAGTTAGGCATCAACCCGCAAGGATTGAACGCGGCGCTGGATCGGAAGATCGCCTCCTATCCGAAGGTGGAGGGCGGCGAACCCTACCTCAGCCGCGAGGCCAACGCGGTGCTGCAAAAGGCTGTGGACTATTGCGGCAAGATGGGCGACCAATACGTGTCGCTCGAACACATCATCCTGGCGCTCTTCTCCGAGGGGAGCGACGCCTCGCAGATGCTCAAGGATGCAGGCATGACGGAAAAGGAGCTGCGCGCAGCCATCGACGAACTGCGGAAAGGCAACCGCGTGACGAGCCAATCGGCCGAAGACACGTACGACTCGCTGAGCAAGTACGCCATCAACCTGAACGAACGCGCGCGGTCGGGCAAGCTCGATCCCGTGATCGGACGCGATGAGGAGATCCGGCGCGTGCTCCAGATCCTGAGTCGACGGACAAAGAACAACCCGATCCTAATCGGCGAACCGGGCGTCGGCAAGACAGCTATTGCCGAGGGATTGGCGCACCGTATCGTGCGCGGCGACGTGCCCGAAAATCTGAAAAGCAAACAGATCTTCTCGCTCGACATGGGCGCGCTCATCGCCGGTGCGAAGTACAAGGGCGAGTTCGAAGAGCGACTCAAGGCGGTGGTGAACGAAGTGACCAAGTCCGACGGACAGATCATCCTCTTTATCGACGAGATCCACACGCTTGTGGGCGCAGGCAAGAGCGACGGCGCAATGGACGCGGCCAACATCCTCAAGCCCGCTTTGGCGCGCGGCGAACTGCGAGCCATCGGCGCCACGACGCTCGACGAGTACCAGAAGTATTTCGAGAAAGACAAAGCCTTGGAGCGGCGTTTCCAGACCGTCATGGTGGACGAGCCGGACGAGGCAGACACGATCTCCATCCTGCGCGGGCTGAAAGAGAAGTATGAGAATCACCACAAGATCCGCATCAAGGACGACGCCATCATCGCGGCCGTGCAACTCTCCTCGCGCTACATCACCGACCGCTTCCTGCCCGACAAAGCCATCGACCTGATGGACGAGGCGGCGGCTCGCCTGCGCATGCAAGTGGATTCCGTACCCGAGTCGCTCGACGAGGTGTCGCGCCGCATCGCCCAGCTTGAGATCGAGCGTGAGGCCATCAAGCGCGAAGACGATCAGCCGAAGCTGGAGCAACTCAGCCGCGAGATCGCTGACCTGAAGGAGGACGAGAAGAAGCAGAAGGCCCGCTGGCAGAGCGAGAAGGAGCTGATCGACCGCATCCAGCAGAACCGCATCGACATCGAGTCGCTGAAGTACGAAGCCGACCGCGCCGAGCGCGAGGGCGACTACGGCAAGGTGGCCGAGATTCGCTACGGGCGGATCAAGACGAAAGAAGAGGAGAACGCCGACATCCAGCGCCAGTTGCACGAGATGCAGGGCGCCTCGGCCATGATCAAAGAGGAGGTGGACAGCGAGGACATCGCGGACGTCGTCTCCCGCTGGACGGGCATCCCGGTGAGCAAGATGTTGCAGAGCGAGCGCGAGAAACTGCTGCATTTGGAGGACGAGTTGCATCAACGCGTCGTAGGTCAAGACGAGGCCATCCGCGCCATTGCAGACGCTGTGCGTCGCAGTCGGGCGGGGCTGCAAGACCCCAAGCGACCCATCGGATCGTTCATCTTCCTCGGCACTACGGGCGTCGGCAAGACGGAGCTGGCCAAGGCGCTCGCCGAATACCTCTTCGACGACGAGAACATGATGACGCGGATCGACATGAGCGAGTATCAGGAGAAGTTCAGTGCCACGCGACTCGTCGGGGCGCCTCCGGGATACGTCGGTTACGACGAGGGCGGACAGCTCACGGAGGCCATCCGACGCAAACCCTACTCGGTCGTCCTCTTCGACGAGATCGAGAAGGCGCATCCGGACGTCTTCAACGTGCTGCTGCAAGTGCTCGACGACGGTCGCCTGACAGACAACAAGGGTCGCACGGTGAACTTCAAGAACACGATCATCATTATGACGAGCAACATGGGTTCGTCGCTCATCCGCGACCGTTTCGAGCAGCTGACCGACGACAACCGTGAGCGCGTCGTGGCCGAGACGAAGGCCGAGGTGCTCGACCTGCTGAAGAAGACCATCCGTCCGGAGTTCCTCAACCGCATCGACGAGATCATCATGTTCACCCCGCTCACCGAGCAGGAGATCCGCCAGATCGTCGGCCTACAACTGAAGGGCATCGAGCGCATGGCGGCCGCCAACGGCATCGCGTTGCAATTCTCCGACGCCGCCGTGGCTTACCTCGCCGAGAAGGGCTACGACCCGCAGTTCGGCGCCCGCCCCGTCAAGCGCGCCATCCAGGAGCTTGTCCTCAACGAACTTTCGAAGCAGATCCTCAGCGGCAAGATCGACCGCGGCCATGCCGTCAAGGTGGACTTCCGCGAGGGGCAGCTGGTGTTCGGAAACTAACAGCTAACCGTTCTAAGCGCAAAGTCCTGCCGGCAGGCGGAGATGGGTTTGCCCGTCTCCCCAGCCGGTGGGACTTTTCGTTTTTCACCGCCCCTACTTCCCGATGCAGAACTTGGAAAAGATGTTGGCGAGCACCTCGTCGGTGACGATCTCGCCACCGGTGATCTCGCCGAGCGCGTGGAGGCAGTCGCGCAGATCCTCCGCGAGCAGATCGCCCGGCAAACCGTCGCTGAGTCCCGCCAGTACGCGTCGGATGGCCTCGCCCGCGCGGTAGAGCGCCTCGTAATGGCGCGCGTTGGTGACGATCACGTCGTGCGTGCCCACCGTAAGCGTATCGGCCAGCTCAACGATCCGCTGCTTCACACGCTCGATGTCGGCCGGCTCGCGGCAAGAGATGTGGATCGCCTGCACGTTGTCCGTCGTGTGGATCGGGCTACGGCGGGCCAGATCGTTCTTCGTGCCGACCATCAGCACGGGCTTCTCGTAGCGCCGCAGCCAGCGACTGGCCTCGAGCCAATCGTCGGCCGTGCTGTCGGTCAGGTCGAGGAGGTAAAGGATGATGGCGGCCTGATCGGCCTTCTCGAAGCTACGACGGATGCCGATCTCCTCGATGCGGTCCGTCGTCCGGTCGCGCAGGCCCGCGGTGTCGATGAAGCGGAAAAGTCGGCCATCGAGGGTGAGCGTCTCCTCGATCGTGTCGCGCGTCGTGCCGGGGATGTCGGAGACGATGGCGCGCTCCTCGTTGAGCAGCCCGTTCAGCAGCGTCGACTTGCCCACGTTTGGTCGGCCGATAATGGCCACAGGCAATCCGTGCTTGAGCGCGTTGCCGGCGGCGAACGAGGCGGCCAACGTGTCGATGCGTCGGGCGATACGGTCGGCCAGTTCGCCGAGGCGTGTGCGGTCAGCAAACTCCAGCTCCTCGTGATCGCCAAAGTCCAGCTCCAGCTCCACGAGCGAGGCAAATTCGAGCAACTGTGCGCGTAGCGTGGCCAATTCGTCGGAGAATCCGCCACGCATTTGGTTCATCGCCACGCGGTGCATACCGGCCGAAGTCGATGCGATCAGGTCGGCCACGGCCTCCGCCTGCGAGAGATCCATACGCCCATTGAGGAAAGCGCGTCGGGTGAACTCGCCCGGTGCGGCAGCGCGCGCTCCGCCGTCGATGAGCCACTCGAGGAGGCGTTGTTGGATGAAGGTCGAGCCGTGGCAAGACAGCTCCACGGTGTCCTCACCGGTGAACGAATGCGGGGCACGGAAGACGGCAGCCACAGCCTCGTCGAGCAGTTCGCCGTCGCGGACAAGACGGCCGAAGGTGGCCGTATGCGAGCGACGCTCGGTGAGCGATACGCCCGAGCGAGGTTGGAAAAAACGGTCGCAAAGCGTGACCGCCTCCGGTCCGGAGACGCGCACGATGGCCAGCGCACCACTTCCCGCAGGCGTGGACAAGGCGCAGATGGTGGAAGAATCGAGGTGGGTGTTCATAAGAGGATATTGTTTCATGGCAAAGGTAGCCCCCGATATAGAAACCCAATCAGGTACTTGTCGCGCCATTGTCTCTGTTTTTCGCCAGCCACGAAATCCATTTGCCTCAAAACCTCGCACAATCGGCCCAACGGAAAGATTGTGGGGTGAAAACCTCGCACAATCGCCCCAACGGGAATCGTGTGGGACGAAAAACTTGCACAATCGCCCCAACGGAAAGTCTGTGGCCTGAAAACCTCGCACAATCACCCCAACGGAAAGATTGTGGGCCGAAAACCTCGCACAATCGGCCCAATGAGACGGTTTTGGGGCGAAAAACTTGCTCAATTGCTCGCCACGGAAGTGTTTGGGCCGGTTGTCCGCCGCAGGATTTCCGTGATTTTATGGCCGATTCACAGCCTGAGGCTTTCGGTCGCTGTTTCGGAAAGCGATAGCTGACCGTCGGCTTGGGGTTGCCTACGCGGTCGGTGATCCAAGACCTTCGGCGAGAGATGCTCCCATTTTGTGATCTACCATCACCTTTGGAAAAGTGCGGCTCCGTTTTTTGATCTTCCCAAAGCCTGAGGCGATGGCCTCCTGCCTATGTCTATCCTCCCGAAGCCTGAAGCCGACACGCCCTTTCATTGATGACGAAGCACAACCTCGGGCTGCGGGCTATTTGCGGGTGCGTCTACCTTTGCGCGCGTTTTTGCATCGGGTCGACCGGGTCGATCTCTACGGAGGACGGGCGCCGCGTACCTATTATATAATGTGTAACCCAAAGTGGCGGGCGGACGTCCCGCACCGATAGACAGTTCCTTTTTTATGATCTCAATCGAAGGTTTGACCGTCGAATTTGGCGGATTCACACTGCTGGACCACCTCTCGTTCGTGGTGAACAAAAAAGACCGGATCGCGCTGGTCGGAAAAAATGGCGCGGGAAAATCGACGCTGCTCAAGATCCTCGCCGGATTGCAACAGCCGACAAGCGGCGTCGTCAGCGTGCCGCGAGACACGACGATCGGCTACCTGCCGCAGCAGATGCAACTCGAGGATAAACGTACCGTGCGCCAAGAGGCAGAGCTGGCCTTTGCACATATCCACGAAACGGAGGCGGCTGTCGAGCGCCTCAATCGGGAGCTTGCGGAGCGCTCGGATTACGACAGCGAGACGTACCACACGCTCATCGAGCGCATGACTACGCTCAGCGAACGCCTTCAGCTGATCGGCGCCACGAGTTATCAGGCGGAGTTAGAGCGGACGCTGCTCGGCCTCGGGTTTGCGCGCGACGACTTCGACCGGCCCACGGCGGAGTTCAGCGGCGGATGGCGCATGCGCATCGAGCTGGCTAAGCTGCTGCTCCGGCGGCCGGACGTTTTGCTGCTGGACGAACCCACGAACCATCTGGACATCGAATCCATCCAGTGGTTAGAGCATTTTATGGCCACGTCTTCCAATGTGGTGGTGCTCGTTTCCCACGACCGGGCGTTCATCAACAACACCACGCGCCGCACACTCGAGATCGAGCTGGGGCACATTTATGACTACAAAGTGAAGTACGACGAATATGTACAGCTCCGACGTGAACGGCGCGAACAACAGCAGCGGGCGTATGAAAACCAACAAAAAATGTTGGCCGACACGGAGGCTTTCATCGAGCGTTTTCGGTATAAGGCTACGAAGGCGGTGCAGGTGCAATCACGCATTAAACAGTTGGCGCGCGTGGAGCGGATCGAGGTCGACGCCGAGGATACGGCCATGCTCCACCTCCGCTTTCCGCCGGCGCCGCGCTCGGGCTCGTATCCCGTGATTGCGGAACATCTCACGAAACGATATGGCGACCACCTCGTCTTTTCGGATGCTACGTTTACGATTCATCGCGGAGACAAAGTCGCCTTCGTGGGGAAAAATGGCGAGGGAAAATCGACGCTCGTCAAGTGTATCATGGGCGAGATCGCGGATTATAGCGGCACGCTGCGCCTCGGTCACAATGTCAGAATTGGCTATTTCGCGCAGAATCAGGCCCAACTTTTAGACGAAACAAAGACCGTCTTTGAAACTATCGACTATGTAGCCACGGGCGACATACGGACAAAGATTCGTGACATCCTCGGGGCGTTTATGTTCGGCGGCGAGGCGTCGGACAAGAAAGTCGGCGTGCTTTCCGGCGGAGAGCGCAGCCGGCTGGCCATGATTCGGTTGCTGCTCGAACCCGTCAATCTGCTGATCCTCGACGAGCCGACAAACCATTTAGACATGCGCTCGAAGGACGTGCTCAAGGAGGCACTCAGCGACTTCGACGGTACGCTCATCGTCGTCTCGCACGACCGCGAATTCCTTGACGGATTGGTGGATAAAGTGTACGAGTTCGGCGGGGGCCGCGTCCGCGAGCACCTCGGGGGGATCTACGACTTCCTCGAGCGCAAAAGGATCGAGAATCTACGTGAGTTAGAGCGGCGTACGGCTGCGCCTATTCAGTCGGTGTCGGCGGAGGAAAGCGAAGCGCCGTCGGCCAAGCGATCTTATGAGGAACAAAAGGAGCAGGCGCGGAAGATCCGCCGATTGGAGAAGGCCGTGGCCGACGTCGAACGTGAGATTTCCGATTTGGAGCGCCGCAGCGCCGAGTTGGAAGCGCAGATGAATACGCCTGAAGGCGCCGCCGACACGTCGCTTTTCGCCGCCCATAACGATCTACAAAAAGCGCTCTCCGACGCGATGAATCGTTGGTCTGAGGCCTCCGAGACGTTAGATGCGGCCAAAAACGAGTCGTAGGCTGCTCTAACCTCCAAGAAAATAGACCTCGAAAAAAGTAAACGCCTGATAGCCTCGAGCTGTCAGGCTTTTTTCTTTTTCTGCACTTAAAAGCCTCAGGCAATTGGGCGGAGACACCGTAAAAACACGAAAGCCTTAGGCTAAAGGCCGATTCACGCTGGCGAGAGCGTTTTGCCTCAGGCAAAAATGCATTTTCAACTGGAAAAACCAATTTGCCTCAGGCAAAATGACATTTCTCACTGGAAACATCAATTTGCTTCAGGCAAAACGCTCTCGCCAGCGTGAATCGGCCTTTAGCCTAAGGCTTTTGACTCTCACCAGTGAAAGCATCCATTCGCCTCAGGCTTTTGTCACTATTCATTGGAAATGCCCATTTGCCTGAGGCTTTTGAACGTCGAAAACGAGAAACAGACTTTTGCTTGAGGCTTTCTGACCCCACAGCAAAGAGCAACAATTTTCCGAAGGCTTTCTTGCGATACAAAAAGGGACAACTCAAAGCGGAAGGTTTCGGTTCACTGACAAAGTCGGTGAGCGAAAGCCGAAGGCTGACCTTCATCTAAGCGTTTTTGGTCGGAAAGCCTTAGGCTGCGAATCACCCATAAAATCGTGGATTGCCTGCGGCGGACAACAGGCCGAAACACTTTCGTGGCGGCTGATTGTACGAGTTTTTCGCTCCAAAACCATCTCGTTGGGGTGATTGTGCGAGTCTTTCAGGCCACAGACTTCCCGATGGGCCGATTGTGCGAGTCTTTCGCGCCACAGACTTCCCGGTGGGCCGATTGTGCGAGTCTTTCAGGCCACAGACTTCTCGGTGGGCCGATTGCGCGAGTCTTTCGCGCCAAAACCATCTCGTTGGGGTGATTGTGCGAGTTTTTCACGCCACAGACTTCTCGTTGGGGCGATTGTGCGAGTCTTTCGAGCCACAGACTTCCCGGTGGGGCGATTGTGCGAGTCTTTCACGCCACAGACTTCTCGGTGGGGCGATTGAGCGAGTCTTTCACGCCGCAGACTTCCCGGTGGGCCGATTGTGCGAGTCTTTCACGCCACAGACTTTCCGGTGGGGCGATTGCGCGAGTCTTTCACGCCACAGACTTCTCGGTGGGGCGATTGTGCGAGACAATCGTTCGCCAAGAAACCTTTTCGTAGGTACGATTTTTCAGTCCAGTTCACCGGCTAGTGTAAAAAACAGCCATCTTTGCCACCCCGAAATTTAACAGAAGAGGGAACACGGTGAACCACACGAATAGAAACAGCAAGTTTGACGCGCCCCGCAGCTTCGCCCCTGCGGCCGGCATAATACCCATACACTCATAAAGGTGCCCCTTCGATTCCAATAGACACTCCTTCTAAACCAATTATTATAGCAGTATGAAAAAGAGATTAATGATGTTGCTGGCTCTTATCCTGATAGGGACAGGGGCCGCGATGGCGCAGACACAGGCCAGCGGCACTGTGACTGACCAGCAGGGTGAGCCCATGATCGGCGTCACCGTGCATGTGAAAGGCAATACCACGACAGGTACCATCACGGACATCGACGGCAAATTCGCCCTCTCGGTGCCCAAGGGTAGCACGCTGGTTATTTCCTATGTGGGATACAAAACGCAAGAATTACCGGCCACGGCTGGGATGAAGGTCGTCTTGACGGACGACACCGAACAGCTGGATGAGGTCTTCGTCGTGGCTTATGGTACCTCCAAACGATCAGCCTTTACGGGTTCGGCCACCGTGATCAATTCCGACGCATTGACCAAGAAGCAGGCTACGAACGTGGTGCAGGCCCTGGCCGGACAGGTGGCGGGCCTCCAGATGACGAGTGGCTCGGGTCAGGCCGGTGGCGACGCGCCGACCATGTTGCTCCGCGGTATCGGCTCCATCAACGCCAGTACAGGCCCGCTGATCATCGTCGACGGTGCTCCCTACGACGGCGGTTGGGACAACATCAACCCGGCCGACGTGGAGTCTATCTCCGTGCTGAAAGACGCCGCTTCTAATGCGCTTTACGGTGCACGCGGTGCCAATGGCGTGATCATCATTACAACGAAGAACGCGAAGTCGGGCGAAGCCGTCATCACGGCCTCTGCGAAGTGGGGCGCCAATACGCGCGGAACGATCGACTACGATTACATCAAAGATCCCGGACAGTATTACGAAGCGCAATACCGCGCACTCTACAACAAGCTCCACTACGTGGACAAGCTCTCAGCCGACGACGCCTATGTGCAGGCCAACCAGGACTTAGTGAGCGGCGTGAAAGAGAAGGGCGGTCTGGCTTACAACGTCTACAGCTATCCCGACGGGCAGTATCTGATCGGTAAGGATGGCAAGCTGAACCCGAACGCGACGCTGGGACGCGTGGTGAACGGTCACATGCTGCTGCCGGACGACTGGACGAAAGAGGCTTACAGCACCTCGCTGCGCCAGGAGTATAACGTGAACGTGACGGGTGGCAACGAAGCGCTGCAGCTCTACTCCTCTTTCGGTTACCTCAAAGACAATGGCGTGCTGCCTAACTCGGGCTATGAGCGCTATTCGGCCCGCGTCAAGGCTTCGCACCAAGCGAAGAAGTGGCTGAAGTATGGCATGAACGTGGGCTATGTCTACAGTACCACGCAGACGCTCTCCGAGTCAGAATCGACCGACCCGACCTCCTTCACGCAAGGCATTGCGCCGATCTACCCCGTCTACCTGCGCGACGCCAACGGCAACATCCGCACCGACCAGAACGGTAAGATGTACGACTATGGTGTGGCTACGGCTGGCCCCAAGCTGGTGCGCCCGGCTTACTCCAACCTCTCGATCCAAACGATGATGCTCGATCTGCGACAGACCAAGGCACACTCGCTGAACGGCAATGCCTTTACAGACATCCTCTTTTCCGACGAACTGAAGTTCACCTTCAACGCCGCCACATCCGTATTTGGACAGCGTTACTTCACCTCCGGAAACCCCTTCTATGGCTGGGGGATCGAAGAGAAGGGAAACATTTCGGTCTATCATTATCGCACCACCACACTCAACCTCCAGCAGTTGCTGAACTACAACCACACCTTCGGCGACAGCCACAACTTCTCCGCACTCTTGGGGCATGAGTATTACAAGTACAACTACGTGCTGCTCTCGGCCTCCAAGAAGAACATGTTCTCCTACTGGGGCAACCATGAGTTGGGAGGCGCCGTGATCGACGGTAAAGAGGCCAACTCCTACGCCAACAATTACAATACCGAAGGATACTTCTTCCGCGGGCTCTACGACTACAACGGCAAATACTTTGCCTCTGCCTCCTTCCGCCGCGACGCCTCCTCACGCTTCCACCCGAAGCATCGCTGGGGTAACTTCTACTCCCTCGGTGGCGCTTACCTGATCTCGAACGAAGAGTTCTTCAAGTGCAAAGCCTTCGACATGCTCAAGATCAAGTTCTCCATCGGTCAGCAGGGCAACGACAATATCGGCGACTTCTACTACACCGACCGTTATGGCATCACCAACAACAACGACGCCCTCTCGCTCTCCTTTAGTGACAAAGGCAAAGAGGATATCACCTGGGAGACGAACACGAACGTCAATCTCGGCGCTGAGTTCGAGCTTTGGAAAGGCAAGCTGACGGGCGACGTCGAGCTCTTCTATCGCAAGACGACCGACATGCTCAACTTCTTCACCGTGCCCCCCTCACTGGGTTACAACGGCTATTACGACAACATTGGCGACATGGTTAACCGCGGTGTCGAACTCGACCTCCACTACACGCCCATCAAGCGTAAGGATCTGGTCTGGACCATCAACCTCAACCTGACGCACTACAAGAACAAGATTTCTTACCTGCCCGAAGAGAAGAAGACGAACAACGAGGGCGGATACGACGGTTATGTCGACGGCATCCGTTACTACGGTGAAGGCCTGCCCATCAATACCTGGCGCATCCACCGCTTTGCAGGTCTGTCTCCCGAAGGCAAGTCGCTGTGGTACTACACCGACAAGACGACCGGCGAAGAGAAGACGACGGACTCTTTCTCTAATGCAGACTACTACCTCTGCGGCGACCCGAACCCAGACCTCTACGGTGGTTTTGGCACCTCACTCAGCTTCCGCGGCTTCGACTTCTCCGCACAGTTCTCCTACTCCGTGGGTGGCAAGATCTACGACTACGGCTATGCAAGCATGATGTCTAACCCGATTGCCTCTTCGGCCAGTGGCTTCCGCCTGCACAAGGACGTCTTCAACGCATGGTCGCCCGAGAACACCAGCTCTGAAATTCCTCGCTGGTACTTCAACGACCTCGACGCCGCTGGACAGTCTGACCGCTTCCTGATCGACGGTAGCTACCTCAACCTCCAGAACATTCAGCTCGGCTATACCGTGCCTGAAAAGCTGACTAAGCGCCTGGGTGGCATCCGCAACCTGCGCTTCTACGTCACCTGCGACAACATCTACTACTGGTCTAAACGCAAAGGCTTGGATCCGCGCACAACCACCACCGGTAGCACCTCCTCAGCTGGCGTGTCGCCCTATCGCACTTACTCTGCTGGCCTCAGCCTGCAATTCTAAGCCTATCCTCACCCATGTATATCAATAAGAAAGGATGATCACAATGAAAAAGATAACTCTGATCACGAAAGCCCTCGCCTGCTGCGTACTGCTCATGGCTGTCGGCCTGAACAGTTGCATCGAAGAGACTTTTCCCGAGTCGTCTACGGCCACGAAGGATCAAGTCATGAAGTCAAAGAGCGCGATGGAAGCCCTGCAAAACTCCATCGTGGGCTACCTCAACGAGTACAATAGTTACGACCGTGACTTGAACTACTACAATGCCTACAACTTCGACTTCGGATACCCCGCTTGGGGCATCATGCGAGACGTGATGTGCGAAGACTTCTACATCTACAGCTCCGATTACGATTACTTTCCCGAGTATGGTCTCTGCACCAGTCTCGGTGTGAACAACACAATGAGCTACGTGCTCTACGGATACTACTTCAAGCTCCTCAAGCGAGCCAACGACCTCGTCGGGCTGATCGATGCGAACACCACCGACCCGCTCCTGAAGCAGTACGCAGGCGTGGCTCACACCTGTCGCGCGCTGGCTTACCTCGATATGGCACGCCTCTACGAATACAAGAAGACGGGCATCGCCAAACTCGACAACGAAGCGGCCGCCAACAAGGTCTATGGCCTCACCACGCAGCTCGTCACCGAGAAGACCTCCGAGACCGATGCGCGCAATAATCCACGCGTCCCCTTCCAGACGATGTACAAATACATCCTCGACGAACTGGAGACGGCCGGTAACCTCCTCAACGGCTTCACCCGGTCAGCCAAAAACCTGCCCAACTCCGCCGTTGTCGCCGGTTTGAAGGCCCGCACTTGGTTGGAGCTGGGCACACGCTTCGAGAAGTATCCCGCCGATCTGGCCGCCTTCACCGCCGTACGTTCGGACATCACCTCCGCGAAAGACTGCTACGCCAAGGCCGCACAGTTCGCCCGCGAAGCCATCACCGCCAGCGGTGCCCAGCCATTGACTGAGAGCGATTGGTTCGGTGGCAAGAGCTACACCACGGGCTTCAACTCCATCCTCGCCTCCTCTTGGATGTGGGGTATCATAACCAAAGAGGCCAACGTCTACAGCGCCTACATCAACTTCGCTTCTAACATGTGCCCCGAGCAGACCTTCGGCGTGGCTAACGCAACCTATGGAGCCACACGCACCATCAGCAAGGCACTTTTCGATCAGATCCCCGACGCTGACTGGCGCAAAGCCTCCTGGATCGCACCCGGCGACGCAGGCAAGGCCCCGGGCTCGAAGTATCGCACCCTCCTCACCGACGACGACTTCAAAACGCTGGCTCCCTACGCCGGACTCAAGTTTAAGCCCAACGAAGGCAACATGATCGACTATAAGGTGGGCGCAGCCATGGACTATCCGCTGATGCGCGTCGAGGAGATGTACTTCATCGAGGCCGAAGCGCTGGCTGCCAGCCAGGGCGTCGCTGCCGGTGTCTCTGCCTTGGAGAGCTTCATGAAGACGTATCGCTACGACTCCTATAAGTGCTCCGCCACGACCCTAGCCGACTTCCGCAAGGAATTAATGCTCCAAAAACGCATTGAATTCTGGGGCGAAGGCATCATCTTCTGGGATTACAAACGCCTCGAGCTGAAGGTTACCCGTGGATATAAGGACACGAACTGCCCCGTAGGTTACCGCATGAACTCGATCGAGGGATACTGTGCGCCGTGGTTCAACATCTACTTCAACAAGTACGAAACGGACCAGAACAAGGCCATCATCCTCAACCCCGATCCATCGGGCGTAATCTCCGACTGGACGGGCCAATAACCGCCCCAGCCGTCGAATCTAGACTAAAAGAGGCGTCCCGCACCGCAGTGTGTGGGACGCCTCTTTGCTTTGCTCTACCCGTAAATGATCGGGCGGACACCTCCTGTCAGCCTCTCCCCCGCTATACCATCAGCCGTAAACGATCTTCCCCGACTCGTCCTTGAACTCCTCGAAGCTCTTGCTATACTGATTCATGGCGCGGAGGCTCATGCCCATGCTCGAGAAGCCACCGTCGTGGAAGAGGTTCTGCATCGTCACTTTACGCGTCAAATCCGAGAAAAGGGTCACGCAATAGTCGGCGCAGTCATCCGCCGTGGCGTTGCCTAAGGGACTCATCTTGTCGGCGAAGTCCATCAGGTGATCCATCCCCTTAATGCCGCTTCCGGCCGTAGTGAGCGTCGGCGACTGCGAAATCGTGTTGATGCGCACACCTTTCTCGCGGCCGTAGATGTAACCGAAGCTGCGTGCGATAGACTCCAAGAGACTCTTCGCGTCTGCCATGTCGTTGTAGCCAAAGAATGTGCGCTGCGAGGCCACATAGGTCAGGGCGACGATCGACCCGCCCTCCGCTATGGCGTCCTGCTTCTTGGCCACTTGCAGCATCTTGTGGAAGGAGACGGCCGAGATGTCGAGCGTCTTCGAGAGCAGGTCGTAATCCAAATCGTCGTACGTGCGCTTCTTGCGCACATTGGGGCTCATGCCGATGGAGTGGAGCACGAAGTCAATCTTTCCGCCCAAGGCACGCGTCGACTCCGTGAAGACCGTTTCAAGGTCCGCCACGCTCGTTGCGTCGGCGGGGATCATCGGCGCTTGGAGACGCTCCGCCAGCGCCCGGACTTCGCCCATCCGTATTGCGATCGGTGTATTTGTCAGCGCGATTTGTGCGCCTTCCTCTGCAGCTCGTTCGGCCACTTTCCAAGCGATAGATAAATCGTTGAGGGCGCCAAAAATGATGCCTCTTTTCCCTTTCAATAAATTGTAACTCATTGTTCTTTCCGTGTTTAATTAGAGGCGGCAAAGATAGGTCTGATTTGAGAAGCGTTTTGCCTGTCGCCATTGATGGGGTAAGAACGCCTGCCCCGCCACGTCTTCCGAAACACGTACCCACCCAAAACGCACCCGATTTCACCCTCCCCGATAAGGATACACCAAAAACGCACCCAATTTTACCTCTCCCAATAGGGATGCACCCAAAACCCGTCCGGTTTTATACCCAAACCGCCGTCGAGGTTTTTTTCGGGGCGTATGCTTTTGCGCCCCTACACGGGTACATGAAAAATTTGTCCGGTTTCATATTTCCGCACACGGATACACCAAAAACGCACCCGATTTCACCCTTCCCAATAAGGATAGACCCAAATTCCACCCGGTTTTACACCCAAACCGTCGTCGAGGAACATTTCGGGGCGTATGCAATACGCCCCTACACAGGTACGTGCAAAATTTGTCCGATTTCACCCTTCCCAATAAGGATACACCCAAAACCAGCCCGGTTTTAGGCGCAAACCCCTGTCGAGGGACATTTCGGGGCGTATGCTTTTGCGCCCCTACACGGGTACATGCAAATCCCGCCCGGTTTTAGGCGCAAACCTTCGGCGAGAGACATTTCGGGGCGTATGCTTTTGCGCCCCTACACGGGTACATGCAAATCCCGCCCGGTTTTAGGCGCAAACCTTCGGCGAGAGACATTTCGGGGCGTATGCTTTTGCGCCCTACACGGGTACATGCAAAAATTGACGGGTTTCACATTTCCGCACACGTACCCGCCAAAAACGCACCCGATTTCACCCTCCCCGATAAGGATACACCAAAAACCCGCCCAATTTTAGGCCTAGACCTTCGGCAAGGATTGTTTCGGGGCGTATGCAATACGCCCCTACACGGATACGTGCAAAACCCGCCCGGTTTTAGGCCTAGACCTTCGGTGCAGGACATTTGGGAGCGTATGCTTTTGCGTCCCTACACGGGTACGTGCAAAATTTGGCGGGTTTTAGGCCTAGACCGTCGTCGCAGGACATTTGGGGGCGTATGCAATACGCCCCTACATGGGTACATGCAAAATTTGACGGGTTTCATATTTCCCCATCCGGATACATCAAAAACGTACCCCGTTTCACCATTCCCAATAAGGATAGACCCAAATCCCGCCAGATTTTAGGCCCAAACCATCGGCGAGGGACATTTTCGGGGCGTATGCAATACGCCCCTACACGGGTACGTGCAAAACCCGTCCGGTTTCACATTTCCCCACACGGATACGTCAAAAACGCACCCGATTTCACCTTTCCCAATAAGGATACGCCCAAAACCCGCCCGGTTTTATACCCAAACCGTCGGCGAGGGACATTCCGGAGTGTATGCTTTTGCGCCCCTACATGGGTACGTGAAAAATTTGGCGGGGTTTAGGCCCAAACCTCCGGCGAGGCTATTTGAGGGGCGTATGCAATACGCCCCTACACAGATACATGAAAAATTTAGCGAGTTTTGGGCTTAAACCGTCGGCGCAAGACATTTCGGGGCGTATGCTTTTGCGCCCCTACACGGGTACGTGCAAAATTTGGCGGGTTTCATATTTCCGCACATGGATACACTAAAAACGCACCCGGTTTTACCTTCTCCAATAAGGATACGCCCAAAACCAGCCCGATTTTAGGCCTAAACCTTGGGCGAGGATCGTTTTGGGACGTATGCAATACGCCCCTACACGGGTACATGAAAAATCTGCTCAGTTTCACATTTCCGCACACGTACCCGCCAAAAACGCACCCGATTTTACCTTTCCCAATAGGGATACGCCCAAAACCCACCCGATTTTAGGCGCAAGCCTCTGTCGCAGGACATTTCGGGGCGTATGCTTTTGCGCCCTACACGGGTACATGAAAAATTTGGCGGGTTTTAGACCCAAATCATCGTCGCAGGATATTTCGGGGCGTATGCAATACGCCCCTACACGGGTGCACCCAAAACTCGCTCGGTTTTAGGCGCAAACCTTCGGCGCAGGACATTTCGGGGCGTATGCAATACGCCCCTACACGGGTACGTGCAAAACCCGTCCGGTTTCATATTTCCGCACACGTGCCCACCAAAAACGCACCCGATTTTACCCTTCCCAATAAGGATACACCCAAAACCCGTCCGGTTTTAGACCCAAACCTTCGGCGAGGATTGTTTCGGGGCGTATGCAATATGCCCCCACACGGGTACATGAAAAATTTGTCCGGTTTTAGGCCTAGACCTTCGGCGAGGATCGTTTGAGGGCGTATGCAATACGCCCCTACACGGGTACATGAAAAACGCACCCGGTTTCACCTTTCCCAATAAGGATACACCCAAAACCCGCCCGGTTTTACACCCAAACCTCTGGCGAGGGACATTTCGGGACGTATGCTTTTGCGCCCTACACGGGTACGTGCAAAATTTGGCAGGTTTCACATTTCCGCATCCGAATACGCCAAAAACGCACCCGGTTTTAGGCGCAAACCTTCGGCAAGAGACATTTCGGGGCGTATGCTTTTGCGCCCTACACGGATACGTGAAAAATTTGGCAGGTTTCATATTTCCCCACACATACCCGCCAAAAACGTACCCGATTTCACCCTTCCCAATAAGGATGCACCCAAAAACTGCCCGGTTTTATACCCAAACCGTCTGCACAGGACATTTCGGGGCGTATGCTTTTGCGCCCTACACGTGTACGTGCAAAACCCGCCCGATTTCATATTCCCCCACCCGAATACGCCAAAAACGCACCCGATTTCACCCTTTCCAATAAGGATGCACCCAAAACCTGCCCGATTTTAGACCCAAACCTTCGCCGCAGGACATTTCGGGGCGTATGCTTTTGCGCCCCTACACGGGTGCACCAAAAACCCGACGAGTTTTGGACTTTACCACTCGACATGGCACGAAACCCGGCGGGTTTTGGACTTTGTCACACGACATAGCGCGAAACCCGACGGGTTTTGGACTTTGCCACACGACGTGGCGCAAAACTTGGCGGGTTTTGGACTTTGCCACACGACATGGCGCAAAACCCGGCGGGTTTTGGACTTTGCCACACGACATGGCGCAAAACCCGGCGGGTTTTGGACTTTGCCACACGACATAGCGCGAAACCCGGCGGGTTTTTAACGTTGCCACACGACATAGCCTAAAACCCGGCGGGTTTTTCACATTGCCACACGTTTGAGTGAAACCCGGCGGGTTTTACTCACCCCAAAATCAAAATCGACTCTACTAGAGAGGCGGGAATCGCACGCCGCACAGGATCGATAGGCGGCCGAGGCTACTTTTTTCGCTCCCTCACAGGGCCGACCCGAAAAACGCTCCGACGAATAGACCCCGACAGGCGCTGGCGGGCGAAAAGGGTCGCGGTTTTTTACCTACGTTTGCGCCCCAAAACCAAACAAATAGGCCGGGGAATCCGCCTCTGAATGGCGCCCACAGCGGGCCGCTTTTCTGACCGAATCCGACGACATTTATACGACATCAAATTAGTTTTTCAAATATGAATGAGGCAATCAAGAAGGGATGGCCGCACGTGGTGGTGGTGATCCTGTTTTTCGCGCTCGCAGCGATCTATTTCGCACCTGAACTGTTCGACGGTAAGGGGCTGGTGCAAGGCGACGTAAACAGCGCTCAGGGCTGGGGAAAAGACATCGCGGATCACTATCTGAAAACCGGCGAGCACGCCTACTGGTCGGCGCGCATGTTCGGCGGCATGCCGCATAACTACACGAATAGCGCGCCGATAGTAAACATCTTTGACTATCTGAGCCGCTTCCTGGCGTACACCCTGCCGGGCAACGCGCTGCTTGTGCTGCTCTATTTGGTAGGGTTCTACGTGTTTATGATCGCGCTGGGGTGTCGCCCGGGCCTGGCCGCGGTGGGAGCTGTGGCCTACGCCTTCGCGTCGTACAATCTGATCATCATTGAGGCCGGCCACGTCAATAAGTGCCTCGTCATGTCGACGATGGCGCCGATCCTGGGCGGCGTGATCCTCTGCTATCGCGGGCGGCTGCTCTGGGGCAGCTTAGTGACCCTGTTTTTCACCGGGCTCAACGTCCTGTGGAGTCATCAGCAGATCAGCTATTACCTATTGATTATGATGCTCGTTTTGGCCCTCACCTACCTGATCTTTGCGATTCGCAACCACACGTTGAGCGCCTACCTCAAGTCGTCCGCCGTGCTCCTCGTGGTGGGCCTGCTGGCCGTGGCACCAGCCGCCGGACAGCTCATCAGCTCAGCCGACTATGTGAAGGAATCCATGCGCGGGGGGGCGGTGCTGAAGAACAATGCGGAGGGTCAAAAAGAAAGCTCGGGGCTCGAGATCGACTATGCCTACATGTGGAGCTACGGCCGGGGCGAGACCATGACGCTGCTCATCCCCAACTTCTACGGCTCGGATTCGCATCATAACATCGGCACCGACTCGCACACGTACCGCTTCTTTTCCGATCATGGGCAGGCGGATCAGGGGCGCCAGTTTACGCGCTTCGCCCCGATGTACTGGGGCGATCAACCCTTCACGAGCGGGCCGGTGTATGTCGGGGCCATCATCTGCTTCCTTTTCGTGCTCGGACTCTTGATCGTGAAAGGGCCTGAGCGGTGGTGGCTGCTGGCCGTGACGCTCATTTCGATCCTCCTCTCGTGGGGCAAAAATGCAGGCATCAACGAGTTCTTCTTCTATCATTTGCCGCTCTACAACAAGTTCCGAACGCCTTCCATGGCGCTTGTGGTGGCCGAAGTTTCGATGGCGGCCCTGGCCATCCTGGCTGTCAAGCGCATCCTCGAGGCGGACGACAAACGCGCCCTGTTGCGCCCGCTCTACATCGCCGCTGGCCTCACCGGGGGCCTTTGCCTACTCTACGCCCTGCTTGGGGGCGGACTGATGAGCTTTTCGGGCCCGGCCGACGAGCAGTTCAAGCAATACCCCGACTTGCTGATGGCGCTCGTGGCCGATCGGCAAGGCATGCTCTCGGCCGATGCCTGGCGTTCGTTTGGGTTCATCGCTGCGGTGGCTGCGCTGCTATTCATTTATCTGAAGAAGCCTTTTAACGCGAATTACGTGGTGGCCGTGATCGGGCTGCTCGTTTTTGCTGATCTCTGGGCCGTGGATAAGCGCTTTTTGAATTACGAGGACTTTGTGCCGCAGCGCCAAGCACGCGAGATCGTAGCCACGGAGGCGGACAAGCAAATCCTGCAGGACAAGGATCCGAACTATCGGGTTTTGAACCTGACCAAGAGTACGTTTAACGAATCCGAGACGTCGTACTTTCATAAGTCCGTCGGAGGTTATAGCCCCGCCAAGTTGCGCCGCTATCAGGATATTATCGACTATCATTTTGCGGCTAAGGGGATCAATCCGAACGTTTTGAACATGCTCAACACGCGTTACGTGATCGTCCCCACCGACCAAGGGCCGCAGGTGCAGCGTAACCCCGGCGCCCCCGGATGCGTTTGGTTCGTCAACGAGATTCGCTGGGTCAACTCGCCCGACGAGGAAATCGTGGCCCTGAACGACTTCAACCCCGTGCGCACGGCCGTCATCGATAAGGCATGGCAGGCCGACCTGCCGTCGTGGCAGCAACTGGCCTCGAGCGACAGCGCCGCCACGATTCGCCTGACGGATTACCCGGCGCCCGACCGCCTGCTCTACGAGAGCCAGAGCGCCTCGCCGCGTTTGGCAGTCTTCTCGGAGGTGTTCTACAAAACGTGGCACGCCTACATCGACGGCCGCGAGGTGAAGCCCATCCGTGTGGATTATATCCTGCGCGGGCTGGAGATCCCCGCGGGCACGCACAAGATTGAGTTCCGCTGCGTGGACGATGTCTATCTGCGCAGCGCACGGATCTCGCTCATCGCATCGATTGTAGTCGGCGTCGTCTTTCTGGCCCTGCTCGGGATGGCCGCCCGCAACGCGGTGGTTCGGAAAGCCTGACGGAAAATCAGGTCGCCCAATCGGTGGGCGTCAGGGCGCAACGGCCGACGCCCCCAGCACCTCGCCTAGGCGGAAAGCCTGACGGAAAATCAGGTCGCCCAATCGGTGGGCGTCGGGGCGCAACGGCTGACGCCCCCTTTCGCCTCGCCGAGGCGAAAGGCCTGACGGAAAATCAGGTCGCCCAATCGGTGGGTGTCAGGGCGCAACGGCCGACACTCCCAGCACCTCGCCGGGGCGGAAGGCCTGACGGAAAATCAGGTTGCCCAATCGGTGGGCGTCGGAGCGCAACGGCCAACGCTCCCTTTCGCCTCGCCGAGGCGAAAGGCCTGACGGAAGATCAGGTCGCCCAATCGGTGGGCATCAGGGCGCAACGGCCAACGCCCCCAGCACCTCGCCGAGGCAGAAGGCCTGACGGAAGATCAGGTCGCCCAATCGGTGGGCGTCGGGGCGCAACGGC
>ERZ773049.657-NODE-657-length-20832-cov-9.964672_pt1 | contig 20832 bp, 17 predicted proteins | sample MGYA00580633_ERZ773049 | MGnify/ENA primary metagenome ERZ773049 (study PRJEB29015, sample SAMEA2737991) | human oral metagenome | biome: human oral; feature: human-associated habitat; material: dental | place: China | collected 2066 ... | reverse complement strand
CCGCCCCCCGGGCGTGTCAGCCTCCGTCATGACGGGGACCCATGACTCGACTTAGCTGCCCTCGGTCCCCGATTCCACCTCGGCGAACCAGTCGGGCAACCGGCCGGGGATATCCGCCAACGCTTTGGGGTCAGCGGAAGAACCGTCGCTGCGCAGGTAGCCCGTGTAGTAGTAGAAAGCGGTGAGCCAGGCCCCCGCAACCACGATGTGAACGGTGACGCCGTAGCGCTCGCTCGTCCAGACCAGGGCCGTGTCGGTCGTGCCGTCATCAGCTTCGTCGTCTCTCTGCCAAAAGTCGAAGCCGAGGGGCAGTAGCGCGGCGTCGAAGACAGCGCGCACCCGAGCGGGGTCGTGCTCGTCGAAGTCATACGCGCGCGAGAGCATTCGATACAGCGTCTGGTCTCCAACATCATACTGGGAAATATGATCGTTCATTCTGCTGGTCCTGTAGTTCTCACGCGTCAGCAGCTCATTACGTGCGCGAATAATCGTCGGCTCCACGTCACGCCCAAACACCTCGATAGACTCAAGGGAGCGTGCCCGCGCCAAATCTGCTTTCTGCTCCGGATTCAATCTGCTTCCTCCTCCGAAAGGTGCGCACGACGCGCAAAACAATACAACTATGGCCACGAGCGCCACGGAAAGCGGGCGTCTCATCGTCGTCCCTTGCCCGCGATCACGCGCGAGATATCGTCAAGGGCATGGCTGCCCCTATTGAAGTATCCATTGTGCTTGCTGAAGGGGTAGAACGACCCATCGCCCTCGCCGACGTCGCCGGAGAGGTGGTTGTAGCCCTCCATTGTGTCGGGGTTCTTTCCGAAACGACCGTCGTCGCCCATCCCCTGGACCATGTCCTGCTTGTAGTCTGTGGCGCTGACCCAGGCGTGTCCCTTCGGGAGGTTGAACTCCGAGACGTCCTGGACGCCGGATCCGGGGGAGCCAAACTGGATAAGATCGTCGACGACGCCATCGTTGACCTTCGTGAGCGCAATGCCGGCGGTTGTCGACCCGTAGGAGTGACCCGCGACCGTGATGTGCGCGTCACCCGCTCCGCGCTCGCGCGAGGCGTCCAGGCCGTTGAGGAATCCGGCCAGCTTGTCCGCCCCCTTCCGCGCGTAGCCGATGTCCGTGACCTGAGCGATGTCCTGGGGAGCCTCGTACCCGAGGTAGCTGATCATCGCGACGCTCCCACCGTTCGTGTATCTCTGAGCATTCTCACCCATAGCGGTCGCATCATCGTCATACTTCTGCAGGTTGTTCGCAACGTTGGAGTACAGGCCGGGGACGACCACGCCGATGTGATCGGCCGTGTCGACGTTGCCCTGCGCAACGGCAGCGAGAACGCGCTGACCCGAGGTTTCCAAGCTCAGGAGCTGGCGGGGAATGTGGTCGTTGTCTGCCTTCTTGAGCGTCTCATCAACCTGCTCGAGCGCCTTGATGCGCTCCTCAACCCGCTCGATCTGCTGGCGCTCGCGCCGCGACGGGTGATCGCCGTAGCGCTGCTTAAGCTTCTCGAGCTTCTTCTTTTCGGACGCAAGCGCCTGAGGCAGGACGATGCGATTGGCCTTATCCCGCGACGTGCCATCCACACCGTTCAGGTTCCCGATTTCCTTCGGGTGGTCCTTGATCATCTGCTCCTTCTCGGCGTCGCTGAGCGACGACCACCACTTGGCGACCTCCTTCTCACTTGCCCCCTTGGGGGGTAGCTTCAGGTTCTTACGCGGAGCGCGCGCCGCACTCGCCGTGCCGTTGGCATGTGCCTGCCCGCCGGACCTCACGGCGGAGATCTTGCTCTGTGTCGCCTGGACGAGTTCGTCTGCGCTCTTCATGATCGACGACACCCTGTCGGCCACGGCCTTCATGTTCTTCTTGATCGTGGCCGCCTCCGTTGGCGAAACTCGCCGCGGACCGACATAGTGAACAGACCCGTCCGCTTCGATATGCAGCGAGTGGTTGGCGGCGGCGCCGTCAAGGCTCCTGGCCGACTCGCCGATCTGGTTGGTTCCCCCGGCTGCTTCGCCAACGATCGATGCGAGCGCCTTCAGGTTGCTTGCCTGTTTCCTCATCGCAGCAACGTTTCGACGCAGCGCCTGCTGGGCGGCGGTCACGGTCTTGCCGGAACCCGACAGGCCGTTGGCCTGCGCCTCAAGCTGCTCGCTCGCGCTCGTCAGGGACTTCGCGTCGCGCTCGTAGTTCTGGGACTGCTCAAAGAGCGCAGAACCCTCCCACTGAAGAAGGTCAGACCACCTCATGGCTTCGCCACTCCTCCCAACTCGGAGCTAAATGGCTTGGGCACCGCCTTGATTCCCTTGCCTCCCACCGGGGGGAAGGTTGGGGTTGGCGTGAACGGTCGAGGAACCCACGGCTTGTCAAGCTCGGGCTCGGAGCGCGGCGGATGCTGAACGGGATTCGAATCCCTCAGCCCCCGTCCGTCTCCGCGTTTTCTCAGGCGGAAGGGACCGATGTACTCCCAGCCGCCGTCGGCAACCCCGCCGCGGCTGTGGCCGACAGCCACCCGGTTGGCGCGACCATAGTGCCCCGCCATGATGGACCCAATGAGCTGGCCGTTCTCGTCCTCGGCGGCAACGAAGTCACGCTCGGCTGCCTCCAGGGAGTCGGCTGCTTCCTCAAGGCCTCTCGCGTTGTGCATGGCCTCGTCGGCGATCTTCTCCTCGGCGCCCTGCATGACGGACGACAACGGCGTGCCAGGCATGGCGGACGCAAAAGCCTTGGCGCCCCCCTCCGGGCGCGCCGAGCGGACGGCCTCGGCCGCCTCTCGGGAAGTCGCTGCGAGGCGAGGGAACTCGCCCGCAACGAATGACAGGTCGCTCATCATCGACTCCATTGGTTTACGTGAATACTTGCCGGGACGGGCACAATGTTACCGGATGGACACGTTCGGGGCGGCCACTACATCGACACCATACCTCCCCCGTCATCGCGGCCTCACGACACTGGCTCCACCCCTACCATGACCGCCACGGCCCTCCCGACGACGTCCCCACACCTACCGGATGCCCCGCGTTCCTCGACACGGCGATCATCTGCGGCAGCGTCAGCGCCTCCTCAAGCTGGTTGCGCGAGGGGGGTGCTCGATCGAGCACCCCCCCTGAGCGTGTCAACCCCGCTTGTCACGCGTACCCACGAGCCTCCGCCTAGCTGCTGGGAGCACTCGAGCGCGCCGCGGCAAACCAGGCGGGCACGCGGCCCGGCAGGTCCGCCAGCACCGTTGGGTCCGCGCCGGATCCGTCGCTGCGCAGCTCACCCGTGTAGTAGTTGAAGGACGTGAGCCAGGACTGCGACACCAGGAAGTGGACGGTGACACCGTAGCGCTCGCTCGTCCACGCCAGGACCGTGTCCGTGGTTCCGCCCTCACCCTCATAGGCATCCTGTCGGCAATCGAAGCCGAGGGGTGCCAGGGCCGCGTCGAAGACAGCGCGCACGCGGGCAGGGTCGTGCTCGTCGAAGCGATAGGTGCGCGAGACCATGGTGTACAGGCACTCCTGTCCCAGGGTCATGCGACTAATCGTGTCGTTCATGCTGTACGCACGGTAGTTGTCGCGCGTGAGCAGCTGGTCGCGCGCGCGAACGATCACGGGCTCCACATCCCGCTGGAAGACCTCGATCGACTCCAACGATGCGGCCAGCTCCAGCCTTTCCTTTTCTTCCGGGTTCATACCTTTTCCTCCTTCTGAGGACGCACAGAATGCTGCCATCATCGCGGCGACGGCGGCAGGGATGGCGGCCGTCGGGTGGCCTACTTCGGTTCCTTGCCCGCGATGACTCTCGAGATGTCGTCAAGGGCCTTGCTGTCCTTGTTGAAGTACCCCGAGTGCATGGTAATAGGGGTCCAAGGAACACGCTGACCGGTATCTCCGGAGATGTGCTTGTAGCCCGGCATCGTGTCGGGGTTCTTTCCGAACCTACCGTCGTCACCAATCCCCTGGACAATATCGCCCGCGTAAGGCGCGGCGCCGACGTAGGCGTGTCCCTTCGGAATGTTGAACTCCGAGACATCCTGGACGCCCGATCCGGGAGAACCGATTTGAACGCTGTCGTCAACGACGCCCGGCGGGATCTTCGTCAGCGCCATGCCCAAGGTCGTCGAGCCAAAGGAGTGTCCGACGGGGGTAATGTGCGCGTCGCCGGCGCCGTGCTCACGGGAGGCGTCCAGGCCGGTGAGGAATCCGGCCAGCCGGTCTGACCCGGTCTTCGCATAGTTGATATCCACAACCTCCTCGACCCCCTGAGGGGCTCGATAGTCCATATAGGTAACGACCGCAACGCTTTGCCCGTTGGAGTGTTTCTCGGCGTTCTCACGCATGAGTCCCGACACCGAGTCGTAGTAGTCCAGGTTATCGGCGAGGTTCGAACGCATGCCCGGGACGTTTACCGCGACATGGTCGGCCGTGTCAATGTTGCCCTGCGTGACGGCTGCAAGAACATCTCGGTCGGAGGAATCGAAGCAAACGAGTTGCCGCTGGATACCGTCTTTACTTGACTTGTCAAGAACCTTTTCGACGTTCTCCATCTGGGTAATGCGTTTCCGCGTCTGTCTTATGTCCAGAAGCTTCTGGGGAGTTGGGAAACGCCGGGCATCCTCTTCTTGATCTTTGAGCTTCTGTCGCTCTGCCTTGAGATCCTTGTCCAGGTTGATGCGGTTTGCCTTATCCCGCCATGTTGCCTCGACGCCGTTCAGGTTCCCGATCTCCCTCGGGTGGCGTTTGACCATCTCCGCCTTCTCGGCGTCGGTGAGCGAGGACCACCACTTGGCGACCTCGTCCGGGCTCGCCCCCTTGGGGGGCAGCTTCATACGGTTAAGCCTCGAACCTGCGTCACCCCCCGCCTGGGGCTGCCCGCCCGATTCCACTGCGGCGATGTTCTTCTGCGTGTCCTCGACAAGCTCGTTAGCCACGACCTGGATCGCGGAGACTCGGTCGCTCACCGCTCCCATGTCCGATGCCATCTTGATAGCGTCGGTGACCGAGCTTCCCTTTTTCCCCACGTATTCGAGGGAACCGTCGGCTCCGATCTTGATCGACTTGTCCGCCGCTTCGCGGTCGAGCGTCCTGGCGGCCTCTCCGATCTCGTGGGCCCCCTTGGCGGCGCTTTCGGAAAGGGAGGCGAGCGAATGCAGGCTCTCTGCCTGCTTTCTCATCTCCTCGACGTTCTTGCGCAGCGCCTGCTGGGCGGCGGTCACCGTCTGGCCGGAACCTGACAGGCCGTTTGCCCGGTCGCTCAGGTCTTCGCTCGCGTTTGTCACGGCCCGTGCTTGCTGCTCATACACCTGGGCCTGCTGGGACAGCGGGTTACCCTCCCACTGGAGAAGATCTGACCAGTTCATAGGTTGACCACCCCGCCGAGTTCTTCGCTAAAGGGCTTCGCCTCAACCTTTGCTCCCCCGGTATAGGGCTTTGCTTGGACGCCACCGCCCCCGTCGTAGGGGCGGCCACCATCGGCGGAGCCACCCTTGCCGTAGCTGTGTCCCACTCCGGGGCTCCCAAAGCTCACTTCATCGCCGCCGGAGCCGACCCTCGCCCTGCCGTAGCTGTGTCCCGTCGCGGTGCTGGCACCGCCCTGCTCGGACATGATGGAGCCGATGAGCTGCCCATTCTCCTCCTCGGCAGCGATGAAGTCACGCTCGGAAGACTCCAGGGAGTCGGCCGCCTGATCGAGATCTTTCGCATTGTCCATGCTCCGGTCGGCGATCTTCTCCTCGGCCCCCTGCATGTCGGAGGACAGCGGCGTGCCGGGCATCGCGGAGGCGAATGCGCTACCTCCGCCCTCTGGTCGCGCCGAGCGGACGGCCTCGGCCGCCTCCCGGGAAGTCGAGGCAAGGCCTGGGAACTCGCCCGCGACGAATGACAGGTCGCTCATCATTCACTCCAATTGTTCGAAACTCTCGACTGACGGCTCGCGTAATGTTACCGGATGGACATGTTTTGAGCATCCAGACGTCCGACCAGCGACGCCCCCCTTGACAATGCGCCCCGCAACACAATTTCACTGAACCCACCCCTAGAAAAGTCCCGCCCGGGCAGATAACGTGGCACTATCCCCCGGGTGGACCTCACACCGGCAGCCCGCCAACCCCCAGGAGACCCGACATGAGCGAGTCGACTCGGCCCCCCAATAAGGCCACGCGCCCCGATGAAACCCCCGCGACCCCCGCGGCACAGGCGCCGCGCACGGCGCCCGCGATCCCGGCCCTGCCCGCCGGACGCCTGGCCTTCCTCGCCCTGGCCGGAGCAGCCCTGCTCGCCGGCCTGGACGCCTCCCTCGTGCGCCTGGGCGCCCTGGCGCCGGTCCCCTCGACCTCTCTCGGCTCGATCCACGGACTCCTCATGATCTACGGCTTCCTGGGCACTGCGATATGCCTGGAGCGCGCGGTTGCGTTGCAGTCGGACGGGCGACGCATCTGGGCGTACGCGGCACCCCTGCTGACGGGAGCCGGCGGCGTGAGCGCGATCGTCGTCGCGCTGAACCCAGCGGTCAGGAATGCCCTGTCGGGCCTTCCGATCCCGCGCCTCGCAGCCGCACACCTGGCCGGATTCGCGCCGGAACGAATGATGCCGGGATTCCTCATGACGGCGGGGATGACGACCCTGGCGAGCATCTACTGCTACGTGTGGTCGCGCAGGCAGGCGAGCCACGCCGTGCTCATCCAGTTGCTGGGGGCGCTCATCGGTCTGGGGGGCATACTGCTGTGGTGGCGCGGGGTCGACACCCCTCGGGTGGTCACGTGGTGGCTCGCGTTCCTCGTCGTCACCATCGTCGGCGAACGCGTCGAGTTGGCGCGCCTCGCTTTCGCCACGGGCTCGACGCAGCGTCGCATCACGGTCGAGTGCGCGGCGCTCATGGTCGGCCTTGCGCTCGCCCTCTTCGCGCCCTTTCTGGGCTACCCGTTGATCGGCGCGTCCCTGGGCATCCTCGTCGCGGACACCGCGTGGCACGACGTGGCCAGGGGCACCGTGCGCACGTCGGGGCTCCCCCGACTGGCGGGGGCGTGCATGCTCAGCGGCTACGGGTGGGCGCTCGTTCCATCCATCCTGTGGGTGGTCGCACCGCCCGCCTTCGACGGCTACGGCTACGACGCCTCGGTCCACGCGATCACGATCGGCTTCGTGGTCTCGATGCTTCTGGCTCACGCTCCCGTGATCATCCCCGCGGTTGCACGCCGCGAGGTTCCCTACCACTGGGCGATGTGGGTACCCTTCGTGTTCCTGCAGCTATCGCTGGCCCTGCGGCTGCTGGCGGGCGCACGCAAGGCGGATTTCCCGTGGCGCCTGGGCGGCACCCTCGCCGTCATGGGGATGCTGCTCTTCGTGGGGACCACGCTCGCCCTCACCATTCGTCGCGCCCGGGCGGCGTCGCGGGAGCTCCGCCTCGCCCGCGAAGCCCTCTCCTCCGCTCCCCGCTCCGCCCCCGGGGAGGAAGCGTGAAGAAACCTCGTGTGGCCCGCACGGATCGCCTGACCACGGTGTGGCTGTGCCTCGCGACCGGCGCTGCTGCGGTGACGATCGTCGCGCGCGGCCTCATCCCTCAGAACCTGTGGACCACGATTCACCTCGTGACGCTGGGGGTGCTCTCCAACGGGATCTTCCAGTGGTCCTGGTACTTCGTGCGAGCCCTGGCTCACCTGGGCCCGACGGAGAGCAGGGCAGGGCGCGATAACACCGTGCGCATCGCGGTCTTCAACGCCTCTCTCGTTGCCCTGATCGCCGGGATGTGGGCGGGAGCATGGGTGGTAACGGTCGCCGGAGCGAGCGCGGTAGGTATCGTTGCATCCTGGCACGGATACGCGCTGCTGAGCGCATCGCGCGAGCGTCTGGCCTCCCGCTTTGCGGTGATCATCCGCTACTACATCGCGGCCGCGTTCTTCCTCGTTGTCGGAGCCATCCTCGCGGGCCTCGTCACGGTGGCGATGTTTGACCCCGGGGCACCCGACTGGCTCACGTCCGCGCGCGACCGGTTGACGGTTGCGCACGCGATGGCGGGAGTCGCGGGGTGGGTTGGCCTGACAATGGGCGGAACCATGGTCACGCTCGGCCCCACCGCCATGCGCACGCGCATGGACCCGGCGGCGGTCTCCTTCGCGACAACCGCACTGCCCCTGTGGGTCGCGGGCCTGGTTGCCTCGGAGGTGGGAGCCCTCATCGGATCCATGAGGGTTGCCTCCCTGGGTCTGCTGATCGTGATCGGTGCGGCAGCGCTCGGCGTGGGTGTTCCACTGGGACGCGCCGCCTGTGCCAAGGGCCCCTCGGAGTACGGGGCTTGGTCTCTCGTCCTGGGCGGCGCATGGATTCTCGTCGCAGGAGCGGGCGCCTGCCTGCACGCCTTTGAAGCGGGGGACGCATCCGCGTTGCGCGCCGCATTCCTGCCGTGGCTGCCGATCCTGGGTGCGGCGGGCCTCGGCCAGGTGTTCGTGGGCGCGCTGGCCTACATGATGCCCGTCGTCATCGGCGGCGGCCCCTCCGCGGTTCGGGTCGGCATCGCGGTTCTCGAGGCCGGAGCCCCCATCCGCGAGGCAAGCCGCAACATCGCCGCAGTCTTCGCATTGTCCGTCGCATCCCTGGCCGGCGCGCAGGCGCTGCGCCTGACAATAGCCGCGTGGGTTGTCCTGCTCTCCACCTACGTCATCGATATCGTCCTCATGGCCCGCTGCGGCGTGGCCCAGGCGCGCGCCAAGCGGGCCGCCTCATCCCCCTCACAGCAAGGAGTCCGCCGTGGCTGACCTCACCCTCTCCTCGTCTCCGTCGCCCCGCGGCGATGCCCCGAAGGAGTCTTCCGCAAGACCGACCCTCAAGGCGCGCGTCAGCCCTGCGGGCGACCACGCGCCCGTGAACAGGACAGCCGGGGCGATCGTCGGCGTCGTCTCGGTCGTTGCCCTCGCGCTGGCGGTCTTCCTGTCCTCCCCCTCGGCCACCACCGCCCAGGAGGGAGCGACGGTACCGGGCGCCTCGTCCGTGACCGCGACCGGGCACACGACGCGCGTCGCTGTGGGCGTCGAGGGAATGTCCTTCACCCCGAACCACATCGAGGTCCCCGTCGGGGATCGCCTGATCGTCGACTTCACGAACTCCGGGGATCAGCGTCACGACCTCGTGTTCGAGTCGGGTGTCACCTCCGGTTCGCTCGCCACCGGGGAAACGAAGGAACTGGACCTGGGGATCGTATCGGGGGACATGGAGGGTTGGTGCTCGTTGCCCGGCCACCGCCAGGCGGGCATGACGATCCACGTGCAGGCCGTCGGCGCCTCATCGCCGGGATCCTCCTCCACGCCCGCGCCGTCCACTCACTCCCACGATCACGGCCACGGCGCCTCGTCGGGTCCCGCGAGCCCAACCGAGCTGACCGACTACGCCGCGACGATCGACGCACGCGACCCGGTCCTGCCGCCAGCCACAAACGAGACCGAGCGCCACTACACGTTCACCGTCACCGAGCAGACCGCGCGCGTGACCGACTCCCTGACGCGCGAGACGTGGACGTTCAACGGTGATGCGCCGGGGCCGATCCTGCGCGGCCACGTCGGAGACACCTTCCACATCACTCTTGTCAACAACGGTACGATGAGCCATTCTCTGGACTTCCACGCGGGCCTGGTCGCCCCCGACAACGTCATGCGCTCGATCGAGCCGGGGCAGAGCCTGGACTACACCTTCGTCGCAAAGAACGCCGGAATCTGGCTCTACCACTGCTCGACCGCCCCCATGTCGATGCACATCGCCAACGGCATGTTCGGCGCCGTCATCATCGACCCGACCGACCTGGATGGCGTTGACCGCGAGTACGTCATGATCGCCTCCGAGCTCTACCTGGGCGGCGACGGGCAGAGCGCCGACGCCTCGCTCCTGTCGGCGCTGCAACCCAATGCGATGGCGTTCAACGGCGTGCCCTTCCAGTACAAGGCGCACCCCATCGAAGTCAAGACCGGTGAGCGCGTGCGCGTGTGGGTCATGGACGCGGGCCCCAACCTGGCGACCACCTTCCACGTGGTGGGCACCCAGTTCGACACCGTGTGGCGCGAGGGCGCCTACGTGATCCGGGGCGGCGGCAGCGGCGGCGGTTGGGGTCAGGTGCTCGCCCTCGGGGCCGCTGAAGGCGGCTTCGTGGAGTTCACCCCCGTCGAGGCCGGGCACTACTCCTTCGTCAACCATGCGCTGTCTCTGGCCGAGAAGGGGCAGGTTGGGGTCTTCGAGGTGAGCGACTGACGGCAGGGCGCCGCCCGGCGGTGTGCGAACGCCACATTCCCAGCCCGCACCCGCCGATGCGCCGGCGGTAGAATGAGCGGATGCTCGGCACCTATCTCGACATTCTGCGCTACCGGGACGCCTGGAAATTTTCCGCGGCTGGACTTGTGCTGCGTCTGCCCATGTCGATGGTCGGATTGTCAACCATCCTGATGGTGCGCGCCGAGTACGGCAACTACACCCTCGCGGGCGCCGTCTCCGCCGTCAACATCGTCGTCATGGCGATCTGCGCACCGCTCCTGGCGCGCCTCGTGGACCGCCACGGACAGCTGCGCGTCATGGGCCCCGCGTGGATCGTCTCCACCCTGTCGATGTGTACGCTCGTCACCGCCGTCATCATGCACGCACCCGAGTGGCTGCTCTTCATCCCGGCAGCCCTCGCCGGCGCCACGTGGGGAGCGCCCGGCGCGCTCGTGCGCTCGCGCTGGTCAACGATCCTGCGCAAGCCCGGCCAACTCACGACGGCCTACGCCCTCGAGTCCGCCGTCGACGAGTTCGTCTACATCGTCGGCCCCGTGCTCTCAACCGTTCTCGGCACAGCCGTGCACCCCGCCAGCGGACTCGTCATTTCGATCACCAGCCTCGCGGTCGGGGGCGCCCTCTTCCTGTCGCGTCGATCCTCCGAACCCGCGATCATTCCCCACGACCCGGATGCACCCCGCGAGTCCGTCATCCGCAAACCCGTCGTCCTTGTCATGGCCGCGACCTACATCGGCATGGGCATGACGTTTGGCGCGATGGAAGTGTCGATGGTCAGCTTCACCGAGGAGCGAGGCGCGCCCGCGCTCGGCGGGATCCTTCTGGCGATCTTTTCGATCGGATCGCTGGCGGCCGCACTCGTGTACGGAGCTCGCACGTGGCGGCGTCCCACCTGGCAACTCTTCGCGATGGGTGTCGTCGCAATGGCGCTGGGAATGAGCGCCTTCCCCTTCGCCCTCAACCTGTGGGCGATGACGGTCGTCATCCTCATCACGGGCGTCACCTGCGCGCCCACGATGACGAACGTCAACGTCATCATCCAGAAGTCAGTCCCGGCCGGAAAACTCACCGAGGGATTGACCTGGATGTCGACCTCGATCAATCTGGGCACCTCGCTGGGAACCGCCGTCGCCGGTCCGGCAATCGACGCGGTGGGCGCGCGCGGCGGCCTCTGCACCATGGCCGGAGCCGGATGGGCGATGGTCCTCCTCATGCTCATCGGACTGCGTACCCTGCGCACGACCGATGCCGCCCCCACCCCCAGGCTTCCGCTCGACTGACTTCCCTGCCCTCCGACGGTTCTTGCGCCGCGGGGGGTGGGAAGCCCTATGATTGGCCTAATGCGTTTGCGACCACCACTCATCGACGACGAATCTCCCTCGCTCGCACTGGCCCTCACGGCCGGCGCGGGCGAGCTGGCGTCAACGCTGCTCGTCGCGGCCATGTCGAAGGGCTGGTACTACCCGGGAGTCGTCGGATTCGGTGGGATCGGGTCCCAGCGCAGCGCCCGAATCCTCGGCCGGGTTCTCATGGCGCGCGGCGACGACGGACGCTCCTGGTTGCAAACACGGCGGGGCTGGCGCCAGTTTTTCAACGCGCAGGTTCCCCGCCAGCCGGTTCTCGTCACGGTTGGTCGGGCCCGCAGGCTCGCATTTGCGGACCGCGGCGGCTTCGTCGATATGACGATCCTGGGCCACGGCCTGACACCCGGCTGGCACGACGCGACGATTCAGGTTCTGCATGCCGGTGACGTTCGCGCCCTGGGCATGTCAGAGGACACCGCCGCCAAGCTCGCGGCCACCTTACGTACCGCTACCCCCCTGCCCGCCCCCGCCTCGGCGATGCACGAGCGTCCCCGCAAGGGACGTATCCGCGCCGGGCGTCCGGCCTGCGTACGCGTGCGCATCGTCTCCGACCAGGAGCGCTTCGGCGTCGTCTCCGACATTGACGACACCGTCATGGTCTCGATGCTGCCGCGCCTTGTGACGGCAGCCAAGCACGCGTTCGTCGACCGCGTCTCCTCCCGTGAAGCGGTCCCCGGCATGGCCCACCTGCTGACGACGCTGACCACCGCCTCCGCCTCCTCCGAGGACGTCCCCCCGGGCGTTCACTCGCCCATCATGTACCTGTCGACCGGGGCGTGGAACGTCGTGCCCACCGTTCGTTCGTTCCTGGAGCGCAGCGGCTACCCGGCGGGCGGATTCCTCATGACGGACTTCGGCCCCTCCAACACGGGATGGTTCCGTTCCGGCCCCGAGCACAAGCGCCGGGAGCTGCGCCGCCTGGCGCGCATGTTCCCGCAGATGCGCTGGCTCCTCGTAGGCGACGACGGGCAGCGCGACCCCGAGATCTACGCCGAGTTCGCGCGAGACTTCCCGCGCAACGTCGCCGGAATCGCGATTCGTTCGCTGTCCGAAATCGAGCAATTCATGGCGCACGGCAGCTTCGAGGCGATGGTCCCGGACGCCCTGTGGACCGTTCCCGAGGGCGTGCCCGTCTGGTACGGATCCGACGGGGAGGCGCTGCTTCACAATATCCGAGGCCGCGGCACGGTGGGGCCCCTCACGCCACACTGACGCGCCCGCCGGGCGCTGGACGCGTGGACTACTTGTCGTGCGTGCCCGACATCGGCAGGCACTTGGTGGGCTGTTCAACCGAATCTGAGGACTTCAAGACGCGCTGAACGTCCTCGGCGCTCATCGCCCCGTCGTAGAAGGTGCCGAGTTCGACCTTCACTGACGAGTCCGTCGCGTCGCTGAGACGCACGCGCGCACCCGGGAAGAAGCGGGCAACCGAGTATGCCGCGTCGACCGCCGAGGCTCCCGCCGTGATGCGCACCTTGCCCGTGTACTCGACCTCCGCGTTGTCGGGTTCTTGCATCTGGAATCCCGCGGTCGCCAGCATGTCCGAGGCCTTGCTGGCCAGGCCCGCATGCTGCGTGGTGTTGATGACGGTGACGCTGATCTGGGAGGGGGGCACCGGCTTAGCGCTCTGGGTCGGGCACGGCACGTCGCCGACCTCCGCGTACTTGATCTTCTCCGAGAAGCCGTTGCCGAAAGGAATGGGCAGGAGCCCGGTGAACACCAGAGCCGCCAACACCGCGGCCGCGATCATCGCGACGCCGATGATGGAGAACGTCGTGTTCTGACGCTGTTGCCGCTCGCGCAGGAAACGCTCGCGCGGAGTCAGGGCGGGGTGGGGCGCGTTCGGAGTACTCACAACCCCACCCTAGCTAATGGGGGTGCTCCGCGGCCAGGGGGCGCTCCGTCGCACGTGTGACATCTCGCCCACGCGCCGAGGTCGGCGTACAGTAAGGGCACCCTCACATGCGACTGATTCCCGTCGGCCCCGTCCAAGTCCGCGCACGGGACCGAGGTTGCCCCACACACCAATCCGAAAGAGGCAGACATTGAGCTTCCTGACACCCGACCTGCGCTCCCGCATCCACGAGCGCGCCGGCCTCGCCGACGCCGCCAACACCTACCCGGCGGAGGACCTCGCGGACCTGAGCGCGGCCGGCTACCTCCGCGCTTTCGTTCCGGTCGAGTTCGGTGGCGCGGGGCTGACGCTCGCCGAGATCGCCGCAGAGCAGACGGCGCTGGCCAAGGCGGCTCCCGGCACGGCACTGGGCATCAACATGCATCAGATCATCGTGGGTCTCGGTCGCTACCTGGTCGCCCACGGCAACGCGCGAGGCGAGCAGATCCTACGCGACGCGGCCGCCGGCGAGGTCTTCGGCTTCGGCATCTCCGAACCCGGCAACGACCTCGTTCTCTTCGGCTCCACGACGCGCGCGACCGCGAACGAAGCGGGGGGATACTCCTTCGAGGGAACCAAGATCTTCACGTCCCTGTCCCCCGTGTGGACGCGTCTGCTCGTCTTCGGGCGGGCCGAGACCGAGGAGGGCCCCAAGTCCGTGTTCGGAATCGTCCACCGGGGCGATCCAGGCTATACGATCAAGGACGACTGGGACACCCTGGGGATGCGCGCCACCCAGTCCATGACGACCCTCCTGCAGGGCGTGGAAGTACCCGCGGAGCGCATTCTCACGGTGACGGATCCCGGCCCCAGCACCGACCCGGTCATCTTCGGGATCTTCTCCCACTTCGAGATCCTGCTGGCCGCCACCTACCAGGGCGTGGGCGAGCGCGCCGTCGAGGTGGCGGCCGAGCACGTCGCAACGAGGCGGTCGGTCAAGAACCAGGCGACGTACTCCAATGACCCGGACATCCGGTGGCGCATCGCCGAGGCCGCCCTGCTGATGAACGCGGTCGGCCCCCAGATTCGCGAGCTCGCGCGCGACGTTGACGCGGGCGTCGACCGCGGCCGGTCCTGGATGCCGCAGCTGTCGGCTGCGAAGAACTCGGCGGCCGAGGCTACGCTGCGCGCGGTCGAGCAGGCCATGCGCGCATGCGGGGGCAGCGCCTACTACAACTCGCACGAGCTCTCGCGCCTGTACCGCGACGCGCTCGCCGGCCTCTTCCAGCCCTCCGATCAGGAGTCCCTGCACGCCGCGTGGGCGAACCTGATCCTGGGCCCCATCGAGAAGGCCGAGTAGGCGTCCGGGGACGAGGCACCGGCTGGGTGTGGCCGGGGAGCCGGCGCCGCGCGGGACGGGAACGGCCGACCCCGGGCGTCGTCGGGACAGACAGGGAGGCGGGCTCCGAGTCTCCTCGGGGCCCGCCTCGCGTGACTGCCACCTACTGGTTCCAGCGGAACTTATCGGGGCTGATCTCGCCCGTCGAGCCGGTCATCCATCCGCCGCGCGCCAGCGCGAAGGACTGGCCGCTCTTCGTGTTCCAGCAGCTGATCCCGTCCTGGGTGGAATGGCAGGCGTAGTCGCCCTTGGCGGCCGCCGCCCCGTAGGCGAGAGCGTTGCCGCCCGAGGGCGCCCGGTTCGCGCAGGACTGGGCTGCCTTGTCCTTCGTCGCCGACAGGACGCCGACCTGATTGCTGGGGCACGAGCTGTAGCCGTCATCGGCCCAGTCAGACTCGCTGATACCGCAGCTGACGCCGTCGGCGCTGAAGGAGCAGGTGATGTTGCCCGACGGGGAGGAGAAGGAGTCCACGGCCAGCGCGCCGGCCGGGGCCGGATACTTGGCGGGTTCCTCGGAGCTGGCGCTCGGCGAGGGCGACGCGTCCGTTGCCGTTGAGGTCGGCGACGGGCTCGCATTGGCCCCGGGGGTGGGTCCCTCGTAGCCGCGCGTGAACACGTAGATGACAAATCCGAGGAGGATCACCGCGATCACGCCAAGAATGGTGAGGACGATGGCCATGACGGAGATGCCGCGGCGTCCGCCCGATTCGGTCTCCTCCGCCGGCGTTCCCTGTTGCGCCGTGGGCTGGACCTGATAGGAGGCTCCCGCCCCCGGATACGCCTGCGGCATGTTCTGGGGGCGTGCGGGACCGGATGCGCTCGGGTAGGCGCTCCCGACGGAGGCGGCTGGGTAGGCCGCGGTTGCCTGGGCATCGTTTGGCGCTTTGCTCCCCATGATGGACTGGCGCTGCACCTGCGCGACGACCTGTTCGCGGGCGTCCACCTGCGGGACGGGCGCGCTGGAGCCGACGACCGCGGAGTATGGCGTGGTCCTCTCCACCTGGGAGTAGGAGTTGACGCCGCCCTGACCCAGGACGTACATGCCGGACTCGGAGGTTCGGATCGAGGAACCCGCGACCGCACCCGACACGTCGCCGTGCATGACGAGGTACCCGTTGGAGTCGATGTATCCGTCGTAGTCGTCGCGCGCCTCAAGGGCGGCGTTGACGGCCGGGTCGTTGAACTGGTGCAACCAGTCGAGGAGACCGCGATAGGCGTGCGGGTGCGCGGCGACGGCTGGGCGCAACTCGGGGTAGCGATAGGCCAGCTGGCGCAGCGCCTCAGCGTCGGTCGATGGATCCTGGGCTGCCGCCGCAGGGTTGTCGAAATGCAGCTCTTCTGCCATCGCTACTCCAAGATTCAACGGTCATGCAGTTGTTACACCATACCGCGCCCGCACGTCGCAGGCGAAAATTTACCTTGTGCATTTTCCACCATGCGGCGCTGTCACTTGACAAAACACTCATGAACCGCCTCGAAACACGAAGCTGTCAAAACCGAGGTTGTCAATGTCTTCCGCGAGCGCGCGCACCTGGTCGTCCCAGCCGGGCCTGGTGGAGACAAATCCCGCCGGGGTGCCGACCTCGCGCGCCTGCTGAAGGGCGAAACATCTAACGCCCAGATCCCGGGCGGCGCGCGCCACGTCGAGGCCGTCACGCGGGCCGTCGGGGTAGACGGTGAGTCTCACCTCGTGGTCCACGTCGGGGTGGGCAAGGAGGATCTCGAGGGAGGACCACGCCTTCTCTCCCGCTCCCACGCGCCCGGCCACCGCCTCGTAGTGGTCGGGCATGGCCTTCAGGTCGATGCCGACCCAGTCGACGAGGCCCTCGTCCAGCAGGTTCGCGAGGCGCCCCGGGTAGGGCCCGGCGGTGTGCAGGCCCACCGCGAAGCCGAGTTCGCGCACGCGCGCCATCCCCGAGGCCAAGGCGATCTGCCGGGTGGCCTCGCCGCCGGAGAACACGACCCCGTCGAGGAGGCCTCGCCTGCGCGCGAGAAGTTCTTCGAGGGAGGACCACGCGACCACCCCGGGGATGCGCGGGTCAATGATCGCGCTGTTATGGCAGTACGGACATGCCCAGGGGCAGCCCTGCAAGAACAGGGAGGCGACGAATTTACCGGGCCAGTCGACGGTCGACATGGGCACCAGGCCGGCGATCTGCAGATCCTGCGGCCCCCATGCCTTCCCGGGGGCTGCCCCGCGTGCCTCGCCCGAGGCCTTGGGGGGCGTCGGGGGAGATGCTGGGCAGCCGCCCTGGGCAGACCTGCTCACGTCAGCGGCTTCCCGCCGGGGGGAATGCGCTGACGAGTTCACCGTGCGAGTCGGCGGCCTGTTCGGAGAACATCCGACGCTCGTGGTACTCGCCCTTCTTACCGATGTTGAAGGACTGAACGGGACGGAAGTATCCCATGACTCGTGTCCACACCTCGCAGGCCTGCGGCTCGTCACCCGGGTGGGCCGCGGCACACTTGTCGCACGTGAGGTGTTCTCCCGCCAGGTAACCGTGGACCGGGCAGATCGAGAAAGTCGGGGTGATCGTGATGTAGGGGACCTTGAAGGCGGTGAGGGATCGGCGCACCATCTCCTTGCAGGCCGCTCCGGAAGAGACGCGCTCCCCCATGTACAGGTGCAGGACCGTTCCGCCCGTGTACTTGCCCTGGAGGATCTCCTGGTCTTCGAGGGCCTGGAAGGGGTCATCGGTGTAGGCGACGGGAAGCTGGGAGGAGTTCGTGTAGTAGGGTTCGGCCTCGGTTCCTGCCTGGATGATGTCGGCGAAGCGCTTGCGATCCTCCTTGGCAAAGCGATAGGTGGTGCCCTCGGCGGGCGTGGCCTCAAGGTTGTACATGTGGCCGGTCGCCTCTTGCAGCTCGACCATTCGCTCGCGCACGCGGTCGAGGATTCGCACGCACAGGTCGAAGCCCCGCGGGTCCGTGAGGTCGTAGGCGTCGTCGCTGAAATTGCGCACCATCTCGTTCATGCCGTTGACGCCGATGGTGGAGAAGTGGTTGTCCAGCGTCCCCAGGTAGCGCTTGGAGTAGGGGAAGAGGCCGTGGTCCATGTGGAACTGGATGGTCTCGCGCTTGATCTCGAGGGACTGGGAGGCCAGGTCGATGAGGCGGTCCATCTGGGCAACGAGGCCTGCCTCGTCACCCTTGTAGAGGTAGCCGAGGCGCGCCATGTTGAGCGTGACGACACCGATGGATCCGGTCAGCTCGGCTGACCCGAAGAGGCCGTTGCCTCGTTTGAGCAGCTCGCGCAGGTCCAGCTGGAGGCGGCAGCACATGGAGCGGATCATGTGCGGATCCAGGTCGGAGTTGATGAAGTTCTGGAAGTAGGGAAGCCCATACTTGGCGGTCATCTCGAAGAGGGCGTCAACGTTCTCACCCTTCCAATCGAAGTCGGGGGTGATGTTGTAGGTGGGGATGGGGAACGTGAAGACACGTCCGTCGGCGTCTCCACCGGTCATGACCTCGATGAACGCGCGGTTGATGAGGTCCATCTCACGCTGCAGGTCCCCGTAGGTGAAGTCGACGATCTCGTCACCGATCATGGGGTGCTCGTCGGCGAGGTCATCCGGGCACGTCCAGTCGAAGGTGAGGTTGGTGAAGGGGCACTGGCTCCCCCAGCGGGAGGGAACGTTGAGGTTGTAGATGAGTTCCTGCATGCACTGGACGATCTGTTCGTAGGTCATGTCGTCGAGACGCACGAAGGGGGCCATGTACGTATCGAAGGAGGAGAATGCCTGAGCGCCCGCCCACTCGTTTTGGAGCGTGCCCAGGAAGTTGACGATCTGGCCGCACGCCGAGGAGAAGTGGCGGGGAGGAGCGGAGGCGATTGCCCCGCCGACGCCGTTGAAGCCCTCCTGGATGAGGCGCTTGAGCGACCAGCCCGCGCAGTACCCGGCGAACATGTCCAGGTCGTGGATGTGGTAGTCACCGCTGCGGTGCGGCGCCGCGATCTCGGGCGTATAGACGTGCTCGAGCCAGTAGTTGGCGACGATCTTGCCCGCCGAGTTCAGGATCAGCCCCCCGAGCGAGTACCCCTGGTTCGCGTTGGCGTTGACACGCCAATCGGAGCGGTCCAGGTACTCCTCCACGGTTGCGATGGCATCGACGTCATAACGGGGTGCGCTGGTCATGGCCCCTCTCCTGTCTGGCTTCTTCTGTGACTGATGTATGCCCCGGCGCGAGGTGATCCGCGCTCGCTTGCGCGGGCGAAGCACCGGGAGCTGGGGTTGCGCTGCGGCTTGTTCGGCGCGTCGACACGTGGCGGCGTTGCTTCTCGTCGCGCGGCATTCGTGGCATCGTGGGCGGTGGCGGCGCTACCGTCCCATCGGGTCGACGCCTCTCGATGGAGGAAAGGCGCCCGCACGAACACTAGATGTAGTGCTTGGGTCGAACATGAGCCACTGTATCTAGTATCGGTCGGGTAGTACAGAGGCGGCCCGCGCGTCGCGGGTTCCCTTCGCCACGTCGACGCCTGCCCCGCATTTTCCTAGGACCAACGTCCTGTCATCGTCGACGGGCGGCAGCGCCCCGTGAGGGCGGCGGGCGAGCGCGCACACGCCTCGCGCGAGAGGCGACCGGCATCGGGCACGCCGCGATGTACGCGTGAGCGCGATGGCCGCGCCACCGGCGAAGAGTCAGACGAGGAAGGGAAGCTTCTTCACCACGGAGAGTTTCTTCCACCGCGCCCCGAGTCCCAGCGTATCCCCGGCGCTCGTGAGGGGAATGAGCGCCAGGACCATCGCATAGACAAGATGCTGACTGACCACGGGATTGAGCGAACCCCACACCCAGGGCGCGGTCGCCGCGTACATGAAGCCCATCATGATGACCCCACCGACTCCCGCCAGGCGCGTACAGACCCCAAGGATGAGCGCCACCCCGATTCCCAGCAGGCTCGCCATGAACACCCAGTCAACCGCCGGAACGGCAAGGGCCTGGAAGAAAGAGGCAAGCGGCTTACCCCCCGTCGCGCCCGTCAGGAAGCTCTGGGCCGGCGTGCCCCCGTTGATCCAGGCGCGCGACGGGCCGGTCGGAAAGTGGAGGCCGAAGGTCTTGTCCAGGAAACCCCACAGGAAGACGAAGCCAACGGCGATGCGCATCAGGCCCAGGAGGGTGCGGGCGGGAGCGGAGGTCACAACGGCGGAAGATGGGCCAGGCATGTCGATTCCTTCGTCTCGTGGCGGCGTCGGTCGTCGGCGAGGCCGGACCGCGGCCCCGTCCGATAGAGCCGTGCAGGCCGGTCGCCACGACCCATTATCCACCGTCTGCGGCCCGCAACACGACCCCACCGGCGTCCATTGCCGCGGGCGGACCCCACTAGAACGCGGCCTACTCGCCCGCCAGGCGGTCGACCTCGTGCATGACGAGCCCGCACACGGCGCTCACCCACGCGACGGCAGCGACCCCCAGGACCAGCGACCGCCACGGTCGAATCTGCAGGAAGTCCTCGAATCCGTAGCCCGAACCGGGCGAGGCCGCAGACATGCTGAAGCCCCACAGCCCGGCCACCGTCGCGACAAGAGCTAGAGCGAGAAGCCCCAGGCTGATCCACGCCATGATTCTCTGCACGTGTACTCCGTGCCGGGGGCGCCGCTCGATGGGAGACAGGGCGAGGGCCCACGCACCCGCGATAAGGACGGCCGTGATGACGTCGGCGGGCCTGTGCCACCCCTCCATCATGACGGACACGCCCATGAGCGCGGTCCACGCCCACCCGAGCCAGGCGGACGGGCTGCGCGAGAGCTTGGGCGCGACGACCACGAGAGCCAGGGAGATCGTGACAGCAACCGTGGTGTGTCCCGACGGGAGGGAGTTCCCGGCGCCGGTTGTGACCCCCAGGTTCGGGCGGGTCAGGATGTAGTCCTTGAGGATCTGGGTCGTTATGTTGGCGCCGATGACGGCGCCGAGGGCGCGCCCCGCGAGCGTGGGACGCCGACGAGCCGCGGCGACCAGGGCAACCGCGGCGCCCGCGATCACCATGACGGGCACGGACACCAG